>JFJP01018583.1_pt1 | contig 53654 bp, 47 predicted proteins | sample 431651 | NCBI WGS metagenome assembly JFJP01 (sample SAMN02602958, study PRJNA72255) | Microbial mat metagenome, whole genome shotgun sequencing project. | biome: fresh water; feature: sink hole; material: water; isolation source: purple microbial (photo- and chemosynthetic) mats found in... | reverse complement strand
GTGCCGGCATAACCGAGCATGAGAAATACCGAGGCATCCGATGAGAAGAAATCATCCAGCTCGGCTGCCAAGGCGAGTTGATCGCCGGTGGCGTTGATTTTACGGATATAAGTTATAAACGATTTCATACGGATTCCTTTCGCCGGAGGAGGATTGAACCTGCCGACATCCGTAATAAAGCACCGCTTCCGTGAAATTTCCGAAAAATATCTTCCCGGTAGAAAATAGATATGAGATCGGCTGCGGCGGTGGTGCGAAACCGCAGAAATCAGATGGATCGCATGCGCCGGAACGCTAGTCCTGATCGCGTGAATGCGATAATTGAGGCGAATATGGAGAGCGCAATCGCAGCCCAGATCGCCTTTCTGAATGCAACAGACTTTTTGGCGAGTTCCGTGATTAGTTGCTGAGGGCGATCAAGTCGAAGATTCTTCAGGACTCTTGCAACGATGCGAGTCTTGATGACGGCCTTGCGGGCTTTGCCCCCCTTTTTTAGGAAATCGATCCCGAGTGGTCCCTTTTTTGCGGCTTTTGCCATCGCCGTGATGCCGCTGTCCGTATCGCCGAGCCGTTTAATGATCTCTACGCCTTCCGCCCCTCCGTTCTTGACGGTAAAATAGGCTGCATCCGTATTTTTGCCTGCTACTTTCGCAATGGCGCTCAGATCCTCCGGGGTATCCACGTACTTAAACACGGCGGATGTGCGTGCAAGTCCCATTTTATCGACCAGTCCACGAAGGTTGGTGAAAACGGTTTTCAAGGTACCGTCAAGCTTTCTGGTTTTGACGGACTTCCTGCAGGCTCCGATAATAAAGTCCGCAAATTTCCGCGAAAGGGCTCCTATCTTGCGGAACGCCTTGAGCACTGCCGGTGCCCAGTCTACAACATCAACCATTTCAGTGGCCAATCCGATGCCAGCCAAGGCGGCGATGACGGGGTCGGTATCTTTTCCTGTCACCTTGAAATAGCCCTGTTTGACGATATCGCGCAGATCGCCCCAGATAATCATGTCGGAAGCGATGCCTCCGGAAATCTCTTCAATCGAGTTGCCGGACCCCGTGACAAATCCACTGGCCACGCGCTTGGAGCGGCCCTTAAGCGAGGAAAGTTCCTGTTCCATTTCGTTCCCGATCCGCTTGGCATCCTCTTGTCCTGGCATGGTTGGGTCACGCAAAACGAAGCGCGTCAGCTCAAGCGCTTCGGATAGTTTCCCTTCCTCTTTCAATGCCATGACGTCCGGAATGTAATTGTAGTCAGGGATGGAAGAGAAGATGTCCTCATCAATGGCGACATGTGTGATTTCGCGTAAAGACGAAAACAGGAAGAAGGCGATTGCCAGGCATACAGTGCCGGTGACTAAATGCTTAATGCCGCTGAGCAGTCCTTTCATGTGCATGATTTCCGTTTACCTCGCTTAAAGAATACATAGTTCAGTTTACGCATATACTCGGCCGGATTAACTCTTTCCAGATAGGTCGCTGGCGTGTCGCGTAGTTCCTTTGCTCCGCAATCCGGACAGTAATCGTCGGTCTGGTTTGTCGTGAATCTCCACGCATTCTGCCCGATCAGGCAATCGCCCAGGCCACCGCGGTTGACAATGAGGTGCCATCCGCAGTTGGGGCAGGAGACTTTGACTTTCTGGCTAGGTGTTTTAATCGGCATGATCATTTTCCTTTGGATTGTCCATGAAGACCCAGCCTTTACCAAGAGGTGTGCTGCTGCGGCGCAGTAACACCCGCAGGAATGGCTCTTTCCGGGCGCGCACATATGCCCCGACCCCGGATGCCAATTTGGACTCGGGAATATAGAAAGCCCTGCGTTTGCCCAGGCACATGAGCAAGCGGTCCGGCCATGTGGGTTGCGGAAGCTGTATGGTCATGCTACCCCCGTCTCGTGGAGTCGTAATGATCTGCATGCATAGTAATAAGCCCATAGTAGCCGTATTTTCCGGTTCTGCCAGCAATATTCCGGTTTCACAATTCCCGCAAGATGGTCGGCTGCCGCGCCGGCCGCATCTCTAGGATAATATTAATCGGAAAATCCGAATCATGCTGCCTTTATTGGTGGTGGAGCGACCGGCGGTCTGGAATCAGGATTCAAAACAGGGAGATCATCATGAATAAGGCATCCAAAGGCAACCAGACTCTCAACGACATTTATTGCGCCGGGCGGCAAGTGGCGCGAGATGCCGCGCAGTTTGGTCGCAAAGGCGTGGAGTACATGGTTGCCACCACGGGACGCCATCCCCGTGCAGCCGTCTATGGAACGATCGGCGCTATACTCGGAGCACCGCTCGGCCCTGCTGGTTTCGTCGTCATGGCGGGAGCAGGTGCGGTTCTTGGACGCCGCGCGGAACGCAAGCGCTGGACGATCGATGTCACAGACTATTCAGAAGAACCAGCAAACACCAAATCGGAAAAGTCGGGGAATGCCCCCTTTATGTAGGACGAGCAGGAGTTACAAGAGACAACCAGGAGATCATGAAACAGAGTCAAGCAGGAGTTAAAGTATGAACGCATGGAAAAGCAGGGCAACGACGGTGGCGACAAAAACGATCAAGTGTGCGGGACAGACGATCAAGCCGATTGTTCGCAAAGGGGTGGATGTGGTGAACAAATATCCTGAAGTCGGGATTTTCGGAGGTTTGGGCTACATGGCTGGCAGCGTGGTGGACAATACGCCGATCATAGGGCGATTAACCGGTGGAAACGCAAAGCTCTTGCTGGGCGGGGTAGGGGCCATTTATGGTTATAACAAGGCTATGTTGCGCCGTAGCTTGCAGTTGGCAGAGCGCAGGGTGCATTCAATCGCCCTTGGGGAGGTGTCATGAGAAGCAAGAAAAACACTTTGTGTCAGGATATGATCGCGGGTGCCGCATTGGGCTACGGCTTCGGGGTCTTGGTGGAACGTGTCCCAGGCGTGACCTCGATCATAGGGCCAGCGCCGCGATTAGTCGGCTTGGCCTTGGGCTCCTTGGTCGGTTGCTGTTTCCGGCAAGTACTGGCCGAGGTGCAGGAGGAAAAGATGGGCCGTCGGGCACTCGCTTGAATACTTTAGGGAGCGCGTATGATGAAGAATATCCCTGTAGTCGTGTTGGATGCCACCTTGTCGCCTTCCGAGCGGTTTGAAAATATTCCGAAGGCATTGCTTAAATCCGGGGGGACGCTGGCGAGGCGATCACTGGACGAAATCCCCTATCGAGCTTTGCAGCCACTTGCCAAAACCCTGCTGGATGGGGCGACCGCCTTCCGGAATCCATACCGGGCGGAGATGGCGGCGTGGGCCGCGGCAATCGGCATCTCCCGCAAGGAGGCGTTGGTTGCCAACATGGCGTATGAACTCGATCAGGCTTGCAGCTGCGGCATTGGAATTTACCAGAAAGTCGGGCCAGCGCTGGAAAATGTGCGGGATCGGATTGCCTCGCTGTGGACGAAAGCGCTCGGGCAGGAGATAGGGGCAAGTCGCAATTCCATTGCCTGTACAGCAGGTGGGGCTTATTTCCCGAAAGTTGGCAACGTATTATGCCGGGCGCTGGACTGGCCGCTGGCCGGTCTTGGACGGCATACGGTGATCTGGCATCACACCGGAAATGATGCCGCCGATTACTACAGTGTGGGCTGGCCCGGCTATGTAGGCGTCCTGAGTGCAAATGCTCCCGGACGCTTTGCTGCAACGATTAATCAGGCGAATTCCGTCTCGTTGCCATCCCTGCAATGGCCGCCATCGCATCTTTTGCGCTGGGTGTTCGACAACTGTGAGGATTATTCCGATGCATTGGAGACGCTTCAGGCAACGCCAGTCTGCTTTCCCGCTTTTGTGATGCTCGTTGGTGCCAAACCCGGCGAGGCGGCGGTCGTGGAACTCACGACTAGAGAAAACCGTGTGCACAAGATGACCGGCCGCAAACCAATCGCCATCGCGAATGATTACCTTTCAGGTGACTGGCGCGAGCGGTTCGGTCAGTCAGGCAAGACGCTCAAACCGTATGAGAAAGGTGGCATGGGCGAGTCTCGGCGTAATCGTATGCTGACGGAGCTCAGTCGGCGCAAACCGTCTTCGATAGAGGGAGCGATCAAGGCCCTTCAAGTGGACTGGATTGATAATGAGAGCACCATGCAGCAGATGGTTCTCAATCCGGCAACCGGAGAATGCCTGGTGATTGGTCTCGAAGATCAAGAGCCGCTGGCGATGGGAATCGTTGGGTGCATGTAGTAGAATTTCCTTGTCATGATGCATGTTAAGGCGTTATCTTTCCTTCAAATAAGGAAACATATGCTGAATGTGCTCAAGACGTTAATTGTCGATTTTCATGCGAGCGGGGTGCCTGCCGGTGTTCTATGCCGCGATCTTGGGGTTCCGCTGGATGCACCCAAGGTTGTGTCGGTGATCGGTCCGAGACGGGCTGGCAAGACTTGGTTTCTTTTTTCGGTGATCGAAAAGCTGCTTCAATCGACGGATATTCGGCGGATTGTCTATATCAACTTTGAAGACGAACGCCTGCAGTATGAATCCGGAAGTCTGGGTAGTATTCTCGATGCCTATCAACAGCTTTACCCTGATCAGCCGCTGGATCAGGTTTATTTCTTCTTTGATGAGATTCAGGATGTTTCCGGCTGGGAGAAGTTTGTGCGGCGGATGGTTGATACGGTTTCTCGTCATGTTTTTGTGACGGGCTCCTCCGCCAAGCTGCTGAGTCGCGAGATCGCCACGGCACTGCGGGGGCGTACCCTGGCCTATACCCTCTTTCCGTTCTCTTTCCGTGAATATCTACGGGCTTTCGGTGAAGAGGTGTCCCCTGCAAACATGCCAACAGCCGCCCGCAACCGTGCCATTGCCCGATTTGAACGGTTTCTAGAATACGGGGGGTATCCTGAGGTTATTTCGTTCGATCAACCGACCCGTGTCAAGACGCTCCAATCATATTTCGAGATCATGCTGTACCGCGATATTGTCGAGCGCTTCGACGTCAGGCGCCCGCATCTGGTAAAAGACTTTGCCCGGCGAATCGTGGCTGCCAACGCTCAAGTATTTTCAGTACACAAGTACTACCGCGACCTGAAATCGAGGAATGTGCGCGTCACCAAGGACACGCTCTACGGGCTTGTCGACCATTTTGTGGATGCCTGTTTTGCCATTGCCGTGCCCAAGCATGATCCTTCGGAGGCCAAGCAGGCGCAGGCCTTGAAGAAATACTACATCAATGATACCGGGATGGTGAATGCCTGTGAATTCATCCCGGCAGAGAAGGCCGGCAGTCTACTTGAGACGTTTGTGCTTCTTGAATTGCGCAAGCGCGACCGGAACGTCTCGTATTTCTCGGAGACGAACGAATGCGATTTTGTCATCCAGGACCGCGGTCGGGTGGTGGAGGCTATTCAAGTTTGCCTTGCGCTAACTGAAGAAAACCGTCGTCGCGAGTTGGCTGGGCTGACGGCGGCTATGTCCCGCTTCGGGCTCAAGCAAGGCCTGATCGTCACGCAGGGTCAGGAAGACGCGATTGAGACTGACGCGGGGACGGTGCGGATTGTTCCTGCTTGGAAATGGAGTTTGGAATAGCGTTTCTGAGTTGCGGGATTGCGGAACCATTTGAGGGGTTGGTCACCAGCGCTGGGAGCGCTCAGGTGTTTCTTTGGGGAGTGGCTTGCCCCAGCATATCAGGCTATCGTCGTGATTTGCCCAGATGCGGACAAATTCGGACCACGCGTATTCCTTGCGTCCGAAACGGGGGAAGCTATTGCCGGCAATGAAGACGCGCTTCGGATTCACTCCGACCCCGTAAAGCAGAACCCAGTGGTCGCAAGTTTCCCGTTTTACGAGGACGGCGATTGGTGAACCCTTATTGATTGCTGTTCGGATGTCCGACCATGTGAGATTTCGGCGCACGGATACACCGACACCGCATTTGCGCAGAGCATTGGCAAGCTTGGCGGTGGAGGTTCCCCGTTCCGGGTCGGGGTTGCATAGATCAAAAAAGTGGTCGATGGAAACATCCGGATGCCACGTATGTACGAGCATCATACCGACCACGGCACCGCAACTGAAACTATCGACTTGCCTGTATCCCTTGATCTCTAATGTCGTGACGTCAGGCGTGCGGGGATGTACGGGGCGATCAGGAATCATCACAAGCCCGGTTTTTTCAGACACCAAATCCCAGGATTTGCGAATGAGTTCTCCTGCTTTCATGATGCGCCTTTCTGTCTGAAGAGGACGTGGTGCAATCTTCTGATGGCTTCGATCGGGTTGTGTTTTTGCAGGAAGGAGGCCGGGGATTCCTGTAGATTACTGGCACCACAGCGCGGGCAGGCATCCGGGGTTAGGCTCAGCGCGAGGCGCAGCGCATTCTGCCCTGTCAGGCAATCGCCAAAGCCGCCGCGGTTGACGATGAGGTGCCAGCCGCAGTCGGGGCAGGATACCTTGACCACATGATTGGGTGTATAGATTGGCATAACTAATTTCCTTAACCGGAATAAGTGATTTTGTAGAAGGAATAGTCCATCGAAAAGTCTGCCTTCCATGCTTGAAGTATACCGGATGTTTCAAGGTATTCCAGCGCGGTTTCCAAGTGGGCGGCGCTGGTGCGCGGGTTGCGGATCCCGAGGGGAAGCAGAGGAAACTCGACGGCCAGATATCCTTTTTCGACATCGCCTTTCTGGCACCATTCCCGGAGCTGGCCGGCAACAACCGCGATCCAGCCCCGTTGTGGAGCGGGCATATTTCCGATTTCATTTGTGTCGAGGTCTAGTTTCGGTCTCCAATAGCTCCACCATGCCGATGTGGAAATGCAGGTTTCGGCCCACCGCTTTTCCTCGACGGGGTAGCGCAGTCCATTGCGGTCACGGGCGAAATAATCAGCTTCATGCTTGCCGGGGCGGCCTGCCTTGATGAGCGCGAATCCGTTCCTGGTGAAGTATGATTCGATTGCGTTGGCGTGCCGGCTGGTCAGCGCCTTGATCAATTTTCCGGCTTGCGCGATCATGCTGCCATTCCTTCCGCGGTCTCGGACTCCGGCAACTGCCGCTGTTGATATCGTAGTGCCGAGATAAGGGATACGCACGGTATTGTGACCCGTTGGGCCGGACTGCACATAAAGTGGGCGGCATCGGCAGCCATCCATGCCCATCCCGCCGTTCTGAGAATCAAGACTAATTTTCTCTGAGTGACCTTCTTGAGGAGTGCCGTGATAAGCTTTTCGGCGGCTTCCTTGCCGACGATTTTATGGATTAAATGTTTAATGACCTCCTTCATCAGCTCGAAGATCTGTTTCTTGCTGAGAAGTTTGCATAGCAGCAGAATTCCGGCACCAGGCGCACCTCCGAGTGCAGTTTTCTTTGCCATGGAAGCCGCCGATGATTTCTCGAGTCCGGCGTCCTGTAGCACGGCGGCGATTTCCTCCTCGGATTTGTCCTGGAACGAGATTTGCAAGAGCTGTTCGCAGATGATCTCCTCATATGTCTCCAGACCTCCAGCCTTGGGAAGCTCCAGTTTCCGTTTCTTGATCTGGCGGTTTAGCTGTTTCGCGCAGTCGTGGACAACATTCATATAATTGGTTTGAGCCTCTTTGCCTCGCAATAACCGCATTCCGCACATGAGATCATGACTGCCCATATAACGCAGGTGCAGGGCGATCTGGCGGGCTAGTATTTTTCGCTGGCTAGTTCCCGCGCCAGGAAGTCCGTTTGCAATCGCGGGTTTAATCACGTTGCGCCGGAAAACCGGATGTGTGGTGGTGTCGAGCGATTGCAGAATGACCAGAAGCATTCCATCGTCAACTTCCTCCAGGAAAGATAAGAGCTGTTCGTTTGCCGAGTGACGGGGATATTTTATAAACGTTGTCGTCATCATTAAGAATCCTTGGTTCCTATTATTTCCTACCACCTATTAAGCGACGGTCCGCGAAAAATTCCGGTTAGTTATTTACCTGAATCTATTGAGTGCTTGCTGTCTGTGGTCGTTTTTCCGGCAGTTCCGGATTTTCGGCGCTTGAATAGCTGGCGCAGGCCAACGATGGCCATAATGATTCCGAGCCACAGATTCCATTTGATCGTACCAAGTCCTTTCCCCACGCCTTCTCCCACGCCTTTGGCGACGGCCGTTGCCGATTCCTGGATTCCCTTGCCAATGCCGGTTGCGATCGGTGCCGCAACAACCTTTGTGATATCCTTGACGCCATTCAGGTAGGGTTCGGGATCGCTGACGAATGCGGTCAGTACGGTTGCCGTCGCCAGAAGCTTGTGATGACGCCACAAGAACACCATCGCCTTGTCGCCATACTTACCGATTGTTTCAAGGATTTCCTTCATGCGCTGGGGGGGCAGCATGCCCTCGTCCGCCAGCTGCTGGAGACGCCGACCATTAGCTGGCGATAATTTCACCAGGGCATTTGCACCGTCGTCGCCATACCGTTGGAGCAGGGGGATGACTGAATCGGTGTGACGGGCCACGGCCCGGATTGCGGTATCGCTGCCCTGCCGCAGAACGGTCCGGCCAGCCGACGTCTGCGCCACGCGGATCGCATCATCCCCGTACAGGCGGATCGCCTTGACCAGATAGGGGCCGGCATCGTCACCTGCGGACTGGAACACGCGCATCGCCACCATGCCATGCTTGGATATCACGTCCAGCGCATCATCCCCGCACTTGCTGGCGATTTTACCAAGCTGGACCGTTGTCGCTTCCACGAATTCCCGGCTTGCCTGCTTGCCCGCCTGTTCGGCAAGTTCCTCGGCAATCTCGCGGATCACTTTACCGCCAGCGGAAACCGCCCCGGCATACGACAGAAGGCTGGTGCCTGCCAGTGTGATAGCTGCCGTTAAGATAACCAGACCCGTATTCATCCTGCCTGTTTTCATGATCGCTCCTTATCCCGTTTTTCGTTTCATTCTACGCTTATAAAGTATACACAACGTAATATTTCCGATTTTGTTGATTCTCGCATGCTGCAACCTCTGCGTGTCCATCGATGACTAGTGGTAGCGAGTCCCGCTTTTACCGGACTTGCTGGAATCGATCTCGGAGGATGTCGGCGGGGTTGTCCGGCGCCGGAGTTCATGGGACTTCAGTTCATCGGAAAAGACCACGATCGTACGGGTTGCGAGTGCGCGTTTGGCCTGCCTTGAATAGAGCTCACCCGCCAGGTCAAGCACCATATCCCGGACGACGCACCGCGTCATTTCCCGTACGGCGTGCCCGGAGCACCGTTCCGCGGCCTCCCGGTGCGCTTGCACCTGCATATATTGTTGTGACCTAAGCTGTAGTTTATGGACGTCGCTCCAGGTCCGGATGCCATTCCTGTCCCTCTTCTCAACCCGTACCGAGCCAGGATTGACTGACACCGAAAGAGGTATGGGAGCGGTGACGACTACATAGAGCCCGGTCGTCGTGTAGTCTTTCTCGATGCGGATTCCCTTCTCAATCAAATCGTAGGGGAGTCCATAGGTGGCGGAATAATCCGCGGCGACGGTTACCTTTAAATTGCCATACCAGCGGTGGCTGGTTTCCTTTTGCGTGACCGAGCCGTGAAGCACGCCGATCTGCAGGGCCGGCCGTTGCTCGACGCTGGCCTTCTTGCGCAGTTCCGCCACGCTGGCGCGCATGCCGGTGGTCATGTTGATTTCCTTGTCACGCAGGAACTGCTCGCCGGGAGACGCCTTGAAAAGCGAACCCTCCGACCAGTCGTCGGCCAGCGACGGAACCGAAAGCAGGCTTGCCAGTATCCATGCACGCGTCAACCTATTCATCTCCACCTCCAAATACAAGTTCAAGCCCCAGGTCATTGGAAAACGGTTTGGCTTGCATCAACGTCTCGCGTAATTGTCGGGACTGGCAAGCCGCGATGCCCAGTAAGACTCCATAAAGGCCGTCTTGCTCACTCGTTCCGAAGCAGATCCGCTCGGCTAGCAGTTCGGCCGAGTGTTGGGCATCCATGTGCACTTGCCCGACAGGGTCGCGGAATGCGTCTGCGGCTGCACCGATAGCCAGTCCGATTGCCAGATCAAGTAAAAGCGGAGTCGGCATCAATAAACCAATGCCTATCGAGACGACCTCGATTGTGGCGCCTTGCCTTGTCTGCTTCTCGATACTGTCGGCGGTTCCTGCGATGGTGGCACGGATATCCTGGTTCACGAATTGTTCAAAATCATTGAAATCGAGCGTCACGGTCGGCAGCGTGGGTACATCCAGCCCGGACTCGATGGCAATCTGGTTGGCGATGCGGTCGAGCCGGTGCGTATACTCGAAAAGGATCGCATCAAGCGTATCCTGCAGCTCGGACCGCTGCTCCAGTTCCTCCTTGAACCGTCCGGCCACGTAATTGCGGTAATCTGTCTCGTTCTGGTATAACGACTTGGCATTGGCACCGATTGAGTAGAGCGCCTCGGCAAATGCCTCTCCGTCGTTTTGCAAAGGTTGCGTGATTGCCTGCATGAGTTGCAGTGCGGCCCGTTGGGCGGCCGCCTCAGCCTCGCGCAGAGCCCGGTCGGCCAGATAATCCACAAGTGCGGAATCGACGGCTGGCGAAGCCATTGCCAGGATCGGTTCCAATGCGCCCGCGGGGTGCCCCGCCTGTTCCGTTGCCGGCATGGGGTTTACAGGCTCCTGCTGCTGGGATATCCCCAGTTTTTGCTCGACGATTAGCGGAGGGGAGGGTGGGGTGGTCGTGGCAGACTGGAATTGCGGAATGATAATGATCCCGCAGCCCGCCAGAATCAGGATCCCGCCGACGATTTGGTGCTTCTTGATACGCTTGTGCCCGCTCTTGGTTGGTTGTGTATTGCTCATGCCCATAATAAAGCCAATGGTGGTGATAATTTCCGAAGCATATATTCTGCATCACTAGCTGATCACGGGGGTTGGAGGATAGATCCCTTCACGCAAGCCGGATCTCCGCCATAAATTCAACAAAAATGTATCGCCAGGATGAAATCCTGATCAAAGATGCGAAAAGCACGAAAAAAGTCATAAGTGCTTGATAATCAACGAAAAAATGTTTAGCGTCGTAAAGCGTTTATATTTAGATAGATCTGACTCGCGTCTCGACTTGAAAACGGGCGATATGCCGAATTACACATTATTCCCGGAGATTTGTAAAAATGGCCCTTGCAACTCCCTGTCAGAGACGACATTATAAACCCAGTAGTAGAAGCTCCGTCGTAACTGATGGGGATTAAGACATGCAGGTCGCGGCTGGGCACATTGGTGTTTATCGTAGAAGCCCCGTCGTAACTGATGGGGATTAAGACACGGATCCGCAGCAGCCAGCGCCACCAGCTGACATGTAGAAGCCCCGTCGTAACTGATGGGGATTAAGACATCCTTTTCAAGGTCCTTGGCGTACTTGAGAATGGAGTAGAAGCCCCGTCGTAACTGATGGGGATTAAGACAACTCGCTGTCGATCCAGTTGTACCGGTGTTCGACGTAGAAGCCCCGTCGTAACTGATGGGGATTAAGACAACCGGCCTCGCGGCTTTTCAATCACGGTTATCTGTAGAAGCCCCGTCGTAACTGATGGGGATTAAGACATGTGTCGGTCCCAGCTTGCTCGTTGATTTACGGTAGAAGCCCCGTCGTAACTGATGGGGATTAAGACATCTTCGCCTGCTTGTAGATGATGACGTGCACCCGTAGAAGCCCCGTCGTAACTGATGGGGATTAAGACATCTACTTCAATTGTTCGCCAACTTTCTCCAAAGCGTAGAAGCCCCGTCGTAATTGATGGGGATTAAGACATCGTTATTTTGCTCGGGTTCATATTCTGTTCTGTAGAAGCCCCGTCGTAATTGATGGGGATTAAGACATCACTATCTGCCCGGTCGAAATCGACTGGTAGACGGTAGAAGCCCCGTCGTAACTGATGGGGATTAAGACATCACGTATTCTGTTGCTATTGCCTCAACCTCTGATGTAGAAGCCCCGTCGTAACTGATGGGGATTAAGACACACACGCTTCACCTCTGCTCCACGTTTAACCGTGTAGAAGCCCCGTCGTAATTGATGGGGATTAAGACATGGTGAAGCTACGGGGCGACTTCTTCGCCTTGGCAGTAGAAGCCCCGTCGTAATTGATGGGGATTAAGACACCATGCCTATAGGCCCGCAGTTCTCCGCTTGGAAGGTAGAAGCCCCGTCGTAACTGATGGGGATTAAGACCCGGTATGTTTCTGAACAATGATCCAATCTGTGGTGGTAGAAGCCCCGTCGTAACTGATGGGGATTAAGACTTGATCTGCCCAGTAACCGCAAACCCCTTCTTGTAGAAGCCCCGTCGTAACTGATGGGGATTAAGACAACAACAACACTCGCCAGATAGTGATACTTGCCATTAGTAGAAGCCCCGTCGTAACTGATGGGGGGTTAAGACAACACAATAATGCGCAAGTTACGGTGTGGCCAGTCTCGACTCGGCTTGGTAAGGAAGTAGAGAACGTTCAAAACGAAGAGCCTGGTGCGGTAAAACTGCACACGGGATCTGTGTTTTTTTTGGGGGGCGTCCCGAAAGGGGCTTTCCTAGGGCGATGGCCCCTTCGCTGGCTAGGCAGGGCGTCGCCCGCCCAGTAGAACTCGCGACACCTTAGTTGATGGCAGCAACGGCAAACGCAGGTGCTGCGTTGCGGGGGCCTCTTCTTTTTACAGAAGAAGATTAAGACCGATTCGGATCAATCCAAAATCAACGCTCCCCTCCACCACTTCTGCTGAACTAGGACCTTTGACCGTGGATGCAGTATCGATCCAAGTCATACGGTACTCCCCGAAAAGTTCAAAATGTTTGAAAAGCATGGTCCTTGCCCCCACACATGCGTGGGTTCCAACAGAGTCATTAACAACAGCCGTAATTTCCGGCAGATCGATTTCCATTTCGATCTGATTATAAGAAATACCACCGCCCAGATAAACGCCAGCGTTGGCTCCCAGGGATTTCTCGGCTCGGAGTGTAAAAGCAAAATGCATCACACTCATACTCACTTCATCCAAATGATCTGTGACCTTTGTAACAGAGATTTCGGCGGAAAAAACATTATTCAGATCCCAGACCAACTGCCCACCAAGGGCGCCTGATTCCTGCTCCACATCACCTTCCATGTTGAGACCACCGTGGACTCCGATTTTGAACATGGAATCAGATGCTGCAAAAGCTTCAACCGATGCAGACGGTATAGCCTGAAGGACGTGGTGGTTTTGCCGTGGACGCTCATCTGCAAAAGATTCAACAGATTCAGCCGGTTCAGCCGCCATCACGTCTGCCACCAGTACCGCGTTGCTTTCCACACTGCGATCAACAAAGATGAACTCGCCCTGCTGGTTTCCGCGATCGACCTGCAAGTGCCCGGATTTCAACAGCGCTCCAGTTCTTGCTGCCACTTCGTTTTTTATACGATTGGACACTTCTGAGACTGAGAATACCGGCTTCAGCGGGAATTGGAGCGCCTCGATAAACTTGCGGGCAAACACGCTTTGGTCGGGAACGCGCTCGAGGTCGCCACTGGTCATTCCCCAGCGGCTTGGCAGCATGATGGCTCTTCTGTACCATGTATGGGACTTGTCGTTAAAATCCACCGGTTCGCCACGGAACAACGAGCCGCTGAAACACGAGTCCGATACCACCAGCACATGCCGAGCCCGCGTGTTGTCCAGATAACTCAGCAATTCGCTATTCGCCAGCCAGTCAACCGTCGCCGGATACCCCTGCTGCACGCTCTCGCGTGCATCGTATGGCACCCAGTAGCCTTGGTCGATTTTCTTGTCGAAAAAGCCGTGACCAGCGTAAAAAATAAGCAGCGCATCATTCTCGTCAAGATTCAGCGTTTCGCGTAGCGTAACCGTTATGCCTTCTTTTGTGGCCTGTTCATCAAACAGCCGCGTGACGCTCGCGAACTGGTAGCGCGTTTCGAGCAGGTTGGCCAGTTCCTCTGCATCGAGCCGGGCCCGCCGCAGGTGCTGCCAATGCTTATACCGGTTGATCCCGATCACGAGCGCATGATAACGCAGAATACTGGCGTTCTCTCCCAGCTCATCGCGCAGCTTCACCTGCACACCGCGCGGGGCTTCGATTTCGGCGAATGCAGCGTACGTAAGCATCATGGATGTTATGATTGCGGTGGTGCGTGTTGTCGCTCTGGTTATCATCATGTCAATCTCCTGTGCAGGCTGCCATAATCGTCCATCATAAGCAACGTTACCCTTATAAGCATCATGCCACAACAATTTCCGGCTTGGATCCACGTTATATTTTCCGACTGGTTAGGTGTTGCCGGATGGTTGTAGACGGTGCGGCACTCTATTTGCTTGACGCCCCGAATACGGCCTCGACGATGCTATCCTCGGGTGACTTTATGTTCCGGACGAAATCTCGTCGCTGCAGGAGCATCTTCTCGACCTCTTTGACGTCGGTGGTGTACGCGAGCTGATTCTTCCTGATGCGGCTTTGCGTGTTTGCATCGACCGGACGTTTTGCTGCCGGGTTCGTCTGGAAGACGAATGCCGACGTGGGGCCTTCCGGCGTCAGAAGGCGGGCGGCGGCATGATAGTTCGGTAGGTCTTGTAGGTCCTGCGATCCGAACTGGGGCGTGGTGTACATGGACAGCCGGCCTGCATCAGGCGCGCCCAGTCGGAAGAGAACCATGCTGCCGACATTGCCAAGCACGGAGTGGATCAGGTTCTCGTTGCCCTGTCCGACCGTCAATTGACTGAGGTTCTGGTTGGCTAGTGTCAGGCATAGGCCGAACTTGCGGGATTCCGACAGGAGCGAGGCCGTCGCATCTGTCGTAAAGTTCTGGAATTCATCCACATAGACCATGAACGGCTTGCGACGACTGGGGGCGGTGTCCATACGCCCCATTGCCGCGCAGATGATTTTTGTGAGGACAATCATCCCGAGCAGGCGCATATCCAGTTCGCCGAGTGCCCCTCGCGAAAGGTTGACCAACAGGATCTGACACCGATCCATGACCTGGCGGATGTTCAGGGTGCTTCGCGGCTGGCCGATGATCGGACGAATCATGGCGTTATTCACGAGGGAGTTGAGCTTGCTGACAATGTAGGGAGCCATGTTGCACAGACGGTGATCTCCGATGACGCTTTCGGCCATTTTCCAGAAGTCCTGGAGTAGTGGGTTATTGCCGTGTTTCAGCAATTTCTCACGAAACGGCTTGTATTCAAAAACGGCCCCCACATCCATCAGGGTTCCCGGTGCCTGTTCGACCGACATGACGAGTTGCAGGGCATTGCGGAAGTATAATTCGAACATAGGGCCACCGCACTGTCGCATGTCATAAAGCTTGTTGATCATGGCGAGCAGCTCATTGATCACCAGATTGACCTGCGCTTCGCGGTGCGGGCCGTTACACTCGAGCAGATTGATGCCGATCGCCCGTTTGCGATCCTGCGGATCAAGCAGCACGACGTCATCCGCCCGTTCCGGCGGCATCGCCTTCAGGACCTGTGCGTAAAGATCACCGTGTGGATCGACCAGGCAGACACCGAGTCCTGCCTGGATGTCCTGCATGATCATATTGAAGAGCATGGTGGATTTGCCGGTTCCGGTTGACCCGAGAATATAGAGGTGCTGGCTGCGCACCTTGCGGCCAAGGCGGACGCTCTGTTCAGCCAATCCGTCACCCACCGCCCCCATCAGGCAGCCGTCCTTGGAGAGCGACGGGCGCTGCCGGTTGAAGAACCGGCGCATGCCGTGCCTTACCAGTGCCTCTGGCTGAGGGAAGAGAGGCGGCATCGCAAGCGATGACGGAATGCAGTCCCGCAGATCAAGCGCCGTTGCGGGGCCTGTGACTGCCAGCACTGATTGGCTCGGGGACTGGGTTGCCTGGGGTTGGCAGACGATATCAACTGGGCCATGGTATATCTCGGCACCCAGCATCCGCATGAATGGTTCGGCGAGCGGTTCGGAAGACGAGACCGAACAGGTGATGCGGCATCCGGCCAGGGTCTTCAGCCAGATACCGGCTGAATTCTCAAGATGAGCGGCAATGCCACTATCCGCTTTCCGGTCCATGATCACCGCCATGGCCGAGTTCAGTATGGTTTCCTGTCTCCGGTCCAGACGACACGAGGCGAGGGTAATCGAGACCCTCAGAGGAACGGTACTGGCCGAGAGCAGGCTTACCAGGGAGCTGAAGGCACGGGCGCGGTCCTGGATATAATGCGGCAGGTTGACGGACGCCATATGCCGGGAGGATTTGGCGTTATGTGCGCCAAAGCCAATCGCCGCGCAGACGTTCGAAATGGCGGTGCCTTGCGGTTGGATAATTCCGGTCCATTTGTGCCTGGGGGCTGTCAACCGGGTCGCTTTCACCTTATCCAGGGCCTTGTAGCGGTATGAGGACTTGCGGCTTTCCAGAATCGTTTGCAGGGCGTTCCGGACATTGTGCAACTGGTTGGTGGCATCCGCGGTTGAGGCGGCGCTGCTGGTTTCCCCGACAATGTTCCATTTCAGCGGTGATCCGCCCCCGCCATCGTAGACAAAGACGACCGCGTCCGAGGGCTGTAGCGCTGCCACGAGCGAGTTGATCATCCGGTCGTGGTTCGAGCCGCCGGTGGCATTACCGGCAGTCTCCGCACTGGCGAGTGACTGCTGTGGATCGGTGGTGACACCGAGGATCTCGAATGCGCAACAGGCACGATGGTGCCGCCTTTCAACGGAGGTCTCCATTTTGTTGCTAATCCGCTCCTTGTTGGTGCTCTTCTCCATGGACGCCATGCCAGGAGACTCCCAATGTGTACCCTTTTCTGAGGACTGTTCGCTTGGCATATATTTTCCTTTCTGTAAATTGGCAGGCAAAGGGGAGCACCTCCCGTCACCCAGCCTTTTCGGCTTGCGCCTAGTCCGGCAAAAAAAGAATATGAATGTGTTGTTCTTGTGTTACCTTCCGGCATTGAATTAAAAGCGCCGGGTTCTGCTGATTTCCGGTCCGCGATGGGAATTTGTCTTTGCGGTTCTGACGGGTGCCCGTATCTTCAGTCGCTTTTAACGGAACCCGATTCCCGTCATTTCGCGGCAATTGCGACCAGGCTGACGTCGTCGGCCCGCGGTGAGCGCAGCGCCAGCTGGGCAATCGCGGTCAATGTTGATTGGCCGACGCCGTGCTTGCGGTAATGCTCTTGGAGCACGTACTGGTCGATGTTTGCCCCGTCGCTGGCAATGGTCAGGACGTCGCCTTCACTGATCGGCACGCTGGCGTGCTGCGGACAAAACGGCGTTTTACCGAAAAAGTTGGTCAGCTCGCGGAACCGGTTCAGATCCGGCTCGGTGATCTGGCTGCCGGCGAATTTCTTCTTTCCCTGGGTAAGGTAGATGGCGACATCGCCCGCCCAGAAGCACTCGGCGACGCCTTCGTGGACGGCAGCAACGGCAAACGCAGCCCCGCTGCCCAGCATTGTCTCGTTCTCTGCGAACTCGGCGCGAAACGCTGCCGCTAGGTCATGCAACGTCTTTTTCAATTTGTCACAGACCGGTTGTGCTGGCTGCTCGAACAGGGGAAGCGTGGACAGATGGCGTTCAATCAGCCACCGGGCCACACTGCCGCCATAAGCGGAACCGCTGATCCCATCGGCGACACCCAGCAGGAATATTGTCCCGGTTTCTCCGGTCTCCAGCGTGCGATATACGATGCAGTCCTGGTTCTCGGCATGCTTCTTCCCGCAGCGGGAGACGCCAAACATGGTAAAGTTGCTCATGATTTCCTCTGTATTGCCTTAGAACTTGATGGTAATGCTGGCTTCGGCCTTGAATATCGAATCCTTGTTGATACTGCCTATTCGCTCGGACTTTGGATAGCTATCGCTGGCGGCATTCAGCGATTGGTTCAGATTATACATCCGGCCTCGCCCTTTGAGTGATATCCCGGCAGCCACCCGTTCCCCTTCATATTGAATACCAACCATTCCCTTGATAGCATACGAATTAAGGAACAAATCATCCTCCTGAAGCATTTCGTTCATGCTATTCCCTTGAGACAGTTCGATATCCCCGCCGCCTAAAGAAATGCAAACATCGTAGATAAATGCGAAGCCGAGATGATCAGGCTTTGGACAAGCGCTACCCACGTCTAGGGAGAAGTAGTCAAACTTGGCATCATAGACATAACGGCCTCCTGGCAGTGCGTATGGTTTCTGGTATTCGCCGAATGAAAAACCGAAATAGACATCCTGAAATAGAGGCGGGGCTCCTCCGAAAATCTGCAAGAAATGGCAAGAGAACTCCTGGAAGACGACCAGCTCTGAAATCGTCTCGCCAGCAGAGAAATACTCCGCGTTGTTGTTGAATGAGAAATAAGTCTTGTTTTCGTGCAGCCGGAGGTCCGCAATAAATACCTCCTTTTCGTACTTGAGAAGCATGATTTTGTAGGGAACATGAACCAATATCTGCTCGTAGAACTTCTCAAGTGAAGTTGAATCCGCCAGTTTACGCTGAATCTGCTCCTGCTGGCTTCTGTCGCCCGGCGTCCACTCGTAGCGCAAGATCGGACGGTTCACAATCAGTCGATACAGGGGCAGGTCAAGTTGGACAAATCCGCCATTCAGTCCGGTGGTATTGTAATCGACATCCTCGATATTGTTCGGGTTCCAGTAGTTGTAATTGTAGCCGGCATCAATCGCCACGGTTGCCGCGCGCAGCTCGTGTGCTGCAAGCGCGACGAGTAGCATCAGGGCGAGGGGCAGCATGTTTCGTGAGGTCATAATTGCCTTCCTTCATCCATTACACGGGGGACATTCCCTGTCACTACATAAGAAGCAGCCGTTTGAGTTCATTTCCGGATCAAAAACAAAAGAAACCGCCGCGTTGTAACCGGGAAGGCGGGGAGGGGGCCTTCCGGTCCGCCATGACCGAGCCGCAGAGCAGTCGTTGCCGCTAGCGAGCATGCAGGCCGAGGATGCAGTGCAGGAGGCAGGCGAAGTCGCCGATGGCTTTCCGGTCGGTACCGAGCTCGTTGCGCCACTGGTTGTCTTCCCCGGCTGCCAGCATATTCCGGCTCAGGATGTTGCAGCAGCCGATAAAGGCATCGTGGCAGCGGGTACGGGCGGCATCCATTTCCCGACGCTGTCCATCCGTGGCAATTGCCCAATCAGTGCGGATACGGGCATAGCGGATGGCCGACTGCACGAGAGCCTCGAGCAGGCCGTTGCATTGCGTCTGCTTCATGGCGGCATATAGGATCCTGGCCTGTTCCATATTCATAAGCGATCTCCTATATTCACCGTGAAACAGGTGTGATTAGCGGGGAATGGATTTATGGGTTGGTGGTTTTTGTCGTCATCGCAATCACCATCGGTCAGGTGCCTTTTAATCTTCAGTCTTCGGTCTGTAGTCTTTAGTCTGCAGTTTCTTCATGCCCCCCCCCCCAGTTCACGCCGGAAATTCGCGTGGGCAGTTGCTTTATACCAAAGCAGAGGCAGGAAGCAAACGGGGAATGGAAATGAGCACACTATACATCGCAACCCAGGGCGCGGTCCTCCGCAGTAACGGCGGGCGGTTCGTGGTTTCCAAGGCGGAGACGGAGCTGCAATCGATTCCCCAGGTGGCACTGGATGCCGTGGTGCTGCTCGGCTATGTTCAGGTAACCACCCAGGCGGCGCATGCGATCATGGAACGCGGGGTGCCGCTGCTGTATCTCACCCGCACCGGCAAGTTCTGCGGGATGCTCCAGCCGGGCTATCCGAAGAACATCTTCCGGCGTATGGCCCAGTACGAGGTCTCGCAGGAGAAAGCATTCTGCCTGGACATCGCCCGACAACTGGTCCGTGCCAAGATTGCCACCGAGGCGGATACCCTGCGTGCATGGAACCGCAGTGGCTGGCTGGATGCCTTTTGCGCCACGGATTGGCAGGACGCAGGTGCCGCTTCCCTTGCGGCCGAGTCCAATGAGACGCTTCTGGGAATCGAGGCGGCTGCGGCGGCCATGTATTTCGATGCGCTGGGCTCGGCGGTGCCGCCACCCTTCTGGTGGGATGGGCGCAACCGCTATCCTCCCCGTGATCCGGTGAACGCGCTGCTGTCGCTGACGTATATGCTGGCGGTGGGCGAGGCGGTCAATGTCTGTTATATCGCCGGTCTGGATCCATTCGTCGGCTATGTGCATGCGCTGGATTATGGTCGCCCGAGTCTGGCTCTGGATCTGATCGAGCCCTTGCGTGCCCCGGTCTGCGATCAACTGGTGATGCGGGCGTTGCAGCGGGAGGAGTTCACGCCTGACGATTTCGAACTGCAGAGCGAGAGCGGTTGCCGGTTGCAGCCCGATGCCTTGCGCCGATTCCTGATGCTGTGGGATGGTCCCGAATCCACCCGCCCGCCTCGGCTCGTCGCACGCCAGCGTTTGCAGCAACTCTGCAAGACGCTCAACGAATCCATTCGCCTGCGCGAATTGCCGGACTTCCTGAACGCCGATCATGAGGAGGCGTTGTCATGAAAGAGTTCCTCGCCGTCTATGACATTGCCGACCCCAAGCGCCTGCGCCGGATCGCCAAGCTGATGAAGCGCTATGGGATCCGCGTCCAGAAGTCGGTATTCGAGTGCCAGCTTAAACCCTCCGATTTCGACCGGCTTTGCAGCGAAGCCAACCAGGAGCTGGACCCTGACAATGATGGCGTGCGCTTCTATCCGCTCTTTTCCCGTGCCAGGGTGAAACAGACGCAACTGGGGCAGCAGTGCATGGCCGCGTTCCCGAGTGCCTATATCGCCTGAAAGGAGACTTTTGACATGATCGCTCCCGCACAGAAACAACTGGCCGACCTCTTCACCGAGCCGCAGTTGTTCAATGCCTGGGAAGAGGTCGCCGCCCGGAAAAGCGCTCCCGGATACGATCATGTTTCCATAGAAGACTTCAGTCGCCATGCCTCGCCGCAATTGCGGTCACTGCGCGAGTCTTTGTTGAACCGTTCCTACCGTCCGGATCCGCTGGTTTCCTTTTTCCGGGAAAAGGAGCATGGCGGGCAGCGTTGCCTGAATATCGCCACCGTTCGTGACCGCATCGTCTGCCGTGTGCTGGCGGATGCCTTCGTGCAGCGGCACGATCGAGACTTGCAGCCCCAGTGCTATTCCTATCGTCCCCATCGCGGTGCTCTCAAGGCTGTCAGTGCCGTGCAGCGGGCCTGCAAGGATTACCGTTGGGCCGTGCGGGCCGATATCGCCGAATTCTTCGAGAGTCTGGATCATGACCTGATGGAGGAATCCCTTTCCTCGCGCGGCTGGAGCGAACCGGTGGTCTCGCTTGTCCGGCGGTTGGCCAGCGCACCGCGTTTCGATGGCGTACGCCTCAGCACCCCCGCGACAGGAATTCCCATGGGGTTGCCATTGGCTCCCGTCATCTCGAATCTGTATCTCGATTCGTTCGACTGTGCCCTGAATGAGTCCTCGCTGCCATTTGTCCGCTATGCCGATGATATCGTGGTCTTCGCCAGGAACGACGAGGAGGCGTCGGCTGCGCTGGCGGAAATCCGACTTCAGCTTGATGCCCTCAAGCTGGAACCGAGTATGAGCAAGACGCGCGTGTACCGCTGTGCGGATGGGTTCCTGTTTCTCGGTTTCCTCTTCAGCCCGGACGGGCACGTCCCTTCGCGCGAGGCGGTGCAGCGTTTGCACGAAAAACTGGACGAACCCATGTGCACGGATGAAACCCCTGTGGAGTTCGAGAAGCGCCGCAGGGCGATCCGCCGGGGCTGGCGGAATTACTACGGCGAAGCCGGAGATCGGACGGCGGAGGGAGTGCGTCCGGATGACAGCCGACAGAGGGCGGATGACGGACTGCCGGAGGACAGAGATCGGGAGCCGGAGATCGGACGGCTGGAGGGCGAGCGTCCTCGCGAGCCGCACACGGAGGAGTCGTATCCCTTGGAGGGCGAGCGTCCTCGCGAGCCGTTGCGAGAGGAACAGCCAAAAGGAATGCCCGAAGAAGCCGCTGTTAATCAGGCGATTTCCGATTGCACCGCTCTCATGACGGAGGGCAACCCGTCGGATGCGGTCTATCGCTTGCGCCGCTTGCTGGGCGATGATGAAACGCTGATCCCGGATGCGCAGCGTCAGTCGTGCATGAACCTCCTGGCCGATGCGTACGAGGCGCTCGGGCTGCTGGGGGCCGCGCAAAGTTGCCGACGTAACCCGGGTGATGGCGGCAATCTGGATTTCGGTGGCACTCCGTCCGTGGTCGACGATCTGGTTCACAGTGCACGGGATGTTGAACACTGGCTTGAGATATTCGGTGGAGAGAAGGAAATCGTGGCCCGCCAGTTTGTGGACCGGCTAGGGCGGCAGGGGTACCGTCCGGCGACCCATGGGCTGGGGGCAAAGGATTTGCAGCAGCATTGGGACGGAAAGCTCACCTATGCCGCACCGGTCTACAATGCGGCCGATCAAGTCCGTTTCGGGGTTGTCGATTTAGACATCACCCGCGCGGTCAACGACAGGATCAAGCCTTTGGAGCGGGCTGCGCTGCTCGAGCGCATGCTTGATGATGCGCGTGGTCTGGTTGATCGGGCGCGCCGTGCCGGCGTCAAGGGTATTCTGGAGGATTCGGGTTGCAAGGGGTACCACGTCTGGTTCCTGTTGCATACCGCGTTGGATGCCGCCTTGGTGCGCCAATTCCTGAACGAATTGTGCCGGGTGGCCGGTCCGGCCCCGGCAGGTGCTCACCGCGAGATATTCCCTGCTTCCGACCACTGTCCACCGGAGGCGATGGGACGCTATATCAAGATTCCGCTTGGTGTGCATCGGTTAACCGGTCGCCGCTCTCGGTTTCTGGCCCCGGATGGAGTGCCCTGTTCCAATGGAATCGAGCTGATGGCGCCTGCCTTCCGTAACCGTGCCCAGGATCTTAAGTCTGCCATGGAGCATTGGCGCCGGTATGCGGGCGAGGCGACACGGCAAGCGGGGCCGCGTGAGGATGTCCGCAAGAAGGGAGACACGCAGACCGCCAACGGTGATTCGACTGCCTTTTCGACGTTGCTGGGCGGCTGTGCCGTGTTGCGCGGATTGCAGGAGAAAGCGAAGAGGGAAGGGCACCTTACGCATGCCGAGCATTCCGTGCTGCGCGGGGTTCTTGGGGCGATGGAGGATGGCGGACGCGAGGCTATTCATGCCGTCCTGAAAAATTGCCGCAACTACAGCGCATCCGTCACGGATCGCTGCCTTGTGCATCCGCAGACCAAACCGATGGGCTGCACGCGGATCAGGGAGATTCTGGGCGAGTTCTGTACCGAGGTGGGGTGCGACTGCCGTTTCCGGACCCGCAAGAACGACTATGCGCATCCGTTGCGGCTGTTGGAGCAGGGTGGACGGAAAGAGGCGGCGGCCGCTCCGGAGAAGCAACCTTTAGACCGTGCGGAGGCTATACAGGAAACGGCATCAGCCGCGCCTAGTCATCGCGTTGCCGTGGTTGACACCCCGGTGATCGTGCCGGAAGCTGGCACGGCGAGGGCGGCAACCGGGGGCGATCTGTCGGAGTTGCTGGCACGCCTGCATTCGGCAAGGGCGGCATTGCTGGAGGCCCAGGCTGAGTTGCTGGTTGCAACCGGGGGCAGAGGCGAAGCGGATCTGAGCATTGGCAAACTGCGCAGAACGGGGGTGGATGATGCCATTTGCCGCTGGGTTGTGGATGTGTGATTTTCTCCACGGATGGCAATTCCACATGGAGGGGTCGGCACAACTTGTAGCTGGGGTCGGTGACCTGTAGCTGGGGCGGTGACCCCGGCGGGTGCGTGGTTCAGCAATAATTGCTACAATAATGTATCGTCAACACGAAATCCTGATCAAAAATGCGGAAAACACGAAAAAAGTCATAAGTGCTTGATAATCAACGAAAAAATGTTTGGAGTCGTAAGTTGTTGATATTTAGACTGATCTGACTCGCGTCTCAACTTGAAAACGGGCGACATACCGAATTACACATTATTCCCGGAGATTTGTAAAAAATGCCCTTGCAACTCCCTATCAGAGACGACATTATAAACCCAGTAGTAGAAGCCCCGTCGTAATTGATGGGGATTAAGACATACTTCTTCACGATTGTCTATCCGAAGACAACGGTAGAAGCCCCGTCGTAATTGATGGGGATTAAGACATGGAAGGCGTGCGTTAGCGCGCCAGCAGGGCGTATGTAGAAGCCCCGTCGTAATTGATGGGGATTAAGACATCCTTCTCGAACCCCGTGCCGCAGTAGCAGCACGTGTAGAAGCCCCGTCGTAATTGATGGGGATTAAGACATGCTCCGGCCCGTCAAACTCAACCAGTGTGCGGCAGTAGAAGCCCCGTCGTAATTGATGGGGATTAAGACATTCCAGCGCGGGGCGGTCAGTGTAGCCTGCCCGGTAGAAGCCCCGTCGTAATTGATGGGGATTAAGACAAGTCATAGGGGGTATTTGTTCTATTGTCTCCACCCGTAGAAGCCCCGTCGTAATTGATGGGGATTAAGACAAGATAACGGCGGCCCACGCCACCACGGATGCCGGTAGAAGCCCCGTCGTAATTGATGGGGATTAAGACACCTCAATCGCGACGATTTCCGTCGACCGCAACCCGTAGAAGCCCCGTCGTAATTGATGGGGATTAAGACATCAGCCTTCATCTGTGCTATCTGCGTCTTGAGCTGTAGAAGCCCCGTCGTAATTGATGGGGATTAAGACAACCATTACCAAAACTATCACCAGAGCGATTATCACGTAGAAGCCCCGTCGTAATTGATGGGGATTAAGACATTGACACCCTTCTGGATCACCTTGATTGTACGTAGAAGCCCCGTCGTAATTGATGGGGATTAAGACAACTCGCCGTTAGCCGACTTGATGGCGTCCGGCAAGTAGAAGCCCCGTCGTAATTGATGGGGATTAAGACAAGCACCGCGTTGCACACACCGCGGACAGCGCGGGTAGAAGCCCCGTCGTAATTGATGGGGATTAAGACATAACAGACGAGTCTTAGTCGTCGCGGGGCTTGGGAGTAGAAGCCCCGTCGTAATTGATGGGGATTAAGACAAAAACCCACCGTAACTGCATTTCTCCAAAACAACCGTAGAAGCCCCGTCGTAATTGATGGGGATTAAGACAACTCCGGGGATCTGATACCCCAAGTATCCGCAGCGGTAGAAGCCCCGTCGTAATTGATGGGGATTAAGACATGTTCTCCAGACTCATTCTCCACTCATTCCTGTAGAAGCCCCGTCGTAATTGATGGGGATTAAGACAAATCCGTGCAAGTGACGAAACGAGATGCCGATCCCATGTAGAAGCCCCGTCGTAATTGATGGGGATTAAGACAACCATCTCATCCAAACGCACCACGGCGTCTTTGAGTAGAAGCCCCGTCGTAATTGATGGGGATTAAGACACACTTTAACATCGTACGTGGCCCCAGACTTTGTCAGTAGAAGCCCCGTCGTAATTGATGGGGATTAAGACAAAACCAGCACCATCATCAATATTTTCAGATATTTCAGTAGAAGCCCCGTCGTAATTGATGGGGATTAAGACAAATCTCATAATGCTTACTCCTTTCAGTAAAAATTAGGTAGAAGCCCCGTCGTAATTGATGGGGATTAAGACAACAGGGCCATGGACGCTTCGAGACTCGGGATCGGATTGTAGAAGCCCCGTCGTAATTGATGGGGATTAAGACACACGGTGCCGAACAGGGCCATGGACGCTTCGGTAGAAGCCCCGTCGTAATTGATGGGGATTAAGACAATCCTTGTGCCCTGTTGCAAAAGGAACACCCTGTAGAAGCCCCGTCGTAACTGATGGGGATTAAGACACCTTCTTGACGCGCTCGCGGAACGCCTTGCGCGTAGAAGCCCCGTCGTAACTGATGGGGATTAAGACATCTCCACTTCTGTGTGTGTGTTTGCGCCTGATATGTAGAAGCCCCGTCGTAACTGATGGGGATTAAGACATGCTGCTTGCAGTAGAACTTCATTCGCCAGGCAGGTAGAAGCCCCGTCGTAACTGATGGGGATTAAGACAAGCAGCCAGAACCTTCTCGACCATCGACACCTTGTAGAAGCCCCGTCGTAACTGATGGGGATTAAGACAACGCCTGTCTTGATAATGCGGATAGTACGCATAATAGTAGAAGCCCCGTCGTAACTGATGGGGATTAAGACAATGCTGTCCTGGACCCCGCTGGCCAGGACGCGGATCGTAGAAGCCCCGTCGTAACTGATGGGGATTAAGACATCTCTCCGGCGTTTGTTGGCGCGCACACAGAATGTAGAATCCCCGTCGTAACTGATGGGGATTAAGACAAGCCGCCTTGATGATTTCCTGCTCTGTCATTTCCGTAGAAGCCCCGTCGTAACTGATGGGGATTAAAACAATCGCGCACATGTGTACGCACGCGAGTGACGCGGAACAGTAGATGCATTTGCTTTATCGCTATGTGAAGAAGGAATACAGTATGAATAATTATATTATTGGACACGGAATTCTTGGTTGGCACAGGTATGAACGGCAGACAGACCGATACGGTTCCGTTCACCTTCACCTTGGTCTCGATGTGTTTGATGGATCCCCATCTGCTGCTGATTACGTCAAGTTCCCTGATTGTCTCGATGGGCAACGCGGTCGTCTGTTTGCAGTGGTTACAGAATCGCGAAAATCGACACATTGCGGAGATACCGCCCGTGGCCTTGCGCCCTCACAACCCCGAGAAGGAGATGTCGTTGATCTGGGCTTTGGAACTGTTTTTCTGGACACTTGTGTGGATGGCCGTTTCCCGAAGCAGGAAGAAATTCCTGTCAGTACAATTGGACTGCTGCCGGATGATGGTCGAAAACACGATTGGCTAAACCCGCACTCCCTTTGTCGGTTGCATGAGCAGACTGTCGAACTGCATTTCCAGCCAGAATCAGCACAATCGGATCCAGCCAAATCAATAGGTACCTGAAACTGCGTGGTCGGAAAAATCAAGGTGATATTTTTTACGGGGAGAACACAGGCGGATTGCATACGGAATTTTCCAGAATGGCGGTCGGTCTGGAAAAACATCTTGCCCGGTTGGCTTAATGCTTTCAAGTCAGAGGGAGTCAGTGCCGTCTTTCCGGATGTTAATGACAAGCTTGGGTGACCGGCAAGGTGAGCCTGACCCGTAAAATCAACATGAGGCGGCGTCGAGTTGTCGAGTTTCGGCGAATGGCTTGACGGTGGACTGGGCATTCTGTATGGTGCCGACCTTGGTTGCGGGAGGTTTTTCATACAGCAGGACAGGCATGAATAACCTCTCGACAAAGGGGGATGCGCTGCAAACTCAAAAAGGGTCTGGAGACGTTATGAACGCGGCAAGTCTGGGGGAATTGCAGGATGGCTTGCGGCTTCTGGCTCTCGAAGGGGAATTGCGCCTCGACCGTCCGGCTCCCGTTCGGCGGTTGGCGACGGCCACTTTGAGAGGGCTGGCCGGACACGCGCTGCTTGCTGTTTCGCCGGATCTGGTGCAACGCTGGTTCAAGCCCGGTCATGGCAACGATCGCCCCCCTGCCTATATCTTCCAGCCTCTGCATTCGGAACAGCAAACCTCGCGCAGTTTCCCGTTCCGGATCGTGACCTGGGATCCGGATGGGGAACTGGCGGAAGGTTTCATGGAAGCCTTTGCGCGGGCCGGCGGGATGCCCTTCGGCAGCAGCGGGGCGAGGCTGGATGGGGTTGCCCTGGAGCCTCCGGCTGCGCTGCATTTCGAGGGTGCCGATTTCGACGCCGTACGGGTGGTCCTGCATACCCCCTTGAAGCTGGTTCATCATCGCCGCATTATCGGCGATCAGGATCTGACGCCGGGACACCTGATCGAGGGGGCCGTGCGCCGGGTCAACCGCCTGAGTCAGGATTACGGCAACGGTTTGCAACTCGATGCCGAGGTTTTCCTGGCGCAGGGAGCCATGATGCGGGAGCTCGGGCGGAATCTGCGCTGGGTGGCGCCGCGGCGGCAGTCCTGTACGCAGCAGGACGATATCAATCTCGGCGGCGTTGTAGGTTGGTTCGATCTTGAAGGCATCACGTCGTCGTTGGCGGGTTTGCTATGCGCGACCAGCGCCCTGAACCTTGGCCGCCACACCGCCGAAGGCTGCGGGCATATACTCTTGAATTGAGATGCTGGTGCCACTTGAAGATACCGTTAAAATATTTGGGGTGACTCGGGATACATGTTCAATGTAGCTTGCATTTTATTTTCAGTTTGCCAGTATATATCGTCATGCACTCGAATCAGTTGAAATACACGGATTGATTGTCGATGCTTTTCGGAAAATGATTGGGAGATGCGCTTTATAGTGTTTAGGTCGGGTGAACGTCCGTATGCCTGGAAACGAAAAGAGGAAAATACGATTATGAATCAGTCTCTCTACCTGTGTTATGACTTGAAGGGAATCCAGTCCTTCATTTTTGCCGTCCCCCGGTTGCGTTACATCTGCGGCGGAAGCGCGATTGTGGACCAATTTGACCGGAAAACGGTTCAGAAACTGAAGGCTAATGGATGCGAATTGCTTTTTGCGGGCGGTGGCAAGGGGGCTTTTGCCTGCGAATCAGCGGCAGCCGCTGAGGCTCTTCAAAAGCAGTTGGTGAAGTCAGCGCATGCCGAGGGACTGGGTATCAGCTTTGGCTGCCACGCCGACTATAATGAGGCATCCCACATGACGACCGCCACATTCCCCTACCTCCCGGCCAGCCTGGAAGGGCAACCCTGCACGGCGAGCGGGCTTTATCCGGTTCCTGTGCCGGGGGTACATCCCGTGGTTAAGCTGCGCAGCGAGCAGCGCTGGTATTTCGAGGAAGAGTTATTATCTTCCGTTGTCCTGCCGGATGGCAAAGAGATAGCCCGGTGTGCTTTCTTCAGCAATGTCAGTGCCGATGATACGGATGAGTGGTGCGAGGGAGCGGAAGGCAGCAGGGTTCTGGGAAATCGCAATCGCTGGGCGGTGATCTGCATGGATGGCAATGACATGGGTAGGCAGCATGGGGCGGCTGTGGAACAGTTTGGAGGGGACGCCGAAGCGTATCAGGATTGGCTGAAAGCGATGAGCGTGTCGCTCGATGATACCACGCGGGGCGCCTGTCGCCACGGGATTGATCAGGTTATCCAAGCCTGGTGGAAGGATGTGAAAACCGGCCGGGCAAAGACAGGAGAGACGCGAGAACGGGAGCTGATATTGCCGGTGCGTCCCTTGCTCGTGGGTGGTGATGATGTGGTGATGCTTTGTCATGTGCAGTATGCAGCCACGTTCGTGAAGGCTGTATGCCGGGCATTTGAGGAATCCAGTACCCGCCTGGGGACAGATTACAAGGCGCAGCATGGGGTTGACTTGTGGCCAGCTTCGCAAGGGAAGGGATTGACAATCTCTGCCGGTATCCTTTTTGCCCCGGTTAAGCTGCCTTTGTCCATGGCGATCGGGTTGGCCGAGTCGCTGCTGGCATCGGCCAAGCAGCGCGGGCGGCGAGGGAATGATGTCGTACCCGCACCTGCCTGTATCGACTGGGAGTCGGTGACCGAGGGGCTGATCGATACGATTGCACGTCGGCGGCAGCAGGAACTCCATTTCAAGGATGGGGATCTTGGGGGCGTAAGGGTTTCGCTGACGACAAGACCGTGCACACTGCCGGAGTTTGGCGAGATTGAGGGTCTGGCATGTAAGTATGAGAAAACTCCGGGCACGATCCGGCATCAGGTGATCGGCGCTCTGCGGGCGGCTTGTGGGGATCGGCGCGCCTATGTTGAACGTTTGCGTAAGCATCAGCGCGATCTCGCTGCCGATCTTGACCATGGTGAAATGGCAACGACAGCCGGCAAGTGGATCTACGACGCAGGCAGGAAGGAACTTCGGACGCCGGTGGTGGATGCGATGTTGCTGCTGGAAGAGAGTAGCCGGATGGCGATGCAAACAGCGGGAGGAGAGGCATGAGCAAGGTTCTTGGATATACCATCAAATTGATCAGTGACGCCGAACCAGGCAGTGGTACCGGTAGCGAGGTCGTCAATGACATTGTTACGCGGGACCATCGGGGTTTCCCTGTTTTGCGTGCTACACACCTGAAGGGGCTTTTACGGCAGCAGTTGGATGATATCCTCGATGTCCGTGGATGGCTCGATGATAAGGCGCTCGAAGATTGGTGTTTTGGGTGCGGAGGTAATGATGCGCCCTCCGGTGCGCTGGTATTCTCGGATGCGACAACGGCCCAGTCTGAGGTGCGTACGATCAGTCGGACGCGTTTGAATGGGCTTGGCACCGCAGCCGACACCTCGCTGCGCACGACCGAAGCTGTTTCCTCCGGTACGGAATTCCGCGGGACGATCCGGATTATGACGGGTGCTCCGTCTGCTGTTGAAACGGCGATCCGGCTGGCATTGCTGAGCCTGTTTGCCATCGGGGGAGGGCGGTCGCGGGGAAGTGGAGCCTGTCTTGTTTCGATTGATGGGGAAACTCGTACTCACGGCCTGCTGCTGGCTGAGCTGGACAAGGTCATGCAGGCCGGGCTTCCTGCGAGAGAGCCGATTCCTTCTATTTCGATGTCCCCGGTCAAGGATCCGGAGCGGATGGTTACCTTGGCGTTGACGTTTACGGCAGAGCAGCCGGTTTGCTGTCCTGAGCTGCCTATCGGTGCGAGTAATGAGATCGATACGGGGATTGCGATTCCGGCATCTGCCGTATTGGGCGCGATCATCTCACGGCTGGCACAAAAGGATGAACAGCTTGCCACACGAGCCCTCGCCAGTATCTGCACGCGGGCTTGGCCGTTGCTGCCTTGCGCACTGTCAGGGTGTGAACCGCTTGGCTCACCCGTGCATGTGGCCTTGAGCCACCGGATGAGCAAACTCCCGGATGATCAGGATAAATACGTCTTCAAGGATGGTGCCGTCGAGCCGTATGATTGGAAAACCGCTTCGCCAAAAGCGCCACTGAAGGGGACCGATGGCGTGTTGCTGCGCGATCGGGAGGGCTCCGTGAGGTTGTGGAAAAGTGGCACGATGCCCCGGATGATCAGTGCGCATAATGTGGTCAATCGAAGTCAGGAACGTACTCTCTTTACTGTTACCTCGATGGCTCCGCTGGTCTATCAAGGCTGGCTCACGCTGCCGGAATGGGCTGCCTCCGTCTTGCGGGATTCCCTAGCCGCCGATTCATCGGTTTCGTTTGGTAAATCAAGGACGGTGCGGGGCCTCGGGCGGTTGTCGGTGATGGATGACGAAAGACTGCCGGGGTGGGATTCCTTGACGTTTGTACTGCAATCTCCTGCTGCGATGCCTGATGATTGGAATACCGAAGAGGAAACGGCTGAAGCCTTGCTGGTCAGGCTGGTTGAGGCGAGCGGCTTCGGCTCAGTTGCCAAAAAGGCCGGTGGTAAGGGGGTTATTGATGTGGTGTCGCTGGCGCAGTGCGGGGTTCGCTTTGGCTGGAACCGCCACGGAATCGGGCTGGGCGTTAATGAGACGCGTCGGCTGCAGGCCCGGCGTGTATTCCTGCCTGGCTGTGTATTCAAATTGTCCGGTCCGGTCGCGGATTTGCAGGCCTTTCTCGTGCGCGGTCTGGGTGTCATGCTCTCCGATGGGGATGTGGATGGTCGTGTTCAGGGGTTTGGTGCCGTCCTGCCTCATCCCGGATGCGCCAAGTCGGCTTATCCTTCCGAGGCTGAGTCTGGCGTTGAGTTCGAAACCTTGACGTCCGATGCGGCGGCCAGAATGGCTTTGGCATGGGTGAAAGCGGCGGGTTCCAGCAAGCCCAGCGCATCCCAGATCAGTGCCGTGGCGCAACATCTGGCCCACAAGGATCACGGCAAGGGTCGGGCGTTGGAATATCTGAAGCAGCAGCAAAGCCGCCCCGATCGCGTCTGGCAGTCGTGGAAAAATGTAATCGACGATGTTGAAAACGCTATCAGGGACAAGCCCGTGGTGGCTTTGAAGGCCCTGCGCATCTGGCAGGATATCGCGGTTTCCAGCAAGAACGAGGAGAACTAAGGATGAAGCGCAAGATACATCGCTTGTTTATTGAGTTAACCTTTCCTGGGGGAATCAGTGCGGGTGAGGGGCGTAACGGCAATCATGGGACGTTTGCCCGCGATGGGCAAGGTCGCCCCGTGTTGCGCGGTTCGGCACTGGCGGGCGCGCTGCGCCATGCATGGAGCGAAGCGTTCGATCCGTCAGATGTCTCCTGGTTTGGTGATGCGGCCACCGATGCGGATCACCCTGATGCCAGCCGTTTGGAAATCCCGGATTGTGTTCTGGATATTGGCGGGCAAAATGCAGGGGCGTTGCCGTATCGCACGCACATTGCGGTTGACCGTCATAGCGGTGCCGTCCTGGATAATGCACTGATGACGCTGGAGTGCCTGCCTCCGGGGACATCGGCGAGTGCGTGCTTGTGGTTGACAACAGAGGGTGAGGAAGATGGAACGACCTTCCTGCGGCAAATCGTTTCGGTTCTCGGAGCCGGGTTTTCCCTGGGGGGGCATGCCGCCCGCGGGATTGGCGGGGTTGACCTCGTCGCTGCAAAGCATCGCGTTTTCGACCTCTCATCGCTTGAAGATCACGCTAATTGGCTACAGGAAAAGTACGATGTCCTTTCAGGGAAACGGCCTGTCTCGGGCGAGATGCTGAATTCGGACGGGTTGATAAAGGATGTGCTGACGGTTGACCTCGTGCTGGGAATCCCGCGTGGTGAGGATATCCTGGTGGCCGATGGCAAGGGGGTGGATTACGAGATGGAGCCGCAACGGGTGACCCGGGCCGATGGTACGGAGGTTTGGCGTATTCCGGGCGCCTCCCTGCGTGGCGTGTTCCGAGGCTGGTTCACACGGTTGGCGGCTCGCGAAGGGCTGCCTGTGGCCGATAGTGTTGCGCGGCAGATGGAACGGTTGTCAACGCCGGGTGACAAGAAGCCTCTGAGGGGTGATGATCTGGCCTGGGGCTTCAAGTTGCCGCAAGCACGGAAAGATATTCAGAAAAAGATTGTCAGTTCGGAATCCGGTGAGGTCGATTGGGATGCGTATGAAGAAGAAATCCCCTGTCCGGTGATGCAGCTATTCGGCAGCAGTTTCGGCAAAGGTCGTATACACATCAGCGATGCGTTTTCAGACCTGCCGGTTGATAAGGCAAACGATGCGCAGAAACGTGCGCATGTTGCGGTTGACCGGGTCACCGGCGGAGCAAACGAGGGCTTCTTCTTTGTCAATTCTGTCCTGACCGGCGCACGGTTCCGAACCCGGATAACGCTGCATAACCCCAGTGAATTAGAGGTCAAGTGGCTGATCGGAACCCTGCGTGCGTTGCAGGTTGGCGTTTTGCGTGTAGGAACCTCGAAGGCCGGTGGGCGGTTGGCATTGGCGGAAAAACCCAAGGCAATCGGCCGTTGTAATGAACTATTTGATCAGATCAACTGGATGGAGGCATGAAATGAGCGAGGCAATCAGTCACCCCACATTACAGCAGTTTCGCAAGGCCTTGAATGAGCGCGGTGTCACTCCGGACAAGGCTCGCCAATTCGACGGTTGGCGCAAGGGTGCAAAATGTACCGGCGAGTTGAAAGCGGCCGCCGATGCGCTATGGGCGGAGTATGAGGGGCTTGGTAAAGGAGCTTCCACAAATACGTTTCGCCAGCAGGCCCCGGCGGCGGCACCGCAACGAGGTGGTGGCGGGGGAAGACCGTTTGATAATCGCGGGCCGCGCGGTGGCGGGTTCCCCCCTCCAGCGGGCCGCCCGGCCAATCAGCCGGCAGCGGCAATAAACCGTGGTGCTGCCAAACCGGATATCCTGGGTGAAGCGTTTCACAATCCCTACACCTTTCTGCCGTTCCCGGAAATGGCGCCGGAAAGGATGTCGCCGACCCTGTTCTCGATTGACGAGGTTGAGCTCGATCGCTTCACCGGCGTGCTGGATCTGGAGGTGAAGCTGCTTTCGCCCTTGTTGACGAATGCGCCGGATCCCATCGTCAAGGATGCGGATCATAAGGAGTACCAGGCCCAGAAGATCGGCGATGATATCATTGTGCCCGCGACCGGGGTAAAGGGGAGTCTGCGGACGCTGATGACGCTGCTTACCGGGGGGACGCTGGGGTATGTGGACGAAGAAGCATGGCTCTGTCAGGGAAGGGATGCGAATCTGGGGCCGGCAGGCAAGATGACCGAGGGAAAGGTTCCGAAGCATGCTTTTCTGGCCCGTGTGGTCAGTCCCGGCGGCTTCGAGAAGTCCGGCACGATTGAACTTGGGCAGACGGATTTGATCAAGGCTGATGACCTCGAGAATCTGGCTCGGCAGTGCGGCATCGGGGATCTGCCAAGGCCAAAGCCCCACGGAAGGGTGAAATATCTCTGGATGAATGATGAAAAAACGGTCATCGCGCAGGAGAAGTCTGACCGCTATTGCTGGCAGCTCAAGCTTTCGGGCCGCCCGATTATGCGCAAGGGCAAGCGCGAAGGCTTGTTTCTCGGGAGCGGCAAGACTCTGCAATTAAGTTCAACCTTCTGGGCAGCCTATTCAGGACGTAACCGGCATGGGGATTATCCAGAACTCAAGAAGGGGGATCTGGTCTGGCTGGAACCCAGGACATTCGGCACGTCTGAAATCCGCAGCGCGGATGACATTAAGTCAATCCAGTGGGCGAGGTGGGGCAGGGAGGGTGAAGGGTTGCTGGAAGTTATTGCCCGTGATCACCATGTTGTCCTGCCGGATTCACTCAATCCAGATGGCCTGGTGGATGAAGTCACGAACCTCTTCGGTCACATTCCCAGAGAGGATAAGGTTGCGCATATTGAACGATTTCGAGACTGGGAGAAGCAGGGCATGCCGGGGCCGGCACCTAAATTTGCGGGTCGTGTGCGTACTGGAAACCTGGTATTCGAGAATGCATCCAAGGCTGTTCGCAGCGTGACGCTAGCGCCCCTGGCACCGCCGCATCCGGGCTGTGCGGCGTTCTATCGTGGCAGCCATACGCCTGGCGATCTTGCGGAAACGGCAGACCAGGTCTGCAATCACAAGCTGCCCTTGCGTGGATTCAAGGTGTACCGCAACACATCCGAGCGAGGCAAGGAAGCCCCGTGGCATTTTGCCCAGCAAGGCGTGTACGGAGAGCGGGGAGAGCTCAAGTCGCCACAGCAGCGGGTGAACAAAACGGCTGAACTGCTAATTGAAGATCAGGCTCCTGTCGGGCGTTTGCGGATCAGCCTGCGTGCCATGAGCAAGCGCGAACTGGCCTTGGTTCTTTCTGCCTGTGCGGTGGATTGGCGGTTAGGCGGTGGCAAACCGCTGGGGCTTGGACATTGCCGGGTTGAGTCGGCCACGCTGCGTGAGTTCCATGATGATGGCACGTTTGGTACGCCCGTGGTTCTAAGGCGGGAAACCCAGGCCATCGCATCGCTGCCGGAACCGTATGCGGCCAAGCAGGACGAGAAGCTGCTGGCGCGCATGCGTATGTGGCAGGCTTCGCAAACCCCTGTTGAGAAGTTGCGCTATCCACGGGCAGTCGATGAGAATCAGAACAAGAAGAACCGTGGCGGCCATACTTGGTTTATGCGTCATGCGCAGCCGCGCAAGATCGCGGGGGAAGATAAGTATCCGGTAGGGCTGCAGATCATGCATCTGGCGGGCGATATGGCTGCCAGCGCGGGCACGGCTGCCTTGCGCGCCCAACCTCTGCCCTTCTTCGATCCGGCCAATCCTCAGGCCGATACGCTCCATGGCTATGACTTGATTGTTCGTGACGATCCGCAATGGCGCGAACAGGCCCGAAACCGCAGTACGATGGTCAAGCAGGTCGCTCCCTTCGACGAGAAGGAGCATGCCCGTAATGATGCCAGCGGCGGGTTCCAAGGCCAGAACCGTCAGAACCGCCAAGACGGAAGGGATGGTCGCCGTCCGAATCATGGTGACAGATGATTGATCTTGATAACGTAATCATTTTGATCAGGGGATCATATTATGCCTATGCTGCAACTTGCTCCAAGCAACAAGGATGCATCAACAGAGGACCGATGTAGGGAAGCAATCAAGAGGGCGAGAGGCAGAGCTTCTTCAGCACTCGGTAAGGTCAGCTATGAAACGGATCATATGTACGGTTGGGACTTCGGTGGCGACGGGGTGTGCGGCACTCAAGGGGACGCTCAGAATCAAAGGTGATAAGGTTAACGAGTGAAAATCAAGCATTTGATTACGATTGCGAGCAAGCAGGTCTGGCCGCAGGTGTTGACCGTAAAATGGATGAATCCAGAACGGCTGATCTTGCTGCACAGTGGTAATGAGGAGGAATCGAAAGGGCCTGCACAGCGGCTCAAGGAGTTTTTGCACGCGACTGGGGTAATGGACAAAAGCCGGGTGGAGTTGGAGCTGGTATCGCATATGGATTTTACGGAGATTTTGACGCAACTGAGGGTCAGCACCTCCCGCTACGGTCTTTTGTCCACAAATGCCGTGTTCAACTTTACCGGCGGCAACAAGCTGATGGCAACCGCGGCATTTCATTGGGCTACGCTCGGCGGCTTTCCTGCTGTTTATCTTGAGCGCGGCAACCAGCTTATCTGGTTTGATACGCACGCTCAGGATATTCAGACGCGGATCGAACTGCTTGATTCACATATAGCGGATGAGCTGGATGCGGTTGAATTACTCATTTGCCAGTTGGGGCCAGCGGTGTTGCAGTCTCGTGGCGAACGCCTGTCGTTGAGTGAGAGTGGACGCAATGGGCACGTCAGGGATGTCCAGGCGTGCCTGGGGCAAAACGCCAAGGCAAAAAACAGCAATCTTGATTTTCGCAAGTGGCTTGTGATTGAAGGTGATGTGGTTCAGGAGCGGCGCGAAGGGGATGCGCTGGAGTATGCTGTGGCCGTGATTCTGCTGAAACTAGGCGTTCCATCCGTATACCGCAGCGTTGAAATCAAGCCGACGGTAAAGACCAATCTCCTTGAAGGCGAGTTGGATCTGGTATTCAACTGGAATGGTCGTCTCTGGGTCGTGGACTGCAAGGACAAGGCCAGCGGCAAAATGAAGCTGGATAACCTGCAAACGGCTTTGATTAAAGAGGGGATCATCATGAATCGCATCCAGAAATATCTGGATGCGCTAGACATGGATCTGGGTGAGAAGGACATAAAGATCCTGCGTGAGGATTTGCAGCAAATCGCTGAAGTCGGCGGCTTGCTGGGGAATGTTCTGGCCGTGAGAAGCGCGGGGTTGCCCAAGCAGGCAGTCGAGTATGCCCAGAGTCGTCGCCCGCGTGTGGAAATTGTCTATAAGGACAAGTTGCTTGCTGAGCTGCAACGATTGCTGCTTCCGGCTACTTGAGGTCTCTTTCAAGACATTCGGGCTCTCCTTTTTCCCTGCTTTCAAACGTACCACCCTGTCAAAAATCAAACAATAATGTATCGTCAACACGAAATCCTGATCAAAGATGCGAAAAGCACGAAAAAAGTCATAAGTGCTTGATAATCAACGAAAAAATGTTTGGCGTCGTAAGTTGTTGATATTTAGACTGATCTGACTCGCGTCTCGACTTGAAAACGGGCGATATGCCGAATTACACATTATTCCCGGAGATTTGTAAAAAATGCCCTTGCAACTCCCTGTCAGAGACGACATTATAAACCACCTAGTAGAAGCCCCGTCGTAACTGATGGGGATTAAGACATGCTATGCGCGGATGCTGTTGTACAGCTCTTCCGGTAGAAGCCCCGTCGTAACTGATGGGGATTAAGACATGCAAGCTCGAGATTCTCTTCCCAGACCTGGAGGGTAGAAGCCCCGTCGTAACTGATGGGGATTAAGACACCGAACCCATGCATCGCGAGACGCTTGAGTATTGTAGAAGCCCCGTCGTAACTGATGGGGATTAAGACAATTTGAGCGCCGGCTCGCGGTCATCCGTGCCCTGTAGAAGCCCCGTCGTAACTGATGGGGATTAAGACATCGTTGTCGTTCCCGGAACAGGGGCGTTCGGGGGTAGAAGCCCCGTCGTAACTGATGGGGATTAAGACAACTTGCCTTTGCGTCCGATGTCTTCCAGTTCGTGTAGAAGCCCCGTCGTAACTGATGGGGATTAAGACAATCTCGACGTCGTACACTGACCCGCTTTTCGTCGTAGAAGCCCCGTCGTAACTGATGGGGATTAAGACATGACCGCCTGAGCGGTTTCGTCATCCAGAAACGGTAGAAGCCCCGTCGTAACTGATGGGGATTAAGACAAGGTATTCCCCGTCTGCCTTGATGATCGCTTCCGGAAGTAGAAGCCCCGTCGTAACTGATGGGGATTAAGACAGCTCTACCGTCACCGACCCATCAGACTGCTGCACGAGGTAGAAGCCCCGTCGTAACTGATGGGGATTAAGACATGCGATCTTGGTGGTCTTCTTGGCCGGTGTTGCTAGTAGAAGCCCCGTCGTAACTGATGGGGATTAAGACATGACACACCGTCTGTGGTGCTGAAATACTGCCAGTAGAAGCCCCGTCGTAACTGATGGGGATTAAGACATGACGGCTCTTGGCTACTGCGGTTGCACGCCGCATTGTAGAAGCCCCGTCGTAACTGATGGGGATTAAGACACCTGCCTGAAGATGGCCGGAAAGTCGTCCATCAGTAGAAGCCCCGTCGTAACTGATGGGGATTAAGACAATCCCAGTCACCATCTTGTCGATATCCTTTTCCAAGTCGTAGAAGCCCCGTCGTAACTGATGGGGATTAAGACAAGGGTGCAGTCATCGGCGGTCCCCTTTAAGGGCGTAGAAGCCCCGTCGTAACTGATGGGGATTAAGACTGGCTTTGCTGAGTCCTCAGGTACTCGATGACATGGTAGAAGCCCCGTCGTAACTGATGGGGATTAAGACAACCGGCAAGCTCTTCTGAAGCTCCTCCATGTTACCTGTAGAAGCCCCGTCGTAACTGATGGGGATTAAGACATCCTCGCAGCTGCATTTCTCGATACTCATGGTTGTAGAAGCCCCGTCGTAACTGATGGGGATTAAGACATCTTATCCTGCGTGTTGCGAAGTGACGGCTGGTTGCAGTAGAAGCCCCGTCGTAACTGATGGGGATTAATGTTGCGTTCGAGTGGAATCTACAAACGTATTCACACAGCACAAGGATGGTGAAATGACATCAGCTCCTGACTCTTCGATTGCTGCTTTTGTTCAAAGAGGAATAAGAGTATTAGTCACAAGGAATTGCAATTTCAATTGCCTGTTTTGCCACAATGAAGGGATGGATAAACAGGGTACAGGTTATGAAATGCCCGTGTCGGCAAGCCTGATTGCCGAATTTTTGCGTGCAGGGGTAAGGGATCTGACCTTCTCTGGAGGGGAACCTCTGCTGGAACCAGAAACGGTATTTTCAATTCTTGAAAATCTTGTTCGTGATGTTCCTCGTGAGCAGCGGCAGTGCATTTCCATCTCACTGGTGACGAATGCATCCTTGTTGACAGATACGGTTGTTTCACGCTTATCCGCATTCCGAAACGAGTTCATGTCCATTCGAGTGAATTGCAGTCTACATAGCCCGGATCCCGCTACATATGACTTTATCACAGGAACCCAGGGTTGTTTATCACGGGTTCGGCAGAATATTCTCTACGTTGTCGCTGCCGGTTTTGATGTGCGCTTGAATTATGTCTTATTGCGGGGACGGAACACCGAGTCTTCGCAATTGGATGCGATTATCGCCGATGCCTCCAGCATGGGCGTCAGGCAGGTGAAGCTGATCGAGCTTTTGGTGACGCCGCAGAACCGGGATGAGTATCGTGAATATCTCAACCTGTCGCCTTTGCTCTATAATATGCGGCATCGAGCCATCAAGATTGAACAACCCCACCAGCGTACGGTGAAACTCACGTTCGAGGATCCTCCGATGACTGTCCATTTTGTCAGGTGTGCCTGTGCCGTCGGGTGCAAGGACTGTCTTTCGCTGCGAGAGATTGAGCTTGCTCCCGGTGGTTGTGCAATAGGTTGCATGATGAGACCTCCGATTGCATACGGAAGCACTCAGGATATTTTTGCCATTGCAGAAGCGGCGGCGGATCAGATTCGGAGCATGTCGCGTGAATATGGATCGCGTTCCCCGAGCTTTACCATACCCCCGCCACGCATGGGATCAAAAGCGGTGTTTGTTATGCGGGACGCTGGTAGATTGCGCAGTCTGGTTTCACAGATGGCATCGCGAGGGTATAGTGAATTTCTGCGTGCGCACCTCAAGCGCCGCGGCGGTGCTGATGCCAAGGGGCAGGCTGAGTTTGAGCATATTGAGCCGGTTTCGGAGACGCACTCGACCATTCAGTGTGCTTGGCGAGAGACGGTTTCGCATAAAGGGTTAGAGTGGGAAATGATTAAATACCTGGATCCGGTTTATGACTTCTCGCGCACGCGCTGCGAGGTCAATCATCGTAAAATCAAGGCAATGGATCTGGTGGTTGACAAGCAGGTGCAAGTGGCAGAGGAGCGAGTTTATCTGCCACCTCTGGATCACGGCAAAATCCTCCCTGTACTTTGTTTTGAGACTACCGTTCCTGATTCGGATTGCCTTTGCAGGCTGGAACTGCTCTTTACGGATAGCTTTGATCCGGAGCTGGCAGAAATAGTTTCCCTTTATAATTGTGTTTTGAAGCGGATTGGGGTTGAAGTATAGGCAATGCCTCGTCGGAATATAATGCAATCGTCAAGTGGATCACAGGTTACAAATGAATCCGCAATCCCGAAGTTGCAGCGGCGACATCCGTACTGCCACTGGGTAGAGACCTTATATTAAAAAGCCGCCGCGAAAGGCATTCATCGAGTCGATCCAAGAATGCGTTTCCACCAGGGCCGCCTCGCTATAGCCAATTGCTTTTCAAGGCGCTCGGCTTTTTGCCTGAGGTCAGCATTTTCCGCGCTAACGCTTTGCAGATCGGATACTGTGGCTGTAAGTGTTGTCTGCAGTCCGCTCACCTTATCCATTGACTTGTCCAGCTTTGCCTGTAGTGCATTCAGATCGCCCTTTGCCTCTTCAACCATGGCTTCGGCGGCCTGATTCTCCCGCCGTAGACGATCCATTTCCGCCTCTTCCGACACTTCCACCCGTTCACCGACCGGCATCACCCATTGTTCAAAAGGGCGTTTTTCATAATCCTTGATGCGTCGTGTCCTAGCGATTTCCTCATAGCGGTCATGCACCGCCAGCTCACAAACATAAACGGTCTGATCGTGCAGAAAGAAAAGCATGCGCTCGCTGGTGTTGCCGGGTTTGATCCCTATGAGATCAGTTCCTGCCAGAGGATGGTGTTTGCTGTCGCGCCAGAGCGGATCCGCGACCCGCTCCAGCATCCCCAGATACTGCCGCCGCACGCCACCGCTGCTGGCTTCAAGCGCGGCTTTTGCCTTGTCGGAGATCAAGATCCGGCAGGTATGTCCGTCCTGCTCCTTGAAAAAAAGCGTTGCCAGGCCGGATGGTGATACCAGATTGCCATCTTCCTCGATCAGTGACCTGAGCCAGGCCTCGTGATGCAGATCACGGCGAGAGATCAGATTCAGGAAATCCTGCCGAGGCATCACGCCTTCATGCCGTAGCTTCAGCATGGCATCGCGCAGGTCGCCGAGCAGTTCGAAATCAAAGGAAAGCGGCAATGGCGGCAGGTGCATCAGTGTGTTTGCCGTCTCATGGATATAGATCACGTCAAGCCGGTTGAGCAGACCGAATAGTGTAATATACGGCACAACCGACTTAAAGCCACCGGTCACGTTAAGAACCACATCCTTGTCAGGAATGTTTTCCAGAGTCCTGTTCAGGGCTTGAAAAAGGTTCTGGATGCCATCACGCCGGAATGCCTTTTCATCTTTTACCTGCAAGCCCGCAATCTGAACCCGTTTCACGTTTTCAGTCAGGTGTTCATTAATCGTTTCGGCAAGGGTTTCTGCGCATATACGGCCGTCTTCGGTTTCGGTATGCAGCAGGACAATCTGAGCCGTGGCAATATCCGAGACTTGCGATAACGAATTAGTTTCGGCCGAAATGATCTTCAGGAAATCATCTGGTTTATCCTTGGATACCTGTTCAATGCGCACCCGGATGCCTCGGCGGTAGCCTTCAGCATCCCCAGTGAACCGTGAGCCCCCCGCAATCGATGTGCCGGTGGTGCAGATAATTGTTTTCATATGCTTGATAACCTGCCTTGTTCCCATTCCATTTTCAATACCTGCCAGCCGGCTATGTGCTCGGGCTGAATCTCCTGCCCGAGGGCGGGGCGGAAGCCGCTCACATAGTACGGCGTCAGCACCCAGCATTCGCTAAAAACCTTTTCGTCCAGCATCGGTAGCCCGTTTTCGGCAACACATACCGCCGGACGTTCCCGCGATGGCGTGACATCGCAGCCGAGCAACTCATTGGCGGCGGCCAGTGTGTTGGCGTGCCCCCAGAACGACACGAATCCACGTTCCCTAAGGACGTGACGCAGCGTCTCCAGATCCGAGGGTGTGATCACGACCTTTCGCCGGATCAACGCCAGCGAAAAGGTGCTGCCGAGCAGAATTTCTGGTATCTGCCGGCAATCCCTGTTTTCTATGCGACTCTGGTTATCGTTGTTCATATCCCTTAAAAGCGTTCCTGTCCGGCAGATTCCGGTTTTATCCTGATTTTATCAAGAAGTTCTTTCCAACCCGGCTGCGGACGGGGGGGGGGACGGCCAAGTAGCTTATCCCAGTCGATTCCCGGATGCTCTTTCTCAAAGGCTCTCAGCGTGAAGGTGACCGGATAGTCGCGGCCATCGTAGCGGATGCCGGTGAAATCAATGCCCGCGTTGTCCTGGTCCCTGTACAGCAACAGGAGGGATGGATAACGCCGGGCAAGGGTGTGGACGGCAAAGCCCATGAGCCGGTTCCCCTGGGTCACGTTAAAGAGGGTTGCCTGACCCGTCCTGAGGCTGGCTTTCAAGGCATCTTCGAGGACGATCTCAATCATATGCATACTGCTGGAAGCGATGTCTGTTTCCTCAATGGTCAAGCCAGGGCGCAGTGCTTTCAGGATGTTCCTTATATCATCCGCCGGCTTTATGGACACCTCTTGATTGTCTGACCGCCACAGAACCAGATGACGACAGCGGGAGAGGAGCGCTGCTGCGATCACCGGCTCTCTTGCGCCGCTGGCAAAGCTGTGCAGCGTCGCGACATCGGCTGGCCAGTCGGATATTGCGCTTTCCTCGACGGTTCCTTGATGGGTGATGATATTCCAGGCGTTTTCGAGGGTGGCCGCCTGCGCAAAGCCGCTGCGGCGCAGGGCATCCGGTATTCTCATTTCGGAGGGGATCAACCAGCGCCGGTGCGGTGTGTTCAGGTCGCTCTTGTTCCCCTCAAGGACGGCCTTGAGGTGGCCACCGGGAAGGACGCTGCCCGTCGGCAGCCAGTCGGCGGCGAGGGTCAATCGGAATTCCGGTTGCTGGGTAAGCGCATAGGCTGCCAGCGCCGCTCCCAGTTGCCAGGATGTTCCCTCGATACGGGCCCGTTGTGCATCGCGTATGGTCGTCAGTGCGTCGATGCGCAGATTCTGCCTGTGCAGGAATATTTCGGCTTCTTCCCACTGGCGACGCTGATCCGGGGGCAACCCCGCGTGTGCAGGGCTTACGACGAGTGCGGCTAGTCCGGCCGGTCCGCCATCTTGTGATGCCAGCGGGATGACCGCGACGGCGGCACCGGATTCCGCGAGCTGCCGGGCGGTGGGGCCGGCTATGTCCATGTCGCTGACCGGTTGGTCGGCAAAGGGTTCCAGTGATGCCGCTATTTCATTTTTTCCTGAGATCACCGCTACCAGCCATTCCAGAGCCAGCAGTTTTTTCCATGTCGGTTCTGCTTCCGGGTCCAGTGCCGCTCTGGCCATGTCCATAGTTCCGGGCGCAAGGCTATCCTCACGCGACAATCGACCTGCATGCGGCAGCGCCCCGAATAGCAGATCTTCAGGCTCCCTCAGGGCAATACAGCCGGGATCAAGAATATATGGCAATGGCATGAGTTTATATTTTCGCGATGACCAGTACGTGATCGCAGCCTAGCGTTTCGCCCTCAAGTTCGCTCCAGGTTCCGGAAAGGATTCCGGTGGTGCCAGTTCCTTCAATCGGAATAATCCCGCCGAGTGCCAGATTGCAAACGGTACCGTCCGGTTCGATGCGGGCCAGTCGGAGCATATCGCCATCCTCAGGATGCCAGATGTTTTCCGTCCCCTCTCGGGTATGAAGCGTAAATCGGATTTCCGCCCGTCCGGGATTCTTCCGCTGCGGTTGGGCGGGTGACAGGAGCCGTGCCGATCCGATATGTCGCACGGTCAGATCCCCGTGATGCTCCCTTTGGGTTATCAGTGCGATTGATATCGAGGATGGATCCTGCGCGGCATACTGTAGGCCTGTCTCCCAGACGGCGCTTGCCGCTGTGTCAATCCCTTGCTCGTTCAATCCGCGTTGTTCACCGAGGGTATCACTGAATAAACGCGCGGTGGCGTTCACAAGGGGTGTCATCCGAGCCGCAATCTGTTTCTGGTAGCGGATTCGCGGATCAAGAGGATGGATTATCGGGGCTCCGATGCGATCCAGCAGGGCTTCGGGTAAGGGTGCCCCGGTTGCCATGTGCCGGAAGACGTGCCAGGCGGCACTGGTCAGCTCCTCTCCGAGCTCGTCAATATACCAGCTCCGCGCCAGAAAGAATGGCGATACGCTGACCGCGCTCCACGGGCAGAGCACAGCCAAGGCAGGCTCGGCCCGGTCCGTCTGGAGTTCGCCTGTGTTCGCGGGGGCCTGATAAGAGGAAAAAGGAGCGGCTAGAACAAGTCCGTCTGCCCAGTCGGATATGACCGCCATGTATAGCGGCTCGCCGATGTTTCCGCCTCGTGGTGATGATAGCATCCGGATGTGGCCGACAGCAGGAAGCGGATCGAGCAGGGGATTGGCGGACGCTCGCCATGGAACGGCCGGTGAACGGCGTTTCCGCGTAATACTTGATATGGCGTTGTTGCTCTCGGAATCGACGGCTTCCATCCTTTCCTGAAGCTGCCATTCCTGCATCCAGGCGACGGTGTTCAGGCGCTGCGCCTCCGGGGTTTTGACGATATGTATGTTGGCGTTGCTCATAGGGATCGCTCTCCTTCTGTCTCTAAAAAGCGCAGCAGGTCCGCGTTTTCCGGTCGCGCCAGCCAATTCCTATTATCCATGAGTAGACATTCGGTTGTCTTCGCCTTTATAAAGGTTTGAAGGTCAATTAATTCCGGAGAAAGACGGAGGTCAACAGCGTTGGCGATCAGGGCAGGAATGTTGCTTTTTGCGCTGGCGGCGCGTTTTTTGTCGAGGGTTTGCAGATAGAGCGAGAGCTGAGATTTGTCGCGCCCGGCAATCCTGACGATGTCCTTGTTTGCCAGCGAGATGCCGTATGCACGTGCGGCCAGTGCGATACGCATGGCCTTGTCCATAACGTCAAGGACCTCTTTCGCAGCGTCCTTAGCCAAGGCCCCGACGATGTTTTTAAGATCTTTCTGGACGGCTTCTGCGGCAGGATCAAGGTGTCCGGCCGCATGTTCCTGAAGTGGATTGTTGCTTTCCTGCTCCCAGTCCGGAATGGCATCTGGTATAAAGTCGTAAATGGATTCAACGGTATCCCCATCCTGTGTGAATTGTGCCTCGGATACCGTCTCTGCCTGAAGGTGGCCACTTGCATTGCGGAATCCGTATGCCTCCTTTGCCGCCCATTGCCTGACCACGGTGCGGAAACAGAATTTGATGTAGCTGACGGCTTTCTTGACTAGAGCCGTCGTGTCGCTAGCATCGGCACATTTCAAGATCAGATTCTCCTTATATCGCTTGCGGTCTCCTTTTCCAGGTGCGCACATGTAGGACTCGAACAAGTGCCATGGACGCTGCTGGAGTTTGGTGGAGCCGCCGTTCGCCTCAGCATTGAGAATGTCGTCTGCCGAACCCTCTATGCCCAAGGCGCTTGTATAACGGCGGAAGAGGCACTGACCAAGCCAGGCGAGGTGTGCTGATGATTCCGGGCTACAGCGAGAAATCGTGCATTTTTCGAGCCATTCGCCCAGATGGGCGGCCTGTTCATCGGCTTCCGGCATATCCGGTAAAGGTTCGTCGGTTAGCGCGTCGGCATCACCTTCGGGCTGGTCCGTGGTTTCGTTCTGCAGGTCTTCTTCACCCCTATCCTGGGTTCCAGGCTGTTTTTTTGTGCGCTTCATTTATATAAGCCCCCTAAGACGGACGAATGCTTCAAGCTGTGTTTGTTCAGCTCCAAGAAGTCGGGGTTTTATCGTGTTCTTTTCGATCCGGGCGGGGGTCATCCAGGGGAGAGACTCATGAACCGGTACCGGTGCTATAAGAGTGCCAAAGTGCGTTATACGATCAGGATCCTCTGCTGAAAGTCCGCTTACCGCTACGCTACCGCGTTTGCTTCGGCCATGTAGCATCGGAATTTGCGAATACAGATCGGTGACCGGAATGCGGCGCAGGGAAAGCCCGGGGTGGCTTTGCCGGGTGCTATGCACGTCGTAGCGGGAGGGGAGCAGCTCTTTCCAGAGCGTTTCCTTTATCCACCAGAGCGTACCGAACGTGAAATCCATGACGGTTCGGGCAAGCGCAGTCCATCGCATTTCCTGCATCTTTGCCTCGGGTGTCGGCTCCTGCTGTGCCTTGGGAATCTTGTTTTTGTGCATCTCAAGCTCCTAGCGTTCCGCATACACTGTACAACATAAGGCAAATGTTTCAAATGTGTATCAGAGGTGCTCGCTGCTTTGCAATGCTTATTTACGATGAATTACGATCTGACCGGAAAACAGGTTGAATTCATGCTTTATGGTGGTGAGTGTTTAACGGAGAAGCAGGAGAAAGTCATGGGATTGGTTAGGCAACCCGGAAATGCGCATCGTGATGAGTCCTTCCGGAGCGATCATGGCCGGCGGGGATTTGTGTCGGTCGCGTTATGGGGTGTTATGCTGGTGGTTTTTGTGCTCGGCATGTGTCTGTTTTGTCGTCAGATTATGGGGTGGGGCGGGTGATGAAAACATCGAGATGTCGTTCCGGGAGACGTTGTGCGCAAAGTTTCATTTTCATATTGTGATGGCGAGCTGCGGGTAGAGGCACCGCTGGCGACATACCGCTTGCGCTGGCTCCCGGAGGCGAAAGCGGAGGAACTGTTTGCCCCGCCGGATCGCTGGAAGGCATGCTGGCCTGATTTTCGGTTGCTCAAACCTGCTGCAGATCCCGTGGATGCCGCCTCAAATACCGTTAACCTGTCCGGTCGCGCGGCGGCGTTTTCCGCATTCAGGGCTGAGATGCCCCCGGCGGTTGCTACCGCTGTGGAGCGCTTTCCCAGTCACCAGTGGCCCTTGCTGGAGATGATATCCAGGCAGCCGTTATCGCTTGACCTTGTTCTCTGTAATCCCGCGCTGGCCTTCGCCCTTGCCAACAATAACGACTTTCGCCACACCACGATCGAGTCGGCCGGATTCCAGGCTGCCTCCTATTCGCTGCGCAAGCAGCGCTGGATTCTGGAATGGCTGGGGTTCCCGGGGTCAAAAGCCGCCGAGAAGCTACTGCGCAAGATCCCGGTCGAGGACGTCTCGCTGCCGTTGTTGCGACGTCTGAAATATGCGTTGGAAGGCGACCCCAAGGCACTTGAACTGCTGGGGCATCATCGCGTCATCAATACGACCGTCCTTCAACTGGTAACCAGCGACGCCATCCTGCCGCACGTCTCACCGCAGCTACTGGAAGAGGCTGCCGACGTCACCTGCCGGGAGGGGGAGAGGACGCTGGGTGACCATATTCTGGATATCGCCAGCATGCGCAAGGAAGTCGCCCCAAAATTACCTGTACAGGTATTCCGCAGTATCAAGCAGGTGCATGACGTTCATGACGGAATCCGTATCGAATATGCCGGCCACTTGCAGCGGATAGCTGCAGAGCGTGAGCAGGAGCGCATCCGGATCGAGGAGGAACGGATCCGCCTGGCCGAAAATGCCAGACTTAACCAGCGCCTTGCACGCATAAAGGCCGACAAGATAGATAAAAGACCATATCCCCCGCCTCCGTTTGACGGAACTCCAACCATTATTCCGATCACCGACCATATTGACCTGCAGTCCGAGGGGCTGGTGCAGAACAACTGCGTCTACACCTATTTGCGGGCGGTGAAGATTGGCGGTTTCTATATCTACCGGGTGACCGAGCCCGAACGCGCCACCCTCTCTATCTTTCGTGGCACTGATGGCTGCTGGCGACGAGCCGAACTCAAGGCCGTCAATAACGGCAAACCCGAGCGCGAAACCGTCAATGTCGTCGACCAGTGGCTCGCGCAGTATAACCACTCGGTGTGACGATTAGAAGAAGAGGCAAGAACCTCTCTTAAAATATTGCAGATCCCCGTCAATTGTCACAATATAGGAACGGAATGATACCAAACGATGACAAATAAACTACTTGCCGGCCTTCAGGACTACGCGATTTCGGTGTTCCGGTGCGGCCCTGACTCCATCCATGGCCCCGGACACTGGCGAAACGTCGATGAGGCCGGGATGCTCATCTGCCGCGAGAGCACGGCGGACCTGCTGGTCGTCCGATTCTTCGCGTATCTGCACGACGCCAGGCGCCTCGATGACGGCTCGGATCTCGAACATGGCCCGCGTAGCGCCGCCCGTCTTGGTGAGCTGCCCAAACACCTTGATGTACTCAGCGCCGGGCAGAAAGAGCTCCTTGCCTACGCGATTTGTCATCATACGGACGGCGATACCACCGACGAGCCCACTGTGGGCGCGTGCTGGGATGCAGATCGTCTCGATCTTGGGCGCGTCGGGATCATCCCGTCAGCCAGTTTTATGAGCACGCAGCCCGGCAAGGATATCGCCGATCTTGGAAGCAGGCGGCTGTATCAGTAACCCTGGGCCTTCCCGTAGAATATCCTGCCGCAAAGCCGGAGATGGAAGCGTGCTTCGTCTTCCGGTATGTTATTTGCGTTGAACAGGACATGTTCGGCAATGAGGTAGTCATGCGGCGCATCATCCTCGCTCCATAATGGGTGGTCTACCGGTTGTCGATTCAGGCTCATGATCGGAATCCTATACCGTCTGTTTTCGGCGTTTTGTAGCGCAGCTCATCGGCAAGGGCGGCGATTACGTCATGGGCGGTGGTATATGCATCGCCAAGCGTCCGGCTGCGTTGCCATACCGCCTTGACGTCGCCCGGGGTAAGTCCGCGCAGGCTGGACAGCTCCCCCGAATTATCCCAGCCGGTTATGCCGGGGAAATAACGTGCACAGATTTTCCGGCGGGCCGGCAGTGATAACTCCCTGAACTCAACCTTCCACGAAAATCGCCGCAAGACGGCCGGATCAAGCTTATCCAGCAGGTTCGTGCAACAGATGAGCATGCCTGGAAAACTCTCCATCTGGCATAGCAGCTCGTTGGTCTGGGTTGTTTCCCATGATTGCCTTGCGTAGCGCCGGTCAATTAGCAAACTGTCGGCTTCATCGATGAGCAGGATCGATCCCGCTTCGGCTGCCTCCTCAAATGCTTCCGCAATATATCGTTCCGTCATGCCGACAAAGGGGCTCAGTATATCCGATGCCCGCTTTACCAGCAGTTCCCGTCCCGTGGTTTCGGCAATATGCTGCGCAAAGGCGGTCTTGCCGGTACCTGGAGCGCCCCAGAGCAGCAGGTTAAGGCCATATTCAGAGCCCCAGCCGTTCGCAGGCGCACTCTCGCTTGCCTTGGTGACCGACGACACGACGCGGTCCAGACTGACATCGGTATTGAGTATGCTGGCATCATAGGCTGCAGGGATGGGCTGCATCCTGCTTCCTGACTGAACGCCAATGGCTTTGGCGTGTTTCGCTACAAGGTCGGTCAAAAGGGTGTCGGCCGACTGGCCCTCGATGCCGGCGACTCGTTCCAGTGTACCCAGTGCGCTAGCGATGCCGCCGGTTGTCACCGTGTACTGTGACGACAAGCGCCGGATGGTCTCGTCCTTGATGTGCTCCTGCATGGGATGATCCTTGAGCAGATCCTTCCATAGCTGGTAGCGGGTACGGCTATTGGGTCTAGGGAAATGCAGGCTGTACGAGAAGCGGCGCATAGTTGACTCCTCGATCAGGCGGCTTTCGTTCGTGATCCAGATGATCTTGTGCTGTGATTTGTCCAGGAATGTATTAAGCCACCCCTTGTCCGGAGAATCCTTCCTGGAGGATACGAGCGAATACAGCGTGTTGAGGAAGGTGTCCGCCTCATCGACAATCAGGACGCCTTTATCAGGTGCTACCGAGTTTGACGCCGCCATTAGCGAGATGCGCCTGTTTTCCGTGAATCTGCTTTCGGTATCCTCCGCGTGCCTGACCTGGTAGGCCGTCTGTCCGGATGCGGCCACGATGCTTCTGGCAAACTCGGTTTTTCCCGTTCCGGGGATGCCGTAAAGCAGGATGTTCGCGGCACCCGGCTGTGTGAGGAGGGACTGGATGATGTTTGTGGCAACAGGCGGCACATGGGTGCGCTGGATCGGTATCGTGGGTGCCGTATCCTTCGAGTAGTACTTGTCGTCCAGATATCCGGTCGTTATTCCCCCCACCATGGCGATGACATGGTCGCACAGCATGATGGGTGGCATATGCTTCGGCATGGTCTTGTCGATAAGTCCGGTACTGTTGAGCCGCCCCTTCGCCTTTAACGCCTCGATGACGGCAGGGAGCTCCAGACCATTGGCATCCGATAGAAGTCTCATGAAACCATGCGCATCATAAGAGGAGAGTAGCGTCGAAAGCGGCTCATAGGTTTCGCAGAAGTAAAGGAACATCATGATTTCCACATCCTGCTTTTCAAGCGCCAGCATTCCGGCAAGCTGTTTCACGCCAATAGGCGGTGGAACATCAGCCGGAATACCTGATCCCAGCCCGTTCCGGAGCTCCCTCATGAGCCGGTAATGCGTCACGGGGGAGTTCCTGCGCCCGGTCAACAGGAGCAGTTTCTCAGCCATTTCGTCCGCCGATAAGCATAGCGATTCTGCCGCCTCAGCCTGCCCGCTCGTGTTCCCGATTGTTTTCACGAGCCTGTCCTGGGCGGACGGTTTCAGGGCGCAGATGACGAATGCCAGCAATGAGGCGTCAAGTTCACGGGATTCGAGTAGTCGGCTTGCGTACGACCTGACGCGTCTTTGCGTGTTCCGCTCGCAATGGCCCAGAATGGCCAGTCTTCTGTTGGTTGACCGGTGATTTGAATGCATGGCTGTCTTCTCCTGTTTTGGTAGTTGTTCTATCTGAAAACCATGCTACGCTGTTTGCACGGTCATCCAGTGTCCGTCCGGGGGTGAAATAATGGAGACCATGAAAAAAGTTGAACGCTCGAAATCCCAGCTGCTCCGGGTCATGGAGCTCGACCGGCAGATCCGGGCAGGCAAGTACCCGAATTGCCTGACCTTCTCGGTAGACTGGGAGGTATCCCAGAAGACGATACAGCGCGACATCGACTACCTGCGCGACCAGCAGGGTGCACCGATCGAATACGACCGGGAACGCAAGGGGTTCTACTACACGGACCCCTCCTGGTATCTGCCGGCGCTTTCCTTGAGCGAAGGGGAGCTTCTGGCGCTGCTTATGGGAATAGAGGCCCTGCACGGGCTGCACGGAACGCCGATGGCGCAGCAGCTTGAGACGATGTTCAACAAGCTCAGTCAGATGTTGCCTAGCAGCATCTCCGTGGCCCCCGAACTGCTATTCCGTGGATTCTCGATTGTCAGTGCACCGTCGCGGCCCGTTGATATCGAAACCTGGAAGGCGGTTGTCCGGGCGCTCACGCACCGGCGTCAGCTCAAGGTAAGCTACCAGCGGTTTGGAAGCTCGGCCAAGCAGGATCTGATTCTGAAGCCCTACCATCTGGCGAACCTCCAGGGCGAGTGGTACCTTTTTGCCGGTCAGGATGGTCGGGATGGCTGGCGGCAGTACTCGCTGGGAAGGGTGGGGGAGGCCGAGGTGCTGGACGCGGGGTACGAAGTGCCGGAAACGTTTGATCCAAAGGAAGTGGTGCATGGTGCATTCGGCCGGGCGCGGGCAGGAAAGCGCGTAGCCGTGAAGCTGCTCTTCGATGCCGGCGTGCGAGACTGGGTGCTGGAGCGGGAATGGCATCCCGCCCAGACCCTCAAGCAACGCAAGGACGGATCGGTAGAGCTATCCTTCCCGGCCCACGGCCTCTTCGAGGTCCAGCGCTGGGTCCTGAGCTGGGGCCGGCAAGTGCGTGTGCTGGCGCCGAATGATCTGGTAGATGCGGTAAGGGACGAGGTAGACGCTATGGTACAAAATCTTTGAACAAAAAACATGCTTCATATGTTCTCGCTGTTTAAACTTATTTCAGTATTAATTAAAACGAGGGGATGAGTATGAACAGGCCGAATCTTTTCAAATACGCAACAAGTGAACTTTCGCAAGATGCTTTTATCTGCTGGCTATTGGAATGGGCGCAGAACTCACACATAGCTGAAGATGCGTCTTTAAATGGTGTTGCACGTAATGTGCTTAATCAAATATTTAAGAAGTGCGATAAAGAGGTTCCTGCATCTTACGAGAACATCAGGGTTATTCGACAATACAAGAATATAGACGTTCTGATCATCATCAATAAACATTATGCGCTCATTATCGAGGACAAGACTGGAACGGAAGACCATGGTACCCAGTTGCACAGATACTGGGAGGAAATACGGGACGTGGGCGTCAAAATTGATGACCATGAGCTGCGTTTTGGCGAAACCCAGATTTTACGAATCTATTTTAAGACAGGTGATCAAAGCGATTATAATAGGGTAAAAGAATACGGGTATGTTCCATTTCTCCGTAGCGATATGCTGTCGATCCTCCAGGTAGGCCGACAGAACGGGGTCACGAATGCCATCTATGTGGACTTCCTGTCCTACCTTGAGGAGATTGAGAACGGTGTGATGTCGTATCAGTCAAAACTGCTCAAGGACTGGGAGTGGCCTTCATGGATTGGGTTCTTTAAAGCTCTGAATAGCCACCAAACAATGTGTGGTCGGGGTACATGGAAGTATGTTCCGAACCCTAGTGGGGGCTTTCTTGGCTTCTATTGGGCATGGAGGGTGGATCCATGCAATCCATCCAGCGAACCCTATCTTCAACTGGAGCAGGATAAGCTGTGTTTCAAAGTGAAGGTGGAGGAAAAGGCGGACCATAGCCGCTTGCGTAGTGAGTGGCATGACCTAATATTCAGAGCTGGAGGTGGTTCTTTGTGTAGACCTAAGAGGTTTGGCAAGGGGCGTTGGATGACCGTCGCGCTTTATAGTGCGGATGGAAAACCGGCTGACTACCGGATTGCCAAAGGGGATGGGACCATAGATCTAGACGCGACCGTAGGGAGGCTCAAAGAAGCCGAAGTAATCCTCGACCGTGCCATAGCCGCAAGGATGTCTGACAAAATCAGTCAATAATTCGATTTTGCGTCATAAAGGATCATATGTAATGGTCGCAGATGTTTCCGAATTCGCCCCTCCCGGCACGCGGCGGCTTTGCGTGATGCGTGATGGCCATGCCGTGGTACGGGACTGGCAGATACCGAAGCCGACGGTCCTGGTGGATACCCGCGAACAGCAGCCGTTCGACCTGGCCGGACGTCACCCGAGCTGGATTGTCAGCGGTCGGTTAAAGTGTACCACCCCTGGTCGAATCAAAGTGTACCACCCTAAAGGTTAAAAACAGCTTATATTTTCGTCTTTCATT
>JFJP01037064.1_pt1 | contig 53665 bp, 46 predicted proteins | sample 431651 | NCBI WGS metagenome assembly JFJP01 (sample SAMN02602958, study PRJNA72255) | Microbial mat metagenome, whole genome shotgun sequencing project. | biome: fresh water; feature: sink hole; material: water; isolation source: purple microbial (photo- and chemosynthetic) mats found in... | reverse complement strand
CTAGCGGATCAATATTTTTCGACGACATCAATATAAATGATTACAACAAAGCATTATTTCAGCAGCAGATAGGATTTGTGTTTCAAGACAGCGTGATGTTTAACATGAGTTTGCGCGAAAATATAGCTTTCAATGAAAAGGTAACGGACGAATTGCTCGAAAAAGCCATCGCCACAGCCGAACTAAGCGAAAGCGAACGGGGCACAAGTCTTTCCGGTGGTCAGAAACAACGCATTATGTTGGCAAGAGCATTGGCATTGAACCCAAAAATACTGTTGCTCGATGATTTTACAGCACGGGTTGATAACCAAACAGAACAGAAAATACTGGAAAATGTGGAACGAAATTATCCAGGAATTACGTTGCTATCGGTGACTCAAAAAATTGAACCCGTGATGCATTACGGCCAAATAATTTTGCTAGAAGAGGGTGAAATATTTGCCAGAGGTACCCACGACGAAATGATGAAAAGCAGCCCAGAATATGTGCAGATTTTTAACTCTCAACGCAGTACCAATCATTTTGAAGAATAAAGTTTAACCTGCTAAATTTAAAAAGCTTTACAGGCTCAGAAACCTTAAAATATCTACATTTAACACCATGCATTACCGTCAAAAACATAGTTCTCAGTTTCAATTCATTGCTACAGTTTTTATCTCAATAATTCTTTTTTCGTGCAAAACCGAGCCTGCCGAAGAACCCACAGATGACTCGGCCTATATTTCGGAAGTATTTGAGTATGTTTTTGCACCAAGTCAATATGCCACAAAAGCATTTGCAACTGATATAAAAAACGTGATAGGAAAACCATCAAGCGAAAAATCGTGGTTATATTTGGGCGGATTTGGGGGTTATGTGATAGCAGGTTTCAATCATGATGTAATGAATGACGAAGGTGCAGATTTTGAAGTATTTGCATTGCCAGGCGTATCACCCGAACCAGCCATAGTGTATGTAATGCGAGACGATAATGCTGACGGAAAACCCAACGAAACTTGGTATGAGCTCAAAGGAAATCAATTTGAAAATAGCCAACGAAATTACTGGGTTCGCTACTATAAAGCCTCATCCGACAGCACAAACATAACTTGGAAGGACAGCAAAAATGCCGTGGGCGAAGTTATTTGTGGCTACGGGGCTAATAATTCCGCAAAATGGTGGTGGCCAGCAACAACTGCCGATAGCATTACCTTTGCTGGCACGCGTTTGCCAGATGCTTACGATGATAATTCGAGTGAGGGCGTCACATTATGGGCAGTACCTCGTGGCAGATTTACAGAAGGATATGCCGAAAATATACACGGAATAGATTACAGCAAAACTTCTGGAGGCAACAAACTTGACATTTCAAATGCCGTGGACAGTGCTGGAAATACCGTAAAACTATCAAGCATCCGTTTTATAAAAGTGCAAACAGCTGTTTTTCAGCAAGCGGGATGGACAAATGAAGTATCGGCTGAAATTACGGGAGCTATGGATTTAGGGGAGTAATGGGAGCGTTTTGGGTGTTAATTAAATAAGCCCAAAAACGATTTCAATTCAGACAATATCGGAGCATCCAAATCAAATATACTTTCCCCTCTTGCAACATTATCTTTGGATGAATTACCAAGCATTATGCCTTTCCAATTAGTATTTTTATAATCTCTGTCAGACTTTTTGAGTGTGTCAAATCTTTTATAAAAATCGACCCAAAGTTTTAGAATTTCTTTTTCAGTTATATCACCTTGTTTATTTGGACCAACAATATTTTTTCCTTTTTGAGTGATACAATTTCTCCAACCGTGCTCTAGGCAATCTGCAAAAATTGATTCCTGTGTCGATATTTCTTTCAAAATTGTTTCTAGCTCACCTTGTCCATCAACATTTGTAAAATAACAAGCCATTTTAATGTTCAATTCAGAATCGATAGGTATTGAAATAAATGTATTGACATCTACCAACAAAACATCGGGAACAGCGTAATTCAAATCAATTAATGCTTGAGTAATACTACTGTTTATCAAGCTGATTCTATCCATTTGATTTGAATTATCTAGATCCAGAATTATCCCAATCTTCGAAACTCCAGCTCCCCTATTTATATCTCTTAATGCACTAGCAATCTGAATTTGTAACTTCTCCTTACTTAAGCTACTATGTTTAAATTCATCTATGCAGCAAACTTTATTATCAATAGAAAACTTATTTACAAGGGCTTGAATGAAAAACTCATCAGTTTCACTTTCAACAATTAGAATATTCATAGTGCTACGCTTTTCTTTTATTCGAGTCTTCTCCTCTAATTGGTTCTTGCTTCTCAATTCTATCTTGTAACAAATAAATTGGCATCTTCTCTATCAGAATTTCATTCGATATTCTATGACGAAGCATCTCAAAATAGCTCCCACTATCTTGGTAATTATTTTTAATAATTATATTTTTAAATGCTTCAATCATTTCCTTGCTGTGGGTAGTAGCAAAAATTTGAACATTGTTCATTTCAGCCAATTCAAAAAGAATTTCCCAAATTTCTTCCTGATTCTCATAATGAATACCATTTTCAATTTCATCTAATAAAAGAATACAATTTTTATTGTTCACTATTTGAAGAATATAATCGGTTATTTTATTCATTGCATCCCCAAAAAGCGATAACTGCAATGGTTTTTCACCTTTTCTTGTAACATACAAATTAGCTTCATCTGTTTTTAAAGTCTCTATGCTTTCTATATCTTTATCAATTATCCTAAATGCTTTCAGCAAAAGTGGGTAATTACCACTGAGTTTAGCTTTCGCAAAGTCAGTGGTTAAGAGCCTCACAGAGCGTTTTGCGTTTGCTGGTATAAAGTTAATATTGATATTGCCGTTAGAATTATTTGTCCCTTTAATTCCATTCGTATTGCTTACATAAACATTAGACTGAACTTTGTTGTTAAAATTTGAATTTATGTGTAATGACGATTTGATTTTTTCAGTATCAGAAAGAGTTTTTACAAAATCTAATATCTCTTTGCCTTGCGTATCTTTTTCATTTTCAACATAATCAACGTAATCATCTATGATTTCATCACAAGTTATCAAAACAGTTCCTTTCTTTTTATCCAAAATGAAATCTATGGTTATTTCAATACTGTTATCTTGTTGATAAAAGAAATTATTCCAAGCCGTTTCTGGAAATTCTTTCATTTTATCAGGATTTATATTTCTTAATCTAAGTATATTGTTGATTGTCAGGTTTGAAGGATTACCCATTAAATATAGAGCTTCTAACAATGCAGTTTTTCCAGCATTATTTTTGCCTCCCAATAAGTTTATTCTAGTAAAACCTGTTGCTTTTGTAGAATGGAAGCAACGGAAGTTATTTATTTCAAATGATTGAATCATAAAATGTTATATTTGGTTACAAATGTACTGAATTTTGACATAATCTACAAACTCAATATTCTGCTAAAAGCTCAGTACTTAATTGCGAGCTTTTTATTCTATCACAATCCCATATTTATCCAACAATCCGACCACTCCCATGCTCGAAAATCGGGCTTTTTTAATTCTATTTTGTTCGGGGTCGATGGAATAATTGAATGCTGTTCTGAAATCCACTTTCTCTAATATTGTTTTGTGAAAAATAGCCCGTTCCATATCGCAATTATCAAAGGATGAGCCACTGAGGTCGGCTTCTGAAAAATCGGTTTCTTGCAAATTACAATTTTTAAAAATCGTTTTCTTCAATTTTAATTTGCTAAAAACAGCCAATTTTAACAGACTATTTTCAAACTGGAATGAAAGCAAAAACGAGTTGCAGCCTTCAAACTGAACACCTAGCAATTTACAACCAATAAATTTGACATCGTTTAATGCCGTATTTTTAAGGTTTGCTAAACTGAAATCGCACCCATCAAACTCACATTCTCTGAACGTAATATTTGATACATCGGCAGTATAAAAATTGCAGTTCAAAAATTTACAACACTCATATTCACCTTTTGGAATTTTATTCGTAGTGTAATCTATACGTTCAAAAATCTGATTTTCAATCATTCATCTTAAGTTTATTTCTTACCAAAGTGTATTTCAGCACATTATTTCAGCCACTTTTCCAGCCACTTCCAAACCTGCATTTCGGCCAATATCTTTCAACAAAACAAGTTTCTTCTTTTTGTCGAACAATAAAACTTCGATACTAGAGGTCATACTTTCCTCAATTCTACCATCCATAAAACCTGAAATAGGAGACGCCAATTCAGTTACTTTTTCGCGATGAGCTAAAATTTCGAGGCGATAATTGGCATTTTCAATAACCAATTCCAGTTTTTCTTTGTCCACATACGATTTCCGCAGCTTGGACCCATTGTAGGTTGTAAATTGTATCAATCTATCATGTAGCCAAACTCCCGCAATGCATCCCACAAACGAACTGCCGAGCCACGGAATTTTGGCTACAGACGCTTTTAAGGAAATGCCGGGCGTGCTAAAATGATTGGTCTGCATCCAAAAATAGGCACTTGGAAACGAGTGTCCCCAGTCTTTTTCCATATAACCACGTCCGTTGCTAAAATCAATTGTTTCGCCCAGTATCGTAAGCTGTCCTTTAATAACGTGATCCATGCTCAAAATGCCATGATAACACTCCATGAAAGGCACAAATGAAAACGGACCCATAATTCCAGGAGAGTACCAACTGTTGGGCCATGGAGTTGGATTTTCGAAAGTCAATTCACCATTTACAGTTGGCAAATGGAGCTGCATTTTATGATTAGAAAAGAAGTTTTGAACAACTTGAATTTCAAAAGCTCCCGATTTTGCTTTAAATGCTGTAATGTCAAATTTATGATAGTCTGCCGTTCCTTTATTTCCGTCAAGCACTTGTATAAACGCTTGATGCAAACCATTTTCATCCATAGCTACGCCAGGAATAAAAGCAAATGCTCTGGTCTCATCAGCATTTACAACCTTGAAATACCAACCCTCAAAATATCTTTTTGTTTTTCCCCAGCCCTGAAATTCGTCGGGATGAAAAAGTGACCGAATGTTTTTAACCATATTGAACTAGTGCTGTGTTAATTTGAAAAAAATAGAAAATTTTCAACCCGATAGCTATCGGGTTGAAAATAAGGTGAAGCAGCAACTTAATCATAAAAATACCTAAGTCGCAAATTGCCTAACATTAAATAAGCATTAAGCTCTACTAATTCCTTAAAGACTTCTTCTGTTGGGATTACTGTATTGATTATAAGCTAATTATGTAAGAGTTGACTGCTGCTATGCAAATTTGGAATGTGCGAATAAGTTAAATTATTTCTCGCCCAAATGGTGTCAACGCCAGTCCAGCCAGTTTAAAATGTTGCATAGCAAATGGTAGTCCGATGATGGTTATGGCAAACAAAACGCCGAAAAGGAGATGCGTCAAAGCAATCCAAATGCCACCTACGAAAAACCAAATAACATTCATAATTGTGGACAAACATCCCATATTATGTTGTGATTCACGAATTTCGCTACCAAATGGCCATAAAGCCAAAACAGCCAGTTTTAATGTTTGTATGCCAAAAGGAATTCCGATAATGGTTAGCATCATTAAAATGCTGGATATGAGGTATTCGGCAGAAATGATTATGCCACCAAAAACCAACCAAATTATATTTCCAAGAAATTTCATAAATAAATGTGTTTTAATTATTAATTGTCTGTTGTGTTCCAAATTTGAAATTCGGTTTTAAAAAATATAAGCGAAAAAAGTATGGTAACATGGTTTCACTTTTACCTAGAATTTTTCATACTAAAAAATACTCAAAATCCCTGTAAATCAAGTTTATCGCTATCAATCATGGTTACCCATTTGCCCATTTTTTTCTGAATAATCCTAAAATGATGTTGTTCTTCGAGCGAGATGAGCGATATGGCCTCTCCAGGCGATTCTGCGCGCCCTGTTCGGCCAATTCGGTGAATATAATCTTTGGGGGAACGAGGCAACTCGTAGTTAATAACGTAGGGAAGAAACTGAATATCAATACCGCGCGAAATTAAATCGGTAGCCACCAGCACGTTAACTTCGCCAGATTTGAACTTTTTTAATGCTTCGGTTCTAGCTCCCTGACTTTTTTTGCTGTGAATGGCGGCTGCTTTGATCCCATTTTTGCGCAGTTTATCGGAGATATTATCTACTTTGTAAACCGAATCGGCAAATACCAACACTTGTTGCATGTTGTTGGTTTTAATCAGATAGCGTAGGAGCGGGCCTTTTTTCTCTTCACACACAAAATAGCCCAGTTGAGAAATCAAATCAAAAGTATCTTCTTCTTGTTCAATTTTAATAACGATTGGGTTTTGGAGCAAAATCTGATTTATCCGCGTTACATCATCATTTAAAGTAGCTGAAAACAAGAGGTTTTGCCTTTTTTTTGGCAATAGTTTAAAAATAAGACTCATTTCTTCTCTAAAGCCAAGATTGAGCATTTTGTCCGCTTCGTCGAGCACCAATGTTTCTATTTCGGATAAGTGAACAGCCTTTGATTCAACCAATTCCAACAAGCGGCCGGGAGTTGCCACCAATATATTTACGCCCTGCAAAGCCATCATTTGGGGATTTATGGAAACACCACCAAATACGGCCATTGTTTTAACTCTGTCGGGCAGTCCAGCACTAAAAGTAATGAAAACTTCGCTCACTTGCATGGCCAATTCGCGCGTTGGCACCAAAACCAACACGTTGACATGGCGATTTTTGGTAACTGTTTTCCCTTGCAAATTCATTAGAATGGGTAACACATAACCGGCCGTTTTTCCAGAACCAGTTTTGGCAATTCCGAGCACATCCCGTTTTTTTAAAATTGCAGGAATTACCTCATTTTGAATAGGATAAGGTTCAGAATAATTTTGATTGACCAATGCTTTTAACAAAGAGGGAGACAATCCAAGAGCGGAAAATGACATATAGTTTTAGATTTATTGATGGACATAATTTTCATTTAGCAAAGGTAATTGAAAATGTCGAATAAAACTGATATATCATAGATTCCGCAACTTGTTCTGTTTTAAATTCAACAATAAATAAAATGTTGCATTATATAAATTTATAATTGAAATTTATTGAACAATTAATTTTTGAGAATATATGCCGTTTTTAGTCGTTAATCTCATAAAATACACTCCATTAGAAAAACTCGATATATCAATTGTTTTTCTAATAATACCTTTTTCCGTAAAATAAAAATTACCCTGCTTTATTATTTCTCCATGTAAGTTGCTAAAAATGAGTGTGGCATCCATGTTTCCAGAAGAATTTATATCTACAAAAACATACTGGCTGGCTGGATTCGGAATAACTTCTAAATGGTAAAGTTCCTTTGTACTATTACTTTGAATTTTGCTTGCACCCGAGTTGAAATTTGGCGATGCTACAGTGTAGATTCCAGCATTAAAACGGTTTTTGGCAGGAATAGTTCCTTGATTTAGTTCGTTTGGAATTCCGATACTTGGCCATCTGTCAGGAATATCCCAATAGGATGGTGTTGTTTTGTAATAATAAGATGTGTCAGTTAAATTGCTTGATGTAGAGGGGCTTATAACGCCATTACGATTGTTTGAAAAAATAAAATTTCCACTTCCCCTAATTGCATAAAATCCATAAGGAAAACTACCGAGAGTTTCATTTCCTACAAAATTGGTATTATTGGTGGATGAAGTGCTCATATAGAACCCGTATTTTTCCATTCTATTTCTAAAAAAAGTATTGTAAGGACCTGAAGAACCCCAGTACTCATCTATTAGTATGGTTTGTACTATATTACCTTCAAATAGATTGGCAAAAGAGTAATGTCCGTGTAATGAAATATCACCGCCAAAATCGGATGGAAATTCGTTTTTTCCATTTCTAAAAACCTCTGTAGAGTAGTTGTATGCCAACACATTACCATTAGCACCATCTTTAGTCATCATGGCATGTCTGAGATGCCTAAAAATATTATTGGTAATTAAACATAGATTGCTATGTGAATCTAATACAACACCATAGCCCTTTGTTCCCACACCATCGTACATAAATGAGTGATGAAAATACGACCCAGTAATTTCAATGTGGGAGCTTAGACTTATTTTGGCATGACTTCCCTCACTTTTAATGCTTTCTACTCCCGAAATTAAGCAGTTTGCAGCATAAGTGAATTGAAAAATATTGGATGTGGATGCTATAGAATTATTAATTCTTTCTATGCTCAAGTTTTCAACCCGAACATGTTCTCTAGGAGTTATTTTCTGAATTTCTGGATTTAATGAGGCGTTAAAACTAATTCTTAATTTATCTTCAAGAGTAAGTATATTGCCTTCAATTTCAATCACTTTCGAAATCTGACCAACCACTTTATTGGCCCAAGAAACTTGTTTTGTATCCCAGTCACTATTAGTTTGACGAATCTCGACATAACTATCCACTGAAAAGAGTGATGGATTCTTAACTACTATTGATTTTGAATTCATCTCAAAACCAGCTATTACGGGTGTAAATTTACTTGATGATGAGCCACTTATAGTAAAGCAATCGTCGAGGCTATTTATTTTTATATGTGTTAGTTCTGAGCCGTCTCCACGCAAAATTACTGAATCGGGCAGCGTAAATCCAGACAGAATCAAATAATTACCCGCAGGTAAATATACTACACCATAGCGCCCATTTAATGAAGTAATTGCATTTTCGATTGCTGATTTGTCATCCGAAAATCCATTGGCTTGAGCCCCAAAATCCATTACATTCACAACCATTTGTGGGTCTGATACGAGCTTTTGATTACCAGCCTTATCCCATTCTACTCGGTTATTCATCGGAATTGTCTGAGCGCTAACTAATACTGAAATAAAGAGAACGAAAGTGAAAAAAAGTGTTTTCATAACTGCCGTTTTTTATTGTTAATACTTATGCATGTCTAGCTTGGTGCTGAAATCAAACCCTTAGTCTAAATTTCCCAAATCCCTAAAAATAATTAGAGTTCTTGAACTTTTTAGTTTTTTTTATAGGGTGGTAGATACAGTAAATTGTCCAATTTCATTACGAGTTTCATAACGTCAAAATTAGAGCAAATAGTAGTAAATTTGATAGGGTAATTGCTGAATATCAGTGTATTATGATAGGTGAAAACCATAGTTCAACTAAGGAATTGAACTAGGTAATGTTACTTTAGTAGGGAAGGTAAACCCTTAATGCTGGGTAATGGAAATTGATAATTTCTAGGCCAACTAATTGACAAGTTGGAAGTTGATAGCTGTTAATTTTAGTATTGTGGTGAGTGTATGCTAAGTTAATTTCAATGTTTATTAAACTGCGATTTGGGTATAAAGACGTTTTAGAATTTATTGGAGTTTGATGAAGAATTTGATGCTAGTGCTGTGGTAATTTGAAGTTCCGATAGTTATCGAGGATGAAGATTTGAAGATTTGAAGACCCGATAGCTATCGGGTTGAAGATTTTGTGCAGCAACAACTTAATAATTATTCAATACGTCACAAATTACCTAGCATTACACTAGTTTTTGTTTGAGACAAATTTCAGAGAATAATGTTATAAAATAAAAAGTCGATAATCTTAATTTGAATCAACAAACCAGATGAAAAAAGCCCTTTATGAATAAATCACAAAGGGCTTTTTTTTAGCCAATGCCTAACATAATCGAGCGGATAATAATATATCATTCGTGGTCCCGAAAATCGCATAACTTGCCTAATTCGTTCTCGCATAGTAGCTTTGTAGCAATGCGTTTTACATACTTTGCATGCAGGTTTCTGCTCGCCATAGCTACATGTTCCCAATCGTTGTAGAGCATAAGCTTTCAGTTCTTCACACTTCAAACACAAGCTGTTTTGTTTATGTTTTTTTCGGCAATAAAGACCAATCATGTAAGTTACAGTACTTTTCTCGGACTCTATTTTTCCCATAATCTAAATAATATACAATTCTTACTCGGTTAAAACTGATTTTAATGGTGAGATCCTTTAACGTTTCTGAGTTGTGTTCAAAGCCATTTTAGCCACTATTAGCCGGGTAGTTAATTTTTAAGTTTGAGCAGTTTTTCAATTTTTGCTTTAAAACAGGTATTTTCCATAAATCCAGAGAAATTTTCAGCACCAGGCCCATAAGCAAATATTGGTACTGGAATTCCTGAATGATCTTTGGAAGAAAAAGCAGCTTTCATTTCGTCCGTCCCAAAAGTTCCATTCAAAATGGTCATTCCCCCAGTTTCATGATCGGCAGTAATAATGACCAACGTATTTCCGTCTTTTTGAGCGAAATTGAGAGCCACTTCAATGGTTTTGTCAAAGTCGAGCATTTCTTTTATCACTTGCTTTGCATTGTTGTCGTGCGCAGCCCAATCAATTTGCGACCCTTCTACCATCAGAAAAAAGCCTTTTTTATTATTGTCCAAAATGTCTAGGGCTGCCATTGTACTTTCGGGTAGCATATTACCTCTTTCGGGCATGGCAGGATTATGATCTTCGTAAAGTAAGCCCGCTAGTTTTCCATTTCTAATTGTTTTTAAATCGGCTAAATTATAAGCAATCTGATAATTTTTGACCTTTAATTCATTAGTTAAATTTCGGTCATCGGCTCTATTTTCAAAATATTTACGTCCTCCGCCAATAAATACATCTATGTCTGTTTTAAGATAATCTGCTGCAATTTCATCATACATATTTCGGTTAATTTGGTGTGCTATATATGCCGCAGGAGTAGCATGTGTAACTCCACAAGCCACTACAATGCCTGTAGCTAATTCGTTTTTTTTGGCTAATGTCAAAATAGATTCTACCGCCACAGAATCAGCACTCATGCCAATCATGCCGTTTTTTGTTTTTACGCCACAGGCCAAAGCAGTACCTCCAGCACCAGAATCGGTAGTGAAATTATTGGCAGAATAGGTTTTAGAAAATCCAGCATAAGTACAGCGTTCCAATGCAAGTTTATTTCCATTGGCTACCATGGCCGAGTATATTTGTGAAATTCCCATCCCATCGCCAATTAAGAATATCACATTTTTAGGTTTTTTCTGAGCCGAAGCACTCAGAAATGATAAAATGAAAAGGGAAATTATCAGATAGAGAATAGATTGAGTTTTCATTATTATTGACAGCTGTTTTAAATGAAAAATTGATGCGTAAAAGTAATTTAGGATTGTTGCCAGAAAGTTAAACGTTTAATTCATTGGATATTCCCAGCAATTCGCTTCTAATTAATTTCAGTCGCTCCACCACTTCTTGTTGTTTTACCACTGTGTCTTTTCGTTGCGACATTTTACGTTTGGCACCGTCTAGGGTTAGTTTTTGCTCAGTTACAAGAAAAATAATTTGCTTGATGATTTGAATGTCACTGGCAGAATAAAATCTTGTGGCTTTATCGTTTCGTTTGGGTTTCAGCTGTTTAAACTCTTTTTCCCAAAAACGTAAGTTTGATTGATTTACACCAAACATTTCGGCCACTTCAGATATTGAATAGAAGAGTTTTTCCATGTTACTTAATAAAAAATAAAGAAATTGGATGACAGCCTGTTTTTGGTAATTTGAAATTGTTGTTAATAGAATTGTTATTTCAATATTTTCAATCTTTGGCCAACAGTTACTTTTGAACCTTTAATGTGGTTCCATTTTTTTAATTTGGCCACCGATACACCATGTTTAGCAGCAATGTATCCCAAATTCTGTCCCCGCTTCACTTTATGATAAGTAACTCTTTCGGAGCCACTTGAAGCTAAAGGAGTGGCTACTTGTAAAATGTTAATCTCACTCCTACGGGTGTTAACTAACTCATCAGCTTTGTATGCAATCACTTCTTGTTGTTTGTCAATAAAAGTATTGGCAAAATTTAACGGCAAGCACAAAGGATAAGGTTTTATATTTCCAGGTATAATATCTTTTCGATATTGTGGATTTAGCAACCGTATCTCCTCTATTGGAAGATTTAAAACAGATGCAATTTGCTCTAAATGAATCCGTTCGTGCACCATAACTGTATCTACAATAACAGGCATATTTACAATGGCTGGACACAAATTATGTTGTGGAGCATAATGGATAGTATAATTGGCAGCAATAAAAATAGGAACGTAGCCCCTTGTTTCTTTTGGAAGGTAAGGATAAATAGCCCAATAATCGCGTTTGCCACCAGCACGGCGTATGGCTTTATTCACATTTCCTGGACCACAATTGTAGGCTGCTATTACCAAATGCCAATCGCCGTAAATGGAATATAAATCTTTCAAAAAGTGAGCAGCTGCATAGGTCGCCTTTACTGGAGACAATCGTTCGTCAACTAAGCTGCTAATTTCCAAGCCATACATTCTGCCTGTAGCAATCATAAATTGCCATAATCCTGCCGCACCTGCCCTCGATACTGCAGTGGCGTTAAGTGCCGATTCAATAATAGGTAAATACTTTAGTTCAAGTGGTAAATTATTTGCTCCCAACACCTGCTCAAAAATTGGAAAATAATAGGTGCTCATTCCCATCATTAGCTCCACCTGATGTCTTTTTCTTACAGTGTACATATCTATAAATGAACGAACTGTAGCATTGTAGGGCATTTCCATCAAACATGGCATTTTGGATAACCGAAGTTTTATTACAGAGTCGGAAGCCAAAGGTGGAACTTCTTTGGATTGACAATTGGAAGTATCGGCTCGCAAAACCACCCATGAGTGGAGCATATAATCGAGCGTATAATCAAATTCTAAAGGAACTGAAACAGTACTGTCATTTTTTTGAAGCCCATTTTCTGTGTTTTTGTTTTCCAGTCTTTGAGAATAAAGAGATGAAAAACTCAACATGAAAATTAGAGTAATAGAAAAAAAGGTTATAAAGCGCATTGTTATAATATTTTCATTTTAAAAATTAATCTACTTTATGCTCAATCTGCATTGAATACCAAACGAATTGGACATTCCATAAGTTTTGTCAATTAAAGTAGGTTCGAAGCGTAAGGATAAATCAGGACTAATATCAAAGTTGTACAACTGAGCATCCACATAAGCATCCACCAGTGTAATAGCATAGTAACCTATTGACATAATTATACTTAAGTCCCTATATCGACGGTAATTATCTTGTGCCGATTTCAAAATTTTGGTGTAGCCACTTATACCACCATAATTGTCAATAGTATATCCTTTAGGGATAATTGAAATATAACTATTCGTTGTTGGGTCGGCATCATTAATATCTTTGTATGCTGTTGTATAAGTAGAATAGCGTGAAGAATTCATAGAAATAGCATAGGCAAAACCCAAAAAACCGCCATAAACCAACGGCAATTTCCAGTATTTTTTATTTAATATCTGACCATAACCAGGTATTATGGCACCCATCCACACTACTTTTAGCGGATCTGGTTTAAAATTACTTGGCGATTTGGACGTAAATTTCTTCACACCTTGAGATTGTAATACCAATTTTGCTTGATTTTTCAACGTGTCTGTTTGCAAGCGAGTTGAATCTATAACGACTTGAGCTTGAATGTTCAGTGAAATAAATAATATGAAAATTATCAAATGGCCTAGGTACTTATTCACACAATTATTCTGTTAAATTTTATCAAATAATTCCATGATATGTGCCAATTCTTCATCGTTAGCAAAAGGGATAGATATCTTTCCTTTTCCATCTGGATTGCATGTGAATTGTACATTTTTTCCAAAAACGGAATTTAATTGTGCTTTCAAATCACCAAATTCTTTCAACTCTTTTATTGGATTATCAGTTGATTTCGTTTTATTTTCCAAGCTACCTGTTTCCAAGTACAATCTCACTAATTCTTCTACTTTCCGAACGGTATAATTATTCATAATTATAGCTTCGTAAAGATGCAATTGTGCCGCAGGATCATTTAAACCTAAAATAGCACGCGCATGACCCATGTCTATTTTTTGATTCTTAATACCCATTTGAATTTCGGCAGGTAAACGCAATAAGCGTAGGTAATTGGCTATAGTGGCACGTTTCTTTCCCACTCTTTCGCTCAATCGTTCTTGCGTCAATTTATATTCTTCCATCAATCGGTAAAAGGTAAGCGCAATTTCAATGGCATTCAAATCTTCCCGTTGAATGTTTTCAATCAAGGCCATCTCCATCACTTGCTCATCGGCGGCAGTTTTTACATAAGCCGGTATAGATTTTAAGCCGATTGACTTTGATGCTCTAAATCTTCTTTCGCCAGCAATAATTAAGTAAGTTCCATCATCGTTTTTGCGTAAAGTAATGGGCGAAATAACACCTAACTCCCGAATAGACGAAGCCAGTTCGGTCAATGCTTCTTCATCAAAATGAGTACGGGGTTGATTCGGGTTTGCAAAAATTAAATGCATTTCCACCTCACTGATTGACGAAGACCCACTAGTACTAATGTGTTCTGTATCAATTAATGCACCTAAACCTCTTCCTAAACCTGTAATATTTTTTGCCATAATTATGTGTTGTAAAAACGGAGCTTTTGACTTAATGTTGTATGAAGTTTAATTTTCATGTTGTTTGGCTATCAGTTCTTTGGCTAAATCCATGTAGTTTAACGACCCTTTGGACTCTGCATCGTACAACAACACTGGTTTTCCATGACTTGGGGCTTCGCTTAAGCGAACATTCCTGGTAATAACTGCTTCGAAGACCATGCCCTCAAAATGTTTCTTAACCTCTGCATACACTTGATTGGCCAATCGCAACCGATTGTCGTACATGGTAAGCAAAAATCCTTCTATTTCCAATGCTGTATTCAGTTTGCTTTTGATTATTTTGATGGTATTCAGTAATTTACTGATTCCTTCGAGGGCAAAATACTCGCATTGTACAGGGATAATTACCGAATCGCAAGCAGTAAGTGCATTTACAGTAATTAATCCTAAAGAGGGCGAGCAATCAATTAATAGGAAATCATAATCTTCTTTGAGAGGGGTAAGAAAATTACGCATTACATGTTCCCTATTATCCATATTTAGCATTTCTATTTCGGCGCCCACCAAATCAATATGCGAAGGAAGCACAAATAGATTCTCAACTTCTGTAGGATGTATGGCCTGCTTTGACGGTACACCATCTATCAAACATTCATATATTGTAAACTCCAGTGTACGAATGTCGATACCAAGCCCAGAAGACGCATTTGCCTGTGGATCAGCATCAATCAAAAGCACTTTCTTTCCTAGAGTTGCCAAAGAAGCAGCTAAATTTATGGCAGTTGTAGTTTTGCCTACTCCACCTTTTTGATTTGCTAGCGAAATTATTTTACCCATTTTGTAAGTAATTAATTAATTGTAAAATTATAGCCTTATTGTTTTTATAAATATCTTTCTGCGAGTTGAGTATATATAATCTTTATTTTTGTTAAAGTTCTGTGTTTCAATATTTAAACCGAAATCAACCTTATATTTGACAGGATTGCAAAGATAATCAAATAATTTCACCCACTCAACAAGCAAATAACTCCTAAAATATAAAAAAGGGTTTTTTAAGGGACAGAATACATTGTTTTTTTAACAGAAAACTATATTTTCGTTATTCTAACTGAAAATCGTTAATATCAGCTCCTTGCGTCTTTGTAACTTAGGGTTTTCATCTTTCAAAAAAATAATAATGGACTTCTCGTAGCAGATTATTTAGTCAATATGTTGGTTTTGAGTATTTATAAAATCCAACAACTTGCTCTTAGTAGATATCTTATTTTTGTTATATTGTTCTAAAGCCTAAAGTGATTCTGAATCAATAATATAGAAAAAGGAGCAACTTGCTTGAAGTTACTCCTTTTAATATCATTTATTATAACCTTACTATCTTTGGGGTTATCCTAAAAAACTTTTTAACAATTTGCTTTTGGCAGTTGGTCTGAGTTTTCGAATGGCTTTTTCCTTGATTTGACGTACGCGTTCACGTGTTAAGCCAAATTCATCTCCAATTTCTTCTAAAGTCATTTCTGGAATACCAAGGCCGAAAAATTTCTTAACAATGTCACGCTCTCTGTCCGACAAAGTGAAAATAAGCACACGCTCAATTTCTTTAGAAAGTGATTCGTTTATCAATGCGCGATCGGCGTTTGGAGAATCATCGTTAATCATTACGTCCAACAAGCTGTTGTCTTCTCCCTCAACGAAAGGTGCATCCACCGAAATATGGCGGCCAGAAACCTTCATTGTATCTGCAATTTTGTCAACAGGAATGTCCAATACTTCTGCCAACTCTTCTGGTGAAGGGCGACGTTCGTTTTCTTGCTCAAATTTGGAGAAAGCTTTGTTTATTTTGTTCAACGATCCTACCTGATTTAAAGGTAAACGCACGATACGAGATTGCTCGGCCAAAGCTTGCAAAATAGATTGACGAATCCACCAAACTGCGTAAGAAATAAACTTAAATCCACGTGTCTCATCAAATTTCTCAGCTGCTTTTATAAGTCCAAGGTTGCCTTCGTTTATTAAGTCAGGTAAACTGAGGCCTTGATTTTGGTACTGTTTAGCTACCGAAACAACGAAACGTAAATTCGCACGTGTAAGTTTTTCCAACGCTATTCTATCACCACTCCGTATTCTTTGAGCCAACTCGACTTCTTCTTCTACGGTGATAAGGTCTTCGCGTCCAATCTCTTGCAAATATTTGTCAAGAGATGCACTTTCACGATTCGTGATTGATTTGGTAATTTTTAATTGTCTCATTTAATGAATCAAAATTAGCTTGCAAAAGTAGTTGTTTTTTTTGACATGGCAAAACGAAAAGTTCAGAAAGAATTGCTTTGTTTGTATATATTCTAACAATATATTGAAGAGTAAGTTTGTATAAAAAAATATAGTTTATTGAATTAATTCAATAATTGTAAAAAATCATGGTTTTAATTATAAACTATACGCATAAACTGTTACAGTAAAACGCAAAATAGTAGAAAACGGCGTGTTATAATTTGATTTTGCAATTAGAATGCATTAATTATTTCTATTCTCACATTTAAACGCTGAGTAATTGAAAATGTTTTCCATATTATAAAAAAAAAAGAAGGACAAATCCACTTAGGATCGGATTTGTCCTCCTTTCATTTTTTTTTTCTGAATCTATTGCAACTATTCTGCCAGATTTACAGCATAATAAGTCACTTTTCCATTTGGATAAACTCCTGCAATGAATAGTACTTTTTCTTGTAAACCATTATTCATGGCATTGTCCACCGCCGTTTGCACATCGTCTGCCTCTTTAATAATCTGATTGTTTATTTTTAAAATAATGAATCCAGGTTTAATACCCAGTTCTGCCAGTTTCCCTTTGGTAATTGATTTAATTTCAACACCATAGTCCAATTCAAGTTTAGCTCTTTCTTTTTCATTCAATGCTTCAAATGTAGCTCCTAGCACATCTGTGGTGTTTGAATTCGATGAAACTACCTCTGTATTTCCTTGTCTGTTTTTAAGTTCCACTTTGAGTTTGGATTCTTCATTGTTTCGAACCACATTTATAGTAATTTTGTCGCCAGGACGATAGCGGCCAATTTGTTCCTGTAATTCGGCTACTGATTTAACAGCTACTCCATTCACATTATTGATAATGTCACCTTCTTTTACGCCCGCTTTTTTTGCTGCACTTTCTTCGCCGACTTTACCCACATAAGCCCCACTCATTGTTTTTAGTTTCTTTTCTTTTGCCAATTGGTCGTTTATATCGCTAATTTCTACACCTAGCACCGCACGCTGCACCACGCCGAATTGTCGAATATCCGAAACCACTTTGCTAACAATGCTTACAGGTACTGCAAACGAATAGCCAGCGTACGAGCCTGTTTGAGAGGCAATAGCAGTATTTATGCCCACAAGTTCGCCGCGTGTATTAACCAACGCACCGCCGCTATTGCCAGGGTTTACTGCAGCATCGGTTTGAATAAATGATTCGATTTTCATGGCAGCACCCAAAATGTTGATATTTCTTGCTTTCGCACTTACAATTCCTGCGGTAACGGTTGAAGTGAGGTTAAATGGATTACCAACTGCCAAAACCCATTCGCCTACTTTAAGCGAATCGGAATTACCTAATATGATAATAGGAAGATTATCGGCTTCAATTTTTATCAATGCTATATCACTACTGGGATCAGCACCAATCAGTTTAGCTTTGAAGGTCCTTTTGTCATTCAGAGTAACTTCTATTTCCGACGATTTATCGATAACGTGATTGTTGGTTACAATATAGCCATCGTTGGTAAGAATTACTCCCGAACCCGAACCCTCTTGCATGGGGCGTTCGTTTTGCTTAAATTGCGGTTGACCGTAGAAGTATTCAAAAAACGGATTGTTTGGAAATGACATTTGTGGTGCAGGCGATTTGGTTTTAACGTGCACTACTGCATTCACAGAAAGCTCAGCAGCAACCGTAAAATCTGTTTCCATGGCGCTGGTGGCTTTAGAAAACCTTGCGTAACCAGCAGGTACTTCAATTCCTTGCTCAGCCTTGCTTTCTTGTTGTTTTTTGATGATTTGATTTGTGGTTAAATTTGTGGCTACGCTTATTGCTACTACCAAAACAAAAAAACCGAGTGTTTGCATTCTTTTTGATAAATTCATTGTTTTCATTGTTTTAAAATTTATAATTGGTTGGATAAATAATTTATAATTCACAATTTATAATTCACAATTCATAATTCATAATTCACAAAGCATAATTCATAAAGCATAATTCATAATTCATAATTCATAATTCATAAAGCATAATTCATAATTGACATTATATTATCATTTTTTAATATGCTAAAGTAGAACTCGAAATTAATAATAATCCAATCAGTATTTTAGATTTTGTATGTATGATTTACGCTGCGAAAATAAACAAAACTCATGCCTTAAACTCGATGACTGTAACTCTTTTAAAAAGTTTTAAGAATGTGTTTTTTGAACTTAACTCGCATTAACCACTTAAGGTTTATTCTTTAAAAACGTTGAATATAATGCATAAAAAAAAGCCACCTTATATGATAGGTGGCTTTCATTATTGAAGTGTAAATATGTAAGCCGAAAACAAATCGACCTGTCAGAATTACTTATTTTTTAAATCCATAAACAGCTAAATCGCCCAATTCCTCTTCGATACGAAGCAATTGATTGTATTTTGCCATACGGTCTGAGCGGCTCAACGAACCAGTTTTAATTTGACCAGAGTTGGTAGCTACTGCAATATCGGCAATGGTAGCATCTTCAGTTTCGCCCGAGCGGTGTGAAGTTACCGAAGTATAACCAGCACGGTGCGCCATTTCGATAGCATCCAATGTTTCAGATAATGTTCCAATTTGGTTCACTTTAATCAAAATAGAGTTGGCACAACCCATGTCAATTCCTTTTTTCAGGTATTCAACATTTGTAACAAATAAATCATCACCAACCAATTGAACTTTGTCGCCCAATTTTTCGGTCAATAATTTCCAACCATCCCAGTCGCTTTCGTTCATACCGTCTTCGATAGAATCGATTGGGTAATTAGCAACCAATCCAGCCAAGAATTCAACTTGTTCAGCCGAGTTACGTTTTGCTCCTTCAGGTCCTTCAAATTTTGAATAATCGTAAATGCCGTCTTTAAAGAATTCGGAAGCAGCACAATCTAAACCAATTGTTACATCTTTACCAGCTATGTAACCCGCTTTTTCGATGGCAGTAATGATAGATTCCAATGCATCTTCAGTACCGTTAAGTGCAGGTGCAAAACCACCTTCGTCGCCTACTGCAGTGCTCAAATTACGGTCGTGCAATACTTTTTTCAATGAGTGGAAAACCTCAGCACCCATGCGCAAACCTTCTTTGAAAGAAGTAGCACCTACTGGGCGAATCATAAACTCTTGAAAAGCGATAGGAGCATCGGAGTGAGAGCCACCATTGATAATGTTCATCATTGGCACAGGCAATACAAAAGCATTTACGCCACCAATATAACGATACAAAGGCATATCCAAATAACTTGCAGCTGCTCTGGCTACTGCCAATGAAACACCTAAAATGGCATTAGCACCCAACTTAGATTTTGTTTTTGTACCATCCAACTGAATCATAAGTTTGTCGATGGCACGTTGTTGCAATGTGCTGATACCAATCAAAGCAGGAGCAATAATGTTATTTACATTATCAACGGCTTTTTGAACGCCTTTACCCAAATAACGGCCTTTGTCACCATCGCGTAATTCAATGGCTTCATTTTCGCCCGTAGATGCTCCAGATGGAACAGCAGCACGACCTAAAATACCTGATTCTAAATACACATCTACTTCTACTGTAGGGTTTCCACGCGAATCAAGAATCTCGCGGGCAACAATTTTTTCAATTTTACTCATGTTTATTTCTATTTTTAATTTAATAGTTTAATATTGGTTTTCTAAGGGTATTAACACGCAAATAGTAAAATTGTTCGCACATTCTTGTAAATTTGAGTAACAAATCATAGAAAAAAAGCCTACTTTTGTGTTTCAATAAAAAATACAATGTTATAATTATAATTTTAATAAATTCCAATGACTAATACGAATTTTTAGTCACTTTAGGAAATCGTTTACAAAAATCAAACTAACTTCTCTTTTTCCCTCCACGATAGCTATTGGGACGGGGGTTAGGAGCTAAAATTAATCAAATGAGAAAGATATTATATGTGGGTTTAATTTGTTTGTCATTTTGTTCTTGTGCAGAATTAATGCAAGTGGCAACTCAATATGGAACAGCGAGTACTTTACCTGTGAGCAATGCAGAAAATATTTCGGGTTTAAAAAGCTCGTTAAATATTGGAATAGAGCATGCAGTAACCAATTTAGGCGTAGAAAATGGATTTTTTAAAGATGCAGCGTTAAAATTGTTGCTACCACCTGAGGCAAAGCCCATTATCGACAATATAAAAATGGTTCCAGGAGGGCAGGATTTGGTAAATAAAGCGGTGTTATCGCTCAACCGTTCGGCGGAAGATGCTGTAAAGGAGGCCACTCCAATATTCAAAACTGCCATTACCAATATGAGTATAACGGATGCAGTCGGAATATTATTTGGCAAAAACAATGCTGCAACAGAGTATTTGCGTCAAAATACATATTCGCAACTAAAAGCTGCTTTTGCTCCCAAAGTAAAAGCCTCGCTAGGTAAACCTTTGGTAGCCAACGTGTCAACTAATGATACTTGGAACACGCTTAGCTCAGGTTATAATTCGGTAGCCAAAACCCAAGTAGGAATGATAGCTGGTTTGAAAACGGTGAATGTAAGTTTGGAAAATTATGTGACCGAAAAAGCATTGGATGCACTGTTTGTAAAGGTAGCAGCTGAGGAGAAGGCAATCAGAATTGACCCAATGGCACGTGTGAGTGCTTTGCTTAAAAGGGTTTTTGGCCAACTTGATAAAAAATAAGAGCTAACATGCAGTTAAAACACCCGCTAATTATTTTTGATGGCGTTTGCAATTTATGTTGTGGCTGGGTTATGTTTCTTATTAAATTGGACAAAAAGGCCAACTTTAAGTTTGCTTCTTTGCAATCGGAGGCGGCTATATCTGTCATAAATACCTATGGATTCAGTGAAAATGAAATTGATACGGTCATTTTTATTAAAGAAAATAAATCGTTTACACATTCTGATGCCGTAATCGAAATATTGTCCGACTTAGGAGGTGTATGGAAGTTGACAAAAGTATTTAAGCTGATTCCTAAATCAATTCGTGACTTTTTATACAATCAAATTGCTAAAAGAAGATATAAACTATTTGGACGTAAAGCATCATGCATGATTCCAAATTCTTCACTTCAAAATAGATTTTACTTAAATCAGTAAAAAAAATAATTCCATCTTTTGCTTTAACTTTAAACTTAAAATCTGAAAATTATGTGGAAAAAAATCATGAATCAACTTTCATTGGTATGGGAGTTTATTAAGGTATGGTGGGTGAAATTTGTTTCTTGGCGTAAAGCTCGAACAGTTCGTTTTCGTGGACTGGTTTGGTATAAAAAAATGGCCAATGTTTTGATAACTTCCATCGTATTGTTTTTGATTTTTTTACTCTTGGTGGATATTAACTTTTTATGGCTGTTTGGTAAGGCACCCAGTCTTAGTAGTATTAAAAATCCCAGCCAAAGCGAAGCTTCCATTATTTATACTGCTGATGGAAAGGTGCTTGGGAAATACTTCCACGAAAACCGCACACCCGTTACTTACGAAGAAATATCGCCCAAACTAATTCAAACTTTAATAAGTACAGAGGACGAGCGTTTTTACCAACATTTTGGCATTGATTTTCAGGGCGTTTTTGCAGCCCTAAAAGATATGACTCAGGGCAGAAGTCGCGGGGCAAGTACCATCACGCAGCAGTTGGTGAAGAATATGTACAAAACCCGCAACATGTATTCTACAGGTTTATTTGGCTATGTGCCTGGAATTAAAATGGTTATTATGAAAACCAAGGAATGGACTACGGCTGTAAAAATTGAAACGTTTTACAGTAAAAAAGAAATTCTGACTATGTATTTCAACACGGTAGATTTTGGAAGTAATTCTTTCGGAATACATACTGCTGCCAAAACGTTTTTTAAAACTACACCTGCCAAACTTAACTACGAGCAGTCGGCCACATTGGTTGGATTGTTGAAAGCCACTACTTCATATAGTCCAATAGCTCATCCAAAACGGTCGAAGGAGCGAAGAAATGTAGTCTTGGAAATTTTGTTTCAACACAATGTAATAACCCGCAACGAATGTGATTCGCTAAAGAAAATTCCAATTAAACTAAATTACAGTGTAGAGCAATCTTATGATGGTAATGCACTTTATTTTCGTGCCTATTTGGATAAATACTTGACTGATTGGCAAAAAGTAACTGGTTTTGATATTTACTCGGATGGATTGAAAATTTATGTAACAATAGATTCACGGATGCAAAAATATGCCGAAGAGGCTGTAAACAAGCAAATGCGTACTATTCAGCGCCGTTTTTTTGAACATTGGCGAGGTCAAAATCCATGGCAAGATGAAAAACACAAAGACATAGTGAATTTTATAGAAGACAAAGCTAAGAAAACCAAAAGATATGCTTCCTTGAAAAACAAATACAACAATAACCAAGACTCTATTGATAAGTATTTGAATGAACCCCATAGAACTAAAGTGTTTGATTATAAGCTTGGTGAAAAGGATACCACTTTGAGTGTCATGGATTCAATACGCTATATGAACCACTTTATGCACAGCAGTTTTGTGGCCATGGAGTCGGAAACTGGACAGGTAAAAGCATGGGTGGGCGATATAGATTTCAGATTTTGGCAATACGACAAAGTGGCACAAGCTAAAAGACAGCCAGGCTCTACTTTTAAACTTTTTGTTTATACAGCTGCCATCATGAATGGAAAAGCACCTTGTGACATGATGACCGACAAAGCAGTAACTTGGAATTATGTAGAAAAAGGAGAAAATAAATCGTGGAGTCCGCATAATGCCAATGGAAGCTTTTCGGGTCGTACAATAACCTTAAAACATGCTTTTGGTCGTTCCATCAATACTGTGGCTGTGCAATTAGCACAAGAAGTAGGCATAAAGGAAATTATTAAATACGCTCATTTACTCGGTATTAAAACGCCTTTGGAAGAACAGCCCTCACTTTGTTTAGGTTCTTCGGATGTTTCATTGCTGGAATTAGTTAATTCTTTTAGTACTGTGGTGAACGAAGGTATGTATCATGAGCCAGTTTTAGTAACGCGAATAGAAGACAAAGATGGCAATGTTGTTTATCAGCCCAAAACTGAACAAACTCGCAAAATTCCTTATGAAGATGCTTTTTTGGTTACTGAATTATTGAAAGGTGGAATGACAGAACCTGGTGCCACTACTCAAGCATTGTGGGAATGGGATTTGTTCCGTTCCAATACCGATTTTGGAGGAAAAACAGGTACTTCGTCCAACCATTCCGATGCTTGGTTTGTAGGAGTAACTCAGAAGCTTGTAGGTGGTGCATGGGTAGGAGGGGAGCATAGGAGTGTTCACTTCCGCACTGGCCAATTGGGTGAGGGAAGCAAGACGGCTTTGCCTATTTTTGGATTGTTTATGGAAAAAGTGTTGAAAGACGAAAGCCTGAAACAATACCGTGGTAAATTTCCGACAAAACCAAAAGAGAAAATCTCTCGTAACTTTTCATGCCATACCTATATTCCTCGCGACACAACCGCAAGCGATTCTACAAGTGTAGATTCTGAGGAGGTATTAATTGATGAAAATCAAGAAGTAATAGATGTAGTTCCTGAAGAATAGATATAGATATGACCATATAAAAAAGCCGAATACTATTCAATAAGTATTCGGCTTTTTTAATATTAAAGTTTCCTTTTGGTAGTTAAATAATCAACAACGCATCACCATATACACCAAATTTGTATCCCTCTTTTATAGCAACTTCATACGTTTTCATTATTTGGTCATACCCACCAAAAGCTGCTGTAAGCATTATAAGTGTAGAATATGGCAAATGGAAGTTGGTAATTAATGCATTGGCTACGGTAAAATCATAAGGCGGAAAAATAAATTTGTTTGTCCAGCCATCGTACGGTTTAATTTTGCCCTCAGTACCTACTACGGTCTCTAAAGAACGCATAACTGTAACCCCTACCGCACAAATATTCCGACCTTCATCTTTTGCATTGTTAACTATTTCAGTCGCTTCAGCCGTGATTGACATTTGCTCCGAGTCCATTTTGTGTTTGGTAAGATCCTCAACATCAATATCCCTAAAATTACCCAAACTCATGTGAGAAGTTACAAATGCAGTATTTACACCTTTAATTTCCATGCGTTTCATTAACTCACGGCTAAAGTGCAAGCCAGCGGCAGGGGCAGAAACTGCACCTTCGTTTTTGGCAAAAATTGTTTGGAAACGATCAGCATCATCTGGTTCTACTTCCCGTGTAATATTTTTAGGAAGAGGTGTTTCACCCAAAGCATACAGACCTTTCTTAAACTCTTCGTGTGTACCATCAAACAAAAAACGCAATGTGCGTCCTCGAGAAGTAGTATTGTCAATTACCTCAGCCACAATAGAATCATCATCTCCAAAATAAAGCTTATTGCCAATACGAATTTTTCGAGCAGGCTCTACCAAAACATCCCATAGGCGCATTTCGTGGTTTAATTCCCTAAGCAAAAAAACCTCAATTTGAGCACCCGTTTTCTCTTTGTTTCCAAATAAGCGGGCAGGAAAAACTTTTGTGTCGTTAAAAACAAATAAGTCATGTTCGTTGAAGTATTCAAGTACATCTTTAAATACACGATGTTCAATCTGTCCAGTTTTGCGATGCAACACCATTAAACGGGATTCATCACGATTTTTTGCTGGATGTTGAGCTATTAACTCATCGGGTAACTTGAATTTAAACTTTGATAACTTCATATTCTTTTTTATTTGTGAAATGTGAGCTCCTAGATTTTAAAAGTTGACTAGGATTGTATTGTCTGTTTTTTTATTTTTTAATTGTCACTTATTCTTTGATGATAACATCATTGTTTGATTCTGATTTATCAAGTTGCTCTATATTAAGCACTAAATCATCTATTTGCCAACAATCTTCTAAACCTACTTTCCCAATTTTGGTTCGTTCCAATGCAATAAGATGTGCTCCACTACCAAGTGCTAGTCCAATATCACGAGCCAGTGCCCTAATGTAAGTTCCTTTACTACATACCACTCGAAGTTTAAGTACTGGAAGGCTAAAATCCAAGATTTCAATCTCATCTATAACCAATAACTTTGGTTTTAGTTCAACTTCTTGTCCATCGCGGGCATAATCATAAGCACGTTTGCCATCTACTTTAACAGCAGAATAGGCGGGTGGTACTTGCCATATTTCACCTAAAAAACGCGGAATTACTTCATCTACTAGTGTGCGTGTAATATGCTCGGTTGGAAATGTACCATCTATTGGCAATTCCAAATCAAATGATGGCGTGGTGGCTCCCAATTCTAACGTAGCAATGTATTCTTTTGTCTGGTATTGAAAAATATCAATTTGCTTGGTAGCTTTACCTGTGCAAATAATCATAACTCCAGTAGCCAAAGGATCTAGTGTGCCTGCATGACCCACTTTCAACTTTTTTACTTTTAATGCTCGTTGTAATTTCCAACGTACTTTGCTTACTAAATTGAATGAAGTCCAGTTTAAAGGTTTCGCTACATAAAGCACTTCTCCTGCTATATAATCCATTACATTACACTCAAATCAACACCCATAAACAACAACACCAAAATAACAACACCTACTATAATGCGATAATAACCAAAGGCTTTGAAACCATATTTTGTGAGAAAACCAATAAAAAACTTGATAGCTGCAATGGCTACCAGAAAGGCTACAACATTCCCTATTAACAGAGTAACTAAATTTTCTGACAACATGGAAACCGAAGCTGGGTCAGTTACTAACTTAAGCAATTTGTATCCCGAAGCAGCTGCCATGGTTGGTACAGCTAGGAAAAATGAAAACTCTGCGGCATTTTTACGAGTTAATCCGGTAGTTGTACCACCCACAATAGTAGCCATAGACCGCGATACACCTGGTATCATTGCTATACATTGAAAGAAACCAATTTTAAGCGACCGTTTCCAGTCCATTGTTTGGTCTTCACTGGGCTTATTGAACCATTTATCTACAAACAACATAAATATACCGCCTAGTACCAACATAACTGCCACTACTTCAACGCTTTCTAGCATGCTGTCTATGTAGTCGCTAAGTGCAAAACCGATAATAGCTGCAGGTATAAATGCAATTAGCAATTTGTAATAAAAATCCCATGATTGAAAAAAACGCTTCCAATAAAGTACTACTACCGACAAAATTGCACCAAATTGAATAATAATAGTAAATGCTTTTACAAATTCATCGCTTTTTATTCCTAACAGTTTTTGGGCAATAATCATGTGACCTGTAGATGAAACTGGTAAAAATTCAGTTATTCCCTCTACAATGGCAATAATAATGGTTGACAAAAAGGTCATGATTATTTACTTTTTGGTTTGAATAATATGGCAAAGATGATAAACATAAAGCCGCTAAATGAAACAACAGGAGCCAACGTTATTCTGCGAAAACTGAAAATATCAGGATTAAATTCTGTTCCAGTTGTAGAGCCAGTCATGAGCACAAAGCCCAATACAATAATGGCAAAACCAATGGCTATCAATATAATATTGATTTTTCCTAAAGTAAATCGGGTGCTGTTTTCCATGAAATTATTTTTTTTTAATTACCCCAAACCCACTGAGGGAAAATGGAGCAAGTTTTGTTTGTGTTAATGCTATTGTAATAAAATTTTTGTGATTATTTAAATGAAATATAAGTCATCTGTTTTCATTTTCAAATACCTCCCTACGGCGTAATAAGATGAAATAGCAGTTAGCAATATACCCATTGAAATAACTATTAATGTAATTATTAAAGCAGTGAGCGGATCAATAGACAATCCTGACATACCAAATTCATATTGAACAAAATAAACTACTGCAACCAATAAAATTAGCGAAATAAACGATGCCAATAAACCATTCATAACACTGCTTTTTAAATAAGGTTTACGAATAAACCAATGCGTTGCGCCTACCAATTTCATGGTGCTAATAAGAAACCGATTGGAATAAAGTGCTATACGTACAGTGTTGTTTATCAGCGTTATCGATACTATTAGTAGTATTATGGCTAATCCAAATAGAATTAAACTCACTTTTCTAACATTTTCGTTTACCAAACTCACCATATCTTTTTGATAAACCACGCGATTGATATTTTCAAACGATTTCAATTTTTTTTCAATCATGTTTACACTGTCTGTATTGGCATAATTAGCTTTTAATTTAACTTCAAGTGATGCCATTAAGGGATTATATCCCAAAAAATCTTGTGGGTCTTCGCCTAAACTACTGATATGATCTTTCAGTGCATCCTCTTTCGATATATACTCTACCGATTTTGTAAATGGCGAAGCTAATAAATACTTTTCAATCCTATTGGAATATTCTTTCCCAATTTCATCGTTCAGAATTATTGACAAATTAATATTCTCTTTAACATAGTTGCTCATGTCGCGCGCCATAAATAAAAGAAGTGACACCAATCCAATCAAAAACAACACCAACGACATGCTGATGGTGGAAGTAACATGTATATTTTTAAAACGTCTCTTTTTAGTGTTGTTTTTTTTCTTTGTCATAATAGTATAACTAATTTAATTATTTTTATCAATAATTACGGTAGGCTTTTTCCATTGCCAAAATCCAAAAGCTAAAATACATATCACTAATAGTATTGAAGATATAAATGAAATGGTATTTCCAGTGCTGTAAGATTTTGGTTCGAAACGGAATTCAATATCATAATTTCCAGCTTTAAGCGGCATGGCTCGTAGCAAATAATTGGCACGCACATAAGGTGTAATTTTGCCATTAATATATGCATTCCAACCTTTGTCATAATAAATTTCCGAGAATACAGCCACTTGGTCGGTATTGGAAATAAAATTGTAAATCAACTTATTTGGTTGATAATTACTCAGAGAAATCTTCGCTGTACTATCGGGAGTAATAGCTGTGGGCAATTGAGCTGCAAACGATTTGTCCACCACCATTTCTGTTTTAGTATTTATGTCTCCTACCAATTGCATTTCTTCATTGGCATTAGCGGCTACTCGGATATTTTTTACAAACCATACATTTCCATTAGCATGAGGGTTTGTAAGTGGCGCTGATTCTTTGTTGTAAATAAGATACTTCATGTTTAGCATATTCAGTACTCCCAGCGAATCTAGCGTATTATTGATGATTTCGGGCGAAGTAGCACGACCAAAAGTTGCAAACAATTGACCCATTTCATTTTCTAACTGCATGTTAATCAACTCCTGATAGCGACGCAACTTAGCCGCATTATATCCACCAATGTTTTTGTGGAAATATGAAGGCGTGGCGTCATTGAATATATTCACTGTAGCATCCAGTACCCTAAATTGAGATTTGTCCTGCAAAATGTAGTTATCTGCCACAGTTGGTTGTACCAATGTTTCAATTTTACGTTTACGTTTAAAATTATCATCATTCAAATAACGTTTTGCTACAGGCACCATATCGGCCAAAATAACGATTGCGAAAAATACTAAAGCCACTTTTTTCTTTAATAAATCTTTGGCATAAAGTAAAATTAATCCTGCCGCTGCCAGCACAAAACCTAGCGAGCGCAACGCATCGGAGCGCAACATGTTTGCACGGTCCAGTGGGAGGGTTTCTTTCAAAAATGCATAATCACCAGTAAATTGAGCATCGCCAGCCGAAATAAAATTGCCCGACAACGATGGAATTATCATAAATATCAATGCAATACCACCCGTGATACCCGCGCTAATAAATACGGAACGCATCAGTTTTTTCTTATCAGTGTTTGGTTCAAAAACTTCCTTCAAAGCTAGTAAAGCAATCAATGTCATCCCAAAACCAGTAGCCACCAACGTCATGGATACCGTACGGAATTTATTATATAACGGCACATAATCGATAAAAATATCCGTGAGCCACATAAAGTTTTTACCCCAAGAAAGCATTAGTGTAAGTGCAATCATTGGCAGTAACCACCACAATGTGCGTTTTTCAACCAAAAAGAAACCTAGCACGAACAAGAAACAAACTATTGCACCAATATATACTGGACCAGAAGTGCCTGGCTGCGTTCCCCAATACAATGGTAACTGCATTTCTTTTAACATGCTTTCCACGTTTGGTACATTAAAACTGGTAAGTTTTTTGCCAGTTTCTGTATCAGCGGTTAATGTTCCACCACTTGCGCCGCCTTTAAAGTTTGGTATTAGCAAAGTCATAGTTTCGTCAACGCCATAACTCCACTGGGTAATATAATCTTTATTTAAGCCTTGCTGCGAACTATTTGCATCTACCGTTAACCCATTGCTATCGCCACGCATGGTATATTTTCCATACTCGTAAGTGGTCATTAACGATGTGGCATTCATGCCAATAGCCAATGCAGCAGCCGCTAGTAATAGTCCAGAGGATTTGAAGAAAGGAAGCAATGTTTTTTGTTTGACACTGTAAATGAATTCTACAATGGCCAAAAACAATATAATTATGAGCGTGTAATATAAAATTTGAACGTGATTGGCACGAATGGCCAAGCTGAGCATTACGGCCGTGAGCAGACTGCCAGCCAATGGTTTATAACGATAAGCCATAAACACAGCACCTATCAATGGTGCCATGTAGGCAATACTGATGGCTTTGGAATTGTGACCTGCAACAATGATAATAAAATTGTAGGAAGCAAACGAAAATGCTATGGCTCCTACAATAGCCAACCATGGATTAACCTTAAAAGAAAGTAGAAGTATATAGAAACCAATAAGATACAAAATTAAATTGTAAATTGTAGCCGGAAAAATACTGAAGATTTTTTCTAAGTATTGAATGATATTGTTAGGCTGAATCATCGAAATTTGAAAGTTGGGCATACCTCCAAACAACGAATTAGTCCACAAAGTGGGTTCACTATGAGTGTCATTAAAATCTATAGTTTCTTTTGCCATGCACATCCAACTTTCGGTGTCGTGCCCTATAAGTTGTTTGCCCTCTAATACTGGTGTGAAATACAGAAATGAAATACAAATAAATAACAAAATAGCAGCAATGTGTGGAGTAAATTTCGCAAAGGTATTTTTATTCATAATTGTACGTTTCGTGGCCTTAGTGCAGTTTTTGGGAAAAGTCGTACAAAAGTACATCATTTATTCACAATCGCTATCGTTGAAGCGGTTAAAAATAATGAAATACTGCCTGTTTCAGAAGCAAAACTCAATTAAATATGTTTTAGGAGTTCAATTCACAACCATAAAAACAAACTAATAGCTTCAAAATTTAAAAAAATGCTTAAGTTGTTTTGCTTTTTAAAATTGAAATGAAGATGAGCTTATATCAATAACTTATAAATTTAATTCAGCTAATTTTAGGAAAGAGATGTTTTACAACAGGCTTCTCAGTTTATTCACAAAGTCAGTTATCTCTTCCTCTTTGGTGTCAAAGGAACACATCCACCTTAGTTCGTGCGTAAGTTCATTCCATTCATAAAAAGGATATTCTGCTTGAAGCGGCTTGATGGAATGTGAAGGAATAATTACGAAAACCGCATTAGCATCCACGCTCCTAGTAATTCTTACTTCTGGAAGCGTTGAAACCGATTTGGCCAGTTTATGTGCCATTAAGTTAGCATGAGAGGCCATTCGTAACCATAAATTATCAGTTAAAAGAGCGGTGAATTGTGCTGCAATAAAACGATTTTTGGAGAACAATTGTGTAGTTTGTTTCTGAAAATAAGGGGCGTTTTCCTTCAGCTTTTTATTGAATATCAATACTGCTTCGCCCATCAATAGACCATTTTTTGTCCCCCCAAAACTCATAATGTCAATACCGCAATCAACAGTAGCCTCTTTTAAACTCACACCTAAACTAGCTACAGCATTAGAAATACGAGCACCATCTAAATGCACAAACATATCATGTGAATGTGCAAATTGACACAATGCTTTCAGTTCTTTAATTGAATAAACTGTTCCCAATTCTGTACTTTGGCTGATAGAAATTACCTTCGGTTGAGAGTTATGTACATTGCCAATTCTACCCAATAATGGTAAAATAAGTTCTGAGGTAAGTTTACCGTCCGACGTGGGTAAAGGTAGTAACGAACAGCCAATGCTTTGAGTAGGAGCACCACATTCATCCACTAAAATATGGGCGTATTCCGAACAAACAATTGCTTGAAATGGCAAAGTACAACATTTAAGACAAATAACATTGGCACCAGTACCATTAAACGCGTACAGTACAGTTACTTCTCCAAATAGTTTCTCAAAAACGATTTGTGCATTTTTGGTATGCGAATCATTACCATAGGAAATCTGATGTTGACCATTAGCAAGTTGAATGGCTTCGAGAATTTCAGGATGAATACCCGAATAATTGTCACTGGCAAATGATTTCATATCAATAGTAGGTTAGCAGTTTAGCCATTAATATCAACTTTTTTTGCGTTAATCATTTTTAGAGTCTAAAAAATTGCAGGAACTATTTCCATTGTTAAAAATACCAGTAAATTAATAAATATATCAACTAGTAAATTTAATAAATGCAATTTTGTTTTAGGCAAAAAATTCGCTTTTAGCGGATACAATCAACCATTATTCAACCATTAAAAAATGCTGCATTCTAGTTTATTAGAACTTGAATTTATCAAAAAAGCTTTTTGGTTTAACTTCTTCAATAGGCGTTGTTTCTTTACTCTCAACATTTTCAGACTCTTCCACTACAATTGTGTCTTTTTCCCTATATTCTTTCACTTCCCTTTGAGGTGCTTCCCCCTGTTCATTCTTGATAAAACTTACTACATCTTGCAATCCTTCAACAAATTTATCAAAATCCTCTTTGTAAAGAAATATTTTATGCTTTTCATAAGTTACTTGTACATCATCTTCCGAGCCAACTACCTTTTTCTTACTTTCGGTAATGGCTAAAAATAAATCCTCATTTCTACTTTTCTTAACGTCTAAATAATAAATGCGTTTTCCTGCTTTTATTGCTTTAGAGTAAATAATGTCATTGTCTTTTTTTTCAATTTCAATTTTTCGTTTTTCTACTTCCATAATGCTGTTGTTTCTTAATAATTATAATGAAATGATTATAAAGTCTTATTGAAGGCATTTAATTTTAAAATTCAAAATCGTTGAATCGCTCAACCATTAATATGACCCGTTTCTCTTTTGAGCCCTCAAATTTCCGTATTTTTTTTGAATTTATCAAACATTTACTCAATTTTGAATGAATTATTTTTATATCATCACTGATATTAAGTGTAATGTGTCTGTTAATCACAATTTTATATTGAATCGCATAAATATCAGATTTTCTTATTTATTTAACAAAACTAGGCATAACAGACTTTTTATCCAACAATTGCCCAAGTAAAAATTTAATGCTATTCGTTTTCTAAACTTTTATTAACGGTTGACTCGTGTCAGTTTTTACTATTTCATCAAAATGTCGATTATTTATTTTTATAAGCTCCATTTTTACAATAAATCTTGTTATTTTTGTGCTCGTTATTTATGCATTTAAATTTAACCTCTAAGGAAAATGAAATTTTGCCAACTTCAATCATTGAAGTATGGTTTTGATATACAATAAATTAAATAGACTTATAAATAGATAAAATTGCATTACAATTAAAATAATTAAATGCCTATAAATAAGTCTATTGAGGAACATTAATACGTCCTGTTAGCTTTCGGTAGGTTTAATCGTTAGTCTTAATTCTTTGTTTTTGACCATAATATATATTTAATCAATATAAACTCTAATAGATAAAAACGCAAATCATGGAAACTTCAATTAAACTTTACGCTCTTAAAATTGTGGATATTAAGTCATATTTTTTTGCTTCATTATTTATTAGCGGAAACATACTATTGCCTCAGTTATGTCATTTAATACCAATGGGAGGACCAATTTTACTTCCTATTTATTTTTTCACACTTATTGCAGCCTATAAATATGGATTTTTTACGGGCTTACTCACAGCGGTAGCATCGCCTTTGATAAATCATGCTCTTTTTGGAATGCCAAGTACCGAAATGCTTACTGCCATTCTCATCAAATCCATTTTATTAGCTATAGCTGCAGCCTATATGGCTCATAAATCTCAGAATTTGAAATTGCAAAACCTACTTTTTATCATTCTTTTTTATCAAGGTTTTGGAATGTTGGCCGAATGGGCAATGACAGGTAGTATTTACGCAGCATTGCAAGATGTACGTGTAGGCATTCCGGGCATACTTCTTCAGTTGGTAGGTGGATACCTATTATTGAGATTCATTGATAAGTAAATTCCTTTCTAAAGCTAAAAAACAACTTGGTTTTTCTTTATGAAAGTATAATTAGAGCTATAAAAACTATCAATTCATTACTGCGCAATTGTTATTCCTTTTATTATTACGCTCAGTGTGTTATCTTTACATTCTAAAAATAAAATATTAATACAGTGCAATGAAGTCATTTGAGGATATAATTGAGCGAATAAGTAACATTTGCATAAATGAAGAGTTTGATCTGGTTGTAGCTATTGCAAATGGTGGTATTATTCCGGCAGCAATGATTAATCAACGGTTGGGCTGCGAATTTTATATTTTGAAACTCAATTTGAGGGATGCAATGCAAAATAAATTGTATGATAAACCCAAATTACTCCAAGAAATTGAGTTCAATTTTAAGGGTAAACGAATATTATTGGTTGATGATAGAGTGAAAACTGGAACTACATTAACTTTTGCAAAGGAATTATTATCCGAAGCCAGTAATGTTAAAACGTTGGCTGTAAATGGAATGGCTGATTATTTTTTGTATAACGAGCCTTGTTTTCGATTTCCGTGGCTTCTAAAATAAATTTGATTAAATAGTAATTTTGATATATTCGGCAATGTTGATAAAGAATAATTTCATACCTTTGCACCCTAAAACGAAAAATAGGATGTTTCTTGTTACACTAGTTCATTCATTTGATTTTGTAATGGTCAACCCCAACTATCAACTTTTCATATAATATTAAAATTTTTCAATAAACAAAGCGCTCACTGAATTGTATGATAAATAGAGTATTATTACGCACTAAGATTGTCCAGATTTTATATTCCTATTATAAAAGCGGCAGCAAATCAATTCCCGTTGCTGAAAAAGAATTGTTTCATAGCATTGAAAAAACTTACGATTTGTATTTTCATCTGCTACAATTGCCCGTGGAAATAACAAAATATGCAGCAAATCAATTAGAAATAAAGCGCAATAGACTGCGTCCTTCAGCTGAAGACTTGAAGCCTAACACCCGATTTGTTGATAATGCTTTTGTAGGCCAACTATCTAAAAATAATCAGTTTACTGACTATTTAGCCGAACATAAACTATCTTGGGTAAATAATTCAGAAATAATTAAACTTCTTTTTGAACAGATTACTTCTAGCACTTATTATTCTGACTATATGTCTGCCTCTGTGGTAGATTATGCATCGGATAAGGATATTTGGAGAAAGATATTTAATAAAATAATTTTGCAAAGCGAAGAGCTAGATGATTCCATTCAGGACCAAAATATTTATTGGACAGATGATATTGAAATGGTAGTAAGTTTTATTATTAAAACCATTAAAAGATTTGATATAATTAATGCAGATGAGCAACCTTTATTACCCATGTTTAAGGATGAAGAGGATGCTGAATTTGCTCGTAAACTGATTCAAAATGTGTTGACAAAAGGTGAGTCATTTCGCGAAATGATTGACAAAAATACAAAAAATTGGGAACTAGATCGGATTGCTTTTATGGATATTGTAATCATGGAAGTGGCTTTAGCAGAATTACTTAACTTTCCTACAATACCTGTAAATGTTACACTCAATGAATATATAGAAATTGCCAAAATGTATAGTACCGAAAAAAGTGGTACTTTTGTTAATGGTGTTCTTGATAATATTGTTGGAGAACTGAAAAAAGAAAATAAGTTAATTAAAGTAGTCATGTTTACCGATAGTAAATCCAAAAATAAATAAAGCATTTTTCTTCCAAATATAAATAATTAAAAATTAAAAATATGAATTTATTAAGCATTCTGTTACAAGCAGCGCCTCCAGCTGGTGGTGCAAGTAGTTACACTGGAATATTGATGATGGTGTTAATCTTTGCAGTTTTCTATTTCTTTATGATTCGTCCACAATCTAAACGTCAAAAAGAAATTAAAAAGCAACGCGACGAAATGAAAGTAGGTGACTCTGTAGTAACCTCTGGTGGCATTTATGGAAAAGTCAAAGACATTAAGGAAACCACAGTTACTGTGGAAATTGCTGATAATGTACGTGTTAAAGTAGATAAAAACTCAGTTTTTGCAACTGCTGAAGACATTCAAACGTTGGCAAAATAAACCATTTTATGGCTGAAGACAGCGGCAGAAAGTTTCTTAGGTATTATACGCAAAAGCTTAAATCATTTTTTTTTTCAAAAGATATTTTAAGCTTTTTGCTTTTTCTTGTACTTGCAGCCGCTTTTTGGTTTGTAAATGCACTCGGAAAAGAGAGAGAGACCACCATTTCTATTCCTATTCGTTATGTTGGTATTCCTCAAAACGTTGCTATAATTAATCAAATTCCAACGAGAATTGTACTAAATGTAAAGGATCAAGGCTTGAAGCTTTTTTCGTATTCAGAACACCGTTTAACACCTATTACTTTTGACTTAAATAGGGTTTTTTATCAAAAAGGAGAAATTTTATTTACATCCGAGCAAATAAGTGAAAACATTAAGAAGTATCCGAATTTAATGCCGAGTACTACTGTTTTGCAAATTCAACCCGATTCGATATTTATTAAGTATCAAAAATTAAGCGTCAAAAATTTGCCTGTTCAATTTGTTTCCAAAATAGAATTGGCACCACAGTTTATGTTGAGTAATAAAATTCAATTGAGCCCATCGATGGTTACTGTGTTTGGACCCAAAAATATCCTAGACACTATGCAAATAGTTAGAACAGAGTATGTTGAGTTGAAAGGTTTGAATGAGTCAAAACAATTAACGGTTAAAATAAAACCAAATAAAACGGTTCGTTTTGGTACTAGTGAAACTAAGGTAAATCTTTTTGTTGAACAATTTACAGAGAAGAGTATAAAAGTCCCTGTGAAATACATTAACTGTCCTAGTAATTTAACTATTCGGGCATTTCCTGCCGTAGTTACTTTAAAGTACAACGTAGGGTTAAGTCATTTCAACTCAGTAGTTACCGATGAAGTACAGGTTTTTTTAGATTTTGATGATTTGAAAATGGGCAACAACGATAGAAAGAAACTTAAAATAATTAATAACAGTACCTATATTTCTAATGTGCGCATATCACCCGAAGAGGTTGACTTTTTATTAGAAGAGAAATAATAGCATATTGGTTAAATTGCTGTTTGGTTTATATTATTTTCTTTTAAAATAAGGAATAGAACTACAACAAATATATTTGATGAAAAATATCCAAATGGTTGACTTGCAGAGTCAATATCTTAAAATTAGAACAGACGTAAATGCTGGAATACAGGATGTTATTGATACTACATCGTTCATTAAGGGTAGTAAAGTAACTGATTTTCAACACGATTTGGAGAAGTATCTGAATGTGAAACATGTTATCCCTGTAGGTAATGGCACGGATGCATTGCAAATAGCTTTAATGGCATTGGGACTTAAGCCTGGCGATGAGGTTATTACACCTACTTTTACGTTTATTGCTACTGCCGAAGTAGTTGCTTTGCTTGGCTTAACTCCTGTGGTAGTAGATGTTGATTTTGATACTTTCAATATTTCTTTGGAATCTTTGAAAAAAGCCATTACACCTAAAACGAAAGCCATTGTTCCAGTACACCTCTTTGGTCAAAATGCCAATATGGAAGGAATTTTAGCTTTAGCCAAGGAATATAATCTTTATGTAGTAGAAGATGCTTGCCAATCTATTGGGTCTGAATATACGTTTTCGGATGGCAAAAAAGTACAATCGGGATGTATGGGAGATATTGGTTGTACCTCGTTTTTTCCATCAAAAAATTTAGGCTGTTTTGGTGATGGTGGAGCCATTTTTACGAACGATGATGCATTGGCAGCTAAAATGCGTGCAATCTCTAATCATGGTATGGTAGTGCGATATTATCATGATATAGTAGGAGTTAATTCACGTTTGGATAGTATTCAAGCAGCCGTATTGGTAGTTAAATTAAAACATTTGAATGAGTATAGTGCTCAACGGCAGACTGCTGCTGCTTATTATGGAGCTGCATTTGCAAAAAATGAAAAGTTAATAGTGCCAGCTCAAACTCAAAATTCGACGCATGTATTTCATCAATATACACTTAAATTGGTTGACGTTGATAGGGCTGAATTGATAAAATATTTGGCCGAAAAGGGTATTCCAGCCATGGTTTACTATCCAGTACCATTGCATTTGCAAAAGGCGTATCAAGATGATAGATATAATGCTGGTGCTTTTCCAGTGGCCGAAAAACTAAGCGAATGTGTTTTTTCACTCCCAATGCATACTGAGTTGACAGATGAACAATTAGAATACATTACTTCCAATGTATTGGCATTTGTAAATAAATAAATCAAGTTATTTTAAAAGGCTTAAGATTATGACACAAGAAGAAAAAATAAAATTTTGCTTGAAATGTCGATTCAAAAAATTTGATGTACAAAGGGGTTTGCTTTGTAATTTGACAAATATGCCTGCTGATTTTGAATCACAATGTCCCGATTTTTGGGATGAAAATAAATACTCAAGAAATCATTCAGAAATTTTAGCCGTAAAAGGAGCTCATCAAAAAACCATTATGGTGTTTTCCATTATAATAGCTGTCGAGTTGTTGCTTGTTGCTTCCTTGTTTTTTACAAAGTCTTTTAGCAACCTAATAATTGTAGGTTTGCTAGCTGTATTACTTAATACTATTAATTTTATAGCCATTTTGGCTGGAAAAAAATGGGCTAAAAACCTATTGACTCTAATATTCAGTATTGTCATTTTAGGAGGGCTTATAGTAACCATTATGGGTACCTTCTTTATAAATGCTTCTCCAAATTTAATTTTGAAATTAATTGTGGCAATTATATTGTGCTCAATTACTGTATATTATATCAATTTCAATAAGTCATTCTTGAGATTTTTTAATTTTAAAAAATAACACACCTATTTACAATGAATTATTTTGCTCACGAAACTGCTATTGTTGATGACAATTGCGAAATTGGAAATGGAACAAAAATTTGGCATTTTTCTCATATTATGTCAGGCTGCAGCATTGGCGAGGCTTGTAATATTGGTCAAAATGTAGTTATATCACCATCTGTGGTTTTGGGTCGCAATGTAAAGATTCAAAACAATGTATCTGTTTATACGGGCGTAATTTGCGAGGATGATGTTTTTTTGGGCCCTTCTATGGTTTTTACCAATGTCATAAATCCACGCAGTCATGTAAATAGGAAAAGTGAATATGCTGAAACAATAGTTCGTAAAGGGGCTAGCATAGGTGCCAATGCTACAGTGGTTTGCGGAAATGAAATAGGTGAATATGCACTAATTGGTGCGGGAGCAGTTATTACAAAACCCGTAAAACAATTTGCTCTGGTAGTGGGAAATCCAGCCAAGCAAATTGGATGGGTAAGTGAAAATGGACATAAATTGTTGTTTGAAGCTGATGGTAAAGCTATTTGCCCAGAAACAAATCAAGAATATGTTCTAATGAATAATGAAGTGAAACGAGTTAAATAACAATAAAAGAGTAACCAAAATGATAAATTTTGCAGTAATAGGACAGGGACATATTGGAAAACGACATGCAGAAATGATTCGTCTTAATCCTGATTCGGAATTAGTGGCTGTATGTGATGTATTGCCCAAAGAGCAAATAGGGTTAGCAGATTTAAAAGAAGCTTACTTTACTAGTATTGATGATTTATTGGCATCCGATTTAAAAATTGACGTCATTAATATTTGCACTCCCAATGGTTTTCATGCCGAGTATGCTATTAAAGCATTGCAAGCAAAAAAGCATGTGGTACTTGAAAAACCAATTGCATTAACTAAAAATGATGCCGAAAAGATATTATTTAAATCTTTGGAAATGTCCCATCACGTTTTTAGTGTAATGCAAAACCGATATTCTCCACCATCTGTATGGCTTAAAGAATTGGCTGACAATAATATACTTGGAGATGTTTACATGGTGAAATTAGATTGCTATTGGAACCGTGATGACCGTTATTATAAAAAAGGTAATTGGCATGGAGATGCAAAGTTAGATGGTGGAACATTATTTACCCAGTTTTCGCATTTCATTGATATAATGTATTGGCTTTTTGGTGATGTTCAGAATATACGAGGAAATTTTGCTGATTTTAGTCACAAAACGTTAACCGATTTTGAAGATAGCGGAGTTGTTACTTTCGATTTTGTGAATGGCGGAATGGGCTGTTTGAATTATTCTACCGCTGTATGGGATACAAATTTGGAAAGTAGTATTACTATTATTGGCTCAAAAGGCACTGTAAAGGTGGCAGGTCAATATATGAATGAAGTAACTTATTGTCATATAAAAGATTATGAAATGCCCGTTTTGGCTCCTTCTAATCCCCCTAATGATTATGGGATGTACAAAGGTTCTGCTCAGAATCATCATTATGTGATTCAGAATGTTTTAGAAAAGCTTACAGACAAAGGAACTATTACAACTAATGTGCTTGAAGGCTTGAAGGTGGTGGATATTATTGAAAGAATATATGCAGTGCGAGATGCTCAATGGAAGAAATAAAAACAAATTTATTCCCAATTAGGGGGATAAGTTAGTACTTAAAATTTGTTTTCAAAATTATAAACTGCCTTTTAAATCCTCTTTTGAGGGGATTCGGGGGACATACTAATTCATTATGATACAACGAATTCAATCTCTGTACTTATTAGTTATTGTAATTCTATCTGGATTTACACTGTTGTTGCCAGTGGTCGATTTTGTTAATGCCGCAGAGGGGTTACATTATTTGTTGGGGTTCAAAGGTATTTATTTGGTTCAAGAAACAGGTTCCATTTTTGAATCAAGTACCTGGGCCTTATCTGCAATTGCTACACTAGTTCCTATAATTTCATTTATTAGCATTTTTTTATACAAAAATAGAATTAATCAAATTCGATTATCTGTTATAAATATGTTTTTGATGATAGGTTACTATATTTTATTGCTTATTTTTGTTTGGTTTGCTAGCGTACGACTTAATGCAGATTGGTCGCTCCGTTTTGTGATTGCTTTTCCGCTTATAAATCTTATTCTCAATTATTTGGCTATGGGAGCTATTGGCAAAGATGAAAAGTTGGTGAAATCATTAAATAGAATTAGATAGAGTTTTTTCATTTTCAACTGTGAATTGTATATTTTCAGAAATAATGAGAAAAACTTTGCTTACATAATACTAGTGTGTTATTTATCAAACAATTTTTTCAATAAATCTGGTCTTTTTGCCTTGTTCAAATCTCGAATAATCTGATTTTTGTACTCGCCTTTGTACCAGAAAAAGAATTTGCGCTGCTCCAGTTTTTCTTCTTTTCCTCTGGCAGTAAAGATGGGTTCGAGCGTGTAGGGATGATAGCCCGAATAATAAATCTCCGTTGCCAGAGTCATGGGTGTGGGCGTAAAATCCTGCACTTGCTCCAGCTTAAAATCGAACTTCTTGGTCTGAATGGCCAAATCTGCCATATCCTCGTTGTGGCAACCAGGGTGACTGGAAATAAAGTATGGAATCAATTGCTGGTTCAGACCGGCCTCGCGGTTGATACGCTCAAATTGTTTCTTGAACTCACCAAAATACGCAAAACTTGGTTTTCGCATCATGTTCAACACCTCATCAGAGGTATGCTCGGGAGCAACTTTCAACCGCCCCGACACGTGGTTGGTCACCAACTCTTTCATGTATTCGGTGTGGCTTTCATTGATAGCCGCATCTTTGGCATCACTCAGCAACATATCGTAACGAACGCCACTGCCAATAAATGACTTTTTGATACCTGGAACTTTATCCACCGACCGATAAATGTCCAACAGGGCACTGTGGTTGGTATCCAAATTAAAGCAAACTTTTGGGAAAATGCAGGACGGTTTTCGGCACTGGCGACAAATGTGCATTTTCTTGCCCTTCATGCCATACATGTTTGCCGACGGACCGCCCAAATCGCTCAAGTAGCCTTTAAAATCAGGCATTTCGGTAATATTTTTCACTTCTTTCAGAATAGATTCTTTGGAACGAGAAACAATGTGCTTGCCCTGATGCGCCGAAATGGTACAAAATGAACAACCCCCAAAACATCCGCGATGCATATTGACCGAAAACTTAATCATCTCGTACGCCGGAATGGGTTTTCCTTTGTATTTGGGGTGCGGCACACGGGTGTATGGTAAATCGAACGAAGCATCGAGCTCTTCCTCATTCAGCGGGTTGTAGGGAGGATTGACCACCACCCAGCGATTGCCCGTTTTTTGAAGCAAGCGTGCGGCTTCATATTTATTGGATTCCTGCTCTATATGTTTAAAATTAGAGGAATATAGTTTTTTGTCCTGGATGCAAACATCATGCGGAACCAAGGTAATATCTTTCCATTTGGGATGTTTTGGCACTTCTTTGGAGAGGATTGACGTTTGCGGAATGTCGTTCATATCGGCAAATGTTTTTCCTTCCAAAAGTTGTCGCACCACTTCTCTGATTGGTTTTTCGCCCATTCCGTACACAAGCAAATCGGCTTTTGAATCCACCAAAATGCTCGGCATCAGTTTGTCCGACCAATAATCGTAATGCGTAAACCGTCGCAATGAAGCTTCAATTCCGCCAATGACAATGGGCACCTGGGGGAAAAGTTTTCGGAGTATATTAGAATAAGTAATGGTGGCATAATCTGGTCGCATGTGTGCTCGGCTGTCTGGCGAGTAAGCATCGTCAGACCGCAAGCGTTTATTGGCAGTATAATGATTCACCATCGAATCCATGTTTCCGGCCGAAATGGCAAAAAACAGGCGCGGCTTACCCATTTTTTTGAAATCACGTAAATCGTCTTGCCAGTTAGGCTGCGGCACAATGGCTACTTTCAAACCTTGAGCCTCGAGGATACGCCCAATTACGGCTGTGCCAAAAGCAGGATGGTCTATGTAGGCATCTCCACTAAAAATAACCACGTCCACTTCGTCCCAACCACGCAGTTCGAGTTCTTTTTTGGTTGTGGGCAAAAAATCGGTTAGCTGATATTTATTTTCAGAAACACCTTTCGAGGGTGCTTTTTGAGGTTGAGATTTTATATAATTAATCATGTAAGTGCAAGTTTAATTCCTATAATCATTAATTGTAGGATATAGTTCATTTCAAGCACAAAAATACAAATTAATTACCCCAAATCACGAAATATTATTTTAAAGAAATTTTCGTCTATAATAAATGTCTAAAAAACCGATTTGTAAACTAAATTTTGAGTATTTTTGCGTTCAATTAAATAAAACAATTTCCTTATGAATATCACAGATAGATTTCTCAAATATGTAAGTTTTACAACTACGTCCGACGAAAATACAAATATGACTCCCAGCACCCCTGGACAACTAATTTTTGCAAAATTTTTGGCAGATGAGCTCAAATCCATTGGTTTACAAGACGTAGATTTGGATAAAAATGGCTATATCATGGCTACTTTACCTGCCAATGTGGATAAAAACCTACCAACCATTGGTTTTGTTTCTCATATCGATACCAGCCCGGACATGACTGCTAAGCATGTAAAACCTCGTGTTGTATATAATTACGATGGAAATAATATTTTGCTCAACGAAGTACAACAGATAATACTTGATACAGCAAAATATCCTGAGATATTACAATATAAAGGTCAGGATATTATTGTTACTGATGGAACAACTTTGCTCGGTGCAGATGATAAAGCGGGGTTGGCCGAAATTGTAACTGCCATGGAATACTTGGTTGCCCATCCCGAAATTAAGCATGGAAAAATCCGCGTGGGTTTTACTCCCGACGAAGAAATAGGACAAGGTGCCGACCATTTTGATGTACCAAAGTTTGCAGCCGATTGGGCTTACACAATGGATGGCGGAGAAATTGGCGAGCTGGAATATGAGAACTTCAATGCTGCTTCGGCCAAAGTTACTTTTAAAGGTACCAATGTTCATCCAGGCTATGCGCGTCATAAAATGTTGAATTCCATGCGAGTGGCTCAGCAATTTGCCGGTATGCTACCACGCCACGAAACACCCGAACATACAGAAGGTTACGAAGGTTTTTTCCACTTAACCAACATGGAGGGTACGGTAGAAAAATCGTCACTCAGCTATATCATTCGCGACCACGACCGTGATCGTTTTGACCGTCGCAAAAAAGAATTTACCCATTTGGTAAATAAAATCAATTCCGAGTTTGGCGAAAATACAGCTACACTTGAACTTCGCGACCAGTATTATAACATGCGCGAAAAAATTGAACCAGTGATGCACATTATCGATTTAGCATTCGAAGCCATGACCGAAGTAGGAGTAACTCCAAACGTCCGTCCAATACGTGGCGGAACAGATGGTTCACGACTTTCGTACGAGGGTCTGCCTTGCCCCAACATTTTTGCTGGTGGACATAATTTTCATGGCCGTTTTGAGTTTGTGCCAGTACAATCAATGGAAAAAGCCATGCAGGTTATCATCAAAATTGTAGAAAAGGTAGCGCAGAAATAATCTGATAATTATATGATTAGTTAATTATATTAAAAAATAAGAAATAAACATACAAGAAAGTCATTTGACATTTGACCAAAGAAAATGAAAACTACACCATTTACGAACACACACATAGCTTTAGGAGCTAAAATGCATGAATTTGCAGGCTATAATATGCCTATTGAATATCCAACAGGAATTAGTCTTGAACATTTAACTGTTCGCAATGGCGTTGGTGTGTTTGATGTTTCGCACATGGGTGAATTTTGGGTAAAAGGCGAGCATGCTTTTCCTTTTCTGCAAAAAATTACTTCCAATGATATTTCCGTAATTCCTATTGGCAAAGCGCAATACTCATGTTTCCCAAACGGTAAAGGCGGAATTGTAGACGATTTATTGGTTTATCATTATGAGGAAAATAAATACCTCCTTGTTGTTAATGCTTCCAATATTGAAAAAGACTGGAACTGGTGCATGGTTAATAATACCGAAGGTGCTATACTTGAAAATGCATCCAACCATATAGCACAACTTGCTGTGCAAGGACCAAAAGCTACCGAGATGCTGCAAGAACTTACCGATATAAATCTATCAGAAATTCCATATTATGGTTTTACTGTAGGAAAAATTGCCGATGTTCATGAGGTAATTATCTCTAATACTGGCTATACGGGTGCGGGAGGTTTCGAATTGTATTTCTACAATGAATACGGACAAAAAATTTGGGATACACTTTTCAAAATTGGAGCAAAATATGGCATTAAGCCTATTGGGTTGGGAGCTAGAGATTCCTTGCGACTAGAAAAAGGTTTCTGTTTGTATGGCAATGATATTGACGATACAACTTCGCCCATAGAAGCTGGTTTAGGCTGGATTACCAAGTTTGTTTATGGCAAAAACTTTATCGACCGACCACTGCTCGAAAAACAAAAAACGGAAGGCGTTTCTCGCAAATTGGTTCGGTTTGAATTGAAAGAGCGAGGTATTCCTCGTCACGGATACGAAATAGTAAACGAAATAGATGAAGTTATTGGCCTCGTGACTTCTGGCTGTATGCTACCCGATACCAAAGTTGGCATTGGAATGGGTTATGTACAAACTGCTTATACTAAAACAGGAAGTTCAATTTACATTAAAATTAGAGCAAAGAGTTTGGAGGCTGTGGTGGTAAAATAAATCTCTAAAATTCATTTTTTTTAACAATGTATTAAATCTATTTTCTTGGCAATAAATAAGTCGTTAAAGCAACAAAACCTAAGTTTTACCTTCGCCCGTTGGTGGAGGTTTTTCTTGCTAATGCTTCTTAGTATTGCTCAATGTCTTGTAGCTCAGGACAAACAGTTTCTTGTTTCCGACAGTTCAAATGCTCAGTCAATAACTCAGAAAGAATTTAATATTCAGGAAATAGAAGTGAAAGGTCGATTGAAAGATGAAAATTTGAAAAGTGGTTCGTTGGGACTTGAAATTGATCTTAAAAAGCTTAAACTTTTACCCAAATTTATGGGCGAAAATGATATTTATAAAGCTTTGCAATACATGGGAGGAGTTTCGCAAGCTGGTGAAGCCAATTCGGGATTTTACGTTAGAGGTGGCAATAATGATCAGAACTTGGTGATGCTGAATGGAGCATTAATTCAAAATCCAACCCATGTTTTGGGCTTATTTTCGGTATTTAATCCCGACATTATTGGTCAGATGCGTTTTATAAAATCTGGAATGCCAGCCGAATATGGCGGACGCTTATCTTCAATAGTTGATATAAATACTGTAAATACAATTCCTGAGAAAATGGATGTGAAAGGCTCTATTGGGCTTATTTCTTCGCGTTTGGCAGTTCACATTCCATTAAGTCCAAAATTTTATATATATTCCTCATTGCGTGCAAGTTATATAAGTTCCTTTGTCCTTCCTTTGGTGTCTATGCTTGGTGTTGACAGTGCATTAACACAGAGTGAGTATGATTTTTTGGATGTAAATGCAGGTTTTGTTTTTAAAATAGCCAATCGTACAAAATTAACAGGACATTACTATACCGGCAATGATGATTTGAAAATTAAATCTCTTCGGAAAGCTGAATTGAATGATAATTCAACTTTTTGGGGAAATACCTTGGCAGGACTTCAGCTTAACCATATTTTTGACGAAAATTGGAGCATGAACCATTCCTTAAATTATTCAAATTTTAAGATAAAATCGTCGATAGATTGGCATAACACAGACTTCAACTTACAATCCCAGTTTTCAAACCTTGATTATAAAATAGATTTTTTTCATTTAAAAGGCATTCATAAAATCAAGTACGGTTTAGAATTTTCATACAATGCAGCCATTCCACAAACACTTAACAGTGATTCAATTATACCATTTCAAAACAATAGCCAGCGTAATAATATAAATTCAACTCAAGCTACAGTTTATTTTAGGGATGAATGGACTTGGAATGATTGGCTTTTTAATGTGGGAATACGTACTAATTTGTATGCTCAACTAGGTCCATATACTGATTATATAACAGATGGAAATGAAGTTTTTTCCTTAAATAGCATTGTGAAAACTTTTCCAATAAGCCTGGAGCCTCGCTTTTTTACTCGGTATTTAATCGATCCTCAATCATCGTTCAAGCTTTCGGCCACGCGACATTATCAGTATTTAAATCAAATTCCAGTTTTCTCTTTTGGCATACCTACCGATTTGCAAATTCCAGCTTCTCTCTATGTTCAGCCACAAGCATCCTGGCATTTTTCGGGTGGATATTTTCAAAATTTATTGGAAAACAAGTGGGAGGTAAGTGCCGAGTTATACTATAAAACATTAGAAAATCAGTTGGAATATAAAAATGGTATTGAATCTACTTTTTCAAATAGCATGTTCGAAAAAGATTTGTTACTTGGCAAAGGTTGGACTTACGGTGCAGAATGGAAATTGAGTAAAAACGACGGAAATTTTTCAGGGTGGGTTTCGTATAATTTAGCATGGAGTTACCGTCAATTCGACCAGCTAAATGGTGGAAAACCTTTTTTGGCTCGCAACGATAGACGCCATGATATTTCGGTGGTAGGGATGTACAAACTGAATGATCGTTGGGATTTTTCGGCTGTATTTGTTTATGCCACAGGTACCAGGCTCAATTTACCAGTAAGTTTCTTTGTGGTTGACAATAAAGTAATACTTGAATATGGAAATTACAATGCTTTTCAAATGCCAGCCTATCACCGGTTGGATATTTCAGCCACTTATAAGCTAAAGTCGTGGCGAGGTATAAAGTCGGAACTGAATTTTTCTATTTACAATGTTTATAACCGTTCTAACCCATTTCAAATCTATTTGAGCACCAGCGCTTTTGTGAATAAGAGCTTTGATTTTTATATCAATATGGTCTATTTGTTGCCAATAATTCCATCTGTATCTTGGACCTTTAGAATTTAGTAAAATGAACATTCGATTATACATCTTTGAAAACTTGAATCCTAATTTTTAAAATAATTATTCATTTAATGAATCTGATAGCCAACGAAAACGTATGAATAAAATATTTGTTTTGAATAAAATTACAGTTTTCCTACTTCTAATATGTTTGCTTTCGTGTAAACCTGATTTGGATTTTAAGATAAGTGGATACACCCAAAAAGTAATTGTGGAAGGATATATTGTTAATGGAGAGTACCCAAAAGTTAGTTTGTCTTTAAACGTCCCACTTTCGGGACAATTAGACACTAATTACATTCAAAAATATATTATTAGCAATGCAAAAGTGACTGTTTCAGACAATATTAATTCCCAGGCCGTTGGTGCAAAAACTGAAATTCTTACTTCTACTTGGAATACTTCAAGATTTCCCCCGCACAGTTATTATGGCACAGAATTAATAGGAGAGGAGGGGAAAATTTATTATCTAACAGTAAGTTATGGGGGATATACTATGAATGCCAAAACGAGTATTCCATTTAAAACGAGTATTAAAGAGATTGTGGCAGCACCTACCAACGAATATTTGCGCAACTTATATGTAAAAGTTGAAATAGATTCGCTTCAGAAAAATAGTTTCCTTGTTTACACTAGAATGAAAAGAGATAGATATTATAAGCAAAGTCCGATACTCAATTCAGATTTTACACTGGTAGGTGAGAATACCTTTCTTATTGATCCCAATAGGGGTAAAAACGATCCTAGCTTCTCGGAAGGTGGTTATTTTAGAAAAGGCGATCTTGTTGATATTCAGTTTTGTACAATTGATAGTACTTCAACTCTTTTTTTCAAAGAGTTATCCATTTTTTCATCTAACGCTGGAATTGGTAGCGAATTGTTTTTGGGCGAAAAGGAAGCACTAAAATCAAATATAAGCTATCCTGGATTTGGAATTTGGTGTGGAAAAGCCACCAGCCACTACAGCTACATTATTCCATAAAAAAAGGTGAAGATTGCTCTTCACCTTTTTTAGTGTTGATTTATTACTTAATTATTAGGCAGCATTGATTCAAATTTTTCAAATACCGTAATAAAGTTATCATTTGCAAATTTTTCAAAATCAGAAACTTTTGAGCCGTCACTCATTATTAAACGAGGCTGAGGATTGTAAAAAGTTTTTGTTGGGTAAGCATAAAAATTATATGTTACTTCGGATTCTTGAGTGCTTTGATTATAGTTATAATCACTATTGTAATAATCATACTTTAATGTAGAAGGTGGATTTGGTTGCCAACTTGTAGAAGTTTGAGTATAAACCAATGTAGCAGGTTTACTGTTATCACTTCCTAATTCTTCAGCAGTAAAAAATTCTACATCAGCAAACTTTTCCTTTGGGTCGGCAAAGTATCCGTAAAATTTCAAGTATTTGTTGAGTATTTCCACACTCTGATCAGAATATGTTTTATCTGTACTTGAAAGTGCATTGCCCTCAGCCATTAAATTTTTCACATCTGTAATTCCACCATAAATGGCCACATTCATCACTTGAAAACTCATGAATCCACTAGTTAGAACGTCTTCTGGACTTAACTCTTCGCCCATAGCTGTTTGAATCTGATTGGCAGTAAAAGTGCCAGTAGCTCCCATTTCGTATTTCAACATAACTTGCGTATTGTAGTTAAATGAGAAACTAGCCGAAACTTCTGTGCTTTTGTTTGTCATGGAAGTAGTCCAGTTATATGCCCCAATTATCAGGCTTTGTGCTACAGATGTTGGCGTACCGTCTGATTGATATTCACCCGCAAACTCAGCTTTTAATGCTTCTGCACCTCCAATTGTAAATACAACAGACAAATTCTTTGGATAGAATTCAGCTGGCGTAACTTCGGGAACTTTCACATTTGATTCGGTGTAAGTAATGGTAACCACGCCATCGTTAGTGCTGGAAGCAGCCGAAGTTGGAAAGTAATATATTGCTTTATTTACAGATCCAAAAGATTTATCAAAATCCTCTGTTGATTTGTTCCAAATCCAAGTACCCCAAATCTCGTCACCAGCATTAGCAGCTACTCTCATCTGGTTGGTGAATGTTTGAAGTGCATTGACATCGTTTCTTAATAGACTAGCACGTAATTGCTTCAACGGCGCTACTAATGCCGGCGCATTTAGCTGTCCACTAGATAAGTAATTGAGAGCTTCAAAAGCAGGAGTTTGTTGCAAGCCAGTCATTTTGTCGGCCAAATCTAAACCACTCTGTTCAATGTTCTTTTTTTGTTGTTCCACTGTTTGAGTTGAAAATACTAATGGTGCATCTGGCTCTACTACAGCTGTTTTACACGAGTTCATGCCAAGCAACAATACTATTGCACTTGCGCTAAATAAGAAGTTTTTTTTCATACGGATAAATTTTTTATTAATTTTCATTTGTAAATAATTATACTTGCAAAAGTAGCAATATAAATTTGATATACAATACATTCAATTGATTTTTTTCAATTGGTTTTATTGCCAAATTTGAAGAATAATATATCAAATCTATGCTAACCTTATCCCTCTTTAGGCTTCGACGTTTGCTTAACCGAATATTTAAGGGTCAACTTTTCGTATGATTTTTCCTGGTTTTAAATTCAGAATACACTGTTTTTGCTGTTTAAATCTAACATTAATAATAAATACAAACAACAATGATAGATACTAAACATTTATTGGACAGCCATTAGTAATCTTACCATTGTGAAAAGTATTAGTTTATTTATCCGATGGCACCGTTTGCAGCAGAGTATGTCGCAACAAAAATTTGGGAATGACGATGTGTCAAAAATATTACGTTAAGTTTATTAGAACAGCGCAAAAGCACTAATCTTACAACCATTATACAACTATTATGTGTATTGAGGCAATTGCAGATATTGCAGGTTTATAAATACGAGATGCAGTGAGTCGCTGTAATTAGCTAAAATCCCTAAAATAGACGTTTAAGGGCAAGCAGCAAAAATTAATCTATATGTAGCAAACCAACCTTTGGTAATGTCAACTACAAGAATCATGGAAAGTAGAAATCAAGTGGCTGGAGCAGTTGCTTGGGACGAAGCACAAGTTATTGGCTCGTTTGAGATTGAAATTCTAAGTGGTGCAAATTTGGAGCAATTAACCAAAAAGAAAAACGCTAATTACCTATTTGCAGGCGATTAGCGTTTCTTTTTGCTTTCCTTTAGGACAGAAATGCGTTAAATAATATACTATTAAACGCCATGGGCACGAAAAATCCAGCACTTTTGACAATGATAGAGGGATTAAGTTTAACACTCTAATTTTCAATAACTTTCAAAGTGTGAGAAATCTGAAATGACTAATGTACGACAGCAGAGAAATTCAATTTCTCTCAATTTTAAAAAGAGCTTATTCACTAGGCTCTTTTTTTTTTATGTTAATATGGTTTTCACGCATCACCGAAAATTTTAGCCTCTTTACGGACTGAGGTAAAAATCATTTTGGTAAAAATGAATTTTTATTATTTGGGACAGTACAAATAATGAAAATGAGTGAGATTAAATTTCTGTTATTTTTAATTTGAATAAATATTGAATTATTTTTTCCTTTACTACAATTTTCACGCATCACCGAAAATTTTAGTCTGTTTACGCACTATGGTAAAAATCATTTTGGTAAAAATGAATTTTTATTATTTGGGACAGTACAAATATCAAAATGAATAAGGTTTTTTGTGTCATTTTAATTTTCAATCTTTTAATTTTCATTCTTTTATTACATCTACTTAAAATCCAATATCTCCAAAATAGTGCCAATTGACAACAAAATACTTCCTAAGAAAACTACATGAAATTAAATTCCAAAGAGATAAACTTCTATTTATTTTCAATTTTATTCTATATTAATAAATTTCACTAAACATTATCTGAAGAATAATGACTATTTTTGACCTTTTAAATTTTATTGTCCTAATCTGATACTTTCCCATTTAAAATGACTGATAAAAAGCACAACATTGCAGACTTTTTGGTTACTGATGTAAAGAAAGATATTATTGAGGTTGAAGGTATTACGGAGCTGGTAAAAGGTATGCGGTTTACTTTTGACCTAAGCTTGGAAGATTATGAGGTGATTACTCCAGAATCAACTCAATTGGTGGCAGACACTTCAAATGGTTATCGCAAATCAAAATTGTTTATTGAAACCATACTTCGCAATTCGTCATTTTATTCCGAAGGCATAGAAATAGCCAATAAAGCAGCCATTCGCCCAAGCAATTACCAATTTATACCCACCATAAAGGCTTTGTCATTGCCCAAACCACGCATACTTATTGCCGATGGTGTGGGATTGGGAAAAACCATACAAGTAGGAATTTTCCTTACCGAAATGATTCGTCGTGGAAAAGGGCAACGTATTTTGGTGGTTACTCCAAAATCTATCCTTTCGCAGTTTCAACAGGAAATTTGGTCACGATTTTCTATTCCGTTGGTGCGGTTGGATAGTCAGGGAGTAGCTCGGATTAATGCCACTATTCCTTCAAACAAAAATCCGTTGGATTATTACGACAAGGTAATCGTTTCTATCGACACATTGAAAAACAATGCTCAATTTCGTCACCATCTTGAAAAAATCAAATGGGATATTGTGGCTATTGACGAATGTCACAATGTGGCCAATGCAGGTAGTCAACGTGGTGAACTTGCTGATTTCCTTTCGCATAGAACTGAAGCATTGGTACTAACTTCGGCTACACCTCACAACGGTAAAAAGAAAAACTTTGCCAACCTGATTACACTTTTGGACCCAACTGCCATACCCTATAACGGTGAATTTACGCCAGAAGATATACGTCCACTTTTTGAACGACGTTTCAAGAAAGATGTAGAAAATGAAGTGGGTGATTCGTTTCGCGACCGTATCACTATAAGTCTTCACAGCCAATTATTTAATGCGGAAGAAGCTGTTCTCGAACAAATTCAAAACGCACGAAATGAAGCTTTTTCGGAAGCAAATGGCGACATGACCAATGGTACACTTCTCTTTACCATTGGTTTATTCAAAGCTTATATGTCGTCACCGGCTGCTTGTCTGGAAACTATTAAAAACCGTCTGGCAAAAGAAAGAGATGAAGAAATTACTACTGATTTTCTATTGGATTTAAAGTTGCAAATTGAAAATATACTGAATACAAAAGAGGACGGGAAACTCAATGAACTTATTAAACACCTGAAAGCAAAAGGTTGGAAAGGAAGTAAACAAGACGAACGCATTATCATTTTTGCAGAACGAAGAAAAACGCTCGATTATTTGGAAGACCAACTTAAAACCACTTTCAATATCGATGCTTCAGCCATAGTTCAATTCAATGGTAGCTTATCGGATACGGAACAACAAGCTATTATTGATAATTTTTCAAAAGAAGACAGCAGTATTCGTCTTTTCCTTGCGTCTGATGCTGGTAGTCAGGGCGTAAACCTGCATTATCATTGCCACACTATGTTCAACTATGATATTCCGTGGTCTATCATTACCCTCGAACAGCGCAATGGACGTATCGACCGTTTTGGGCAAACAAATACGCCCTACATTTACTACCTAATTTCAAAATCGGATAACCCAACGATAAAAGAAAAGAGAAAGAGGAAGAAGTATATAAAACGCTGGGGGATGCTGCCAGCTTGTGGAAGCTTTATGATACTACCAAGGAAGAAAAGCTGATAACCAAGGCTTTTATCAAAGGTGATGTGGAAATATTGGATAACAAACAAGAAGATGATGAAGTAGATTGGGCTGAAATTGAAAATATCCTGGAAAATAAAATTCCTGAAGACAAAATTTTTGAAAAACCACATAGCTCATTCTATTCCAGCGATTTTAATTATTACGCAACCTTGGTTGACGAATTGAAGTCCGAAAATAGTAAGTTGAATAATGAAATAATTATCGATCGCTTCGATGAA
>JFJP01005336.1_pt1 | contig 53702 bp, 49 predicted proteins | sample 431651 | NCBI WGS metagenome assembly JFJP01 (sample SAMN02602958, study PRJNA72255) | Microbial mat metagenome, whole genome shotgun sequencing project. | biome: fresh water; feature: sink hole; material: water; isolation source: purple microbial (photo- and chemosynthetic) mats found in... | reverse complement strand
CCACGGCCACGGCGCGGTGCTGGCCAATCAGTGCGTCGGCCAGCGGCTCTGGCGCGGGGGCCAGCGGGTGGTGCGGCGCCACAGCAAAGCGAAACGGCACGTCGCCCAACGGCAGAGCCTGAAACCCCGCGTACGAGCTGCCATCGGCGCTCACCCCCAGCGCCAGGTCTGACTTGCCGCCCAGCAACGACTCCAGCGTGCCCGTCAGCGTTTCGTTGCGGATGCGCAGCCGCGTGGGCGCTCCCAGCGCGTAAAACGCCTCACACAGCTCGAACAACGTGGTGCGCGAAATGATGGCGTCGGCCACCACCGTGAATTGCGGCTCCCAGCCGGTGGCCACGCGTTTGACGCGCTCGGCCACGGCATCCAGTTCGCGCAGCAGGTGTTCGCCGCTGCGCAGCAACTCCGCCCCGGCGGGGGTGATGCGGGCCTGGCGCGCGCTGCGGTCGAACACCAGCACGTCCAGCGCGTCTTCAATCTGGCGCACGCGGTAGGTCAGGGCGCTGGGCACCAGGCCCAGCTCGCGGGCGGCCGCCGCCATGCTGCCGTTGCGTGCCACTGCGTCGATCAGCGACAGGTTTTCGGGTGACAACACTGCCCGCGCCGATGGCGCGTGGCTGGTTCCAGATGGGCCTGTTTTCCGCATGGTTTTGTGGCTTTCGTTCAGTTGAATCGAATGATGCCATCAAACTGCACGGCCGTTTGCGCGGGTTGAGCCACCTACAGTTGACCCCACATTCCATCACCGCCCACACACAGGAGACCCGCCATGATCCGCATCCGCAAGTCCTCAGAACGTGGCCACGCCGACCATGGCTGGCTCAAGAGCCAGCACAGCTTTTCATTTGCCGGCTACTACGACCCGCAGTGGATGGGCTGGGGCAACCTGCGCGTCATCAACGAAGACCGCATTGCCGCCGGCATGGGTTTTGGCGAGCACGGCCACCGTGACATGGAAATCATCAGCTACGTGGTGTCGGGCAGCCTGGCGCACCAGGACAGCATGGGCAATGGCACCTCCATCCCCCCCGGCGATGTGCAACGCATGAGCGCAGGGCGCGGCGTGCGCCACAGCGAGTTCAACCACGCGGCAGATGCCACCACGCACTTTTTCCAGATCTGGATCGAGCCCCACACCGCAGGCATTGCCCCAGGCTACGAGCAGAAAACCTTTGCCGACGCCGACAAGCAGGGCCGTCTGCGGCTGGTGGTGTCGCCCGATGGGGCCGAAGGCTCTGTCACGGCGCACGCCGATGCCCGCATCTATGCCACCCTGCTGACCGGCAGCGAGCAGGCCAGCCTGCCACTGGCACTAGGCCGCAAGGCATGGGTGCAGCTGGTGCGCGGCGCATTGAGTGTGAACGGCCAGCCCCTGCAAACCGGTGACGCCGCGCTGCTGGAAAACGAAGCCCTGTTGACCCTGGGCCAGGCCACCGATGCCGAGGCCCTGGTGTTTGACCTGGCCGGTTGAAACCTGTCAAAAACAGCACAGCGCCATGAACCCCTTGCGCGGCCTGCATTCGGCATTTGCCTTGCCGTTCCACCGGTTTGACGACCACACCCACGCCCATGTGTTCCACCCCCAGCACCTGGGACTGGTGGACCCCTTCATTGGCGTGGATGTGTTCCACATGCCGCACAACTTTTTCCTGCCGCATCCGCACGGTGGCATGAGTGCCATCAGTTATCTGCTGCCCGGCAGCCCCGGTGGTGTGCGCAACCGCGACAGCCTGGGTGACGACAGTGTGATTGCCCCCGGCAGCCTGCATTGGCTACAGGCGGGCAGCGGAATGGTTCACGAAGAAACCCCGGCCACACCAGGCGTGCCCGCCATCGGCCTGCAGATTTTTGTGAACATGGCCAGCGCCCACAAGCAGAACGCGCCCGCCGTGTTCAAGGTGCCCGCTGCCGACATCCCGGTGGTGGCTTTGGACGGTGCCAGTGTGCGGGTGGTTGCGGGTGAGTGGGGCGGCCAGGCGTCGCCCATTGCCCGAGACCCGCGATGGGCTACCCGTGTCAACCTGCTGGACGTGACGCTGCAACCCCACGCCGACGTGCGCTTGACATTGCCCGCCGGGCACCAAGGCTTTGCACTGGTGGTGGCTGGCCAAATTTTTGAATCAAAAGTGCCTCTTGAGCTTGATGGTATTGCGCTAGCAGCTATGGTCTTTGATTCATCGGCTCAAGGCGATGGCCCCACCGATTTGCGCCTGCTGGCAGGCACTGAGGGTGCCCAGGTGGCCGTGTTTTCAGGCCTGCCGCTGCGCGAGCCGGTGGTGCCCTGGGGCCCATTTGTGGGCACTTCTCGGGCCGAGGTGGCCGCCTACGCTCAGGCCTACCAGGCCGGTGCGATGGGGCACTTGGCGCCTTCGTTCAGCCGGTAACTGTTTTTCCCCGTTCGTTGTTCACCCACTCAAGGAGATTTTTCATGTCAAACGCATCTGTCAACACCGTCGTTGTTTACCACTCGGGTTACGGCCACACCCAGCGCATGGCGCAATCGGTGGCCGACGGTGCCGGTGCCGAGCTGGTGGCCATCGACGCCGACGGCAACGTCAGCGACGCAGGCTGGGCCGCACTCAACGCGGCCGACGCCATCATCATGGGTTCACCCACCTACATGGGTACCGTGAGCTGGCAGTTCAAAAAGTTTGCCGATGCGTCCAGCAAAGCCTGGTTCAGCCAGGCCTGGAAAGACAAGGTGTTTGCCGGTTTCACCAACAGCGCCACGATGAACGGCGACAAGGCCACCACTTTGCAATACCTGTTCACTTTGGCCATGCAGCACAGCGGTATCTGGGTGGGCACGGGCCTGATGCCCAGCAACAGCAAGGCCGCGCAGCGCAACGACATCAACTACGTGGGCTCGTTCAGCGGGGCCATGGCGCAAAGCCCCTCCGACGCAGGTGCCGCCGAAATGCTGCCCGGTGACCTGGAAACCGCCCGCCTGTTTGGTGCCCGCGTGGCCGCCACTGCAGCCAGGTTCAAGAACTGACGTGTTGGGCACCTCTACCGGGGCCTCAGCCTTCCAGCTTCAGGTTCTGCCTGGTCACCAACTTGCGCCAGCCTGCAGCGTCTGCTTCCACAAACGCCATCAGTGCTTCCGGGCTGCCCGGCATGGGGGCCAGGGCGTCCTTGGCAAAGCGCTCTTTCACGTCGGGCATGGCCAGTACCTGCGCCAGGGCGGTGTTCAGGGCTTGGGTCACGCCGGGCGGGGTGCCCTTGGGGGCCATCAGCCCGAAATAGTTCAGCACATTGAAGTCGGCCATGCCCGCCTCGGTCATGCTGGGCACATCGGGCAGTGCAGGTGACCGCTGGGCGCTGGTCACGGCCAGCGCCCGCAGTTTGCCGTCACGGATGAAAGGTGCCAGCGCAGGAATGGTGCCTGTCAGGAACTGGATCTCGCCGGAGATGGTGTCAATGGTTGCGGGGGCAATGCCCCGGTACGGAATGTGTGTGATGAAGGTGCCCGAGCGGGCTTTCAGCAACTCCAGCACCAGGTGGTTGATGCCACCGGTGCCTGCGGAACCGTAGTTCAGCTTGCCCGGTTGGCGTCGGGCCAGTGCCACCAGTTCGGGCAGGGTGCGGGCGGGCAGGTCTTTGTTGGCTGCCCACACCAGTGGGCCGCTGGCCACCATGCCCACGGGCGTGAAGTCACGCACCGGGTCGTAACCGGCGGTTGCCATGGCTGCAGGCACGGTGGTGAACGGCGCAGCCACCAGCAGCAACGTGCTGCCGTCGGCAGGGCTGTTGGCCACGTAGCGGGAGCCAATGGCGCCTGACGCGCCGGTTTTGTTGTCCACCACCACTGTTGTGCCCAGCACGCCACCGAGTTTGTCGGCCAGCAGGCGACCGACGGCGTCTGTACCGGCGCCGGCAGCAAACGGCACGATGATCTTGATGCCTTTGGAGGGCAACGCCTGGCCGGTGGCCAACGTGGGCAGCGTTGCCAGCACAGCAGCTTGCAGGCAGCGGCGGCGCTGCGGGGAGTCGATTGGGGTGAGGGAGTTGGGTGTTGAAGTGCGCATGTGGAGGGGGGAAAGTCAAACCCACATCCTCGGCGGGCGTTGTGACTGCACAATGAAAACCATGAAGCTGATTGAACTGTTGCCGTTGAAAGACTGGCTGGCGCTGGCCAGCTTTTTTGCATTGTGGGTGGGCTACGCCTTTTTTGCGAAAGACTGGGGCAAGCGTCAGCGCTCGCTGCTGGCCACCACCAACCTCTACCGGGAGCGCTGGATGCGCCAGGCCACCTCGCGTGATCCGCGCATGTTGGACGGACTCATCACGCAGAACCTGTCGCACACGCCGTCGTTTTTTTCGTCCACGTCCATCCTGATCATCGGGGGCTTGCTGGCCATGCTGGGCACTACCGACAAGGCCGCCGAGCTGGTGCAGGACATGCCCTTTGCCCAGGTCACCAGCATGCAAGTGTTCGAGATCAAGGTGCTGTTGCTGTTGTCCATTTTTGTGTACGCCTTTTTCCGCTTCAGCTGGAGCATGCGGCAGTACACCTTTGTGGCCCTGGTCATCGGGGCCATGCCCAGCCCCGAGCATTTCGAGGCCCATCCCGGTTCGGCCGACCCATACGTCCACCGCGCGGCAAGGCTGGTGGGCTCCGCCGCCGAAACCTTCAACGACGGGTTGCGGGCCTACTACTTTTCGTTTGCTGCCCTGGCCTGGTTCTTGTCGCCCGTGGCACTGGTGATCGCTACGCTGCTGGTGGTGATGGTGCTGTACGCACGCGAGTTCCACTCCGAGGTGTTGGCTGTGTTGCGGGATTGAGCACAAGTGTGGTGCGTGCACCATAGATGGGTACTCAATACAGGGCCTTTCTGAGCATGGTTGGTGAATTTGCCTTAATGTGGTGCATTGTTGGTCTCAATGTCTGCGTCCAATGGCAAATTCATCACAAAGGCCTCCCGTGAATGCTTCCGTGCCCAGAGAGCGAGCTGCCCAGTCCGGTGGACTGTTTTACCCACATGGACTGTGGGCCCCCGGTGTCAAGCTGATGCGGCAGCTGTCGTTCCGGTTCAAGGCCTTGTTGGTGTCGCTGGTGTTCATGGTGCCCATCGTTTACCTGGCGGTCACCAGTTACATTGGGTTGAATGATCAGGTGCAATTCACCGCCAAAGAGCGCCAGGGCGTGAAAGTGATGGAGGGTTTTGTTCCCGTCATGCACGCCATGCTGGACATCAGGAACGCCACGCGGTCGTCTTTGGGTGGGTTCGACGCATCGGCCGACTACCAGGCAGCGCGCAACCGTGTGGAGGCGGGGCTCACAGCGCTGGAGGCGCAGGTGAAAAGCTCTGGCGACCCGATCGGAATTGCCGCAGAGGTTGATGCCTTCAAGAAGGCTTTTGCCGCCACCGCCTCCAGCAAAAACGGTGCTGATGACAAAGGCCGGACCGTGTTTGGTCCAGTCACACAGGCCGGAGTCGACCTGCTGCAAAAAATGGGCGACAACTCCAATCTGGTGCTCGACCCGGATCTGGACAGCTTTTATCTGATGAGTGCACTGGTGCTGAATCTGCCGAAAGCGGCCGAAGACTTTGGTCAGTTATGGGGTTGGGGCACTTTTGGTTTGGCCAAAGGAGGATTGAACCTGAAGGAGAACCAGCGTTATGCCGTATGGGATGCCAACCTGCTGAGTGGCCTGCAAGCCGCCGAGGCCAACCTCAAGCGTTCGCTGGAATACAACCCGACCCTGAAGTCGGCACTCGACCTTGGGCCTCTTCAAACGGCTCTGGCGTTCAGGGAGAGGGCCAAAGACACATCAGAGCTGATCGCGAAAGCAGTTGAGCCGGATGAGTACTACAAAGACGGCAAAGCCAGCCTTGCGGGCCTCATGACGTTCTACGGCAAAGGCCTGCCAGCCCTGGATGGCTTGCTGGCCCAGCGCGAGGCCAAGCTTCGCGCCACGCTGCGCAACCAGTTGGTGATTTCAGCCGTGTGTGTGGTGCTGGCTGCTTACCTGTTTTACACGTTTTACCTGGTCACTCACGGTGGCATGGCCCTCATCAGCCGTCACCTGCAAGAAGTGGCCGAGGGCGATCTGCGCAACGTGCCACGCCCACCCTGGGGCAAAGACGAACCCGCGCAGTTGATCAACGATTTGCGCAAAGCCTACGAATCGCTGTACCAACTGATTCGGCGTGTGCGCCACTCGGCCCGCGAGTTGCACACCGCCAGCAACGAAATTGCCGCCGCCAGCACCGATTTGGCCGCGCGCACTGAAGCCTCTGCCGCCGCCCTTGAGGAGCAGGCCAGCGCCATGGAACAAATTGCGTCCACCGTGGGTAACACCGCCAGCAGTGCACAACAGGCTGCTGCCTTTGCGGGCACCAATGCCACCGTTGCCGAGCGGGGCGGCAGCGTCATCGGGCAGGTGGTGTCCACCATGCAAGACATACAAACCTCATCGACCAAGATCAGCGACATCATTGGCGTGATCGACGGCATTGCCTTCCAGACCAACATCCTGGCGCTCAACGCCGCCGTGGAAGCGGCACGTGCCGGTGAGGCTGGGCGCGGGTTTGCCGTGGTGGCCAGCGAGGTGCGCAGCCTCGCGCAGCGCAGCGCAGGTGCGGCCCGCGAGATCAAAGGGCTGATCACCACCAGCGTGGAAAAGGTTGAGAGTGGCACACGCATCGTCCAGGGCGCAGGTGCCACCATGACCGAGCTCGTGACCAACGCCCGCCAGATCAACACTTACCTGAGCGAGATAGCCATCTCGGCCAGCGAGCAGGCCAACGGCGTGCACCAGGTGGGCCAGTCCATTCAGGAACTGGACCGCAGCACGCAGCAGAACGCTGCGCTGGTGGAGGAAACCACCTCAGCGGCCTCGGCCCTGCGTGCGCAGGCTGAGGTGCTGCAAAGTGAAATTGCCAACTTCCGGGTGGCATGATCTGAAAAAAAGTGAGTCTGAATGGCTTCTAGAGCTTACCTGAATTGAATTTGTAGCTATAATTTTTGGTTAGGTTACTTGAGCGGTGTCGGACAGTGTCTGGCACCGCTTTTCTTTTTTCCTATCGTGTTTTTATCAAATAAGCACTTTTATCAATGTGTGCGGTTGATTAAATGATTTAAGTGATATAAAATGATAAAATCAACCACACAAAGGTGCACCATGAAAACTCCCATGAAAGTCAGAACCCAGTTGATGCTGTTGAGCATTGCTCTGCTGGCCATGATGTTGGCCGTTGGCGCCGTGGGCACCTACGCCACGCGTGTGCAGAGCAGCGAAATGCAGGCGCTGTACGTTGACCGTGTCGTGCCGCTGAAGCAGTTGAAAATCGTGGCCGACATGTATGCCGTCAACATCGTGGATACGGCACACAAGGCCCGCGACGGCGCACTGACCACCGAGCAGGCCCGCAGCGCGGTGGCGCAGGCACGCACCACAGTGGCGGCCGAATGGCAGGCCTATGTGAACACCACCCTGGTGCCCAAGGAGCAGCAACTGGTGCAGCAAATCAAGCCGCTGCTGCAGGCTGCCGATGCATCGGTGGCGCAGCTGGACGATTTGCTGCGCAAAGGCGACGCCGCCGCCCTCAGTGCGTACACCGCAAAAGCCATGTACCCAGCATTTGACCCCCTGCAGACCGTGATCGGTGAACTGATTCAGGTGCAGCTGGATGTGGCCAAAGACGTGTACGAAGAAAGTGTGGCCCTGGCCCGCTTCACCCTGTGGGTGAGCCTGGCCGTCATGGGTGCCGCTCTTCTGGTGGGCGGTGGTTTGTCGCTGTGGATTGCCCGCCGCCTGAACAAGGCCCTGGGCGCCGAACCCGACGAAGTGCGCCAGGCCGCTTTGGCCGTGGCCGATGGCAACCTCATGCACAGCTTCACGCTGAAGCCCGACGACACCACCAGTGTGATGGCGGCCATGCACACCATGACCGAGCGGCTGCAGCGCATCGTGTCCTCGGTGCGCGACAACGCCGAAAGCGTGGCCACTGCCAGCGCCCAGATTTCGCAGGGCAACCAGGACTTGTCGGGCCGCACCGAGCAGCAAGCCAGCGCTCTGGAGCAAACCGCTGCCTCCATGGAAGAGCTGGGCGCCACCGTCAAACACAACGCCGACAACGCACGTGCCGCCAACCAGTTGGCCCAAAACGCATCGACCGTGGCGGTTCAGGGTGGCACGGTGGTGTCGCAGGTGGTGGACACCATGAAGGGCATCAACGACAGCAGCAAAAAGATTTCGGACATCATTTCCGTGATCGACAGCATTGCCTTCCAAACCAACATCCTGGCGCTGAATGCAGCCGTGGAAGCCGCCCGTGCCGGCGACCAGGGGCGTGGATTTGCCGTGGTGGCGAGCGAGGTGCGCAACCTGGCGCAGCGCAGCGCGGCAGCGGCCAAAGAAATCAAGGAACTCATCAGCGCCAGCGTGCAGCGGGTGGAGCTGGGCACCGACCTGGTGGACCGCGCCGGTGCCACCATGCAGGAAATTGTGGGTGCCATCCAGCGCGTGACCGACATCATGGGTGAAATCAGCGCGGCCAACACCGAGCAGAGCATGGGTGTGGCGCAGGTGGGAGAGGCCGTCACGTTGATGGACCGCGCCACCCAGGAAAACGCCGCTCTGGTGGAAGAAAGTGCGGCCGCCGCTGCCAGTCTGAACGTGCAGGCCGAGCGCCTGGTGCATGTGGTGTCGGTGTTCAAGATGCAAGGCCAGGCCGCGCGTCTCAGCAATGCACCCAAGGCCGCCCCGGCAGCTGCCCCCAAAGTCGCCGCAGCTGCCAGTCCGGCACGCAAACTCAACCCGCCCACCGCTGCCGCACGCAGGCCAGCCATCGGGCAGAGCCCGGCACATAAAACCGCCCCGTCAGCAATGGGCGCCATGCCGGCCCTGTCTGCTGCGGGCGGGGGCCAAGGCGACTGGGAGAGCTTTTAACGATCGGGCGCGCAGGTGTCACTCGCGCCACACCATCCCCACGGCCCGACCTGATCAAGCCGCTGGGTTTTGCGTGGTTTGGGCCATGGCTTCGGCAAATGGTGATAGCCTTTTGACAAGGTGGCATTAGCCACCTTTTTGGTTCTCTCACCACATGCCGCAATGACCCCAGCACCCAGCATCATCTGCAGTGGCTCATGGCCCGGGTGCGGTTGTGCGTGCGGCCCTTGCACTCCGGGCAGGTGGATGTCAACTGGCGTGCAGGCAACCGCATGACCGGGCTGGACACCCTCCTGGCACCGGGTCTGACGTTCATGCGTCGCCTGCGGTTTGTGACCAAGGCGAGGGTCATCCTGGGGGTGTTTCTGCTGCCGGTGCTGATACTCGGCGCTGGTGCTGTGTTCGATTTTGTTGCGCAACGCGATTTCACGGTGGACGAGTTGCGTGGTGTGCAGCAACTGCAGCGCGTTCTCCCGCTGCACGCAGGGCTGGCGCGCCTGCGCGACGAGAGGCTGGTTCAGACCAGCGGGACCGATGTTTTGCGGGGGAAACCTGTGCAATCGGTGGCCGAGCTCGACAGCCATTTCAGTGCTTTTGCCAAGTTGATTGCGAGCGACGGGTCTGACCCACGGTTTGTGGCCCTGGCCACAGACTGGCATGCGGCGTGGAAAACCTTGGCTGCCGACCCTGCCGCCTACAGCGATGCCGCTCATTCCCCGTACCGGGGATGTCATTGAGGAAGTGGGCGACGCGTCGCGCCTGATTCTCGACCCTGAGATTGACACCTTGTACCTGGGCCTGCTGGCCACGCAGGTGTTGCCTCCTCTGATCGACAACCTCGGGCAACTGCGCGCCTGGAGTGCATTCATGGCCGCCGAAGGCCACCACATGTCTTCACCCGAGATGGCGGATATGCGGCAACGGTATTCTGTGTGGGATGCAGAGGTTCGCTCGCTGACCAAGACTTACCACAGCCACCTGGGCAAGGTGCTGGCCCACACGCCGTCGCTCAAGGCACACATCGACCCGATGTTTCTGGGCGTGCTGGAGGTGTACCGCGACCGTGCCTATCAGGCCAGCATCGGCATTGAAACCGAGGGCCCCCGGGACCTCTGGCAGGCGGGGGAACAGGTGTTTGGTTTGGTGGTGGCCCAGCACAATGCCATCGTGCCGGTGTTGCAAGGCCTGCTGGAAGCCAGGTTGCAGGCTTTGTATGTGCGCCATCTGGCCCTGGCATTGATGGCGCTGTTGGCCCTGTCGCTGGCGGGGTACCTGTTCTACAGTTTTTACGAAGGCACCGTGCGGGACATGCACCAGCAAGAGCTTGACGATGCCATGCTGCGGACCGCCAAAGCCGATGCCGAGCGGGCCAATGCCGCCAAAAGCGAGTTTCTGGCCAACATGAGCCACGAAATCCGCACACCCATGAACGGCATCATGGGCATGACGGAGCTGGCGCTTGACATGTCTGGGGACGATACCCAGAGGCGCTACCTGTCCACCGTGCAGTCGTCGGCCAAGTCGTTGCTGTCCATCCTGAACGGGATTCTGGATTTTTCCAAAATCGAAGCTGGTCAACTCCACCTGGAAACCGTGCGGTTCAGCGTGCGCGAACTGGTTGAAGATGCCCTGGCCACCCTGGAGGCGCGCCTCAGTCACAAAGGCCTGTACCTGCGGGTGAACGTCGACGCTGCCCTGCCCACGCATGTGCTGGGGGACCCGGGCCGCATCCGCCAGGTGCTGCTGAATTTGTGCGACAACGCCATCAAGTTCACGGCCACAGGTGGGTTGACGGTGAACGTGCGCAGCTTGGGTGAACAAGGCGCATGGACTGTGATGGAGTTTCAGGTCCAGGACACGGGTGCTGGCATTCCCGCTGACAAGCAGGAGGTCATATTCGAGGCCTTCAGCCAGGCAGACGCCTCCACCACCCGCCAATACGGGGGCACCGGTCTGGGGCTGACCATTTGCGCCAGTCTGGTGGAGTTGATGGGTGGCCGCATCGGCGTCGAGAGTCAACCCGGGCAGGGCAGCACGTTCCATTTCAGCGTGCGCGTCGAGACTGCGCCTGAAGCGCAGGCAACCGTGCCCCCCGAAGACATTCAGCGCAGCCCTGCCACGACCCCGACACGGCCCCTGAACGTGTTGCTGGTGCAAGACCACCCGGTGAACCAGCTGCTGGCCACCACCCTGTTGAGCAAGTGGGGCCACACCGTGACCCTGGCTGAAAACGGTCAGCTCGCGGTGGACGTGTTCCACACCGCGCCTTGGGACATTGTGCTCATGGACATGCAAATGCCCGTGATGGGTGGGCTGGAGGCCACCACCCGCATCCGTGCCATGGAAACAAGTGGCCACCGTGTGCCCATCATCGCCGTGACCGCCAGTGCAATGGAGAGCGATCGGCAAGCCACCAGCCAGGCTGGCATGGACGATCACCTGGCCAAACCCTTCAACGCAGCGGCGCTGCAGGCCATCCTCGACCGTTATTGCCGCCACGCCTGACGGCGGCGGCTTCCTACAATCAACCCATGTTTGTTCACCTGCGCCAGCACACTGAGTTCTCCGTTGTAGACGGAACCCTTCGCATCGATGACGTTGTGGCCGCCGCCGCTGCCGACGGCCAGCCCGCTCTGGGGCTGACCGACCTGTCCAACATGTTCGGTGCCATCAAGTTTTACAAGGCTGCGCGCGGCGCGGGCATCAAGCCGGTGCTGGGTGCCGAGGTGTTTGTGCAGGGGTTGGGTGGGGCTGAAGCCCCGTTGCCCGGGCAGCCTGTGTCGCCCAACGCGCAAAGCCTGCCCCGCGTGTTGCTGCTGGTGCAAAGCCACCAGGGCTATCTGAACCTCAGCGAGTTGCTGGCCCGTGGCTGGACGCGCAACGTGCACCGCGAGCAGGCCACCCTCACCTGGGAGTGGTTACAAGAGCTGAACGAGGGGCTCATTCTGGTCAGCGGCGCAGCCGCCGGGCCTGTGGGCATGGCCCTGCTGGCCGGTGACGAGCGCAAAGCCACCGACGTGGCCCTGCAGGCCGCCGGGGTGTTCACCCACCGTTTTTATCTGGAACTGCAGCGCGCTGGCCGCCCCGACGACGAGCGCCTGGTGCGCGCCACCGTGCCCCTGGCCGCGCGCCTGGGCCTGCCCGTGGTGGCCACACACCCGGCGCAGTTTCTGGTGCCAGACGACTACGAGGCCCACGAGGCCCGCGTGTGCATTTCCGACGGCGACATGCTGGCCAACCCGCGCCGGGTGCGCCGCTTCACCCGCGAGCAGTATTTCACTGTTTGCCGATGTGCCCAGTGCGGTGGCCAACACGCTGGAAATTGCCCGCCGCTGCAGCCTGACCTTGGTGCTGGGCAAGCCGCAGTTGCCCGACTTTCCCATTCCGCCGGTCAATGGTGTGGTGATGTCGGTGGAAGACTACTTCCGCCATGTGTCGCACGAGGGCCTCAAGGGGCGTTTGGTGCACCTGTACCCCAACGAGGCCGAGCGCGAAAAAGAACGCCCCCGCTACGTGGAGCGCCTGGAGTTCGAGCTGAACACCATTTTGAAAATGGGTTTCCCGGGCTACTTTCTCATCGTGGGTGACTTCATTCAGTGGGCCAAAGAGAACGGCTGCCCCGTGGGCCCAGGCCGGGGTTCTGGTGCGGGCTCGCTGGTGGCGTATGCGCTGCTGATCACCGACCTGGACCCGCTGCGGTACAACCTGCTGTTCGAGCGCTTCCTGAACCCCGAGCGGGTCAGCATGCCTGACTTTGACATTGACTTTTGCCAGAGCAACCGCGACCGCGTGATTGACTACGTGAAAGACAAATACGGCAAAGACGCCGTGAGCCAGATCGCCACCTTTGGCACCATGGCCGCCCGCGCCGCCATCCGCGACGTGGGCCGCGTGCTGGATTTTTCATACGGTTTTTGCGACGGCATCAGCAAGCTCATTCCCAACAAGCCGGGCATGAGCGTGACGCTGCAATACCCGCCGCACCCCCCCAAGGACGGCGACAAAAACAACTACGCCATCAGCATGGAGCCCGAGCTGGCCCGCCGCATCGAGCAGGAAGAGGATGTCAAAACCCTCATCGAGCTGGCGCAAAAGCTGGAGGGCATGACCCGCAACATTGGCATGCATGCCGGGGGCGTGTTGATTGCGCCCGGCAAGCTCACCGATTTTTGCCCTCTGTACCAGCAGCCCGGCAGCACCTCTGCTGTGAGCCAGTACGACAAAGACGACGTGGAGGCCGTGGGCCTGGTCAAGTTCGACTTTTTGGGCCTGGCCACGCTCACCATCCTGGAAATTGCTGCCGAATTCATCCGCCAGCGCCATCCGGGCCAGGAAAAGTTTGCGTTTGAAAACGTGCCGCTGGAAGACCGCGCCACCTACAAGCTGTTTTCCGACGGCAAGACCGAAGCCGTGTTCCAGTTTGAATCGTCGGGCATGCAAAAAATGCTCAAAGACGCCCGGCCCAGCCGCCTGGAAGACCTGATTGCCCTGAACGCCCTGTACCGCCCGGGGCCCATGGATTTGATTCCCAGCTTTGTGGCGCGCAAGCACGGGCGTGAGGTCATTGAATACCCTCACCCGCTGGTGGCCGAGATGCTTTCCGAGACGTACGGCATCATGGTTTACCAGGAACAGGTGATGCAGACCGCCCAAATTCTGGGCGGCTACAGCCTGGGGGGTGCAGACATGCTGCGCCGCGCCATGGGCAAGAAAAAGGCGGAAGAGATGGCAGAGCACCGCGCCATCTTCCGCGCCGGGGCAGCCAAAAACGACATCAGCGAGTCCAAGGCCGACGAGGTCTTCGACCTGATGGAGAAGTTTGCGGGCTACGGTTTCAACAAGAGCCACGCCGCTGCCTACTCGCTGCTGGCGTACCACACCGGTTGGCTGAAGGTGCACTACACGGCCGAGTTCTACGCCGCCAACATGACGGTGGAAATGGACAACACCGACAAGCTGGCCGTGCTGCACGCCGACGCGCTGGGCTTTGGCATCAGCTTCGAGTGGCCCGACATCAACCGGGGCACCTACCGCTTCGAGCCCATCAGCAACACCAGCGTGCGCTACGGGCTGGGCGCCATCAAGGGCACGGGCCAGCAGGCCATCGACGCCATCGTGGCCGCCCGCGAAGGCCGGGGCGACGGCCCGGCAGGCAGCGCCAGTGGGCCGTTCACGTCGCTGTTCGACTTTTGCGTGCGGCTGGACAAATCCAAGGTCAACAAACGCACGGTCGAGGCCCTCATCAAGGCCGGTGCATTCGACAGCCTCAACCCCCACCGCGCCAGCCTGCTGGCCAGCGTGGAGCGCGCGTTCGAGTTTGCAGCGGCGGCAGCCGCCAACGCCAACCAGGGCGGACTGTTCGACGACGGCGACAGCCACGGCAGCAGCACCCAGGAGCCGGAGCTGGCAGAGGTACCGCCCTGGGGCATCAAAGAGCGGCTGACGCAGGAAAAAACCGCCATCGGCTTCTACCTCAGCGGCCATCTGTTTGACGAGGTGGCCACCGAGGTGCGCCGCTTTGTGCGCACCCCCATCCGCGACGTGGGCGACAGCCGCGACCCGCAGGTGCTGGTGGGCATCGTCACCGACTTGCGTACCATCAACGGTCAGCGCGGCAAGCTGGGCTTGTTCAGGCTGGACGACAAGAGCGGCACCATCGAAGCCAGCGCCGACGAAAACCTGCTCAACCAGCACCGCGACACCCTGAAAGACGATGAATTGGTGGTGCTGCAAGGCATTGTGCAAAACGACCGCTTTTCAGGCGGCCTGCGCTTCAAGGTGCAACAGGTGTGGGACTTGCCCACCGCCCGCTGCCGCTTTGCCAAGTACCTGCGCGTGGCGGTGCGCAGCGACGGTGGCAGCACGCCGTCGCTGGATGTGGCGGCCCTGGTGCGCAATTTTCCCCCGCTGCGTGAGTCGACCGAACAAGGCGAGTTGGTGCGCGGTTTGCCCGTGCGCCTGGCGCTGGAGCGCCCCGATGTGCGCTGCGACGTGCACCTGGACGACCGCAGTCTGTTTTTTCCGTCAGATGCCGCTCTGGCCAGTTGGATGGCTCAGGCCCACCAGCAGCGCGCCGAGCTGGTATACGACTGAAAATATACGGCTTTTATGCTTTTTGCGCTTGTCTGTAAAGCAATTGCAGCTATGGAAAAAATATGATGGAAATTTTGCTCGTTGCAGTGCCTTTGGTGGTGATCTGGACGTGGGCGGTACGGGTGGAACAGGCCCAGCGCGTGGCCCTGCTGGCCAGCCACCTGGGGCGCTACCGCATTGAAAAACTCATGGAAGCCCTGAGCGAAGGCTACCTGCGCGCACTGGCCGAAAAAGATGCTGAGCGCCAACACGCACTGTGGTCCACGCTCTCGCTGACCGAGGCCAACCTGCTCGACGAGTTCAACCGCTTTGTGATCGACATGGCAGGTGTGTGGCCCGAAAAAGCATTGGTGAGCCGCATCCCGCAGGCCGTTCCCCGCGCCACCCTGTTGTTTCCCCAGGCCACCTTCGACTTGCGCAAAGTCCTGGCGATCCACGCCAAAGCGCTGGACCGGTTGGTGGCGCGCCCCGTGGGGGATGAAAACCCCCAGGGCCGCCGGGACCGCGCTTTCACGTTCACGGCGGAGTTGCTGCTGATACAACACACCTGCCTGTGGTTTTGCCGCTCGCAAACCTCGGCCTCAGCCCGTTTGATGGCACGTCACCGCAGCAGTTATGCGCAGGTATTGGCTGCAGTCGCTCACCAGACACGGGCCGATTACTGCGCTCTGGTGGGTTGCCGGGGCTGATATTGCCGAGCCGACTTCAGCCGTGAATGCTCGACAAAAACTGCTTCAGCTCGGGCGTTTGAGGGTTGGCAAACAGCTCGGCAGGCGGCCCCATTTCGTGCACGCGGCCCTGGTGCATGAAGATGACTCGGTTGCTCACCTTGCGGGCAAAGTTCATTTCGTGCGTGACCATCAGCAGCGTCATGCCTTCTTTTGCCAAACCCTCCACGACGCTCAGCACTTCGCCCACCAGCTCGGGGTCCAGGGCTGAGGTGATTTCGTCGCACAGCAGAATGCTGGGGTCCATGGCCAGTGCACGGGCAATGGCCACGCGCTGTTGCTGCCCGCCCGACAGCTGGTCTGGGAAGGCGTCGAACTTGTCTGCCAGGCCCACTCGTTGCAGCAGCTAGCGGGCGCGGGCTTCCAGTTCGGCCGCAGCTGGCTTTTTCACCAGGTGCGGGGCCAGCATCACGTTCTTGCCCACGCTCAGGTGCGGGAACAGGTTGAACGACTGAAAAATCATGCCCACGCGCTGGCGCAGCTCACGCATGGCCGCTGCGTCGTGGTGAACCAGCGGCTGGCCCTGCACCGTCAGGCTGCCGTGCTGAAAGGTTTCCAGCCCGTTGATGCAACGCAGCAGCGTGCTTTTGCCCGAACCGCTTTTGCCGATGATGGCAATCACCTCGCCGGGGGCCACTGTCAGGTCGATGCCTTTTAGCACCTCGTGGTCGCCGTAGGACTTGCGCAGTTGCTCGGTGCGAACCGCTGGAATGTGCGGGGTGTCGGTGGGGGTATCAGCGGATGCCATTGAGTTTTTTCTCCAGCGAACGGGCGTACAGGCTGATGGGGAAGCACAGCGCAAAGTAGATAAGCGCCACGCAGCTGTAGACCAAAAAAGGTTTGAAGGTGGCGTTGGTGATCATGGTGCCGGCCTTGGTCAGCTCGATGAAGCCAATGACCGACGCCAGCGCCGTGCCTTTGATGACCTGCACCAGAAAGCCCACCGTCGGCGCAATGGCCATGCGGCCCGCCTGGGGCAACACCACGTAGCGCAGCAGCTCGCCCATGCCCAGCGCCAGGCTTTGCCCGGCTTCCCACTGGCCTTTGGGCACCGCCCGCACGCAGCCTTGCCAGATTTCGGCCAGGAAGGCGCTGCTGTACAGCGTGAGGGCCACGGCGGCAGCGGTCCAGGCCGAGGTTTCCACCCCCAGCAGGGCCATGCCAAAGTAGGTCAAAAACAGTTGCATCAGCAGCGGTGTGCCCTGAAACAGCTGCACATACCCACCCACCAGCACCTGTGCGCCGGGCAGCCTGGCGGTGCGCGCCACCAGCAGGGCCATGCCGACCACACCACCGCCCACAAAGGCGATCAGCGACAGGCCCACCGTCCAGCGGGCGGCCAGCAGCAGGTTGCGAAAAATGTCCCACAAGCTGAAGTCAACCACGGCGGCCTCCGAACAGAAAGCGGGGGCCCAGCCAGTTCAGCGTGGCGCGCACGGCCACCGACAGCGCCAGGTAAATGAGCGTGGCGATGATGAACGCCTCGAACGCACGGAAGTTGCGGCTTTGGATCAGGTTGGCTGCATAGCTCAGCTCCTGGGTGGAGATCTGTCCGCACACGGCCGAGCCCAGCATGACGATGATGATCTGGCTCACCAGCGCGGGCCACACCTTTTTCAGTGCCGGGGGCAGCACCACGTACACAAAGGTTTGCGCCCGCGTGAGGGCCAGGCTCAGCGCCGCTTCGGTCTGGCCACGCGGCGTGGCGTCGATGCCCGCGCGCACGATTTCTGCCGCATACGCCCCCAGGTTGATGACCATGGCGATGATGGATGCCACCTCGGGTGACAGGCGTATGCCCGCCGCAGGCAGCCCGAAAAACACGAAAAACAGCTGGACGATGAAGGGCGTGTTGCGAATGGCCTCCACGTACGCCCCGGCCACCCAGCGCAGCGGAGTGGGGCCTTGTGTGCGCGCCCAGGCGCAGGCCACGCCCAGCGCCACGCCCAGTACGGCAGAGACGGCGGTGAGGCCCAGCGTCCACACCACGCCCTTGGCCAGCAAGGGCCACTCCGCCAGCACGGCGGCAAAGTCCAGCTCGATCAGCATGGCTGTGTCCTGTGAAGGCCTGGCGTGTTACAGGGGCAGTTCGCCGGCAGGGCGGCCCAGCCACTTGGTGGCCAGCTTGTCGATGTCGCCTGCTTTTTTGGCGGCGGCAATCACTTCGTTCACCTTCAGGCGCAGCGCGTCTTCACCCTTGGCCACGCCGATGAAGTTGGGGCTGTCTTTGAGCAGCAGCTTGTACTCGGCACCCAGCTGGGGGTTTTTCTGGATCATGTTGCCCGCCACCGATGCGCCCGTGGCGATCAGCTGCGTCTGGCCCGACACAAAAGCCGACACGGTGGCGTTGTTGTCTTCAAAACGCTTGATGTCAGTGTTGGCAGGGGCCACTTTGCTCAACTCCTGGTCTTCGATGGCACCACGGGTGACGGCCACGCTTTTTCCGCCCAGATCGGCCCACGACTTGACTTGCAGCGACTTGGCGGCGAACACCGCCTGGAAGAAGGGCGAGTAGGCGGCGGTGAAATCGATCACCTTTTCGCGCTCGGCGTTTTTGCCCAGCGTGGAAATGACCAAATCAGCCTTCTTGGTTTGCAGGTAGGGAATGCGGTTGGCGCTGCTCACGGGCACCAGTTCCACTTTCACGCCCATCTTGTCGGCGATGAGTTTGGCCATGTCCACATCCAGGCCCTGGGGTTGCAGGTCAATGCCCACAAAGCCGTAGGGCGGGAAGTCGGTGGGGATGGCGATTTTGATGAGTTTGGCCTTCATCACGCCGTCCAGCGCGGTTTGCGCCTGTGCGGTGCCGACGGTGGCGGCCAGGGCCAGGGAGATGCCTGCGGCCATGAGGTGGCGTTTGGTGAGGTGGGTGCGGGTCATAACAAGGCTCCTAGGTAGGTTTCGGGAGGGGTGGGGGAATCGGGCGAGTCAGGGTTGCCGCTGGCCAGTCGGGCTTTGCGTGCCCGCGGGCCGGGGGCGGGAGGGGCAGGGCGGCCCACGGGTGCCAGCGCGGCGCGCAGCTCGGCCAGTGGGTCGGTGTCGGCCTGCACGTTCAGCGCCGCTTGCACCTGGCCAATGTGTTGGTCCATCAGGCGTTCGGCCTCGGCTGTGTTGCCAGCCTTCAGGGCGGCGACGATGGCCACATGCTCGGCGCACGACTGGTGTGCGTCGTGGGTGGACTGGTACAGCATGGCAATGAGCGTGGTGCGCGCGGTGAAGTCGCGCAGCGTGTCGGCCAGCAGCTGGTTGCCCAGGCACTCGGCCAGGCACACGTGAAAGTCGCCCAGCAGGTAGCTGCGCTGGCCCACGTCGTTGCCAGCCAGCGCGGCCTGTTCTTCCTTCAGGTGTTCGGTCAGGCGCTTCAGCGCGGCGGGGGGCATGGGCTTGGCGCTGCGGATCAGCCCCATTTCAATCACCCGGCGGGCCTCGAAGGCTTCGCGGGCCTCGGCCTGCGAGGGCTGCACCACGTACCAGCCCCGGCGCGAGCTGACGGTGACGATGCCGCGTGCGGCCAACTGCATCAGCGCCTCGCGCACCAGGGTGCGGCTGCAGTCGAACAACATGGACAGCGCCTGTTCGCCCAAGCGTGCGCCGGGCTGCAGCTTTTGCGCCAGGATGGCTTCAACGATGCGGTGGGCGATGTCGGTGGAGTTCACGGTGTGTGCGCTGGGTTGCAACCCACTCAGCGAAAACCATGCCACCTGCTTTCAAGCCTTGTATGCAAGATTGGTGCACGAACGCGGTGCATGAGACGCCGTTGCGGCGTGTGCGTGTGCCTTGTTGGGGCGTACTGCCTGGGTGGCACAGGCCACCGCGCACCGCCTTGGGTGCTGTGGCTGATTCTTGGATCGAAAAAGGCATCTATCGCTTTTCTGTATTCACTTGTTTGCTACAAGTGAACGCACGCTGGCTGGGGGCTCAGTCGCGCGGACGGAAACCAATGAGCAGTGTGGAGGGCACGCGGCCGTCTTCGTCACGGGGCAGGCGGGCCGTGCGGTCCAGTGCTTTCAGCACTGCGTCGTCCCACGCTGGGTTGCCGCTGCTTTTCACCAGGCGGCGCGAGGCAATGGTGCCGTCGGGCAGGGTGCGCACCTCCACATCGGCCGTGGGGTTGCCCACGGGCGTGTCGGTGAACACGATGTTGGGCCGCACCGCGCCCACAATGCGCCCCGCGTAGGTGGCCGACGGTCCGCTGGACTTGAGCGCCGTGCCGGTGCTGCCGGCAGTGCCCGTGGCACCTGCCATGCCAGCAATGCGCTTGAGGTTTTCTGCGCGCTCTTTGGCCAGTTGTGAGGCGTTGGCTTTGTCGGCAGCGGCCTGCGCGGCTTTGTCTTTGGCGGCCTTGGCCTGTTGCTCCAGCGCTTTCTGCCGTTCCTTCTCCTGGGCCTTTTCTTTGGCTTCCCGCTCCAGGGCCTGCTTTTTCTTGAGCGCTTCGAGTTGCTGGCGTTTGTCTTCTTCGCGGCGGGCCTCTTCGCGCTTTTTCTGCTGCTGCAGGGCGATGTCGGCATCGCGTTGGGCATCCGCAGCTTGCGGCGGCGGTGCTGGCTTGGGTTCCACGGGCTGGGGTGTGGGCTTTATCGGCTCTGGTTCGGGGGTGGGTTCCACCAGCTTGGGCGCTGCGCTTTGGGGCAGGCGCGACCACAGTTCGGCCTGCGCCACCACAGGCGTTTGGGCACTCCGGTTCCAGCCAATGCCCCAGGTCAGCGCTGCTGCCAGCAACGCGTGCGCCACCAGGGCCAGCACCATGGGGCCGCCCCAGCGGGAATCATCGGGCGGCATCAACCCGGCGGGTGAGGTGCTCTGAAAGGTGGCAGACATGGGGCGGCGCGGTGGCTGGGCGGGGTGAGCGGGGAACCGGGGCTCAGGGCGTGGTTTGCACCGACAGGCCCACGCGTTGCACACCAGCGCGTTGCAGCGTGTCCATGACCTTGACCACCATCTCGTACTTCACGCTTTTGTCAGCGGCAATCACCACCGGTACTTCGCTGGCGGCTGCACCAATGGCCTGTTGCAGGCCTTTGACCTGGGCAGACAGGTCGCGCAGCGTGGCGCTGGCGGTGGTTTTGCCTTCTTTGATCCGAATGCTTTCGTCTTTTTCGATCAGCACCTGGATCACGCGGTCGGGCGCTTTGTCTGCCTGGCCCACGCTGGGCAGGTTGATGGTGCTGGGTGCAATCAGCGGGGCGGTCACCATGAAGATGATGAGCAGCACCAGCATCACGTCGATGAAGGGCACCATGTTGATCTCGGCGATGGTGCGCCGGCCGCGTCCGCGGCCACGGGGGGCAACTGAAGCCATGGCGTGTGCCCGCGCTCAGTGGCCAGAGGCCGATTGCTGGCCAGGCGTGCCGCTGGCGGCGCCCAGGTTGCGTTGCAGGATGTTGGAGAACTCTTCCATGAAGGTTTCCAGACCGTTGGCAATGCGGTCGATGTCGTGCGAATAGCGGTTGTAGGCCACCACCGCCGGAATGGCAGCAAACAGGCCAATGGCGGTGGCCACGAGCGCCTCGGCAATACCGGGGGCCACGGTCGCCAGTGTCACGGTTTGCATGCTGGCCAGCCCGGTGAAGGCGTGCATGATTCCCCACACCGTGCCAAACAGGCCCACATAGGGCGACACAGAGCCGACCGACGCCAGAAACGCCAGGTTGCTTTCAATGGTGTCGAGTTCGCGCTGCAGGCTGGCCCGCATGGCGCGGCGGGCACCGTCGAGCAGGGCGCCGGGGTCTGTGATGCGGCGCTCGCGCAGCTTTTGGTATTCGCGCATGCCGTTGGCAAAAATGCGTTCCATGGGCCCGCCCAGGCGGCTGTTCTGGGCGGCGCTGGCGTACAGGTCGTTCAGGCTTTTGCCCGACCAGAAGTTGCGCTCGAACTCTTCATTCAAGCTGTTGACGCGTTTCAGGGCAAACAGCTTGCGGAAGATGGCGGCCCAACTGGCGATGGAGCCCAGCACCAGCAAAGCCACCACGGCTTGCACCACCCAGCTGGCGTGCAGCAGCAATTGAACGATGGAAAGGTTATTGGTCATGTGTGTCGGCGTTGGAAATGGCTTGGTAAACGCTGGCAGGTATGCGCTGCGGCTTGAGTTGGCTGGCATCCACCCAGCCGATGCGCACATGGGCCTCGCACAGCAAGCTGCGCTCGGTGGATGCAGAAACAGTACCAGCGGTTCCCGCCGGCGCAGGGATGGTTGTGTCTGCCGGTAACAGCCAGGCCTGCTGGTGCAACCCCAGGCTGGCACGGCCGTTGTCTTGTACGCGGGCGGTCACGCACAGCAGGTCGTCCAGCCGGGCGGCGCGGTGGTACTTCAGCTGCACATCGGTCACCACGAACATGCCGCCCGTTGTGTCGCGCAGAACCTGTTGGCCCAGGCCCAGGTGGCGCAGCCACTCGGTGCGGGCACGCTCGAAAAACTTCAGGTAATTGGCATAGAACACGATGCCACCGGCATTGCTTGACGGGCGTGGTGCTATGGTGTGGACAAGGCTATAGAGCGTTGATAACAAAGACTTTTTTTCGGTGGAGAGAATGTCCATAGGCTGCGCTTATTCTCGCCTATTTTTCACGGGGCATGTCCATGGCATGCGGATACGCCCTGGGCTTCACACTTGTTATGGGCAAAAAGTTGGCGCTCGGCTTGATGCCTTGCAATTCCGTTTCTAGCTTTCTGACTTGTGTGTGCAGTTCCAAGATTTTCTCTTGTGCCTCGACGAGCCGTGATGCGGCTTCATCCCGCTGTGCCTTAAGGTTGGCAATCATTTCTGATTTGTTCCGTGATACTTGCCGGGCCTTGAGCATCCGCTGGCGTGCGGAAGTCGGTCGCTCGTTGCCATGGGTGGAGACGTAAGCTTGAATTTCTTCCACGATGGCAGGGAACCGGGACTTGCGCAGCGCAGAGGGGTCGCAACCAGCCTCCCTAGAGACGTTGTTTTGGCTGACGGGTGTACCAGGGAGTAAAACGTTAGGCCGCGCTGCCTTTAGACGCTCGAACGCCTCCCGGAAATTGGCCTCAGCGGTTTTGGGCTTTAACGATTGCATAAAACTTTGAAATTGCGCGTTTCTCACCCATCAGACTATCGTGACGGGGGGATCCAGGGTGGACTTCGGAGAGTTGGTTATCTACTACTTTTTCATAAATATTTATGCTGGTCTCTTTCCCAACATCAATAAGTAAGTCTGGGCAACCTTTGCTGTCATTGCCACCAAGGCAATGAGTTATTGACTCAATGCCTCCATAGGGACATGGACGGTTGTTGACGCAAAATCCAACTCGGATTGGCCTTGCGGATATTGAGCCTTGTTTGATGGCTTTAATGAGAGCACGGGCATCGGCATCTTTGATCCAACTAATAATTGATTCTTTCCTTGCGTCGCCCAAAGGGCTGATCAATTGAGGAGACGTCAGAGTACCTATTGTTCTCACTGCTTCCTCATCCATAGTCTTCAGGAAAAAACTTCTTGTTTCTTGACTTAGAGTCACGCGCGAGTGATTTCGGCCATAGTAGAGGGTCATCAATCGTCCGATGTGTTTCAGTTGCAATTGGAGGGAGGACTCATCAACAAGATCGGATGACAGCATATTTACTGCCCCAGTTCGACGAAGCTGATGCCAACCGAATGTCCACACTGCACCGATTCTGAAAACATCTGGATTTAATGTAGGCGTAATATATCTTGCCATGCGCAGATCCTCGGCGTTGATTGTGATTTCTGATTTTTCTATAAATAATGGATATTGTTCGACTAAATCTTTGTAGCTTTTTGGCAAAGGCCTAAGTGCATATGATTTTTGCTTGCTTTTGCTCCACGGTTCGTACTGGTAGCTAATAAGAAAAGGATTGATGATCTCCTGATCTGTGACACCAAGTTCACCGTGAGCTACTGCACATTTCACTCGCATGCGGGAGATGTGTTTCATGGCATCAATCGCAATTGTAGCGCTTTTAGATACTGGCCAGCGAGCATCAGAATCTGAGTCAGTTTTAGTTGTTTCCCCTGCCAGCATGTGTATGTCACCGTATACATCGTCATGCTCGATCAAAAGACAGTCGGAGCGCATACTTATACCCTCTTCAATCCGCATCAATGAAAAGTTCATTAGGTATCCCATGCCTGCCCATGACACAAGGTCAAGGTATTGAGAAAGTTTAGAGATTTGTTTTTCACCCTTATTTTTGGTGAATGGCCCGACCCAGAGTTCCAGCAATTCTCTGATCCCAAAATGGTCTGCAGCAATATTGAAGTTGCCGAGATAGCTGAAAGAGCAAGTAGATTTTCTGTTCTGGAAAGGTGAGAGACTTGCATTTGTTGTCGAACGCATTGCATTCCGAAGCGAACCAGCGTTATGGGCATAAGCGTCCACGCAGAATTGAAAACATTTTTCAATACTGTCTTTGTGCTTAATATAATCCTGCAGGCACTGACGAAATCTATTTAATTGATATGTCCATATACGCGGCGGAATATACGGTGTTTGTTTCGGCAGATGCTTGGGCCTCAGTTTGGTAAGTCGTTTCAACCCCTCATTGTTCAACAGGCAAAAACCCAGTTGATCTTGCGCATCAAGCAAGTCTTGCAAAGTTTTAATGACATCTCCGAACTTAGAAGGTTGAAGCAATGCAGCTACCTCATCAATTACGGTTGGAAAACGTATCAGATCGCTGGCCAATATCCCTTGTTTGCTACAGGCAATGAAAAAAGGTTTGATAAACGTAACCTTATCGGCTAGCGACCCTGCAGTGCGGCAACCACGAGGCCCGAAAATGAACCATGCAGCGCACTGGCGCAAGAGGTGAGCGTTTGCTGGGTCTATGCGCGCAGATCCCGATTTGATTTTTCCATCTCCAAAGTTAACCTTTAGTGGGTGACCTGCCCAAACGTCCAGTGGCCAGGTAGAGTCGCTGAACTTGCAAACGGGTTTTCCTGCTGCATCGACTATGGGTGCCCAGTCTGGCGGTGGCGGCCAGCTTGGAGGGCGCAATTTGCTTGCATCATTTTGCAACTCTGTACAAGTAAATTGAAGTTCCAATGTTTCAGTGTTCACAAGTTTTACATCCTATTAGATACTATCGATAAGTCCTGACCAAGCAGGATGGTGCCAACCTTCTTCCGCGCGCAGGAGAGCTTCATTTACCCATTCTTCACGGTCTTTACTTGAAGCTTTAATTAATCTCAGTTTCTCAGTGATGTGATTTATGACTGCTTCAGCCGGATGGATATCTGGTTTGTTGGGCGATTTGGTCTCTTTTAAAGATCGAAGCTCAAAAGATTTGAGAAGACGGTAGCTAACCAATGACCAAACATAGTGAAAATTGTCGACGTCTCGTTGATGGTTACAGAAAAGACAGCCTGCAGGTGTTTCACAATCCGGCTTCGGAGCTAGATTGGGTGCTTCAGATATCAATTCAGGTATTTTTCTTGTACATGCCCCAGGGCCTGCTGCTGTTTCGGCGGGATCGTACTTGGCCCAGTACACATGTACTTGCACCATTGCGCGTTGCAGACTAGGTTTATCATATATTTCTAGCAAAGTTCTTTCTGAATGTTGTTTTTCCTGCGATGTAAGTTCGGGATTTTGCGTTTCACGAAGCATCCAGTTGACATTTGCACTGCGTAATTTAATAGGACTTATAAATTTGATGCCCACCTCTTTGCACAATGTCCTTATGGTGGTGAATTGTGGAGCTTTATCTTTGTGGCGTCTTGGCTGCAATCCGCTTTTGCCAAGCAGGGGGAACAACAGACCATCGGGGTCTTCAGGGAATATAGACTTGCGCCATTGAATATATCGATCAAATTGTGGGCGATAGGCGGTGTAAATTTGAAAAACTACTTCCCCTCCCCGACGGTGTTTGTAGGTGCGAATTTCATATCCACCTGTAATTGGCTTGTAGCGCCATTCATCCATCCGCAATTTGTGAACTTGTGCCATATTGACCCCCGGTTGCCCCATTAGCATCAACATTTCCGCAAGTATGCGCAAGTTAATTATCGGGTATCGGGTCCGGAAGGTAGTCTCTTTTTGCCAAGCTTTACGGTTCCTCTCGGCCTTTTTAGAAAGATATCTGGACTGATTGGGGTACTTGGGGTTCGGTGGTTTGATGGTCTCAAGTGGCTTCAGGCAAGACCATAACTTGATTGTTTTACCTGTTTCTAATGGAATTTCTACTGGAAGGTCTCCCCATATATTATCTACCCCAAGACCATAGGTTAAATCACGTAAAAAATGACCAAAAGAAAAAATATCAGCTAGGTTTTGCTTTTCATTTTTTGGACTGAGTGAATTTCTGGAGTTTTTTTCCTTCGCTAAGCGTATTGTTGATATTAGTGGCCTGCTACGCTCTAATACTTTATCCAGTATTCGGCCAACCCGTGATGCATAGGTATAGGCAGTTTTCTCCTTTATATCTTTTTTATATTGGATTCGATGCAAAAGCATATCGGTCCAATCTCTATATCCTATATCGACTGTATCGAGAGATAAATAGTAATTATTTTCGTCTACCCATTTGAAAAATGAATTAATGGCTTCGATTGTGCTGGCGATCGTCGGAATACGTCCACCACATTCCGAGTAGTTAATCAGGTTTTCATGAAGCAAAGTGACAAGTTCGAGCCGTTCTGTAAGAGGTGTCCCCAGTACTCCTGTGTCGATCATCTTTGCTACACTTTTGAGATGAGTGCGAGCACCTCCAACATAGAGCCAACGGCGCAAATCCCATGGAGTCTCCTGTGGACCGAAGGTACCATCAGGGAAACCAAGATTTGGTTGACTCTCATCAAGCATGGGTCTTCCCACGAGCTGTTGAAATTCCAATGAAACACTCCGTGAACTTACTGGCGACCCTTTGCTTAATTGGTGATTCCTGAACGAATTTCACGTACTTAAGCGTGGTGCTCTCATCCTTGTGCAACATGGCGTCCCTTACAAGGGCGAGCACATCCTTGACTTTGGCTCTTTGTTGATCAAGGAGTAAGGAAGTCAGTAAGGTGCCGAACGTTGCCCGAGTCATATGAAAGTAGAAGTACTCCGCAAATTTCAATCCCGCGCTGGTCGCTTCACGCCGCAGATTCGTCATGGCCCCGTTTATTGCAGTCCCTGAAGTCACTTCCCGATTCGAGTACCGGTGACCAAAGCGTGTAAGAAAAACCAAATCTTTATCTTGCGGTGCCGCCAAGAGTTCTCTCTTTAGTCGCCTCTCATCAGCCGCGTAAGTTCGGAGTTCATTCAACAGCTCTGCTGGCATCATGATCTGACCCTGGACATCAAACTTCGTTGCAACGTTGGGCAGATATCCCGGCCCCACTGATAGGTAGTACAAGCCCGGCACGTTCGGATCGGATACAGCATTGTCCAAAGTGCCCAGCTTTAAGTCAGTGATGGTTTCAATTCTTGGACCGGAAAAGAAACCAATCTTCAACATAAGGTCTATTTCCCAAGCGATCTTTCCAGAATTTCCGGTGAAATTTAGAAGCGCAATCATCTGGTCTTGCGTTAGTGGGGTGATTCCCTCCTCCAGAGTGAGTCCATGTCTAGCGCGATTGTGGATTGCCAAATCTGTGCCTTTCATTGTCATAGTGCGCACGAAGCCATGCGCATCATGAAAACTATGGACTACTTGATGTTCCCGCCACATCGGAGCATCTTGTCCAATAAAGTTATTCTCGTGTGCGTAGCGGTAGAATTTAATGGTTGCATTCATCCGGTGTGATGTAGTTGAAGGCTTGAGTAAGCCTAGATCATCCCGCTGCTCAATTAAGTACTTGCGCCAGCGAATGAGAATTCGTTCTCTTTGTACCAGTGGAAAATGTCGCCATTCCAAACCTTGTTTCTCTAACCAGTTCGCATATTTGTGCAGATGTCCAAGATCCGAATGGACTGTTTTCAGGTCCGTGATGCCATTGGTTGCTCGACTATGGGCCCAAAGATTAGCTTCGATCCAAGGTGAACCATCTCCCCAAAATATCATCGGTAAACTTTTGACTATTGATTGGGTATTATCTCTAAGCCATTCCACTTTTTCCCCATTGCTAACAATTATTTGGTGCGGTATGTAGTTGCAATATTCGATTGTTGCCATAAAGCTTGTAAGATATACGGATTATCGGGATATTCCATTTGTATTTAATTTATCCTCATTGTTTCAATTCAATTTTTTGACTTATATTTTTTAGGTGTGCGAGTCAATTTTTTGAGGGTAAAGTGGTTTGAATGCATATATGAATTTAGGGTGTTATGAAGGAAACGGGCGGATCTTGTGGTGACTCACATATTGTCTAGCGAGTGCTATAGGCATGCTTGTACTGTCGAGAAAAAATTTGTTCTTCCTTTATTTGTTGCGTGTCTTTTCAGGTTTGCATTGCGTTGCGCATCCCATGTTGAGTGAGTTCGTTTTTTCGGTTTATCTGTTTCCCGGCCTGTGCTATATGCTTCACTTTGAGTAGCAGAATGTTGCTTTTGATTGGATCTTTTTATCAGGGTTTATGTGTTATTTATCCCACAGTTATGTCTTTATATTCCCCGATTGTCTTGAGTGTCTTACTTTCGAAATAGTTCTATTTATGTGTTTTTTTGTGTTTGTGTGCCGTTATTTTTTGATGTGTGTGTAACTTGTTCTACTGTGTGTGTTTTTCATTGTGTTTGTATGTATTGTTTCGGGGCTTTATTTGGCCTTATTTGGCTTTATAATTATTACTCCGTTCTTTCTGAATTAATTTTTCACTGTTTTTTTGATGTATTGACGTTGCAGCGAATATTCGTCGTTCGCATAAGTGCTCCATGCTCCTCATGGCTTTATCAAAATGAGCAAGCAGTTCTCAATCCTGTGATAAAGTGGTTTCCCACATGAGCCGATGGGCTCTGCAAAGGGAGACATGCCAAAGACCCGCACTCGGACCACCGAGCACATCGCATATGCCCAGCGGGAACGACTGGCCTTTATTGAGGTGCGGGCGTATTTCTGCGGTGCAGTGACCCGAGCCCAGATTGAAGAGCGCTTTGGCGTCAAGCCCGCTGCATCTGCCCGTGACCTGATCGCTTACCGGGAACTGGCCCCCGGCAACCTCCGCTACAACGCCGCACTGCGCTGCTACCAACCCACACCTGAGTTCGCACCGGTTTTTAGCCATTCGCCTGCCCACGTGGTGAACTGGCTGCGCTCTGGCACGGGGGACGGGCTTGAAGTGGCTGCGGCGCAAGCCGTTCCCTGCGAAACAGCGCACGATCTGGTTCAGCCCAATCTGGACACGCTGGCCACCGTCACACGGGCCATCACTTCGGGCGCGGTGTTGGAAGTCAACTACCTGTCGTTGTCCTCTGGCTCATCCATCAAACGCCTTGCGCCCGTGGCCCTAGCCGATACCGGATTTCGTTGGCACCTGCGGGCTTATGACCAGAGCAAAAGCAGGTTTGCCGACTTTGTGCTGACCCGCATAGAGTCCGCTCGGCCAACCCAAGACCCCATTCCAGATGCCGAAAAGCTGGCCCAGGACACCCAGTGGAACCAAATCCTTCCGCTTGAAGTGGTGCCACACCCCGGCCTGCCTTATCCAGCGGCCATCGAGTTGGACTACGGTATGACCAACGGTCAACTCTCCATTGCCATTCGTGCACCACTGGTGGCTATGCCCTCAAGCGCTGGTCGGTTGACTGCACGCCCTGCCACACCCTCAGCCCAAGTTCACATCACCTGTGGCTGCGAAATGCTCACGTCTTGCAAGGGATAGAAAGCGCTGTTCTTGCGCCTGGTTTCACCGCAATCCAGCTAGCCCACAAAGCAGAGGCCTGAACCATGTTCAACGCCGAAATCTCCGCTGGTTCCCTGTTGCTGCCTGAAAGCCGTCGCCTGGCGCGCCTGCTGTTGACCCAGCCCACACCAAAGGCTTGGGACGCTGCCCTGTACCAAGACAACCTGCTGCAAAAGACCCCAGCCACCGCCAAGCGCCAGGCCACCCTCATTCGCAAACGGCTGGAAACTTTGGATACCCAAGCTTGGGGCCTCATTGCAGATGGCGATGGGGAAACCGCTTCCCAAATGCTGCTGGCCGCAGCCATTCGCCACAGCCATTTGCTGGGCGAGTTTCTGCGCACCGTGTACGGCCCAGCCCTGCAACGGTTGGAAACACAACTTTCACCATTGGCCTGGGAATCCTTCCTGGCCGACTGCGCCCAACGTGACCCCGTTGTGGGCCAGTGGGCCGCATCCACCCGCACCAAGCTGTACCAAGTGGTCATGCGCATCCTGGCGGAAACCAAGTTTCTGGCCTCCACCCGCCAGCCCTCACTCACGCCGCCCATGCTGCACCCCGTGGTGAAGCAGCAGCTCATTCGCCTGGGTGCGCGCGACACCCTCAACGTCATGGATTTCCACCGATGACCACCCAATTTGAAGAACGGCTCAACCAGATCCTTCCCCGCCTCACGTCTCCCGATGTGCTCAGCAACTTGGGCGCTGGCGGAGAAATCGGCTTTTGGATTTTTGATTACCCCCCCGAGCAAGAAATGGCCATGCGCGACTGGCTCGCCAATGTCATCGTGCCCGGTCTTAGCAAACACTCGCCAACCACCCGCTTCCAAACGGTTGACCTGTTTCAACTGGTCGTCGATCTGCTTGAAGAGCGCAAGCTTTTCGACAAAGCCTGCGAGATGCAGGCCAGCAAGGGCGATGCAGCCGTGCTCGCCTCTCTGCGCTCCGTGCTCAAAGAAGACCGCCTCGCCGCCCGGCTGGCAGAACAGCTCGACGTCACCCAACTCGACTTGCTCATCATTAAAGGCGTGGGGGCCGTCTACCCAATGTTGCGCACCCACACGCTGTTGTCGGCTCTGCACCCGCACATGCGTCACACCCCGCTCCTGATGCTGTATCCGGGCACTTACAACGGTCAATCGCTCAGCCTGTTCAACACGCTGTCCGACGACAACTACTACCGCGCCTTCCGCCTGGTGACCTGACCACTCAGCACACGCACTTTCACCAGACAACAGCACCGAACCTCAGCGCCAAGTTTCCAGGGAATAGAAAAAATGCAAATCAAAGAACTCTTCGTCAAACCCATAGACCGGCCCATCAACGGCGTCATCAAGGCCGACCAGCGCGACGCCGAAAGCGTCTGGCAAGAGCTTGACGAATACGTCGCAACCAAACAGGTCACCGAATACCTGCGCAAGTTCTTCGACGCCTATCTGGCCACCGCCCAGTACCCCAACGACCCAGCCATCGCCTCGCGCATGGGCGTGTGGGTGTCGGGTTTCTTCGGCTCCGGCAAATCGCACTTCATCAAAATCCTGTCCTACCTGCTCTCCAACCTGGAGGCAGAGCAACCCGGTACAGGTCAGGCCAAACGCGCGCTCGACTTCTTCCAAAGCAAGCTCAAAGACCCCATGTTGCTGGGCGACATGAAGCGCGCCGTGGCCGGGCAGACCGATGTCATCCTGTTCAACATCGACTCAAAGGCCGATGCCAAGAACGACCGCGACGCCATCCTGCAAGTGTTCCTGCGCGTGTTCAATGAAATGCAGGGCCTTTCAGGCGACGCCCCCCATGTGGCCGACATGGAGCGCCACCTGATTGGCAAAGGCGCATTCGACGCCTTCAAGGCTGCATTCAAAGCCTCCAACGGCAACGATTGGGCGGCAGAACGCGACGCGGTGGACTTCCTGCGCGACGACGTCATCGCTGGCCTCAGCCAGGCGCTGGGCATGTCGACAGACTCCGCTGGCAAATGGTTTGACGACGCGCGCGAGCGCCACAAAGTCAACATCGAGGGCTTTGCCGCGCTGGTCAACACCTACCTGCAAAGCAAAGGGCCGCAGCACCGCGTGGTGTTTCTGGTGGACGAGGTGGGCCAGTTCATTGGCAACAACACCCAGCTCATGCTCAACCTGCAAACCATCACCGAGCAACTGGGCACCCAGTGCAAGGGCAGGGCATGGGTCATCGTCACCAGCCAGGCCGACATTGACGCCACCTTGGGCGAAGGCAGTAAAGCCAACGGCCAAGACTTCTCCAAAATTCAAGGCCGCTTCCACACCCGGCTGCTTCTCTCCAGCTCCAACACTGACGAAGTCATTGCCCACCGCCTGCTGGAAAAAACTCCTGCGGCGAAGGCCGCACTCGAAGCCGTGTGGTCGGCCAAGGGCGACATCATCAACAACCAGCTCTCGTTTGCCGAGACTGCGTTCACCTTCAAGCGCATCCAAAGCGCCGAAGACTTTGCCGCCCACTACCCCTTTGCGCCCTACCAGTTCCAGTTGCTGCAAAAGGTGTTCGAGTCCATCCGCCGCGTGGGGGCCACCGGCGTGCACCTGGCCAAAGGCGAGCGCTCCATGCTCGACGCCTTCCAAACCGCCGCCGTGCGCAACGGTCAGCGCGGCACCGATGCCCTAGTGCCCCTGTACGACTTTTACCCCGCCATAGAGTCGTTCCTGGAGCCCGCCGTCAAACGCGCCATTGACCAGGCCTCAGACAACCTCGGCCTGCACAAAAATCCCGAAAAGTTTGACGACATCAAGCTGCTGCGCGCGCTCTTCCTCATTCGCTATGCCGAAGCCGTCAAAGGCACGGTCGACAACCTGGCCACCCTGTGCCTTGACCAGATCGATGCTGACAAACTGGCCTTGAAGCGCGCCATTTCAGATAGCCTGGAGCGGCTGGAGCGCCAAAACCTCGTCAACCGCAATGGCGAATTGTGGTTCTTCCTCACCAACGAAGAGCGCAGCGTCACGCAGGAAATCAAATCGGTGGACGTGTCCAGCGCCGAACTCAGCCGCCTGGTGGCCGAACTGGTGTTTGACGAAATCCTCAGCGGCCAAAACAAAGTGCGCCACCGCGACACCAAGGCCGACTACGACTACAACCGCCTGCTTGACGGTGCCCCTTACCGTCAGGCCAACCACGACCTCACGCTGGAAGTGCTCACCCCCGTGGGCGGCGACTACGAGCTGATGAGCGAAGCCAAGTGCATAGGCCGCAGCGCCGAAGGGGCAGGCCGCGCCATCCTCAAACTGGCCAACGAAGGCCGGGTGGACGTGGAGCTGCGCACCTACCTGCAAATTGAAAAGTACATCGGCCCCAAAAACGACCTGGCCACCCCAGCATTGAAGCGCATCCTCATGGATCGCAAGGAAGAAAACCGCGACCGCCGCGCCCGCCTGCTGCTGCAACTGGCCAGCATGATGACCAACGGCAAGGTCTACGCCCTGGGTCAACAGCCCCATGTCAAAGGCCAGGCTCCCAGCACCCTGGTGGACGAGCTGCTGAACTATCTGGTGTCCAACACCTTCAGCAAGCTGGGCTACATCAAAGTGCGTGCGGCTGACCCCGTGGCCGAGATCCGCGCCGTGCTCACCGCCGACAGCTTCACCCAAAGCAAGATAGCCGAAGCCACCACCGAAGAAGGCAACCCCCTGGCACTGGCCGAAATGCGCAGCTACCTGGGCATAGCAGCCAGCCAGAACCGCGTGCTGCTGTCCGACGTGGTGGACCGCTTTGCCAAGGCCCCCTGGGGTTGGCGGCCCGCGTGGGAAACCGTGCTGCTGGTCGCCCGACTATTCATGGCAGGCGAAATCAAGCTCGTCATGGAAGGCAACGACCTCGACGGCCCCGGTGCCATCGAACCCCTGACCAAAGAAGCCCGGTTTCGCAACGTTTCCATCCTCAAAAAGAAAACCAACGACAACGCCACCCGCCAAAAGGCCCGCGACATCCACCGCGACCTGTTTGCGCAAATGCCGCCCGACGAGCAAGACACCCTGGTCGCCACCTTCAAAGAGAACCTGCTCACCCTGAAAGGCGACCTGGAGCGCGCCCGCGTCAAGTCAGAGCAAAAGCACTACCCTGGCGGGGCAGATGTGGTCAAAGCCCTGGGCACCATCGACAAACAACTGGCCATCCGCGACAGCTACGAGTTCATCGAAGCCGTGGTGGCCAAGAAGAACGACTGGCTCGATCTGGCTGAAGACACGCACGATGTGCTGAGCTTCTACAAAACCCAGGTGGCAACCTGGGTGCGCCTGCTCGACACGCTCAACACCGTGTCCGACAACCACGACGCCCTGGTTAAAGACCCCCAAGCCGCCGCTGCACTGACTAAGCTGGAAGCCATTCGCGCCAACCCCGCGCCCTACGGCCAGGTCAACCAGATTGAGCCCTTGGTCACCGCGCTAGACAAAGCCAACGAAGCCCTGGCCGCCGAGCGCCGCGAAAAAGCACTGAACTCCATCAGCGCCAAACTGGCCGAAGCCACCCAGGCACTCGATGCGGCACAGGCAACGCCTGAGCTGCGCAACAAAGTGCTCAAGCCCCTGCAAGACCTCAAAACCCAGGTAGCCAGCATCAGCAGCATTCCCCGAATCTTCATGCTGCAAGAGCGTGGTGTAACCCTGCTGGACGAGGTGATGGACTTACTGGCCCAAGCCGCCAAAGACAAAGCCGCAACACCGCCACCTCCTCAGCCAGTGGACAAGCCGGGTGCCTCGACGCGACCACCTGTGCAAAAGGTAGTACCCGTGGCTAAACCCATTCAAGTGGTGCGCGTGGCCGACATGGGCAGCAAAACCTACCTTGAAAGCGAGGCCGACGTCGAGGGCTTTGTGTCGCAGCTCAAGGCTGAGCTGCTGGCGACCGTGCGGTCAGGCAAGAAGGCCCGGGTGCAGTAACAAGGCAATCAGATAGGGAGGCGGTATGTCAGTTTTTGACGGTGTTCCGGAAGACCTGTTGGCGTTTTTCACGCAGCACGAAAAGGACATGATCGACACGCACTTTGAAGCCGTTCAAAAGCTGGTGTCTGGTGAAGCCCTTGCTGCAAGTGACAAGCAAGAGCAGCTGCTCCGGGTTAACTCAGGCGAACAGAGGCCTTCCACAGGATTTGAAGTTGCATGGGCACGCTTCAATGCACTCAAGGCTGCGCTGGTAAATCGAAAGCAACTGCACGCCCGAATTGCTGAGCTGGAGATGGCTGTTACGGAGGCCCATAAAGAATCCATCCGCGTAGACATTAATGCCAAGGTCAAGTACCAGCGGTTGTTGGAAGAAAAGCAAGCTGTGCATGAGACCGTGCAGGGTTTGCGGGATGAGTTGGCATACGTCACCGGGCTGTACGAAACAACCCACGATTACCACCAAGCTGCCATCGCACATTCGGCGCTGCACGAAAAAGACAGGGACCACGAGGTCAAGACGTTGTTGGCAGAGCTGGACAAGGCCTACGCCAAGATCAGGCGCTACGAACTGGATCAAGGTATCCCGTACACGCAGCCTGATCGCTTTACACGAATGGACCCCAAAGAAATCCCTGTGGTTGCGCATGAAGCAATGCCACCCGCCGCGCCCAACACGACAGCGTGGAGATGCCAAGCCTGCGATCGGTCGCTCGAATTCTGTACTTGTGCCAATTAATCAACATCAGGTAGTGCCGATGTCATTTCTTGAATCTCTTTTTTCCGGTGCAAAAAGCGCAGAGACGGCGTAGGCATCATCACCTCATAAGACGCATTGGCGATAGCTAAAAACCCAATACAGAAAAGCGCTAGAGCCGCTTTCGATCATAAGAATCTGTCACACCCCGCCATGAACAAATCCAACCTCAAGTCCTACGCACCGCAGGCCCGCAAAGACTTCATCACCGCCGTCACCGCCCGCGCCTCGCTGCTGGGCATCACGGCAACGCATGTGTCATCGGCCAGCGTCAGCGGGGGCGTGGCCATCATCGACGGGGTGGAGTGGCCCGCCAAAGTGGCAGATCAGCGCAAGGCTTTGCTTGACCGCATTGCCCGCCACAGCGCGGCCACCCAGGCCGAAGCCTTTGCGCAAACCATGGAAGAAGTGGCCTACACCTGGTTCAACCGCCTGGTGGCCCTGCGCTATATGGAGATTCACGAACTGCTCGATCACGGCCACCGAGTCCTCTCAAGCCGCGACGGCGGCCAGCCCGAACTGCTGCGCCACGCGGCAGACGTGGCACTGCCCGGCATGCAACCCGAGCGTGTGCAAGCCCTGCAACTGGCAGGCAACCAAGACAACGCCCTGTACAAGCTGCTGCTGGTGGCCCAGTGCAACGAGCTGTCGCGCACCATGCCGTTTTTGTTTGAGCGCATTGACGACGACACCGAGCTGCTGCTGCCCGACAACCTGCTGCGCACCGACTCCATCATCGCCAAGCTGGTGGCCGGGGTGCCCGAGGAAGACTGGCAAGACATTGAAGCCATCGGCTGGCTCTACCAGTTCTACATCAGCGAGAAAAAAGACCAAGTCATTGGCAAGGTGGTCAAAAGCGAAGACATCCCCGCCGCCACCCAACTGTTCACCCCCAACTGGATCGTGCAGTACCTGGTGCAAAACAGCGTGGGCCGCCTGTGGCTCATGGCCAACCCCACCAGCACACTGGCCAGCCAGTGGCCCTACTACATACAGCCCGCTGAGCAAACACCCGAGGTGCAAGCCCAGCTCGATGCCCTCATCCACACCCGCGTGGCTGAAGATGGCGACACGCTGAACCCCGAAACCATCACCGTGCTCGACCCTGCCTGCGGCAGCGGGCACATTCTGGTGGTGGCCTACGACGTGCTCAAGGCCATCTACCTGGAGCGCGGCTACCGGCTGCGCGACATCCCCCGCCTGATTCTGGAAAAAAACCTCTACGGGCTGGACATTGACGACCGCGCCGCCCAGCTCGCCGGGTTTGCCTTGCTGATGAAAGCCCGAGCCGATGACCGCCGCCTGCTGGCCGACCCGGCCAACCCGCCCCGGCTGAACGTCCTGAGCTTGCAGGATAGCAAAGCCCTGAACGTCGACGATGCCGCCACCCACCTGGCTCCGTTTGGCGTGCAACGCGCCACGGTGCGTGCGCTAGCCGATACGTTTGAACATGCCAAAACCTTTGGCTCGCTCATCCAGATTCCCTACACCCTGAAAAGCCAACTGAATGCTCTGGCCGGGGTGCTGGAACTGGTGCAGCAGGGGGGCGACATGTATGCACAAGGTGCTGCGGCTGAGCTGGCCCCGCTGGTGCGACAGGCGCAGGTGCTGGCGATGCAGTTTGATGCAGTGGTGGCGAATCCGCCATACATGGGCAACAAATTTTTGGCACCTGTATTGAAGGCATATTTGAAAGAGGCGTTTAAAGGTTTTGAAAAGGATTTGTTTTCAGCCTTCATGATGCGGAATCTTTCACTCACAAAGCCAGCGGGGCACTTGGGCTTTATGGCACCCTTTGTATGGATGTTCATTTCAACATATGAAGGAATGCGAAATCATTTTATTGATGAAGCGTCTATAACGACTTTGGTTCAGTTGGAATACAACGCTTCTGGCGAAGTACGGGTACCGTTGTGCACCTTTACTTTGGGAAAATCACACATTGCTGGACTAGCATCGTCGTTCGTTCGGTTAAGTGACTTCCCAGGACAGGAGATTCAAGGGGAAAAAGTTATCGAAGCAATTTGCAATCCTGACTGTGGATGGCGATTTACTGTTAAGCCAGATGATTTTCGGAAAGTCCCAGGGGCACCTATTGCGTATTGGCTTACAGAAAGAACGATTTCACTATTCGAAAAATGCCCATCATTTGGCAATAGCTTTGATTCTAAGCAAGGGTTGGCCACTGCAAATAACGGCCGCTTCATGAGGTTGTGGCACGAAGTCTCTATTGACAGAATAGCGATGGGACTCAGTAGCAGTGCGGAAGCAAGAGCGTCAAAACAAAGATGGTTTCCATGTAACAAAGGCGGAGCGTTCAGAAAGTGGTATGGCAACCATGAATTTGTTGTGAACTGGGAAGATGATGGCAAGGAAATTAAGGAATATGTAACAAATCAATATCCCTATCTGAAAGGGAATATAGATTATGTCATTAAAGACCGTGGGAGATTTTTTAACGAGTCCCTTAGTTGGTCGGACATTACGTCAAGCGACACTGCGTTTAGATACTATCCAAGCGGATTTATTTACGATGCAACCGGCCACTCCGCATTTTGGAATTCAAAGAATGATTTTTATATTGGGTTGGCGTTTCTGAATACTAACATAGTCAATGGTCTGATCAAAGCTTTGAATCCAACTTTGCATTTTCATATTGGATATTTTGACCAACTGCCATTCCCAGTTCAGTTTGATGCCGACAAAGTTAGGAGGGCCGTTGATCGAGCGATAGAAATTTCCAAGGACGATTGGGATAGTAGGGAAACATCCTGGCATTTTGAATCACTTGGTAGTATTTGTAGGTCTAATAGATTGGCAGATTTTTGGACTGAGACAAGTGCAATTTCAATTGCGCGAGTTCAAGAGTTGAAGGCAATCGAAGAGAGTAACAATCGACTATTTATCCATGCTTTTGATCTTCAAAGCGAATTGGTCCCTGATGTAGCCGAGGGAAGAATTGCACTTTTTCGCGCCGACCGCGAAAAAGACTGCCAGCGCCTCATCTCCTACGCCATCGGCTGCATGATGGGCCGCTACAGCCTCGATGCGCCCGGTCTCATTTATGCCCACGCTGGCAACGTCGGCTTCGACCCCAGCCGCTACACCCGCTTTGCGGCAGATGCCGACGGCATCCTCCCCGTGACCGACGAACACTGGTTTGCCGACGACGCGCCCGAGCGCATCCGTGAATTCCTGCTCGCCGTCTGGGGGCCAGACACCTTGGAAGAAAACATGGCCTGGCTGGCCGAGAGCCTGGGGGCCAAAGCGGCTGAGACACCGGCAGAAACCATCCGCCGCTACATCGCCGACAAGTTCTTCAAAGACCACCTGCAAACCTACAAGAAGCGGCCCATCTACTGGCTGTTCAGCAGCGGCAAGCAGGGCGCATTCCAGGCGCTGGTGTACCTGCACCGCTGCAACGAAAGCACCCTGGCCCGCATGCGCGCCGAGTACGTCATTCCCCTCACCGCAAAAATGGCCAACCGCCTGGAGATGCTGGAGCAAGACGCAGCCGCCGCCACCAGCACAGCCGCCCGCACCAAGCTGCGCAAACAAACCGAAACCCTGCGCAAACAACAAGCCGAACTGCTGGCCTACGACGAAAAGCTGCGCCACCACGCCGACATGCGCATCACCCTAGACCTGGACGACGGCGTGAAGGTGAACTACGGCAAGTTTGGGGATTTGTTGGAGGGTGTGAAGGTGGTTACGGGGGGTAGTGGGGATGACTAAGAAACTTGATCCGATGTCTGTTCCACCGGCATGGAGAGAGTTTCTGTATGACTCTGTTTTACTTCCATTTGAGACTGGAACGCTGAAAACGAAGGTGGGTAACTATGATTCGAAGGCGATTGAGAGCGCAACTGGGTTGACGATAAAAAAGATTGAAAAACTTGCCGATCTGCAGCCATTGGAGTCCCAATACAACGATTTTCCCGAAGAATTTTTTGTATTCTACAACCCGGAGAAAGGCATGAAGTCTCTTTTCGAACGGCTTCGTGACGTAGTTGCTCACGGTCATTTTGGACTGGAGAAGCCGAATTGGATAAGAATTCGTCATCGATTCGCTTGTAAAGGTAACCCCGAGGCAACACGCGCGTTTGGTTGTTTGAAGTTTCAATCGTTCAAGGCATTGGTGCGCTTTATCAATGTTGGGCATTCGTTAGCAAACATCCAACCTGCTAACGCGAAGGTTGTGCATATAACCGGGGAGTGAGGGAAATGGTCACCAAGAAGGCTACGGCCAAAATACCGAACGTAGTCACTCCGAAGTCTGTAGATAGCAAGCAAGAAAAGGCAAGCCCACTCACTTTAAATCGAAAGGCCGAGTTGATTGGTGATATGCCATCTGTTTTGGATTTGCGCGACAGCAAGCTGAAACACAAAGGTGAAATTCGCATCACAGATGATGATTTGGTTGAATACATCCATCTGCCAAGTGGTGAGTTTTCCAATGTGGTGATTGCTGATCTGCCTAATCTGAAAGAGATTCATGCTCACGGCTTAGGTCCTACCTGGATGGAGTGTCAGAACCTTCCTAACCTCAAGACACTTGCTATTGATGGGGGAGCCCGATGGCTCAGTGTGGAGCAAGCAGGCATTTTGAGCAGCATCGATGTGAGCATGTGTGAGCAGTTGGGCTACTTGTCGATTCAGCATGCGCCGATGCTCAGTAGCCTGAACATTGAGGAATGCCGGTTGTTGCCACACGTTCAAGGGCTCAGTACAGAGAAGCAGGTTCGGCTGGGCATCACCGGGCAAATTGAGATCGTTCAGACCGAGTCGAAGCGGGATGGCTGTATACACCCACGCATGACCTGGGCGGACCTTCAACTGGTTCTGGGCAACCTCCAGAAGGCAGAGGGGCTGCTGAAAAAGCAGTTTCCAATTGATGGTGAAGAAATTGGCGCGCCCAATGTGTCACGCCAACGTACAGATACAGACTGTTGCAGCATGGGGAGAAGGTTTACACGGGTGGGGCGGGTGAGTCGTATGTCTATCCCCACCGTCAACCTACATATTGACTGATTTCGAACTATAGAGGAAAAGACCGTGGGCTTGAAAAAAGAAACGGGTGATGCCCCTTGTGAACTTGTTGATTCCATATGCAAATCAAATGACGCCGGTTTAGTGGCCAAATTTCTTTTTGGTTCCACACCACGAAGCCCTGAGGAAATCGCAAAATTCTGGAACTCGCCGAACTACATCATCCTTGAACAGTTGGTCTCAAGGGACGCAAGTACATACCTTAAATGGGCACGTGAACTTGGATATGCAGGAGCAGTGCATTCTGGAAGTGATTCGGATGAAATAAAGATCATCATCGACGATTGGGTCGGTGGTTTTATTGGGTGTGTAGATGATCTTTGGAATATTCATGTGCCTAATTCGGGTCCTGTTAAGTCAGTTCAGGGTGAGCTTCTGTACGCGATGAAAAATATTGAATATGCGTGCAAGAGTGAAGACAATGGGTTTGATGATTATCTGAATGGTTTGAAGGACTACATTTACAATAAAATAGTCAAAAGCAAGCCATCATATCTTGTGCAAAAGATTTTTATTAATGATTTATCTGAATTAATTTCGTCTTTGCCGGGTAGCGAGTCAAAGCAAAGTTCTGATTGTTTCGAGTATTTAATTCCAACAAATTATTCGATCCGATTGGCCAGATTATGGACTGTGGTTCTTGGGTGGATATTGAATCATGAAAAACCCATCAAGTACGCTGGTGAGGTTGAGCGGGAGTTTCGCATTTCATCAAGCCCTCAAGAAATATACAAACCTAAGCGGCGTAAAGCGAAAATGCCCAGACTGGATGAGTATGCGCAATGGGCGATTGATCTTGGGTTTGATAAAGAAGTTTTCAAAGGTCTATTAACAAAATCTGAGATGCATTTCTCCATTGACGAATGGATATCAGATCTGTCGCTTAACGCAAATCAACTGTCCAGAGAACTTGTTCCAGAGAGTGGAGTCGCTCCAACTTTACAAGGCGAATTGATCCGGGCTCAAGGTCGTCTTTCGAGTGAACTGTTACGAAACGGTATGATGAATTGGGATGAATACTACGCGGACCTACTCAGGCTGATTGGGGTGACTTTGGAAAGTCATGGTGGCTTTTCTGTACGTGTCAGGAAAGGTCTTTCGGCAGACATTGCAGAAGTTGAGCGGGTAGGGAAAATGGGGGAAGCTGCGGCAAGAGGTGAACGGGCCAGGTTTGAGGTATTGGGCGAAAGTTTTTTTGTGGAATCAGACGCCGAGAAAGCATTAAACCGTTTGTCTGCAATTATCGTCATTTGGATTAGAAATCACCCTGAACCTATTCCATATGAGCCAGGGGATTGAATGGCAATCGAACCTCTGCAAGCACCAAGCTGCGCAAACAAATCGAAACCCTGCGCAAACAACAAGCCGAACTGCTGGCCTACGACGAAAAGCTGCGCCACCACGCCGACATGCGCATCACCCTCGACCTGGACGACGGCGTGAAGGCGAACTATGGCAAGTTTGGGGATTTGCTGGAGGGGGTGAAGCTGGTGACTGGGGGGAGTGGGGATGAGTAAAGTCTTTAGTCCTGAAGAGTGGGTCGAGTTGCGGAACCAGTTCGAGCAAAAGCGAGATCAGCAATTGCAACTTGTCAAAGAACACGAGTTGGTTGGAAGCTATGGAATGGCGTATCTGGCTTTGTGGGCAGCCTTAGAGTTTTTCGCGAAGCGACTTGGACCAGCAGCTCAAAAACATGCGTTAAAGGAGGCACTTGTAGATTGGTTGGCTTACCTGAACGGTCGCAGGACTGATAAACCAAAAGGGATTGGTGTTTCGTCCTTTGATATTCCGGGTATCGAAACAGCGAAAATTCCACCTGAAACCTTGCTGCAGAAGTTGTTCCCGCTAAAAAGCGGACCTAGCTTCTACTTCATAACAAATCCTACTAGGAAGTACAGGATTAAGCGTAATGATATTGCCCACAAAGGTGAGTCGCCTTCCTTGAAGGTTTACACAGGTCAAAGAAGAAGCAGTGAAGGCGGTTGCAGAAATTGAAATTTGGTTGGAAGGAGAATGCGTATGAGTGATATGCATCCACTGGGTACAGGCTCTATCTGTCTTGTTCGTTAGGAATATGTTGTAACGTGACAACTTTTAAATAAAACTGCAAAGAGAGGCATGTAGCATGAAAAAGAAAAACAAATTTCAGTCTGATTTGAATGTAATACAAAAGTATATCGATGCCGAGGATTCGCCAGGCTTGAAGGCGTACTTGGAGGCATTCAGTCAATTGAGCTTGCCCGCTGTCAAGCCGAAGAAATTCAGACCTCAGGTGCTGAAGGATTTGAACCAGCGCAAGATGGCGATGATTGGTGGTTATCCATTCACATCAAGTACTCATCCATGGCCCAAGGACGAAATGAATGGAAACTTGATGCAGCCTATCGCCCAGCTTGATCTTGACGAGGTCGGGCAATTTTTGTCATTGAATTTGGGAAAAGGTCTTTTACAAATCTGGTGCCCTATTGATCCTGCATTAACGAGGATACTTGATAAATCATCGAATCCGTTTTTAATTCGAATTGTCCCAAAAGATGACCTGAGTGAAAGTGCATTATCAGATTTTCCGTTGAGCCCAGTTTGGCTTGAGAGGGCATCATCAATCGATGAGGAAAATGAGAGCGCAGATTTGGAAGAACGTTTGTTCGGAGAGCCAAGAAAATTTTTCGTGTTGTATAAGGATACTATTGTTCAGAATCCACTCATTGAATGGGCGGAGATTGACCAGATGTTTCCCTTGGAATTCGGACTGTCAGAGCTTGATATCGAGTTGTCGCCTGATGATTTTGAAAATAGCTCTAATATTTTTGAGTCGTTGGTGAATAAAATCACATGCCCAAACAATGGCTCAATTTATCTAGGAGGATACGGTGGTGCTGCAGGCTGGGATTCTGATCCCACCTACATAAATCCTTCCTTAGGTCGATTGTTGCTTCATATTCCAACGGACCAAAGTTTGATAATAGGTCTCATCGCCAGACTCGCTGGGAATAGCTCACCTCAATTTGAGGTTGTGTATAAGTATTATTGAAGTATATGTAAAAGAAAGATTGGAAACCTCATGACTAATTTTTCCCTCGGTGAGATAAGCTACTTGTTTACTCTGATGAGTCAATTAAATTGATGGTAGATTGTTTGTGACAGCATTTCAACCCGCCTTCCTCCCCGCCTTAACCCGTCTGTTCACCGATGGCAACAACCTGGTGTTCTGGAACGACGCCGAAGGCGAGTTCAGCCAAGACGTTGACACCCTGACGCTGGACAACGCCAAGCTGCTGCGCTTGGACCAGACCCCGCTGCTGCAAGTGAAGCTGGAGCTTGAAACCGCCCCTACCGCCAACTGGCTGCTGTACAGCCCCACGGCGGTGCCCGAGCCGGTGGCAGATTGGTTGCTGGATGCCCGGTTGCGCGGCAAAGCCTTCAGTGCCGACACAGCCTCCATGCAACTGGACGAACTGGGCTTGGCCAGCCACGCACTGCGCCCGCACCTGAAGCAGCGCGGCAAGTTTTTGCGAGCCAAAGACCGGGTAGAACGCCTCAAGCGCTGGGTAGACCCGCAAGACACTGCGCCCGACTTGGACCGCAAGATGCTGGCCGTGCTGGCCCGTGCCGATACGCCCGATGCGGCAGGCATCTTCCTGAAAGTGTTTGCCGCCCTGGCTGCCGATGTAGCTGGCGGTGCTGACCTGAGCGCCATCCCCAAGCCCTTGGCTGACATCGCCACCAACGAGTTGGAGCCCGCTTTTTGGGCGCTGGCCGAGCAAGAATTTGGCTACCACCCGGCTGGGCATGCTGCCAGCAGCGAGCCACCAAGCTTGCGCGGCTTGCTGTACAGCCTGCTGGTCACTGACTTTGCCAACGCTGTGGGCAGTGCGCCACCTGCGTTGAAGCCATTCGTCATCACCGACCGGGCGCGCGCCGCACACGCCAGCGTGTTTGCCAGCCGGTGGCGCAGCGACATGGCCAACTACGCCAGCTACGACAAACTGGCCAATGTGGTGGCTGACGAGCTGCACATCACCCCCCTGTTGGGGCATTTGCCTGCCGACCTGCTGGCCGATGCCATGACGTTCGAGGCCATCGAAAAACGCATCATTGCCGACCTGAAGGGCCGCATCATGGCCGGGCACGGGGCCAACATGGACGCTGTGCGCGAGCTGATGGCCCGCCGCCGCGACGGCCACTGGGCCAACCCACTGCTGGCCGGTGCCAACGACAACACCAAGGCCTTGTCTGCCATCTACGACGCGCTGGCCGCTGCAGCCAGCTTCTTTGAGCTGCAGGCCGCACACAGCCAAGGTTTCAGCTTTGCCAGTGCCGATGTCGCTTTTGACCGCTACCGCAACGAGCTGTTCCGGTTTGACCAGTTGTACCGCGCCTTCATGGTGGCCACCGAGGCGGTGGAGCCCATGGGCTGGTCGCTGCTGCACGAGTTGCGTGACCGCATGGAAGAAGCCTATTCAGGCTGGTTCATTGGCCACCTGGCCTCGGCGTGGGACGCGGTGGTAGAGGGCGATGCAGGCCTGCTGAACAAGTGGCGGTTGTCAGACGTACCCCGCCAAGCCTCGTTTTACGACCATTACGTGGCTCGCAGCCTGGGCGGGGCGGGGCCGAAGCGGGTGTACGTGGTCATTTCAGACGCGTTCCGCTACGAAGCGGCCGAAGAGTTGGCTCGCGAGTTGAACTCGCGCAACCGCGTCAAGGCGCGGCTGGACGCCATGTTGGGTGTGTTGCCCAGCTACACCGCACTGGGCATGGCCAGCTTGCTGCCGCACCAAAAGATTGCTTACAAGACCAACGCCACATTGGACATCACGGTAGACGGCATGCCCACGGCCACGCTGGAGCAGCGCAGCGCCATTTTGGCAAAACACGGCGGCGTGGCCATTGGCCGCGACGATTTGATGGAGAAGGGCAAAGACAAGGGCCGCGAGTTCGTCAAACCCTATCAAGTGGTTTACGTCTACCACGACCGCATTGACGCCATTGGCGACAAGCGCGGCACCGAAACCAAAACCTTTGAGGCCACCGCACAGGCTATCAAAGAGCTGTCGGAATTGGTGGGCTTCATCGTCAACAACCTGAACGGATCCACCATTTTCCTGACGGCTGACCACGGCTTTTTGTACCAGGAGTCTGCCCTGGACGAAGCCGATCGCACCACGGTGCAAGAGGGCATGCCGGGCGTGGTCAAAAGCAAAAAACGCTACATCCTGGGCCAGGGCCTGTGGCCCATGCAGGGGGCCTGGGCAGGCAACACCGCCAACACCGCAGGTACCGAGCCGGGCGATGGCAGCGTCGACTTTCTGGTACCCAAGGGCGCTGGGCGCTTCCACTTTGTGGGTGGTGCCCGGTTTGTGCACGGCAGCGCCATGCCGCAAGAGGTGGTGGTGCCGGTGCTGGTCATCAAAGAAAGCGACAGCGACAAAACCCGCACCCGCACGGTGGAGGTGAGCCAACTGGGCTCCAGCCACCGGGTGGTGACCAACAAGCAGCGGTTTGAGTTCATCCAGAACGATGCGGTGTCTGACCGTGTGCTGCCTGTGACGCTGGTGTTCAGCATCCGCGATGGCGATGTGCCAGTGAGTGACGAACAGGCCGTGACGTTTGATAGCATCTCATCCATGTTGGATGAGCGCAAGCGGTCAATATTCCTCACGATTCAGGGAGGAACCTACGACGGCAACAAGGACTACGCCCTGGTGGCCCGAGATGCCAAAACCAAGGCCGAGGCCTGGCGCACCCCGTTGCGAATTGACCTCGCATTCAGCAACGATTTTTGAGCCTGCGCATGACCGAATTCACACTCACTCCCACCGCAAGCCCCACCTTGGACGGTGGCCTGGACAAACTGCTGAACCAGCACTTTGGCGGCAAGGTGGTCCGTAAGGACCTGACCAAGCTCATCAAAGAAGGAGCCAATGTCCCGGTGTATGTGCTGGAGTACCTGCTGGGCATGTACTGCGCATCGGACGACGCGGCCACCATCGACGCCGGGCTGGAAACCGTCAAGCGCGTACTGGCCGAAAACTACGTGCGCCCCGACGAGGCCGAGAAGGTCAAAAGCAAGATCCGCGAGCGCGGCTCGTTCAAAGCGGGATTCGTACGAGGCGCTGCTGTCCAACCTGGGCATCAAAGACGCAGAAATGCCGGACTCGTATGTGCGCGAGTTCGAAAAGCTGCTGGCCGGGGGCATCTGGTGCATCGTCACGCTGCAATACCGCTTTGAAGAGAACCAGAAAACCTCGCCCTTCATCGTGTCTGACCTCAAGCCCATTCAGATGCCGGGCCTGGACATGGAGGAGCTGTTCACCGGCAGGCGTGGCTTTACCGAAGAACAGTGGCTGGACGTTCTGCTGCGCTCCACCGGCATGGAGCCCACCTGCTTCAAAGAACGCGCCAAGTGGCATTTGCTGGCCCGCATGATTCCGCTGGTGGAGAACAACTACAACATGTGCGAGCTGGGGCCACGCGGCACAGGCAAGAGCCACATCTACAAAGAGATCAGCCCCAACTCCATATTGGTGTCGGGCGGGCAAACCACCGTGGCCAACCTGTTTTACAACATGGGCGCGCGCAAGATTGGGTTGGTGGGCCTGTGGGACGTGGTGGCTTTTGACGAGGTGGCGGGCATCAACTTCAAAGACCACGACGGCGTGCAGATCATGAAGGACTACATGGCCAGCGGCTCGTTCAGCCGGGGGCGTGAGTCCATCAACGCCAGTGCTTCCATGGTGTTTGTGGGAAACATCAACCAGAGCGTGGAAAGCCTGGTCAAAACCAGCCACCTGCTCGCCCCGTTCCCCGAGGCGATGATCGATTCGGCCTTCTTTGACCGCTTCCACGCCTATGTGCCCGGCTGGGAAATTCCCAAAATGCGGCCCGAGTTTTTCACCAACCAGTACGGCTTGATCGTCGACTACCTAGCCGAATGGGCGCGGGAGATGCGCAAGCGCAGCTTTGCCGATGCCATCGACAAGTTCTTCAAGCTGGGCAACAACTTGAACCAGCGCGACACCATTGCCGTGCGCCGCACAGTCTCCGGCCTGTTGAAGCTGCTGTACCCCAACGGGGAATACAACAAAGACGCGGTGCGCAAGTGCCTGGAGTACGCGCTGGAAGTGCGCCGCCGTGTGAAAGAGCAACTCAAGAAAATTGGCGGCATGGAGTTTTACGACGTGCACTTCTCGTACATCGACCTGGAGGACATGCAGGAGCGTTTTGTGTCGGTGCCCGAGCAGGGCGGCGGTGGGCTGATTCCGGAAGGCCGCCTGCAGCCGGGCGTGCTGCACACCATTGCCATGGGTTCGGCAGAAATGCCTGGCCTATACCGCATGGAGATCCAGGCCATGGCGGGCACGGGCAAGTTGAATGTGTCGGGCCAGTTGTCCAAAGAGCCGGTGCGCGTGGCGTTTGATTACTTCAAGGCCAACGCTGGCCGAGTGAGCGCGTCCATTCACCCCACCGAAAAGGACTACCACCTGCACATGGTGGAGCTGCAAAGCAGCGGCACACCTGAGGCACTGACGCTGACCAGCTTCATTGCCTTGTGCTCAGCCGCGCTGAGCAAACCCGTGCAGGGCCAACTGGCCGTTATGGGTGACATGACACTGGGCGGCACCATCAGCCAGGCCAGAAACCTGGCCGAAAGCATGCAGGTGGCGTTTGACGCAGGGGCTAAACGCATCTTGCTTCCCATGTCCAGCGTGACCGACATTCCGTCGGTACCGGGTGAGCTGTTTGCCAAGTTCCAGACCAGCTTCTATTCAGACCCGGTGGATGCGGTGTTCAAGGCGTTGGGGGTGGAGTGAGATTTGTAGAGCCATACAAACCAATCAACTCCTCCCACTCCCGCTTGAGTTGACTTCTGAGGCTCTCCGGCTCTTCCACCACGGCATCTGGCCCCAGCGAGCGGATCCAATTACGCAATTGAATCGTGTCTTGAACGCTGACGCAAACCCGTGACCATTCGTCATCGACAGGCGCGATTGTCTGGTCGGCGGCCACTGGTGTTTCTGCAAGGTACTTAGCCAGCACGCCACGAATACGCAGCACCAGGTTCAGGGGTGTGCTGCCTATGCGGATACATCAGCGCCGGTGGTGGCACTTGGTACAGCCAGACGCTCAAGATGCTGTCACCGGGCGACAGGGTCTGGGTCAACATTCCCAAGAAGGGCTATGTCGCTGTTGGCATCGTTGAGCAAGCTGTACAACCTGCCAGCGAGTTCACTGTATTGACCGCTGATGGTGCAAAGTCCGTGATGGATGTGGTTCAGCACGGACCCAAATACAAGGCATCAGCAGATACGCCTGATCTCAGCGAGTACTTCGTGAAAGTGAAATGGATCAACGCACGGGACGCGACAAACGCCTTCAATGAAGTGGGCTTGTTCGGCAACCAGAATACTGTGTGCCAGCCCACCACACCGAAGTGGCGCCACACAGTCGAGCGGTTGAAGCAGGCGTTCTCAATTCAATCAAATTAAATATTCTGTATTTGATTTCTTGGCTCGTGAAAAACGAAGAACTAGCGAAGTTCACCACCAATTTCTTCAAACTTTCGAAGCAAAATTTCTCGATCATCACCACCGGATGCCCCAGTGATTCTTCTTACAACTTCACGTTCAGTAGCCCATTGATATACCATCATCGATTTATAAAATGATTCCTGACTGATGCCAACTGTATCAACGCCCTTGGCTGCCGAAACATGAAGACTTGCAAGAAGCATCATTGGAGCCAAGAGAAAAATTGGAGTTCGATCATCATCGTCAGATATATCGTTCAGCATTCTCAAATCTCTAGCGACAGAGACAAGAAGCTCCTCTGGCAAGGTCTCAGGAAGCGCTGCTATTGGCTCGCCGCTGCAACGCAGATGCACTTTCAGGGCGTCTAAATCAGTGGGGATAGATGGGCAAAAACTGTCGAGGTGCATGGTAAAGCTCAAAAGGTAGTCCAGAGAGCTCATTTTGTACCATAAAAGCGGGTGCATAGAAAGTGCAAACGCCAGACAGTCCATGGATGCGAAAACCTTGTGATGATGCACTCCTACTTGCACTGGCCAGCGAATTGAAGAACAGGCGACTGACCCTTGGTCTCAGTCAGGATGAGTTAGCTCTAAAAGCTGAATTAAATCGAACGTTTATCGCGAAAATCGAAGTAGCGAAAACACAACCTGCGTTGATTTCGATATTTCGAATTGCTGAAGCGCTTCAAGTTAATCCAGGGGATCTGGTTAACTCGATATGGGATAGATACAAGCGAGAATTGATGGCGGGCTTAAAGTGACAAGACCGTCGGGTACAACTGCTGCAAGATTAATATGACAGTATTTTGCCAGTTGAGAAAAAGATCCAAGACATAATGATGAGGGCGAATAAAACGTCAAGTTTTCAAAGTGAAGTGAAAGAAAATGGAAACTTGTGTCCGCCGTGGATAACTCACCCGCCCACCGGCTAGCGCCCGTGGACGGCCCTTCAGGTTCGTGAGTTACCCACCGCTCCTCAGCACTGACGCGCTTGTGGTGGACAACCCTTCAGGTTGCCCACACGCCGCTTGCCCCACTACGTTTTCAGTTCCAGTTTCTCAAGCTGATTCGCCAGCGCTGGAGGAATTTCTGGGCGTCCGTATTTGTTTAACGCGGTGCCAGTTACCACGGCGCTCAACATGAGCCGGTCGTCTGGTGAGCGATGAATGGTTTGATGGAATTCAAGCCGAATGCGCCCTTTCCGCATGAGAGATGTGCGCACATGAAACACATCTCCGCTGACCAACGAAGCCTTGAAATCAGCCTCGACGCGGGTGACTACCAAACTCACACCTTGCTTAGCTAGTTCACCGAACTTGATACCAATGCCGGCGAGGTACTCGTGGCGAGCATGTTCCAAGTAGTTGAGATAGACCGCGTTGTTGACAACATGATCCATGTCGCACTCGTAGTCTCTGACCTTTAGTTCAAGCCCGTGGTCTCGGTTTTTGATGTCCATAGCTCAGCACCACGCCACTACGATGTCCATACCCCTAACACGCCGGTATCGGTGTCTTCCCAATAAATCCTGATCGGCCACTCAAAATAAGTAGCTGATCGTGCAATACTGTCATGGTTTTTTGGCATATTTTTCATAAAATATGCTCCAACCGGTGAATGGCCTCCTGCAATTGGGCCATGCTGTTGGCTGTGGAAAAGCGAATGTAGCGCTGGGGATCTGCCGTGCCGAAATCGCGCCCCGGCGTGGCGGCCAGGTGGGCGCGCTTCATCAACTCAAAGGCAAAGTCCCAGCTGCCGTGGGCTGCATCGGTGCTGATGCCCCAGTTCTGGCACGCCTGGGTGCAGTCGGCCCAGGCGTAAAAAGCGCCGTCGGGCATCACCGGCACCGTCAGGCCCAGGCGGTTCAGCTCGGGAATGAAGTAGTCGCGCCGGGCTTTGAACTCGGCGCGGCGGCGTTCGTACTCGGCCAGGCTGTCGGGCTCAAAGCAGGCCAGTGCCGCGTGCTGGCTGATGGTGCTGGGGCAAATGAACAGGTTTTGCGCCAGCCGCTCGATGGCGGGTACCAGCGATGGCGGCACCACCAGCCAGCCCAGGCGCCAACCGGTCATGTTGAAGTATTTGGAAAAGCTGTTGATGCGGATGATGTCGTCGCCCAGTGGCTGGCCTTGCTCGCCCTTCAGGCCCAGCGCAGACTGGCCAAACGTGTCGTCGTGGCTCAGACCCAGGTAAATCTCATCGATCAGCGTGATGCCGTGCAATGCGGCGCAGCTCGTTGGGGTGGATGGACGTGCCTGTGGGGTTGGACGGTGAAGCCAGCAACACACCCCGGGTGCGAGGCCCCCAGGCAGCATCCACCTGCGCCGCAGACAACTGGAAGCGCTGCTCAGGCGTGGTGGGCAGCAGCACCGCTGTGCCCTCGGCAGCGCTCACGAAGTGGCGGTTGCAGGGGTAGCTGGGGTCGGGCATCAGCACCTCGTCGCCTGCGTCAATCAACGCCAGGCAGGCCAGCTGCAGCGCTGCCGAAGCCCCGGCCGTCAGCACAATGCGCTCGGCGGCCACCTGAATGCCAAACCGCGTGGCATACCAGCGGCTGATGGCTAGGGCGGGCGTGTATTGCGTGGCCCCGGCGGCAATGGCGCGCTCGGCAGCGGCTTGCACCAGAGGTGGGGCGGTGAAGTCTGGCTCGCCGATGTTCAAAAACACCATGGGTGAAACACTGCTGGCCACCTCAGCGGCCAGCAGGCTGGCGGCTTTTGCCACCTCCATCACGTAAAACGGGTCGATGCGCTCGGCGCGGTGGGACAGGCGCATGGCTTTACCAGCTCCTTGCCTTCAAGCCTTACCGGCTTCCAGCACGCGCAGCTGGCCACCCAGCTTGTGCAAAACGCCGTTCACGTATTTGTGGCCGTCAGTGCCACCGAAAGATTTGGCCAGTTCGATGCCTTCGTTGATGACCACGCGCAGCGGCACGTCCAGGCAGTGCTTGAGCTCGTAGGTGCTGATCCACAGCACCGCGTGTTCGATGGGAGACACCTCGACCATCGGACGGTCGAGCATGGGGGAAATGGCGGCGTCCAGCTCTGCTGCTTCGGCAATGCAGCCATGCAGCAGCGCGTCGTAATGGGCACTGTCGGCTTTGTGAAAGCCGCTGAGGTCGCGGGTGAACAGGTCGATGTCAGATGCCTCATTGCGGCCCACCAGGTGCTGATACAGGGCCTGCAGTGCAAACTCGCGTGCGCGGGTGCGGCCCGATTTGTCGGCGGATTTTTTCGGGCGGGCGGCGGCCATCGGTGCTGAGGCGGCGTTCGAGGGAGTGGTCATGGGGGGGCTTGGTTGGGTTGCGCAGGTGCGCAGGGGCAGGTCAGGACAAGTCGGCCAACAGGTTGGCCATTTCCACGGCCACGCGGGCGGCATCCACGCCTTTTTCTACCTGGCGGGCCTCGGCCTGCACCACGTTTTCGGTGGTGATGATGGCATTGGCGATGGGCAACTGGTGGTCCAGCGACACACGTGTGACGCCCGCGCCCGATTCGTTGGCTACCAGCTCAAAATGGTAGGTTTCGCCGCGGATGATGCAGCCCAGGGCAATGAGTGCATCGAAGCGGTCGCTTTCTGCCATGGCTTGCAAAGCCACGGGCACCTCCAGCGCGCCGGGCACCTTCACCAGCGTGATGTGGTCCGGGTGCACGCCCAGAGCCTGCAGTTCGCCCATGGCCGCTGCGGCCAGGGTGTTGGTGATGGATTCGTTGAAGCGTGCCTGCACGATGCCAATGTGCAGATCTCTGCCATCCAGACGGTCGCCGTTGCCTTTTTCTGCGCCAAACATCAGTTGTGTTCCTTTTTTACGAAGCCGACGACTTCCAGGCCGTAGCCCGTCATGCTCGGCATGCGGCGGGGGTTGCCCATGAGTTCCATTTTGTGCACGCCACATTCGCGCAAAATTTGTGCGCCCACACCATAGGTGCGCAGGTCCATGCGGCCACGCTCGGGGGCTTGGGCCGAGCGGGCTACTCCCTCGAACTGGGCCAGCAGTTGCTCCGCGGATTCGCCGCAGTTCAGCAGCACGGCCACACCGCAGCCTTGGGCTTCCAGGTGGCGCAAGCTGGCCTCCAAGCTCCAGGAATGCATGGCGCGGCCCACTTCCAGCGCATCAAGCACCGACAGAGGTTCGTGCACGCGAACAGGCACAACGGTGTCGGGCGCCCAGTCGCCCTTGACCAGTGCCAGGTGCAAGGCACCGCTGGGTTGATCACGGTAAGCGTGGGCAGTGAACGAACCGAACGCGGTGTTCATGGGGCGGCTGCCCAGTTTTTCAACCAGCGACTCGTGCGCGCTGCGGTACTGAATGAGGTCAGCAATGGTGCCAATCTTCAGCCCGTGCTCGGCGGCAAACACCTGCAAATCTGGCAGGCGTGCCATGGTGCCGTCGTCTTTCATGATTTCGCAAATCACGGATGCAGGCGTACAACCTGCCATACCGGCCAAGTCGCAACCCGCTTCGGTGTGACCGGCGCGCATCAACACGCCGCCGTCCACCGCCTGCAGCGGGAAGATGTGGCCGGGTTGCACCAGATCGTCTGGAGTGGCTTTGGCCGCCACGGCCGCCTGCACCGTGCGGGCACGGTCTGCGGCAGAAATGCCGGTGGTCACGCCCTCGGCTGCTTCAATGGACACGGTGAAGGCGGTGCCCTTTTTGTCGCCATTGCGGGCCACCATGGGCGGGAGTTGGAGCTGCTCGCAGCGCTCGCGGGTGAGAGTGAGGCAAATCAGGCCGCGCCCGAAGCGGGCCATGAAGTTGATGGCATCTGCCGTAACATGGTCGGCGGCCAGCACCAGGTCGCCTTCGTTCTCGCGGTCTTCTTCGTCCACCAGAATGACGATGCGGCCCGCCTTCATGTCGGCCACGATGTCTTCCACTGGGGAAATGGCCACGGGGGCGATGGTTGGGGGGGCGGTGGTCATGCCGGGTCTTTCAAATTCAAAGATGAGGGGGTGCAAGACAGTCCAGCTTGCATCATGCGCTCCACATAACG
>JFJP01037134.1_pt1 | contig 53775 bp, 45 predicted proteins | sample 431651 | NCBI WGS metagenome assembly JFJP01 (sample SAMN02602958, study PRJNA72255) | Microbial mat metagenome, whole genome shotgun sequencing project. | biome: fresh water; feature: sink hole; material: water; isolation source: purple microbial (photo- and chemosynthetic) mats found in... | reverse complement strand
GTTGCATCGCATAACGACCAATATTAGCATTAATATCAAATCGATCGTTTACGGCAAAAGATGCCGAAATACGTGGCGACAACTGATTCAAAGGGTTTTTCATATTGTCGTTGTAGTTATTTGCAACTAGACTAATTCCAAATGATAACTTAAGCTGATTATCTAAATATTCATCTGAAGCCTGAGCAAATGCTTGATAACCAAAAAGATTTAATTCGGTGTTGTATTTAAGAGTTGTTTCAGCATTGTTGAAAAAAAACTTTCTTTCGGTGTCGTTCGTATAATGCGAATAACGTAAACCAGCACCCACTTTTAGTTTAATAGGCAACGTTCTGAAATCGCGCTCGAAACGCAGTTTGTTTTCCGCTTCATCCGACAAATAATCCTGCGTTTTAATGGCAGCAACTTCATCGTTATCTTTGAATTTGAAATTATTATTGCGAAGCATATTACGGCTCAAAATCCAATTATCGATGTGTTTATCGCCAAAATGCTTATAAACAGCACCTACGGTATAATTCCATTGCTTGTAAATGGGTAAATACGACAGAAGATATTTCTGACTTTCAGTAGCTGGTTTAGCAGGGTCGTCGTATTTATTGAGTACCAAATCGTCGATAGCACCAATTCCCAAAAATGTAATTTCGTTTTTCTTATCAATTTCGTATTTCAATTTCAGTTGAAAATCGTTGTAGGTTGGTAAAAATGGCAATCCAATTGCTTTGAACAAAAATTGCAAATACGACTGTCGTGCCGAAACAATAAATGTTGTTTTTTTACTTAAAGGACCATCGATAGTAAGTGCCGCATCCGAAGCACCAACCGACAATTTTGTATGAACTCGGTCTTTACTGCCATCTTTTTGGCGAATCTCCATTACCGAACTAAGCGCATTGGTTCTATTAGCCGGAAAAGCTCCCGTATAAAAGTTTATTTCGCGAATAAAATCGGGATTGAGAACACCCACAGCTCCTCCCGAAGCTCCTTGTGTGGCAAAGTGATTGATAACTGGAATTTCGATACCATCTAAGTAAAACACGTTTTCGGACGGTCCACCACCACGTACAATAAGGTCATTGCGGTTAGGGTCGGTAGCACCAACTCCCGGCAATGCCTGCACCACTTTCGAAACATCGCGGTTGGCACCAGCACTTTTCTCAATTTCCTGAACACCAATGGATAAAACCGAAATAGGACTTTCGATGCGTTTTACATTTATATTTTTACGAACCACCACTTCCTGAATAGCAAATGCGGCTTCAGGAACAGCAATATCCACAAACGAAGTCTGATTTCCCTGCACCTGTATTTCGCTCGAAACCGTTGTTTCGAAACCTACCGAACTTACAACCAAGCGCACAAATCCAGGATCTATCCCTGTGAATATAAAATTTCCATCAAGGTCGGAAGTGGAGCCAATTAGCGTACCTTGTATAATAATATTGGCAAATTCTAGCGGTTCGTTGCTCTTTGCATTTACAACTTTCCCCTTAATAATCCCCTTTTGAGCATTAATAAATAATGCTACAATCAGAAAGCTGATTAAAAATATCGTTTTTCTCATATTTTTGTCTATTAAAAATCTTTTTAAATTGAAATTAGTTTGTTTGTGTACTAAATACAACACGTTTAATACAAAATTGTTCTATTGAGTTAAAAAAAATGCAGCAAAAAATAATTTGCTGCATTTTTTTAAATAATTTCACACCTCACTTTCAGCCCCAATCCTTGAGGAGAGGGCGTCAAAATAGAAAATCGCTATTCGTGCCAATCGCCATGCGTTTTTATTAAGTCGATTAATTTATCTACAGCTTCATCTTCGGGAATATTCCGTTCCACACATTCTTTCTTTTTATACAAACTAATTTTTCCACGTCCAGCCCCCACATAGCCATAATCTGAATCGGCCATTTCGCCAGGGCCGTTTACAATGCAGCCCATAATGCCAATTTTAAGGCCTTTGAGGTGCGATGTTCGTGCTTTGATGCGTGCAATAACTGTTTGCAAATTAAACATAGTACGCCCACAACTTGGACACGAAATATATTCGGTTTTAGTTACACGAACGCGAGCAGCTTGTAAAATTCCAAAAGCCACCGAGCTCACTTGTTCCACACCAATTTTGCCAATATTTCGAAGCAAAATACCATCTCCAAAACCATCAATTAACATTACACCCAAATCGGTAGCAGCTTTAATCTGAAGATGTTGTACATTTTCTTCGTTGTAAACACTACTAAACACAACAGGAACTGTGCATCCAGCATTTAGAAGTGTATGATAAAATGCGCGCATTTCAGTTACAATATTATTTGGCGAAGCTTCCAATAAAATAACAATATCGGTGCTTTCGTTTAATAAAATCAACAACTCAGGTGTTAAATCATTGAATTTTAGTTTAATAAATTTAATTTTAGCCGTATCTTCCACCAATTTTTCAAGTTCGTTTGCCTCGTAAACAGGATAGTTACTTCCGTCGGTGCTCAAAATTGAGTTTTCTTTTAGCAAGTAATCGGGCATCGTTGCAAAGCCGCCATCTTTATCGGCAATAACTACGGGCACATTTTCGCCACCAATATTTCCTACCGCATGTGTTATGCGACGAGCATAATCGTATTTTGAGTACAACTCACTCTCTACAACTTGAATAGAAGGTTGCAAGGCACGCTCACCACAATACTCCACCAACAAACGTGCGACAGGAATCTCATATTCAGGCTCTTCGCTCAGCGAAACACGAATTGTGTCGCCAATGCCATCAAGCAATAATGCACCAATACCAACCGACGATTTGATACGACCATCTTCGCCATCGCCCGCTTCGGTAACTCCCAAATGAAGAGGATAATGCAAATCCTTTTTCTCCATTTCGTCGACCAGATAGCGCACAGTATGCACCATCATCACAGTGTTTGAAGTTTTCATCGAAATAACAATATTATGAAAATCTTGTTCGCGACAAATTTCCAAAAACTCCATACACGAAGCCACCATTCCTTGCGGCGTATCTCCGTAGCGATTCATCATGCGCTCACTGAGTGAACCGTGATTTACACCAATGCGAATGGCGGTATTGTTCGCTTTACAAATTTCGAGAAAAGGAATAAAGCGGTCACGAATTTTCTGGTATTCGCGTTCAAATTCTTCGTCGGTATAGTCGGATGTATCGCCAATTTTTACGCTACCCACGTAATTACCAGGGTTTATACGCACTTTTTCTACATTGCGTGCTGCCACATCTGCGGCATTGGCATTAAAGTGAATATCAGCCACTAAAGGCGCTATATAACCTTTGGAGCGCATTAAATCATGAATAAGTTTAGCACTTTCGGCTTCGCGAATGCCTTGCGTAGTATAACGCACCAAATCGGCACCAGCCTCTACAATGCGCACACCTTGGGATACCGAATTTTCGATGTCATTCGTATCGGTATTTGCCATCGACTGCACACGGACAGGATATTCGCCCCCCATTAACAAAGTACCAATTTTAACCTCAGAAGCCGATCGACGACTGTATTTAAAAGGATTTATTTTCCACATATTATTTTAGTTTGTAAAGTTCATAAAGTTTATGAGATTGATATAACAACAATGATAAATCAAAAAAGTTAATTTAAATCTTCAATTTTTTCATTTATAATTTATCATTAACCATTTATCATTAATATATTTTCTTTTAGCTTTTCGAAACCAGCTCGCTTAATTGCTGAATTTTTAAATATTATACCGAATTTTTCTTGACTCAACGTTTGCCAATCTACTTTTTGGAAGTTGTAAATTTCGTTTACTGGTTTTAAAAGTTCATTTTGGTGTGGTATAGCCCACTTTTTATTCCACGGACACACCTCGGCACAAATATCGCAGCCTAAAGCAAAGCCACTTAATTTAGGACGAATGTTTTCGTCAACCGATTTCTTATTTTCAATTGTTTGATACGAAATACATTTTCGGGCATCCAAACTACGTCCATTTAAAGCAATTGTAGGGCAAGCATCAATACAACGCGTACATCGTCCACATTGGTCGGGCATGGGTTTATCATATTCCAACTCTTTGTTTACCAACAAAATAGCAATAAAACAATACGATCCAATATTGGGCGCAATTAGTTGGGTATGTTTACCTATCCATCCAAGTCCGGCACGCTGTGCCCAGCGTCGTTCGAGAATGGGTGCCGAATCGACAAACGAATGTTGAAATTCGGAGTTGACACTATCTGCACCAAATTTATGTACAATTTCAGCTTCAAATTTTGCCAACATAGATTTAATAACCAGATGATAATCGATAGCTGAATGTGCATAACGAGCAATACGTGGCGCCTCTAAAGGCTGAGTTTGTGCAGTATTATAATTGAGTAAAACGACCACCACCGACTTTGTGCCAGGCACAAGGACAGTAGGATTGGTACGTTTTTCGAAATTGCGCTCCAAATATTGCATTTCGCCCTGATTACCAGCCTCCAACCATGTTTTCAGAAACGCAGCATCCTCGTCTAGGGATTCTGCTTTGGCTATGCCACAGGCATCAAATCCTATTTCGAGCGCTTTTTGTTTAATGAAAATGTGCATGGATAAAAAAAATTAATCGCTTAATACGCCATTTCGATAACTACAATTTCGGATTGTGTGCCAATGCGGTATTGCGGCCCCCAAATACCAAGTCCAGACGATATATAATAATGGGTGCTATTTTTTTTCAAATAGCCATGCGCTACTTCGTACATCCTTTTCACAATAAGGCTTCCAGGGAAAAATTGCCCATTGTGCGTATGTCCTGAAATTTGCAGGTCAATATTGTTCTTGGCTGCTTCATCGAGATGAAAAGGTTGATGGTCGAGCAAAATCAGTGTTTTTTTGCTGTCAATACCTTTGACTATCTCATTCAGCGGTTGGCGTTTTGTGTTCATTTTATCGTCGCGTCCCACCACATAAAAGCTGTTATCGACTAATACAGCCGAATCGCGCAAATAGGTTACACCCGCAGTTTTTAAGTAATTTTCGAGTGCATAAGGACTTTCCCCAAAATATTCGTGATTACCGGTAATGGCAAACACACCGAATTTGGATTGTATCGAACGAAACTCTTCGGCCATATTTTGACGAATAATTGGAGCTGTGGAATTATCTGCAATATCGCCAGCAAGTAATACCAAATCAGGCTTTTGTGCATTTATTAGTGCAACGTATTTTTGCAAATAGCTTTTGTCGATGGATACACCCAGATGTAAATCGCTTGCAGCCACAATTCGCAGTTTTTTGCCTTGAAGCGGCTTTTCCGATTTAATATTTAAGTTTACAATTTTGGGATTATTAAAATTATAATTTCCTACAATCATGCTGATTATAATAACAACAAAGCCTGTAACAAATACACCAAAACGAAATGCTTTCATTCCGGGTGGTGCAAAATGAAACAACAAGTTTAGTAAATAAGCAATATCGCTCACCAGAAAAGATAAAAGGATATATATTACAAAAATGAGGTAGCTGAAACCAATGAAAGCGAACACCTTGGCAATATCGTCAGATAGCACATTTCGAAGCAGAAAGTTCGAAAGTAAAACTCCAAATAATACTATATTTATAATTAGGTAACCAAGACGAATACTTGGAAAAAGTTGTAACACCTGCCAGCCTCTATACGTAGCAAAAAAAGCAAGCAACAGTAAGAATGTAAATATTGTGATAAAGAAAATTGATTTCATAAATTTATTTTTAACAACGGACGACAGACAACTGACGCCAGATTTTTGAATAAGACTTAATACGAGCTTCAGAAACTATGAAACACAATTGTTAAAGTATTGTTTTAACAATAAGCGCGAATTAATATTTTTCAACTAAAAAATAGTGCATTTTATCTCAATCATTCAACAACAAACTGCTATCGCCATAGCTCAAGAAGCGAAAATCGTTTGCCAGTGCGTAGTCGTAAATCGATTTCCAGTTGCCTTTTACAAAAGCCGAAACAAGAAGCAGTAAAGTACTTTTAGGTTGGTGAAAGTTAGTAATCATACCGTTTACAATGAGAAACTGGTAGCCCGGCTTAATCAGGATTTGCGTTTCGGCATGTAGCACATCCAACTTATTGGCATCCAAATAGTCCAAGATATTTTGTAACGCATCGAAAGCCGAGATATTAAAATCTTGCTGATAAGGATCCCATTGACTTACCCGAAAGATCTTATTCCCCTCTCCCGAAGGAGAGGGGCTAGGGGTGAGGTTTGAACCAATATAATACAAACTCTCCAACGTGCGCACCGAAGTAGTGCCCACAGCAATAATATTTCCAAGATTTTTTTGAATATTTACAATGGTATCCCGCTTTACCGAAATAACTTCGGTATGCATGTGATGTTCAGCAATATCGCGGGTTTTTACAGGCTGAAAAGTGCCTGCTCCTACATGAAGTGTTACTTCGTCGATTTCAATATTTTTTAACTTTAAACTTTCGAAAACTTCGGGTGTAAAATGCAAACCAGCAGTTGGCGCAGCTACCGAACCATTAATTTTGGAATAAACAGTTTGATAACTTGTTAAATCACTTTGTTCGGTTTTGCGGTGTAAATAAGGTGGAATAGGAAGTTCTCCAGCATTTTCCAAAATATCGGCAAAATGAATGTCGGCATTATCCCAACTAAATTTTACACTATGAGTATTTCCTTCGGTTTGAAGCAATTCGGCAGTAAAAACAGTTGATTTCCCTGTCATTTTCACCACTTTTGAAAGGACTTCATCTTTCCACTTTTTTAAATTCCCAACCATGCATTTCCACACACATTCGGTGGTAGCGCCAAGTGATTGTGCGTAGTCAGCAGGCGTAAGTGGCTCTAAACAAAACACTTCTATGCGCGCACCAGTCGATTTATGAAATTCCAACCGTGCCTGAATTACACGGGTGTTGTTGTAGACCAATAAGGCATTTTCGGGTAAATATTCAGCAACCGATGAAAATTTACTTTCGCTGATTTTCCCATTTTTATAAACTAATAATTTTGATGAATCCCTTTTTATTAAAGGATATTTGGCAATACGCTCGTCGGGCAAGGTGTAATTATACTCGTCGATATAAATGGGAGTTGATTCGTTAGTAGTTGGCACAGCTTGTTTGGAAAAATTGTTGTATTTTTGTACAAAAGTAGTAAAAAAAGACAACAGACGGTAGACAACAGACGACAGAGATATGAAAACAGGTGATACAGTACGATTTTTGAATGCAGTGGGTGGTGGAACCATTACACGCGTCGACGATAAAAATAATATGGTTTATGTGGAAGATGAAGATGGCTTCGAAATTCCAACTATGATACGCGATTGTGTGGTGATTGGGGCAGTAAGTAAAGAAACTAACTTTCCGCGAAAAGAAATTCTTTCAACTTCGAATAATAATTCTTCTTCTCAAAATGCCCTTCCAAAATCAGAATCTAATTCGATACGCACGTCTCCCTCTGCTCAAGGAGAGGGCTGGGGTGAGGTGATAGAAACTAAAGAAGGCGACATTCTCCGCGCCGTATTAGCATTTTTTCCAGTTGAAATTAAGCAATTGCAAACAACATCTTACGATTGCTATTTGGTAAACGACAGCAATTATTTTTTGTACTATAACCTGATAATTTGCAACGAAGGCAATTGGAAAGCGGCTGCTAACGGACTAATTGAGCCAAATACGCAAGAAGAATTATGTTCCATTACCAAAGATCAACTCAATAATTGGGAAGAAATTCGCGTGCAATTGTTGCCTTTTAAGCAAAAAGCCTATACGCCACAACCTTTAATTGATGCCGAAATAAAGTTGAATGTTATTCGCTTTTTCAAACTGCATAGTTTTACCGACAACGAGTATTTTGAAGAACCAGCTATGATTATTGACATTTTGGAGTCACAACAAAAAAGCAAATTAGCAGCGGTTTCGCCCGACGAAATTAAGCAAGCACTTTTCACCAAAGAGCAACCACAGCGTCCACGCATTGTGAAAAAAGTGGCTCCACAACGCCCCGATGTGTTGGAAATTGATTTGCATATCAACGAATTGGTAGATACAACTGCTGGCATGAGCAATGCTGATATGCTATTGTTGCAAATAGACACTTTTCACAAAATAATTGACGAGAATAAAACCCACAAAGGACAGAAAATCGTTTTCATTCACGGCAAAGGTGAAGGCGTATTGCGTTCCGAAATCGAAAAACAACTCCGCACACGTTATAAAACCTACTATTTTCAGGATGCTTCGTTCCGCGAATATGGTTTTGGAGCCACAATGGTTACTATAAAATAAACTGAAATGCCTGTTCCAAAAGCCATTCTCAAAGAACAATTGCAGCAACTCACAAAAACGGAGTTGGTAGAAATGGTGCTGAAACTTTCGAGCAAACGCTACAATTACGAGTATTTGTTAGTCAACTACTTAGACCCCGAAGGTGGCGAGCAAACGTTGTACGAAGAGGCTAAAGAAAATATCGACCAACTTAGTGAAAAAGAATACAAAGGCAGAACTATTCAGCACCAATTAGCTAAAAAGCTAAATGCCTGTACCAAACGTATCAAAGAATTTACAGTTGAAACAAAAAGTAAAAAACTTGAGGCAGATTTGATTCTCTATGTGTTGGAATTGCAATTTGCACAGCCGGCAAAAGTTTTTGGAGCACGCTTTTCTGGCTACGACTACAAAGTGGCATTGTTACTCAAAAAATTAATTTCGTTGGTTACAAAAAAACTACATCCCGACTATTTTGTTGATTATCAAGATGAAATTAATGACTTTTTGAATAAAATACATCACACTTCCAACCGCATAAATACTGTTTACGATTTACCTAGCGAAATTAGCAACTAGCCGTTTTAAGGGCATTTCTAGTTGGCAGTATACAGATAGGCATCGGTAAACTTGAATTTTTCGACAGCCAATTGCTCCGAAGCAGATTTAAAATCTGCGAAAAGCGTTAAATACACCTTGAAAATTCCCTTATCGTGAACAAAACCTGCTTTGGGATATCCGTTTTTTACTAAAATTTGTACTGCATTAACAGCCTCCTTTTCGTTGGGATAATTAGCCGCAATTAAATATATTGTTCCTGAAGCATGTTCACAGTCGGCAGAGGCAGTGGAACTATGGGTGGGATCTGTTGTCAAAGGCATATTTACCTTTGCAATTTTCCCTCTTTGGTAGTTACGCATTATACTGTCGGCTACAGCATTTATTTCCAAAGTTACCAAGCCGCTATCAGTGGAGTAAGACGGATGCATTAGCTTTTTACCCATGTAAATTACGGGCATATAAATACTTCCCTTGTACCCCGATGCGGCCAATTTGTTGAGCATTTCGGATGCATTAGAAGTAGTTTCTACTGCTTTTTCGGCAAACGAAATTCCACGAGCAGTAAGCACTTGTTTTGTTTGTTTACAAACCGAACAATCGTGTTTTGTGAATATAAAAAGTGTATCCTGTGCCTTAATGAGGTGTATTGACACACAAAAAAGGCATACTGTAATTATACGTTTTAGTATCATATTTTTTAAAAACAAATCCCGACAGCAATTGTTTTGAAGTCGGGATTTGTAGGATTAAAAGTCGACGAATTAGTTTTTAACTAATTTATTTACATGTAGGAGTTTCGAATTTGACTGAATAGTTACCATATAAATACCTTCGTTCAAGGTCGAAGTATTTATTTCGAAACGATTATATCCAGCAACAGCATTTAGTTGTTGAGAAAGCATTCGTTTACCATCGAGACTACTTATCCAAATACTAACATTTTCGACACGATTACTTGAATAAACAATTTGTAATAGGTCTTTCACCGGATTTGGATACAAACTTACATTTGTTTTTGCCTGATTAAGTGCAAGCAGTCTGGTAGGGGTCGAAGGTATTTGATAATACGACGATACGGTAACACCTTGAACCGCTGCACCAGTATAAGGAACTCCATATCTGCCACTTGCAATTGGTTTAGGAGTACCGCCACCATTATTGCACACTAACGATAAATACAGCAAGGCTTTTCCGTCCTTATCAACCGTATAGTTCGAAGTGATATTCGTTATGTTTGTTCTTTGTTTAATAGCCCAAACTACCTGAATTTCTGTAATGCTAATAACGGAAGAACTTACGATATAAACCGTATCGATAGGTGTGTTAAAGTCGAAATAGCACGAATTCTCCAAGATTTTAGCCAATGTATCTTTTACAGTTACCAAAATATCTTGATCCACAGGTAAAACAATATTTATCGGTTTTGCAAAAATACAGCTTTCGTCGTCCTGAGTTGCTTTTGGATTATAATTCAATGCCATCTGCGAAGTACAACCTGAAATATCGACACCTGCAAACACACAACTTCCATTGTCGCTTGTGGCAACCGGATTATAGTTCAAAGCCGTATTATTCATACAACCCTTTATGGTATCGTTAATGGTTTCGAATACGCAAGTACCATTGTCGGTATTGGCATTTGGATTGTAGTTCAACGCTTGTTTGTTGGTACAGCCCAACGAAGCTACAGGTGCAAACACGCAAGTACGATTGTCTTTTGTTGCCAATGGATTATAATTTTGTGCCAACGGATCGGTACAACCCAAAATCTGTGTGTTATATTCGCAATTACCATCGTTGTGTGTAGCAGTTGGTTTAAAGTTCGTAGCTGCTTTGTCGGTACAACCCCAAATTTTCACCTGATACTTACACAGCGCTAATGTATCCATACAGCCCGGAATTTGTGTTTGATACAAACAATTTCCATTGTCTATTTTCGCTAACGAATTGTAGTTCAATGCCAACGAATCGGTACAGCCATATACGGTTTTAATCGAATCGTAAGTACAAGTTCCATCGTTTACTTTTGCCAACGAATTGTAATTCTTCGCTTTTCTATCGGTACATCCTTTTACAAGTTGTTCTTCAAACTTACAAGTTCCATTATTTACAGTTGCTAATGAATTGAAATTCAGCGCCAATTTATTAGTACAACCATATATAGGCAGCTTAATTGAGTCGGCAAACACACACGATCCGTTTTCGACAGTTGCTAACGGATTGTAGTTTTTAGCTGAAGGTTTTGTACAACCAAAGATTTTAGTTGCTTCGTCGCTAAACACACAAGTTCCATTATCGTGAGTTGCCAATCGGTTAAAGTTCCTAGCCGTTGGATTGGTACAGCCAAGAATCATTTTTGTTGAATCTTGGAAAACACACGTACCATTGTCTTTTGTAGCAAGTGGATTGTAGTTTTTTGCCATCGGATTTGTACATCCTAAAACTGCAATGGTTGAATCTTTATAAATACAAGATCCATTTTCTTTATTCGCATTCGGATTGTAGTTTAGTGCACCTTGTTTAGTACAACCATAAATTACAGACGGGTTGTTAGCAAAAACACAACTACCATTTTCCATTGTTGCTTTAGGATTGTAATTCATTGCTTGTAAATTAGTACATCCCCAAACTACTTGAACCGAATCAGAAAAAATACAACTGCCATTCTCTTTATTCGCTTTTGGATTAAAGTTTTTGGCAATAGGATTTGTACATCCCCAAACTACTTGCGCCGAATCAACAAAAACACAACTTCCATCTTCTTTATTTGCTAATTGATTATAGTTTTTAGCTGTTGGATTCATACAACCATAAATAATCGTTGAATCTCCATAAGCACATGTACCATTGTCTTTAACTGCATTTGGATTATAATTTGAAGCTGTTGGATTCATACAACCCCAAACAATCATGGTTGAATCGCCAAAAGTACAACTTCCGTTTTCGATGGTTGCCATCGGATTATAATTGCGAGCAACAGGATTGGTACAACCATAAATGGGCGAAGTTGTTTGCGGGAACTGACAACTGCCATCTTCCATTGTTGCAAATCTATTAAAATTCAATGCCTTAGGATTCATACAGCCATAAATCAATTTCAACGAATCGCCAAACTGACATTTTCCATCATCTTTTGTTGCAGTTGGTTTATAGTTTATTGCCGAAGGATTCATACAGCCCCAAATTACACTTGTAGAATCGCTAAAAATACAAGAACCATTGGGCGTATTTGCTAACGGATTGTAATTCTTTGCCAATGGATTCATACAACCATAAATTGGGTTTGCGGTTGAATCGTAAACACATTGTGCCGGAGCTGTTGCTAAAGGATTGTAGTTTTTTGCTTTTGAATCCATACATCCGTAAATTGGGTTAGCGGTAGAGTCATAAACACATTGTGCCGGAGCTGTTGCTAAAGGATTGTAATTCTTTGCTTTTGAATCCATACAGCCGTAAATCGGATTAGCGGTTGAATCGTAAACACATTGTGCCGGAGCTGTTGCTAAAGGATTGTAGTTTTTTGCTTTTGAATCCATACAGCCGTAAATCGGGTTAGCGGTTGAATCGTAAACACATTGTGCCGGAGCTGTTGCTAATGGATTGTAATTCTTTGCTTTTGAATCCATACATCCGTAAATTGGGTTAGCGGTAGAGTCGTAAACACACTGTGCCGGAGCTGTTGCTAATGGATTGTAATTCTTTGCTTTTGAATCCATACAACCATAAATCGGATTAGCGGTTGAATCGTAGATACACGCTGCAGGCTTTGTTGCTAAAGGATTGTAATTCTTTGCTTTTGTATCCATACAGCCGTAAATAGGATTAGCAGTAGAGTCGTAAACACATTGTGCCGGAGCTGTTGCTAAAGGATTGTAATTCTTTGCTTTTGTATCCATACAGCCGTAAATCGGATTAGCAGTAGAGTCATAAACACATTGTGCCGGAGCTGTTGCTAATGGATTGTAATTCTTTGCTTTTGAATCCATACAGCCGTAAATAGGATTAGCAGTAGAGTCATAAACACATTGTGCCGGAGCTGTTGCTAAAGGATTGTAATTCTTTGCTTTTGAATCCATACAGCCGTAAATCGGCGTAGCGGTTGAATCGTAAACACATTGTGCTGGCTTTGTTGCTAAAGGATTGTAATTCTTTGCTTTTGAATCCATACAACCGTAAATCGGCGTAGCGGTTGAATCGTAAACACACTGTGCCGGAGCTGTTGCTAATGGATTGTAGTTTTTTGCTTTTGAATCCATACAGCCGTAAATCGGGTTAGAGGTAGAGTCGTAAACACACTGTGCTGGCTTTGTTGCTAAAGGATTGTAATTTTTAGCTTTTGAATCCATACAACCATAAATCGGATTAGCTGTTGAATCGTAAACACATTGTGCCGGAGCTGTTGCTAATGGATTGTAGTTTTTTGCTTTTGAATCCATACAACCATAAATTGGCGTAGTAGTTGTCGAATCTTTCTGTGCAGTAAGCCGAGTACCGAACAAAATAGAAAATAACAGCATAAAAATAAAAAGTGTACTTTTTTTCATTTTGTCAATTTTTTAAAGTAAATACTATTACAATGAAATATAAATGGCAAAAATAGTTTATTTTCATAAATAATACACTCATAAATAAATATTTAACATAGTTAATTTAAAAGTAAAAATAAAAAAAACGCAAACCGAATACCTTAAAGTATCTGATTTGCGCTTAAATTTTCATTTCAAGAATTTTTATTTCTTCGAATTGCGTTTACGATCGTTTTCGTCCAAATAAATTTTGCGTAAACGGATTTTTGTAGGTGTTAATTCCACATATTCATCTTCCTTGATATATTCCAAGGCTTCTTCCAAGCTGAAAACAATAGGAGGAATAAGCTTTGTTTTATCATCGGCACCCGAAGCACGCATGTTGGTAAGCTTTTTGGGCTTGGTAACGTTTACTACCATATCGCCTTCTTTTGAGCTTTCGCCTACAACTTGTCCAGAATAAATTTCGTCCTGTGGAAAAACAAAGAATCGACCACGATCCTGTAATTTATCCAACGAATAAGCAAATGCTGTTCCACCTTCCATAGCAATGATAGAACCATTGTTGCGTTTTTCGATAACTCCTTTGTAAGGTTGATATTCGAAAAAGCGGTGCGACATAATAGCTTCACCTGCCGAAGAAGTTAATACACTATTGCGCAAGCCAATAATACCACGCGATGGAATTAAAAATTCCAACTGAATGCGGTCGTTCATTACTTCCATGCTAAGCATTTCGCCTTTGCGTATAGCTACCATTTCGATAATTTTTCCCGAACATTCTTCCGGCAAATTTATGGTCAATTGTTCGATTGGTTCGCAACGTTTGCCGTCAATTTCTTTGTAAATAACCTGTGGCTGACCAACTTGTAACTCGTAACCTTCGCGACGCATTGTTTCGATAAGCACCGATAAGTGCAACACACCACGTCCAAACACGTTCCAAATATCCGAATCCAAATTTTTCTCAACACGGAGTGCTAAGTTTTTATCCAATTCTTTCATTAAGCGGTCGTGAATGTGGCGCGAAGTAACGAATTTTCCTTCTTTACCAAAAAACGGTGAGTTGTTGATGGTGAACACCATACTCATGGTTGGTTCGTCGATTGCAATCGGTTTGAGTGGTTCAGGGTTTTGCAAGTCGCAAACCGAATCGCCAATTTCAAAGCCTTCGATGCCAACAAGTGCACAAATATCACCCGATTTTACTTCGGTAGCTTTCGTACGACCTAAACCAGTAAATGTATGCAATTCTTTGATGCGGCATTTTGTAGTTTTGCCATCGCGTTTTACCAAATTTACATCCATACCTTCGCGCAAAACACCACGGTGTACACGTCCTACAGCAATACGACCAACATACGATGAATAATCAAGCGAGGTAATAAGCATTTGAGGTGTACCTTCGAGCATTATTGGCGCAGGAATATGTTCAATAATAGCATCTAACAAAGGAATAATATTGTCAGTTTCGTTTTTCCAATCTTCACTCATCCAATTGTTTTTGGCAGAGCCATAAATAGTATGGAAATTAAGCTGATCTTCGGTAGCATCGAGGTTGTACATAAGGTCGAACACCATTTCGTGCACCTCATCTGGGCGGCAGTTTGGTTTATCTACTTTATTAACAACAACAATTGGTTTTAAGCCAATTTGTAATGCTTTTTGAAGCACAAAGCGGGTTTGAGGCATTGGACCTTCGAAAGCATCTACCAATAGCAGCACGCCATCGGCCATGTTCAATACTCGTTCCACTTCGCCACCAAAATCGGCGTGACCCGGTGTGTCAATTATATTAATTTTGCATCCCTGATAATCTATGGATACGTTTTTGGCCAAAATGGTAATGCCGCGCTCGCGTTCGAGGTCATTGCTATCCATAATTAACTCGCCTGCGGTTTCATTGTCGCGAAATAAGTGCCCAGCCATCAACATTTTATCTACTAATGTAGTTTTGCCGTGGTCAACGTGAGCAATAATTGCAATGTTTCTAATTTTCTGCATGTAAAACAATCTTTTTTTTGAGGGTGCAAAGGTAGTGAAAATTATTCAGTTACACTTACAATAGGTGTTACGAACCAAAGAATTTTGTATCTTTGCAGTCCGAAAATTTAGAAAAACAAACGAATAAGATGAATTTTATAGAAGAATTAAGCTGGCGTGGAATGATTCATACCATGATGCCCGGAACGGAAGAACAGTTGGCAAAAGAACTTACAACAGCTTATGTTGGCATCGACCCTACGGCCGACTCACTCCATATCGGGCACCTCGTAAGCGTTATGATGCTCCGTCATTTTCAACGTGCTGGCCACAAACCAATTGCATTAATTGGCGGTGCCACTGGTATGATTGGCGACCCTTCGGGCAAATCGGCTGAGCGTAATTTATTAGACGAAGCAGCGCTTCGCCACAATCAGGAATGTATCAAAGCACAATTAGCTAAGTTTTTAGACTTCGAAAGCGATGCTCCCAATGCTGCCGAGTTGGTAAACAACTACGATTGGATGAAGAATTATACTTTTCTCGATTTTATCCGCGACATTGGTAAGCACCTCACCGTGAACTACATGATGGCCAAAGATTCGGTAAAAAAACGCCTAAGCAGCGAATCGAGTGTGGGCATGTCATTTACCGAATTTTCGTATCAGTTATTACAAGGCTATGACTTTTTATGGCTAAATCAACATAAAAACTGCAAACTGCAAATGGGCGGTTCCGACCAATGGGGAAATATAACCACAGGTACAGAGCTAATTCGTCGCAAAACAGATGGCGATGCCTTTGCCTTAGTTTGCCCGCTAATAACCAAAGCCGATGGGGGCAAATTTGGCAAAACCGAAAGCGGAAACGTATGGCTCGACCGTCGTTACACTTCGCCTTATAAATTTTTTCAGTTTTGGTTAAATGTAAGCGATGCCGATGCCGAAAAATACATCAAAATATTCACGCCCATCGAAAAAGAGGAAGTAGAAAACTTGATTATTGAACATGCTGCTGCACCGCATTTACGCATTTTACAAAAACGATTGGCCAAAGAAGTAACAATTTTGGTACATTCGGAGGAAGATTACAATGCCGCAATAGAAGCTTCGAATATTTTGTTTGGAAATGCCACTTCGGATGCTCTGAAGAAACTGGACGAAGATACTTTATTGGCTGTATTCGAAGGAGTTCCGCAGTTTAAAGTTGCTAAATCAGCTTTCGACTTGGGCGTAAAAGCCATTGATTTGTTAGTTGATAATGCCGCCGTTTTTCCATCGAAAGGTGAAATGCGCAAATTGGTACAATCGGGAGGTGTAAGTTTGAACAAAGAAAAACTTGAAAATCAGGATCAACTTATTGGAACCGAGAATTTACTCAATGGCAAATATCTGTTGGCACAAAAAGGCAAAAAGAATTACTATTTGATAATTGTTGAATAAAATCTTTCAGAGCGTATTTTTTGATATAAATCTTCAGCTTCAAAGCCTAATATTCAAAACTTATTACAAAAAAAACGTTCGGAAACTATCTCCGAACGTTTTTTTATATAAAATTTATATCGATTATTTTTATCTACTGTTGTCGAAATTTTCGAACCTGATTTATAATTTTAATCGTAAACTGATTGACGCGTACCAACTTTAATAACTTCAACAATTAGAATATTATCATTAATTGTATAGATTACTCGATAAGAACCAACACGAATACGATAAATATGATCATATCCAACTAATTTTTTACAACCTGAAGGACGTGGATTGTTTTCCAAATCGTAAATTGCAAAAGCAATTTTTTGAGCATATAAAAGCGGTATTTTATCTAATTGTTTTTTTACAATTTTAGCAATGATTACATTATACATTTTTTTTCAATCTTTCATCCATGTGCTTTTTTAACTCTTCTAATGTAATAGTTTCGCCACCACGAAGATTTTCGGCTTCCATTCCATCCAAAAAATCTTCTAATAATTCGTTTTTGCCGTAACGTTTCAAATCAATGCGTACATGTGTAGCTACACCATGTACATTTTTTTCATATTTAATTCCTGCTATTGGCATAATGATATTCTTTTTTTTGGTTTTATAAATATAGATGCAAAGATAATTATTGTTTGGTAAATAAAAAATAAAAGCAATCTATTTGACTGCTTTTATTTTATAGTTGAAAAAATAGCTTTATCTTCTACCACTATTCTCATTTCGCTTACTATCGTTACTATTACTGCTGCTACGTTTAGTTTCGGAGCTTTTGCTCGAGCTACGAGGCGATTCGCTGCGTGAAGTACTTGCGGGCGTGCTTACTCGCTGACTTGAACTGCTACGTTCCACATTTTTACTTTCAGTAGCAGGGCGAGCCGAGCGAACATTTTCGTTTGAGCTGCGGGTATCATAGTTGCTTTTACTTTCCGATACTCTCTTATCAGTGCTTCTTGCATCAACGCTTCTCGAATTATTTTCGCTTGGTGAATAAACGCTTCTGTTTCCCGAGTTCGATTCTCTTGTTGGTTGAGTTGTTTCGGTACGAGTACTGCGAGTTGGTTCAGCTACTCTTGTATTTTCTCCCGAACGATTTCCAGAAACAGTGCGCGAGTCGGTTGCTGTTCGTGTAGAACGATTGTAAACATCGTCGTTTGACGTACGGTTCGAATTGGCACTTCGGCTTGCACTTCCACTGCGTTCGGTCGATTTTACGTAATCGCTATTGCGTCGTTTATCCATTTCGTAACGGTTGCTATACTCCGTATTTCGTTTGCTGTAAGTCCTTTCGGGGTAGCGTACACTGTAATCGTTGCGGCTTACCGAATTGTACATGCGATATGCACTACGACTGTGCCAACTGCTTGAATAATTGTAACCATGATTGTAATTTACATAGCCATGTACGTGCGATAAATAGATATTAATTTCCAACGGACGACGATAGTTATAGTATCTTGGATAATATCCCCAATAGTAAGGCGAGTTCCATCTATGGTATGAAGAACCCCAAAACCATGAATAAATAAGAGGTGTGCGATAATACACAGGTTCGATAATATAATTTGCCCCATAAATGTAAGGATCGCCAATTACTTGAACATAACTACGACGATAACGATCGCGCTCCACTACTATGGTAGCCACATCTTGATACACATCGCGGTCGAGAATTGCCTGAATAACCACTAAATTAGTATTATTTTCGGATGATTCAATTACACGAAGGTAATCTACATCACCATCGTTGTTCAAATCTAAATTAGAAATACGACTATCGTAATCGTTAATGCGTTGTTCGAAATCTTCCAAATTGCGCGAATCGCCAAAAATAGAAGAAATGGCTTTGAGGTCGAGATAATAACTAATATCGTTGTTTACTGCTTCAATTTGTATCCGTTGTCTGGCCATACCTTGTATGGTACCTGCTATTGTAAAAATAGCTATCAGACTTAAAATGCGTGTTTTCATATTGGTAATTTTTATTTAAAAGATAAATACTAAATAAGGTTGCAACTTCGTTTTTTTTTCCGGTATTAGGCATAAAACAAAAGCTGTGCCACAAATTTTATTTATATTTGCAAAGAAAATAGAAGCTTTTATGAATACAATTGATATTATTATTTTAATCCCATTGTTATTGGGATTTGTTTTTGGTTTATCCAAAGGGTTAATCCGCGAAATTATTTCGCTGGCAGTCATTATTGTAGGCATTTACGGTTCCAAATGGTTTTCACCCATTATGAGTTCAATTCTTACCGATGTTTTTGGGGTGTCGAAAACTGTAGCTGTGCCACTTTCGTTCGTTATTATTTTTATTGCCATTGCTTTATTAATGATGTTTCTAGCCCGCTCGTTAGATAAATTAGTAGAAAATATTTCGCTTGGCGGATTAAATAAAATTTTTGGTGGTATATTTGGCGCATTAAAATACGCCTTGATAATCAGCTTATTGCTAAACGTATTTGATGTTTTAGATTCGAAAATTAGCATACTTAATGCCCAAACAAAAACCGACTCCATACTCTATAAACCCATGCTTGGGCTAGCACCCCAACTTTGGGAAGAAGTAAAAGAAATAAAAACTGAAAAAGAGGTTTAATTAGCGCGAAAAAAAACTGCCCCAAGCCCCTAAAGGGGATGTGAAGTTACTTACGTCTCTTAAATCCGAATCATTTAATTTTAATGTAAAACACTTCAAACACCACTCTTTAAGCCCCTTTAGGGGTTTGGGGCAGTATTAGATTTGTTTCTTTATTTTCATATTGAAATTTCTACATCTTTAATACTATAAACTAAACATGACTGCATTGTTACATAATTTTTCAGGTGCAAAACTGGAATGCGGTACCGACGAAGCAGGACGAGGCTGCTTGGCGGGTCCTGTTGTTGCTGCTGCCGTTATACTTCCCGAAGGTTTTGAGTGCCCCGAGCTCAACGACTCGAAGCTACTTACCGAAAAAGAACGCGACACCCTTCGTCCGATTATTGAGCAAAACGCCATTGCTTGGGCTGTGGGTGTGGTTGATAATATTGAAATTGACCAGATAAATATCCTTAATGCCTCTATTCTGGCCATGCACAAATCCATTGAAGGACTTTCGGTGCAACCTCAGTTTATAATTTCGGATGGAAATCGTTTTAAACCCTATAAAAACATTCCACACCAAACCATTGTAAAAGGCGATACCAAATACCTTTCTATTGCTGCCGCTTCGGTATTGGCCAAAACGCACCGCGACGAGTTAATGCAATTGTTTCATGCAGAATATCCTCATTACGAATGGGATAAAAACAAAGCCTATCCTACCAAAGCACATAGGTTTGCAATAGCCCTTAACGGAACAACTCCCTACCATCGTATGACTTTTAACCTAACGGGCGAAAAGGAGTTTTATGAATTGAAGAAAGCGGCGAAGAAAACTGGTAAAAAAAAATGATGCATATAAGTTAATGGACAAATTTAACACACCATTATAAAATATTTACCTCACCCTAACAATCTCCTTGAGGAGAGGGAATTGCGGTCTGCAACTAATAAAGTTATGCGACATTATTTTATTCTACTTACTTAGAATAAGGGCTTTAGCCAATCAAATATAATGTGTTGAGATTTAAAATTTTAGAACAATGGCTGAATATAAAAAGAAACTGGTAATTTTAACTGGTGCCGGTATGTCGGCAGAGAGTGGAATTTCAACATTCAGAGATTCGGGTGGATTGTGGGAGAAGCACAAGATTGAGGATGTGGCAACGCCCGAAGCTTGGGATGCAAACCCAGAGCTTGTACACCGATTTTACAACGAACGCCGAAAGCAATTGGTGGATTCAGAGCCAAATGAAGGACACATGGGATTGGTTGATTTGGAAAAGCATTTTGAAGTAAAGATAATAACTCAGAATGTGGATAATCTGCATGAACGTGCTGGCAGTTCGTGGGTATTGCATTTGCATGGCGACTTAATGAAAATGCGTTCAACCAGCCCAGGCGAAGAGGTGTACGATGTGAAACCCGAAAAGATAGAATACTTTATGGGTGATTTGTGCCCCAAAGGTTACCCGCTCCGTCCGCATATTGTGTGGTTTGGCGAGGAGGTTCCGAATATAGCGTATGCCGCCGAAATTGTGCAATCGGCAGATATAGTGGTAGTGATTGGAACTTCATTGCAAGTATATCCTGCGGCAGGTCTGCTGCGATATGCACGCTACAATGTTCCTGTTTATCTGATTGACCCAAACCCTGTAGATACTAATACTAGAAAATTTGCTTTTATACAGAAGGGAGCAACAGAAGGAGTGAAGGAATTGAAGCGCATATTGGGTATTTGAAATGGATTGAATTGGATTGAATTGGATTGGATTGGATTGGATTGGATTGGATTGGGTGCCATTTATCCCGCAGAAGGCGGGAGCCCATTCATTTAAGATAATATAGAATATGGGCTTTGGCCAAATAAATAAAAACATTTCTCAGCAATTAATCAGTTTCCTATAAAGAATTGAGCGTATTGAATACTTGCGCAAAAGTTCTATTATGGGATTCTTTTATGCAAAAAAATTAAACTCAAAACAAACCAAAATAATTTCAACCAATAAGCTGATAATCTGAATAGTTTTTTGTAGTTTTGCGGGGTTGAAAAAAAAATCTTAATCGAGCAAAATTTATAGCATGTCATTATTCCAAACACAAGTTGAACGTCAGTTTTTAGCGGGTATAACCACCAATCTGAGTCCGATTTACAAAAAATATGTCGATTATTTTGGTAATCCTGCCATTCAGGCAAATATATTAGAACTGATAGAACAGCAATATCAGGGTGAATTTATTGAAGCATTATTCGTAAATGTATTAGGCTATATTGCCCAACCTCAGCCAAATTTCAATCTTCTTAGGGAAAAGAAAAACGAAACGGATGCTAAAAGTGCCGATGCAGCTATTCGTATCAACAACCAAATTGTAGCGGTAATTGAGTTGAAAGACCACAAAACACAGGATTTAAAGAAGGTTGAGGTTCAGGCTTTTGGCTACAAAAACAATCATAAAAACTGCCGTTACGTTATTACCTCCAATTTTGAACGATTGCGGTTTTATATCGACAATGCCGTTGATTTTATAGAGTTCGACTTATTTAATCTTACGTATGATGAATTTCATAGGCTTTGGTTGTGCCTCTCCTACGAAAGTATGGCAAAGAATCTGCCACAAGAGATTAAAAATCAATCAATAAGCAACGAAGATGTAATTACAAAGCAACTCTATAAGGATTATTCCATTTTTAAACGTCAGCTTTTCGATAGTATCGTATCGTTGAATCCCGAATATGATAAGCTGTTCCTGTTTAAAAAAACGCAAAAACTGCTCGACCGCTTTCTGTTTCTGCTTTTTGCCGAAGACAAAGACCTACTTCCTGCCAACTCGGTAAAAGCTACAATTGAAAAATGGAAAAAATTCAATGCCGACCCAATGAACGATTATCAGTCGTTATACAGTCGGTTTGTGAAGTATTTCAAACTGTTGGATGTAGGATATAAAGATGCCAATACAGAGATTTATGCCTACAATGGCGGTTTATTTGCCAACGATGAGTTGCTGAATCAAATCAAAGTAGACGACACCATACTTTCGGAAAACATACTCAAATTAGCTGTTTACGACTATGGTACCGATGTAGATGTAAATATTCTGGGTCATATTTTCGAAAACAGTCTGAGCGAAATTGAACAGATTGCCAATGAAATTACATCTGGTACATTCTCCCCTCCTTCGGGGAGGTCGGGAGGGGTCTCGAAGCGTAAACAAGATGGCGTGGTTTATACTCCACACTATATTACTCAGTACATTATTGAAAATACAGTTGGACGGTTGTGCGAGGAAAAGAAAACCGAACTGGGTATATGCGAAGAACTATTCGAATTCAAAAGCAGGTCGAAAAAAGAGCAAGAAGATAAAAAGAAACAAGCACTAAAAGTGTTTGATGCTTACCGTGAATGGCTGTTGCAAATCACAATTGTTGACCCTGCATGTGGAAGCGGTGCATTCCTGAATACCGCACTCGATTTTTTAATAGCCGAACACAGCTGGATTGACAACCAGCAGGAGAGAATTACAGGATTGAAAAACCATTACTCCATGGGACTGTCGAACATCGAAAACACCATTTTGGAAAACAATCTTTACGGCGTGGATATTAACGAAGAAAGTGTTGAAATTGCCAAGCTATCGTTGTGGCTGCGCACCGCCAAACCTCACCGCAAACTCAGCTCGTTGAATAATAATATCAAATGCGGTAATTCGCTGATTGACGACCCTGCTGTGGCAGGCGATAAAGCGTTCGACTGGCACAACGAATTCCCGCAGGTGTTTGGGCGTGAACAAAAACCCGTTGAAATAATTTCTATCGAAAAGATAGAAACACCTGATTACCTGAAACTTATTAAAGAAAAATCGGCAGAAGCGCAATTAAAAGCCGAACAGGGTATTGCCTTATCGAAAGAAGCGTTGGAAATAACCAAACAATTGGCAGAATATGCCCATAAATTAGAAGTTGTATCCGCACCCAAAGCCAAATATGAAAAACAACAGAAAGGTGGTTTTGATGTTGTGATTGGGAATCCGCCGTATGTAAGACTTGAAACGATGAAGGACATATCGGAAGCTATGTCGAATATGAATTATAAAACATTCGAAAAACGTGGTGATTTATATTGCCTATTTGTTGAGAAAGGTTTTAATCTTTTAAAACAGAACGGTATAATCTCTTTTATCATGCCAAATAAATGGATGCAGGCCGGATATGGAAAATCATTACGAGAGTTTTTCCTTCAATACGAACTAAATCAACTTATTGATTTTGGTGATATTCAGATTTTCGAAGGTGTAACGACTTATCCCTGTATTTTTGTTTCACGCAAGGCACAACCCAAAAAAGTTGTAAATGTATCAGTATTGTCAAGTATCCATTCTGACGATTTTTACTCGAACGTAACACTTTCTGCCGAGAAATTTGAAATATCAAAACTGAATTCGGAAACTTGGGTATTATCATCGTCCAATGACCAAAAATTAATCGAATGTCTTAAAAGGTCTTTTCCAAAATTGATTGAAGTGATTAATGAAGAAGCTTTTAGGGGGATTATCCCAGGTTTGAGTGAAGCTTATATTATTGATGAAGAAACTAAAATAAAATTGATCCATAAACATATTTCCTCAGAAAACATAATTAATCCGATAGTAAGAGGACGAAATATGAAACGATATGGAATTCCTCAATTAAGTGAATGTGATTTTATTATCTTAGCCAAGTACGGAAGTTATCAACACCTCGAAAAAGACTATCCTGCAATATATGAAAGACTTCAAACATTTGAAGTGGATTTAAAAAAGCGTGGTCAGTGCAATGGAAGTAAACCCAGCATCGAGAAGCCATTTTCGGGTCAACATCATTGGTTAGAATTAGATAATTGCCCAACAGATGATTATTTGGTAAAATTCAACAGTCCTAAAATTATGTATCAAGTGTTTCAGGTAAAACCATGTTTTATCTATGATGAGCAAGGACTTTTTTGTAATAATTCAATGTGGATTATTCCCTCTGCAGATAAAGGTTTACTTGCCATATTAAACTCGAAAATGGGTTGGTGGCTAATAACAAAATACTGCACACAAATACAAAATGGAGTTCAATTAATTTGGAAGTATTTTGGTCAAATACCAATTGCAAATACAACTGAAGAATTAGCTGTTAAAGCCAATGAAATGCTCATATTACACAAGGCATTAAATGATTCATCTCAAAAATTCCAACGTATGCTTCAGCGTAAGTTCGATTTGGAAGAGTTGCCTGGCAAACTGCAAAACTGGTATCTACTAAGCTACAAAGAGTTTATTACTGAACTTGCTAAGAAAAAAGTAAAACTCACCCTCGCTCAGGAAGCCGAATGGGAAGACTATTTCAATACGGAAAAAGCAAAAGCCCTCGAAATAAAAAAACAAATAGATGATACTGACCGCAAAATTGACCGAATGGTGTATGCACTGTATGAATTGACGGAAGAGGAAATTAAGATTGTGGAGGGGTAGAAGTTGGTTTATAAATAGTAGCTCCAAACAACTAAAAATGGGTCAAAAGATAGAAATAGATAACGAAAATCAGACAGTTCTGCTTTTTAGTGCTAAAAAGCAGTAATGGGAAGATAAGACCATGTCGGTTTCAGCTATGAACATAGCATCGGATTATGGAAATGTAAATGGCTATGATGTATATTTCATCGGTGCAGATAAAAAATTCTTTTATAAAGAAGAGAACGTCCGAATACTGCATAAAATTAAGAATATCAATATCGAAAAACAGGATGTTTATGCTGACGGTGTAAATGTTCATTGCAACGCAAACGTTAAAGGAATTATTTGGTTAAAGAATAATGTGTTTTGGAACGGAAATTTCAGTTTACAATTTCACCCTTACTCCTACATTAAAATTAATTCCAGGCTGCACCAAGCCACCATAATCGGCATAATTCACGTCGAGTAAATTGTTGCCATCGGCAAAAATAGCATAATATTTATCAGTCCAAAGCAAGCGCAAATCCAACATCGTAAATGGTTTATAGAGCGTTTTAGTAGCGTTTGCAAAATCTACATAATCGCCTGCACGGTCGTTGTACGATACTTTCCACTGAGCCGAAAGTTTGCTAACAATGGTGTGATTAACACTCACAACAGCTTTATGACGGAGATAATCTAATGCGTATTTTGAATCAAACGACACCGCTTCTTTATTGAGTGTGAGATACGAATAGGATAGGGCTATTTTTTTAACAAAACCCGTTTTAAAATAATATTCGGTAGAAGCATCCACACCAAAAGCATTTATATTGGCTAAATTTTTGCTTTCCCACTTCGAAGTTGGCTCAAATCGAACCCAGTCAATTACATTTTTTCCAATGCGATAAAATGCTGACGTATTCAACTTGAGCCCCATTTTATCGTATCTAGAACCTATTTCGTATGTAGTAGCGGTTTCGGGTAGTAAATTTGCATCCGCTTTCTGAATAGAATTTTGCAAATACAAATCGGTGAATGTGGGCAAACGCACAGCTGAATTTACCGAAGTGTAAAAACGCAAATTATCGGTAGCGTTGTAACTCACATCGCCCCCACCCGACCACATAAAACCGTATCGCTTGTTGGAAGTAGCAGAAACGCCCAGCGACAAATTAAATTGACGAATGTTTTTCGAAAAATCGGCAAAAGCGGTCGAAAGCAGACGGTTATCAGCTTTTGTAAACGGATGACTGGCAGCAAAAATATTATCTTTGGGTGTAGGTAAAACAATTCCCAGCGCATTGCTATAAATATGTTCGTTGCGCACATCGAGTCCAAAAGTACTTTTTACAAATGACGATTGATAAGTTGCAGTTGCTTTTGCGCCCGAAACATCCGTCACGTGATAGTTATGTGTGGTATACCATGTTGGTTTTGTGCTAATTGAGTCTCTGAAAAGCTCAAACCTATCATAATGTTTACGAGCATAAGTCTGTGCCGAAAATTGAAAATTAGTTGTGGTTAAATTCCAACTTAATGCCCCAAGAAATGTTTGGGTATGGTCGAACTGATTTGGGTAAGCAAACGAATAGAAAGCATTAGCTCCGTACGATTTTTGCTGATAAGCCAATTGTAAATCAAATTTCCCTACCTTATTAGTTGTCAGTGTGGTGTGCGAAAAAGCATTTAGTATTTTAAAGTCGGTATTGGGAATATATCCATCGCTTGCTTTGTTGGAAAACGAGAGGAAAGATGCCAACTTTTTAGAACCTACACTGCCCGAAATATTTTGAGTAAAGGTACCGTAACTTCCAGCTGTGAGTTGTGCAGAAACCGAATTTTTACTTTTTTTGTATGTAATAATATTAATTGCTCCGCTAAAAGCATTTGGTCCATACAATCGGGCTGCTGAGCCTTGCAAAAGTTCAATACGCGAAATATCCGACAATTCTACTGGTACATCAAGGTTGTAATGCCCTGTTTGTGGGTCAGTTATGTTAACTCCATTGAGCAATACAAGAACCTGATCGAACGAGCCACCACGTATACTAATATCCGATTGCGTCCCTCCCACTCCACGTTGTCGAATATCTACTCCCGAAATTGTTTCTAACAAATCGTCGAGACTTTGCACCGGTAGTTTTGTTATTGTAGCTTTGTCGATAACAGTAAGCAACCTACCCGAGCCAGTTTTTAACTGATTTTGAGCAGCATTCACATCTACTTCTTGCAATTCGACTTTTAAAGTATCCACATTTTTCTGACTAAACGAAAAAAGTGAAAACAACACAAAAAAGGAGAAAATAAAAATTGTTTTCTTGAACATTTTGGATAAAATAAAAAACGGTTGAAACAGAATTTAATCCGTTTCAACCGTTTTGGTTAATAAAATATCTTGTTATTAATACTATTTTGCGACCATGCGCAGCGGTTAGGTCGTTTTTAGTTGCTGAAATAGAGGCAATTTCGGTAGCCATGAGCATCTCATCATTAAATTCCTGCTCATTTTCATCAAGAGCTAAAAAAGCGTTTTCATTATTCAGAATACCACTAGACAAAGCTTTCACTTCAGATTTTTCGCAAATCGAAACAGCAAGCACACCGATAGTTACAGCCAAAGTAAAACTTACAAACAAGGCATAACCCGCACGACTCCATCTACGGAAACGCAGCGAAACTTGTCTATTTGTAACTTTTTTATTCATAACGCTATAAACTATAAAAACAAAATGCCCCAAGCCCCTAAATGGGATGTGTAGTTAGCTTCGTTTTTAAAACCCTAAACAATTATTATTAATGTAAATTATTTCGAATACCAGTCTTTTAGCCCCTTTAGGGGTTTGGGGCAATAATATTTCTTATTTTCTAATAAATACTGCCTTATTCAAGCGTCCTACCCACACATCGGTATAAGTTTGAGGCAATGAATCACGACCACCTATCAATATGATATTCTTATCTTTATCAACTACAGCTGAGTGATTAAAACGTCGTTTGTAATTTTTGTAAGCTGAAATTACGCTATCGTTACGATTAAATGTATATTTTTCACGTACCGTCATGTAAGTTGTATCAATATCTTTCCAACTCAAACCCTCGTCAGCCGATTGCAGGTAGAGCAAGGCTTGCATTTTGCCATTTTCGTCGATTCCACCAAACGCTAACAATTTGTCTTCGTAATAAATAATGTTAGTCCCAGTTCGGTAACCATAAGTGGTATTTTCTTTGCTAAACTCAACAAAATACAACCCATCTTGCGACGACCACACTTTGTTAAGAAAAGCTCCAGTTTTAGAATAACCACCAGCTACAAGCACTTTAGGCTGCTTTGTACGGGACAGAAATGATACTGAAGCATAGCCACCTACTGGAAAATTAGCATGAACAAGCTCTTCGTGTTTAGTCCACGAAGCACCATCTACGGATGTTGCAAATTTATAATCACCGTTCGATTTATTTTGTACCAATGCCCATAATTCTCCTTTGAAGTCGTAAAGTAAGTTTTTAAACCAATAATCAGTATTCTGAAATGATTTCTTAGTCCAATCAACACCGTTGGTAGAAGAGTAAATTAACGAATCGTTGTGAATTAAAAATATTTTATTATTAAAAACCAACATATTGCGCAATAAGGCATTGTCAGGCAAATCGGTTACCAGATTTCGGCTACTCCAGCTGGCTCCAGTAGTCGAAGTGTAGAGCGAAGTAGTAAGCCCTGTACTATTGAAAAAATAAATTGTATTGTTCATCATAACCGCCTTCTGAAGCGACCCTTGATGTGTATACATTTGATTTACAACATTTTTCCATTGATATAACTCAGGTTCAACTTTATGTACATTCACTCTAAAAGAATACGAATGATACGCTTTTCCGTCGGTTGCAAAATTCTTTATTTTAACTACTCTGTTAAAATCCAATGTATCTGTTCCAGTTATCGAAACCGTGTCAATTTTTGTTCCTGTGCTATCTTTTATAAGCACATAAGCAGCATTTGTGCTTGCAAATGTAAATTTGGGTATAACGCTATCGATGGCTGTGTTGTAGGGAAGTGAATCCAAATTCACAATTATAGAATCGGAGCCTTCGATTACCAAAGTAAAAACAGCTTTAGAAACAGCAGCATCGGCAGTGTTAGCAGCCGAAAAAGTGAGTGAAACAAAAGTAGCATCGCTCGAAGTGGTAACTGTTGAATTGGAATCGAGCCAGTCGCATGACGTAAAAACAATTGACAATGAAAGGATTACAAATAATCGGAAGGAATAAAACTTCATAGGATGATATTCAAATTGTAAATTAGTTTACAAAGTTAAAAACAAATCACTGCACCTAAATTTGTAATGCAAACATTTATTGTTTTTTAAATTTTAGAAAGAGTGAAAATACAAAAAACATTGGACAACAGACAACGGAAAGACTGCTGTCTTATATCTTTTATATTTTAACTTTTGTCTGTCGTCTGTTGTCTGTTGTCTGTCGTCCGTTGTCCGTTATCTGTCGTCTATGAAAGCTCAACAACCACTGGACAATGATCTGAATGCACTGCATCGGCCAATATTGCAGCCGATTTGAGTCTATTTCGAAGCGGTTCGCTTACCCAATGATAGTCGATACGCCAGCCCGCATTGCGAAAACGCGCACCCCCACGATAACTCCACCAACTATATTTCTCGGCACTTTGGTCGAAAATGCGGAACGAATCGACCATACCCGTTGCCTCATACCGGTCGAGCCACTGACGCTCCTCAGGTAAAAATCCCGAAACACCATTCTGACGCTCTGGGTGATTAATATCGATCGGTTTATGACAAATATTATAATCGCCACAAACAACCAAGTTTGGACGCGTTTTGCGAACTTCTTCGATAAATGGTAAAAATGCATTCAAAAAATCCATTTTAAAAGCCTGCCGCTCGTCGCCTGATGAGCCCGAAGGAATATACACACTTATAACCGATAAATCGCCAAAGTCGGCACGAATAACTCGTCCCTCAACATCGTAGCGTGGATTATTCATACCCACCACCACATTATCAGGAGCCGATTTGGTAAGAATTGCCACACCACTGTATCCTTTTTTTTGCGCCGAATGCAAGTACGAAGTGTAACCCATTTCGGCAAAAAGCAAGGTGTCAATTTGATCAGGTTGCGCTTTTGTTTCCTGAAAACAAAGCACATCAGGATTTTCGGCACGCAACCAAGTTGGGAAATCTTTTGAGAGTGCGGCACGTATGCCATTCACATTATAGGAAATTATTTTCATTCGAAGTTAGAATTTTCCCGATAGCCATCGGGGTTAGAAGTTAGAAAAAATGACACCAGACAACGTACAACAAAAATTCAAGTATATTCAAAAACGGCAAAGCCAAATAACAATCAATAACGGCAAAGCTAAATAACAATCAATAACGGTAAAGCTAAATAACAATCAATAACGGCAAAGCCAAATAACAATCAATAACGGCAAAGCTAAATAACAATCAATAACGGCAAAGCCAAATAACAATCAATAACTATAAACTATAAACTTCCCCCTTCACCCATTCTGCCCATTTAGCATGTGTTTTCGATTTATCAAAAGTCTGCCAAGGGATGGGCTTTCCAATTATAATTTTAAATTCTTTATTTCGTTGTTTAAACATTTCATTGGGCAAATACATCATTTCGATATTGAACTTAATACCCAAAAACTTACGTATATTGGCCAAATTGTAAAAAAAATTAGAATTGCGCCCTTCGAAAAAGATAGGAACCACGTCGCGTTTGTATTGAACAGCTTTAGTAATAAAATTCTTTTTCCATTCCAAATCGCAAATTTTTCCATTTTGTTTTCGTGAGCATATACCTGCCGGAAATGTAACCAAATGATTGTCTGATTCGTACAATTCGCGCATCATATCAGCATTATTTTTATTCTGATTTCCAAATTTATTTATTGGAACAAACATTTCTCTCATAGGTGTGATAGACATTACAAGGTCGTTTGAAAAGAAACGCACTTTACCATCATACTGTTTACCAATAACATACCCCATTGCCACGCCATCTAATCCGCCAAGGGGATGATTACACGCAAAAATATACTTTCCAGTGGCAGGTGGTAAGTTTTCCTTACCAATAATGTTCATTTTAATACCTAAAAAATTAAAAGCAGCTTCGACAAAATCGAGATTTTTTAAATCTGGATTTTCCACAAAAAACTTGTTAAACTCGTCTTCATGAACAATTTTGCGAAGGTAATTTACTATAAACTTTGGTACTTTTGTTTTTGGAGCTCGAGCTTTGAGCACGGCAGCCACATCAATTTTAATAACATTATTATTAATCATACAATTCTTTTTTATCAATTGCAAAATTACAAAAAAAGCACATCATTTCAAAAACCAAAACAAAACCCCTCGTAATCATCTGATTTCGAGGGGTTAAGAACTTGTACCCAGAGCCGGGATCGAACCGGCATGGAAGTGAATCCACTGGTGTTTGAGACCAGCGCGTCTACCAATTCCGCCATCTGGGCGTTAAAGTGGCACAAAAGTAATCTTTTTTCCCGAACTAACAAAACAAATTATTAATTTACATTTTACAATTTGCATTTTACAATTTGCAAAATCTAATTAACAAATAATATAGTTTTGATTATCAGTTCGTTTAGGGTAAAATTACAGTTCTGTTGTTTTCGAAATATTTTTTTTGAGTATCACATATTCGTTGCGTTTACCCGCAAAAATATCGTAACAGTTGTACCAACATTCCAGCGTACCGTTTAATAGTGGTATTCGTTGAGTTGATTTGAGACCAATTTTGTCGATACATTCGATATGCGAACTAATCAACCAGCATTTCGAACCCTGAAATTTATGTTTAAAAGTAGAACCTATGCTCGCATAAAGTCCTAATATATCTTCGGAGGTAATGCGTTCGCCATAAGGAGGATTAGTTACCAAAAGACATCCTACGGAAGGGGCTTCTATGTCTTTTACTCCTTTTACTTCAAGCGTTATGTATTTTGTAAGTCCGGCACTTTTTACATTTTGTTCACTGATATTTATTGCGCGTTGCGAAATATCAGAACCGTAAATTTTAAAGTTAAAGGGACGTTCAGCAGAATCATCTTGATAAATTTCGTCGAATAATTCTTGATCGAAATCGAGCCATTTTTCAAAACCAAACGACGAGCGATACAAACCGGGTGGAATATTGAGTGCAATGAGTGCAGCTTCTATCAATAAAGTTCCAGAGCCACACATGGGGTCGATAAAATCGCTTTGCCCTTCCCAGCCTGTCATCAACAACATACCTGCAGCTAACGCTTCGTTGAGAGGAGCTTCGTTTTGCGAAATACGATAACCACGCTTGTGCAACGAATCGCCCGAGCTATCCAACAAAATGGTGCAATGTGTGCCAGCAATATGAATGTGTATGGTGAGATTCGGATTGTCTAACTTTACAGAAGGTCGATCGCCTGTTTTATCGCGAAACCAATCGACAATAGCATCTTTTACACGATACGAAACAAATTTGGAATGGGTAAACTCTTCGGAGTATACAGTGGATTCGATAGCAAAAGAGGTTTTTACATTCATAAAATCCGTCCAATTTATCGTGCGCACTTTGTCGTAAACCTCATCGGCATTTTTAGCAGTAAAAGTGGTTATTGTTTTTAGTACGCGCGAGGCAGTGCGCAAGTGCATATTAGCTTTGTACATCAATGCTTTATCACCGGTAAAAGATACCGCTCGTCGCTGCAATTCTACATTATTAGCACCCAATTTTACCAGCTCAGTAGCCAGCACTTCTTCCAAACCCATAAAGGTTTTGGCAATCATTTCGTATTCCATCTTATTTTTTAGTTATTTTGCTTCGCGTTATTTGCACTTTGTGCGTTATTTGCTTCGCGTTATTTGCTTCGCGTTATTTTGGCTTCGCGTTATTTTGGCTTCGCCGTTATTAGCTTCGCGTTATTTGGCTAAAGCCGTTATTTGCTTCACGTTATTTTATAATCACATCAACACATCAACACATCAACACTCCCGATAGCTATCGGGACACATCAACACATCATTTACTCTGCACCAATTTTGCACCAGCGGGCACATCGGTATCTACCCAAATATTGCCGCCAATAATGGCACCATCTCCCACTTTAACGGTTCCCAAAATAGTTGAATTAGAATAGATTACCACATCATTTCCTATGCGTGGATGGCGTTGAATGCCTTTAATCGGATTTCCATTTTCGTCTAATGGAAAACTTTTAGCACCCAATGTTACGCCTTGATACATTTTCACATTATTTCCGATCGTTGCCGTTTCGCCAATAACAACTCCAGTGCCGTGGTCGATAGTAAAATAATCGCCAATTGTAGCACCGGGATGAATATCTATTCCGGTTTCGGAGTGAGCTATTTCGGTAATTATGCGGGGAATAAGTGGCACATCGAGCATCAAAAGCGCATGGGCTATGCGGTAATTGCTAATTGCACGAAACCCCGGATAACAAAATATCACTTCGCCGAAACTTTTGGCTGCCGGGTCGCCATTGAAAGAGGCGATAATATCGGTATGTAATTTTCGTCGAATAACGGGCAATTGTTCAATAAATTCGCGCGCCTTTTCTCTGGATTGACGTTCAATTTCGGGACAAGGTTTATCGTTGACACCTTTGTTGAATGACATTCCAGCGTTTATTTGCGACGAAAGCAAAAACAATAATTGATCGACGTTTACACCAATATGATACAGCATATTTTTGGAATTGATAGCAGCATAACCAAAAAATCCGGGAAAAAGTATGGCACGAACTAATTTTACAATTTCGTTGAGCACATCGACTGATGGCATTGGAATTAACTCATTGTGCTGATGGCAAATATCTTTGAAATCGTTTACGTCGGATAAAGTTTTGACAATATCTGAAAGTTTCTTGTTCATCTAACTATACAATTTTAATTGAGAATTATAATTTAATTATTTTATTTACAGCAGCTATTGCATTTTCAGTTCGGATAGTTCCGATACCATCAATAACCACGTAAGGAATACCTAATTTTTCAATTTCACGCTTATACCAATCGAAAAAAAACAAACGTTCGTCGCCTCCATGCTCACGAACGGGATCGAAAACCCAAGGCAAATCGGGATAACACAACAAATAAAGATCAAAATAAGAATTGCTAATACGCTCATTTATAAATTCAGGAACTGATTTGTAACAAAACTCCAACCATACTTTAGTGATAATCAATTCTGTATCAAAAAACACAACAGATAAAGGATTGAGAATATTGTTATTGTTGTTATTGTTGTTATTCAAATAATAGTCTTGTTCTTCTATTTGCTTTTGCGCAATAAAAACAACATCTTCGTATAAATAATTTCTATCTAACTGTTCGACATATTTTCGTGCAAACTCAGGCACAAAATTTCCAGAAAAATGAGTAGCTAAGGCTATCGACAGCTCTGATTTCCCAGTCGACTCGGGACCTACAATGGCAATTTTCAACATGAATTTAGCTCTAAATTATTACTAATTTGACATTTTTCAGTACCTTTGAAACCTCAAATTAGAAATTATGCGCAAATTTACGACAATTATTCTGCTTATCGGTATGTTTTTTTTTGCATCAACCGAAAATAATGCTCAAAATATAGATTTGAAAATTCTAAATTCTATATACAGCAACAAACAAACAGTTGGTTTTTCGCAAGCAATTTCGAACACCACTACTTTAACATCTGTTGCATTGCCTGTAACTTTGGCCACTATCGCCCTCATTAAAAATGATGATAAAATACTCAAAGATGCCATTTATACAACCGCAGCATTTGGCGTAAATTCAATTCTCACTTATGGGCTAAAACATTCATTTGGACGACTTCGGCCCTACAATCAATATCCCGATATTTATACTAATTTAGATTATGGCACTGGCGGCTCACCTTCATTTCCTTCTGGCCATACCTCATTGGCATTTACCACAGCCACTTCGCTAAGTTTGATTTATCCTAAATGGTATGTAATAGCTCCAAGTTTTGCTTGGGCAAGCTACGTAGGTTATTCGCGCATGAATTTGGGAGTTCATTACCCATCGGATGTGTTGGCTGGAGCTATTTTGGGTGCTGGAAGTGCTTATGTAACATATAAAATAAACGAATGGTATTGGAAAAAACACGAAAATAAGAAGTTATTACCGCTAAAAAATTATTTATAGAGGTAACAAAAAAAAATGGGGCATAGAAATAGACTTGCGCCATTATTAAATCTACCGTTTGTAATTCTCTATGTTTTGGTTTTTTTATTTTTTTGAAAAAATGATTTCGTAATTGAATGCGCAGCTAATGGAGCGGTCAAATATACAAAAAAAACAATGAGAAATGCCTTTGTATAAACAGTAATATCGTTAAAAAACAAACTTACACCAATAATTAAAAGCAGTATTCCAAACGAAGTTGCTTTGGTTGTAGCATGTAGCCGACCATATAAATCTTTGAAGCGCAAAATTCCGATTGCTGAAACAAGAATGAAAAATGAGCCCAAAAGTATAAATACTGAAATAATAATGATAATACTATCCATTTTTTTGCGATAAATAAGTTGATATTGCAATGGTTCCTATAAACGAAACCAAAGAAAGAATAACTGTGATGTCGAAATACATGGCGTTGTTAATCAATACCGAATAAACCAGCACTAAACCAATAATTATCGACGCTATCAGGTCCATAGCCGCAATTTGGTCGTTAATAGAAGGCCCCTTTAAGAGTCTGACCAAAGTGATTATCATTGCCAGCATTAAAAATGCAAAAGCAATATATAGAACAGTTTCAGGTATTGTTGCTATCATTTTTTTTTAATTCGTTAGTCTTAAAATTCGTTTTTGAATACTTTCAATTTCTCCCACTGTGTTTTGGTCGTTGCTCATCAACAATGCATGAATAAGCAGTATTTTTTTGTCATTGCTTATATCGGCACTTAATGTTCCGGGAGTCATCGAAACCAAGTTAGTCAGCAACAATAAACCCGCTGATGATTTTACTTCGAGCGGGAACTCAATAAATTCGGCCGTCGTATTCATTTTGGGTGACAGTATGATGTAAGCCATTTGAAAATTTGACTGCAGAAGTTTTATCAAATAAAATACTAAAAATTCGGGAATATAATAGAGTAGTTTTAATAATTTCATGGCATTTTGTTTTTTAACACTGAATTAATATAATGCGATGGTTCAATCAGTTGGTTTGCCGCTTCCATAGTATACGAAAAAACAGAGGCAGCAAAAATCCCCATCAATACCGATGCTGTTGCAAGAATTGTAAGCGGCAAATAATCGGGCCAAGCGAGTTTCACATCTACTTTACCCGCTTGATTATCAGGCTGTTTTTTCAAAAACGCCTCATTCCAAATTTTTATCATCGAGTAAAGTGTTAAAATCCCTGTTAATAACGCAACTGCGGTAATTATATAATTTCCGTTTTCGAAACCGGCCTTTATGAGCATAAATTTAGCGAAAAAGCCCGACAAAGGAGGAATACCAGCCAGCGCAAATGCTGGAATAATAAATAGCACCGCAAGCAACGGATTATCCTTGTACAAACCACCAATTTCTTTCAGTTGGTAGGTTCCTTTAATTTTAGCAATCATACCCGAAGCTACAAAAGCACCTGTTTTGGCTATCATATTATGTAGTGTAAAAAACACTGCTCCGGCTATAGCCAATGGTGTAAATATACCCAAGCCCATTATCATATATCCAATTTGGCTAATAATGTGGTACGAAAGAATTCTACGTGTTTCGTAATACGAAGCCGCCGCCATGCCACCAATTACCATTGTAAAGCCGGCAGTAATAAGCAGCAGGTTGTGCCAAAATGGTTGATCCTGTACAAAGAAAAGCGTAAAAAAACGAATAAAAGTATAAACACCTACCTTTGTAAGCAATCCGGCAAATAAGGTAGTAATAGTAATATTTGGCGTATGATACGATGCCGGTAGCCAAAAATAAAGTGGAAAAATAGCGGCCTTAATACCAAATGCCACAAAAAACAGGATACCGGATGTGTTCATCAACACCGCTTGATTGTCGTTTCGAAGTATTTCGGCTAAGTGAGCCATGTTGAGAGTTCCTGTTTTTCCATAAAGTAAGCCAAGCCCCGCTAAAAACAGAAACGAACCAATCAGATTTAGCGCTAAATACTTTATACCACCTTCTAATTGTTCCTTCTTTTTACCCATTGTTATTAATACGAAGGATGAAATAAGCATCACTTCGAACCATACGTAAAGGTTAAAAACATCGCCTGTGATGAAAGCGCCATTCATGCCCATGGCAAGCGTAAAAAAGAAAAAATAAAAACGATTTAACGGAATGTCGTCAGTTAAAAATCGAAGCGCAAAGAGCGAAACCACAACAAGAATAAGCGATGATACGACCAACATGAGTGCACTCAAATAATCGATAACAAGCACAATTCCAAATGGAGCATCCCAACCACCCATGTTAAGCGTTAAAATACCATTGGTTTGGAGGTTCGAAAAGAGGTATAGCGACACAATAAAAATGGCAAAGCTACCAAGTGGCCCAACCCAACGACCGATAGTTGGAGAGCGAAACAGCAACAGGCTGATAGCCAGCGCAAACGGAATTAACAGGGGCAATGCTACTATATTCATTTTTGTGAATCGGTTTGTTTTAACTGGTCCAAATCATCGGTTCCGGTAACTTCAAAATATTTATATTTGAGGGCAAGTATAAACACAGCCATTCCGAGCCCAATTACAATGGCTGTCAGAACCAAAGCTTGAGGCATTGGGTCGGCTAATTGAGAAACATTGGTTGTAGCTCCGTTTACAAAAGCTGGTTTTCCGGCAACAAGCCCTGCTGAGATAAAAACCAATAAATTGGTAGCATTACTCATAAAAATTATTCCTATAATAAATTTCAGAATACTCCTACGAAGTAGCATATAAACTCCTGCGGTATACAAAACGCCAACTAATATTGACAGCATTACTTCCATGATTTATTGTTTGATAATGAAAATAAAAATAAAACAGTAACACCAATTACAGTAAAAAACACACCAATATCGAAAAGAAAAGGGGTGCCAAACTTATAGCCTTCGGTAAAAGGAAACGGAATAGTAAACCAGATGCCTTCCATGAATGCCGATTTAATAAAAACACCAGGCCAAACACTAATAAAAATAAGCATTAAACCAAGTCCCATAAAACTTTCGGGCTTCACTTTCATCTCAGTTTTGAGAAGCTCTGGCGTAAATGCAAAACCCTTGTAGGCAAGCGATAGACCAGCCAATAAGCCACCAATAAAGCCACCACCAGGAGCATTATGTCCACGAAGTAAAATAATAACAGAAAAAATAACCAGTAGCCAGCGGACGTATTTTGAAGCTATTTGTAAAATTATTGAATTCATGATTTTGATTTTTTTGAGAATAATAATACTGAGACACCCACTGCCGCTATGACCAAAACGGTAGCCTCGCCAAGTGTGTCGAGCGCCCTAAAATCGACAAGGATAACATTAACAACATTTTCACCAAAAGCTTTCTGAAAACTATTTTGCATAAAAAACTCCGAAATAGGACTACTTAAATTAACGTTAATAGCTTTTAAAGTAACCAAAGTCATTGCAGTACCAAAGATAATAGAAACGATTAAGTCGCGTATTTTGGTGGCTTTTGACGAAAGCTTGGTAAATGTTGGTAGCCGTTGTAAAATAAGCATAAACATAACAACAATAAGCGTTTCGGATAAAATTTGTGTTATAGCCAAATCGACAGCGCTGTAATAAAGAAAAATTAAAGCCATACCGTAACCTGTAACGCCCATCGATAGTATAGCCGCAATTCGTGAGCGCGTAATAACAGAAAAGAGCGTAGCCAGCATAATAATAAAAACTAAACCAGAGATATAAAATGGTTTAAATGTAAACGGAATTTCAAATTGCCAGCCTTTGGTTACGAAAAGCTGCACCCACAACAAAACAGCCGTAAAAACGATAATAGATAAAATGTAATAGCGATGGTAGCCATGCTGAAGTATTTTGGTTTTGCTAACCGAAAAGGCAACAAAACTTTCAATAGTTTTGGTAAATAATTCGGGGAGATTTACAGGAAAAACAGTCGTGTTAAATTTTTGCCACAGCACTTCAACCCTATTGTATTTAATGAGAATGTACGAAAGCATTGAGCCTAATACCACCGTAGCAATGCTTAATAAAAGCACTTGATTAAACCCATGCCAAAGTGCTAGCTCCACATTTACAGGCGAGGCATAAATCACATTTGTTGCGGGCTCAATTATCCATTTTCCGAATAGATTTGGCGCAATACCAATTACCAAGCTTATTAAAACTAAAATAGCGGGCCCAATTACAAAAAATGTATTTTTAAATCTCGAAACGGTATACGTTTTTTTGGCTTTTCCCAAAAACACCTTAAAAAGCACCTTCATCGAAACTGCAAACATCAAGACATTGGAAATAAAACCAAAAATAAAAATCATCGAGCCAAAACCCGGCGACTGTACTTTAGCTTCGTAAATTAACTCCTTACCCAAAAATCCGAGCATTGGCGGTAAGCCTGCCATAGAGAGTAAAGCCAACAATGCTATAGCAGAAGTGATAGGAAACGATTTTATTAAACCGCCTAATTCATTTATCTCGCGCGTTCCGGTTTTCTTTTCGATAAAGCCAGCTATCATAAACAACGAAGCCTTATAAAATGCATGTATAAATAGGAATAATACAGCAGCTTTAATGGAAAGATTGGTGTCGATGCCTAGTAACAACACCAACACACCAAGTGCATTTATGGTAGTATAAGCTAATATTGCTTTTAAATCGGTTTGAGTAATGGCAAAATACGAACCTACAAGCATGGTAATAACACCAAATAGCGGAACGATAAAAGTCCATTCGTCGGTTCCACCAAGCGCAGGACTTAACCTTGCTAGTAAAAAAACACCTGCTTTAACCATAGTTGCAGAGTGTAGGTATGCACTCACGGGCGCTGGGGCTTGCATGGCTCCTGGTAGCCAAAAATGAAATGGAAATTGAGCTGATTTGGTAAATACACCAATCAAAATAAGGATTAAACCCGGAACATAAGAACTGCTACTTTTAATTTTATCTGCCCCGGCAACCCAATCGTTAATTGAATAACTGTCAACAGCACTGCCAATTACAATTATTCCGGCTAATAGCGAAAGGCCACCCAAAAATGTAATTACCAACGATTGAAATGCTGCTTTGCGCGCAAGCTCCTTTTCATTAAAAAAACTTATTAAGAAAAAGGAGAGAACGGTAGTTAATTCCCAAAAAATAAATAACTGTATTAAGTTGGCCGACAGCACTAAACCAAGCATAGCACCACTGAAAAGCAGTAGAAAGAAAAAGAATTTTGCCGTATTATCGTAGCTTTTCATGTACGAATGAGCATACAAAAAAACCAATACACCAACGCCAGTAACTAATAATGCAAAAGCCAAGCTTAAACCATCGAGCAAGAATTCGAAATTTAAACCCAATTCGGGAATCCATTTCAAAAACAACAATTCTGAATTATTAGCCGAAACTAACGGAACTTTAAAAACAAACCACACAAAAGCAGCCATCTGCAAAAAAGCAATTAGAATCCCTTTTTGGGATTTTATGGCTTTCGGCAAAATAAAAATACTTAGCGCAAACAAAAAATATAAAATTACTAAATTCAACATTGGCAACACATAAAATGATATTTATATAGCAATAATATAGAATAAAAAAAATACCTATAGTAAGGTATTGCATTTAAAACATTAATTAGCGACCTTTGTTCTAAATAATAAAAAAGTATTACATTTTTTTAGTGAAACAACTATGCAACATAAATTTAGCCCTCGCACTCGCATGTTCAACCTGATAAACGATGATGCCTCGCTTCTATCATCAGTAAGTAGGTTTGGAATTTCGCTCGGACTGGGCGAGAAAACGGTAGAAGAAACATGTAAAGTTAATAATATTGATTGTACCACATTTTTGGCCGTAATGAATTTTTTAGCCGAAGAAAATGTGCAACCAAGCGATTTGGTCGAAAATATATCATTAGAAACGGTAATTGGCTATCTTAAAAATGCACATGCCTATTTTCTGAATTATAAATTACCTATCATTCGCGAAAAACTGAACGATGCTGTTTTGGAAAACGAACAGTTACATTCGTATAAAGTTGTGCTGCTCAAGTTTTTCGACGAATATGTGGACGAAGTTGCCAAACACATTGAATACGAGGATAAAATAGTATTTCCTTATGTTATGAATTTGCTTGAAGGCGTAAATACTTCGAACTATCGAATTACCGATTTCGAAGACCACCACACTGATGTAGATTCGAAGATAGCCGAACTGAAAAATATTCTGATAAAATATCATCCTACCGAGGAGGTAAACTACAAACTCAACGATGTACTCCTCGAGCTTCTTTGGTGCGAAAAAGACCTTGCAGCGCACAATATGGTTGAAGATTTGTTTTTTGTACCTGTTGTTGAGTTAATCGAAAACAAACTTTTAAATACCGCAAAAGCATGACAGATGTAATTTTCAAAATTGCAATTGTCGACCCTTCGGCTATTATTCGTAGCGGACTTTCGGTATTGCTAAAACGACTACAAGGCTATCACGTGCATACTTTTGAACTAAATTCGTATGAGTTTTTGGCAAGCAATATTCGAACCCAAAAACCTGATTTAGTGATTATTAACCCAACTTATTGGGGATTGGTAGATACTGAGAATTTAAAAAACGAAAACAAAAATAGCTCTACCCATTTTTTTGCGCTAATAACAGGTGCTGTCGACGATAAAGTACTTGAAGCATACGACGAAAAGATACACTTATACGATGATACAGATAGTGTAAAAGCTAAATTAGATGGAATTTTCGATATTTTAGATTCTGAAAGTGAAGAATTTCAGTCACTTACACCTCGCGAAAAGGAAATTATTGTTGGTGTTGTGAAAGGCTATACAAACAAAGAGATAGCTACTAATCTTTTCCTATCCACTCATACAGTTATCACACATCGTCGCAATATAGCCCGAAAACTCGAAATTCACAGTACGGCAGGGCTTACTATTTATGCCATTGTAAATAAGTTGGTAGAATTAAATGATATCAAACAGAGGTAATATAGTTTATAGTTTATAGTTTGCTGTTTGCTGTTTGCTGTTTGTATAGTTCTTAAGGGGATTATGAAAACTATATTCAGTTTTCATAATCGAGCGTTGGGACAGAAATAGGTTTATTTGGTCGATTACAAGGTATGGTCGACATAAAAAAAACAAAGGACCGCTTCACAGCGCTCCTTTGCCACATTTTAACCTAAACCTTAACTATGAAAAATTTATCTGTTTGTTTACTCTGCAAAATTGCGAATAATTTTTTAATTGGACAATAGTTTTAGTAAAAAAAATAAATTTATTTTCAAAATAATTTTACAAAAAATCATATCAATCTAATAATAAGCACATTAAAAACATCATTCTAATTCTAAATGCATAGCTTTTATTTTCCCATTTCTAAAAATAGAAGCTGAATTACTAAATTTAGCTACTGATTCGGTAGTGTAATACTGAATATTTCCATTTTTTGAACATTGATTTGCTATTTCTGTATGGCGTTTCAGGTAATCATCTAAACTTTTTGCAACCAACTCGCCCTGCGAAACAACCTGAATATGTTGAGGTAAATATTGTTTTATCTTTTCCAACAGCAAAGGATAATGCGTACAACCTAAAATGAGCGTATCAATATTAGGGTCGGCCGATAAGATATTTTTGATATTCTTTTCCACAAAATAATCAGCACCTTGGTTTGTATGTTCGTTATTTTCGATAAGCGGAACCCACATAGGGCAAGCTTCGGAGGTAACAATTATATCTGGAAATAGCTTTTTCACTTCCAATGGGTACGATTCGGACTGTACTGTACCAACTGTGGCCAATAAACCCACATGTCCCGATTTGGTGATTGAGCCAATAACTTCTACGGTAGGCCGAATAACGCCAAGCACACGTCGATTAGGGTCGATAAGAGGTAGGTCATTCTGCTGAATGGTGCGCAACGCTTTTGCCGAAGCGGTATTACAAGCCAAAATAACCAACTGACAGCCCATTTCGAATAATTTAGTAACACATTCGAGCGTATATTTATACACCACTTCGAACGAACGTGTACCATAAGGCGTACGAGCATTGTCGCCCAAATAAATATAATCGTAATCGGGCAATTGTTTTTTTATTTCGTTGAGAATAGTAAGACCACCGTAACCTGAATCGAAGATGCCGATAGAGCTGCCCCTTACCCCTCCCGTCTGCATCGGGATAAATTGTGGGGAATTGAAGTTAGTATCTTCAAGTGTTTTTTCATCCTTATTATTCATTTGATTGTAAATTAATTAAAAAACAATACTATTACTCTTTGCTCCCCTTTAGGGGTTGGGGGCAGTTTTTGCTTAGTCCATCATTTGTCCAGAATTATCACTCATTTGTATCATTCTATCATAATCGGCTGGCGACAAATCCATAAAATAATAATGATGCGGATTCATTACTTGGCCTCGCAAATGCACTTCGTAATGTAAATGAGGTCCCGTTGATTTGCCTGTATTTCCGACCTCTCCTATCACTTCTCCTCGTTTCACTTTTTGACCAACACGAGCAATAATTTTGCTCATGTGTCCGTATAAAGTAAGATAGCCAAAACCGTGGTTTATTTCGAGACAATTGCCATAACCCTGTTTCCAACCAGCAGAAACAACTGTTCCATTGCCAGTTGCAAAAATGTCAGTTCCAGTGGCAGCAGCGAAATCCATACCGGCATGAAAGCGGCGAGTTCGGTAAATAGGATCGATTCGCCAACCATAACCAGATGCCATTTTCTTCAAATCTTTATTCATTACAGGTTGAATAGATGGAATACATTCAAGCATCTCTTCTTTGCTTTTGGCTAACTTTACCAAATCGTCGAACGAGCGAGATTGTATATAAATCTGCTTCCGAATTTCGTCTATCTTTTTTGTTGTAGTGGCTACAATTTCAGAATTTGTCATTGCCAATAACTGTTTATAATACTCAGTGTTAGCAATAGTAGCCTTACGCACTTCGAATGGAATTGGTTCAGCCTGAAAAATCACTCTATAAAGGTTATCGTCGCGCTGTTGCAAATCGGTCATCACTTCTTGCGCTTCGTCCAGCTGGCGTTGTAAAATTTTATACTGTGCTTGCATACGACTCTTTTCCAACCCAAGCTGTTTCTCTTCGGGCGAATCGAAAGTGGATACAAATACAAAAAAGAAAAGCGCACCCAACGAAATCCCCGAAAACAAGTGAATAACCACACGCCTTACTTTAATAGCAAGTGACTGAATGATTGGTTCATAATTCAGTGTTTCGGGATTGAAATGAAACTTTATTTTTTTTGCCATGAAAGATTACAGCTTCCGCTTTTATACAAAATAGCGTATATTTATTCCAAAATAGAAAAAATACGTGTTTTTTTAGTTTTATTTATAGTGCAAAACTAAACTTTTAATGTCAGTTTTGATGCAAAAGTAATAAATTTGAAGTACTTTTGCAGTCCTAATTTGATAATATTAACCCAATTAATAGTTATTTGCCCGATGGGCGTTATTTAGCTGCGCTGTTATTTATTGTTATTTGCCCGAGGGGCGTTATTTAGCTGCGCTGTTATTTATTGTTATTAAATAGTTATTAAATAGTTATTAAATGGTTATTAAATGGTTATTAAATAGTTATTTCCCCTGTGGGCGTAATTAAAATAACGTGCGAAGCACAAATAACGCGAAACTAATAACGTGCGAAGCACAAATAACGCGAAACTAATAACGTGCGAAGCACAAATAACGCAAAGCTAATAACGTGCAAAGCACAAATAACGCAAAGCTAATAACGTGCAAAGCACAAATAACGCAAAACTAATAACGTGCGAAGCACAAATAACGCGAAGCCAATAACGTGCAAAGCACAAATAACGCAAAGCTAATAACGTGCGAAGCACAAATAACGCAAAGCTAATAACGTGCGAAGCACAAATAACGCGAAGCTAATAACGTGCGAAGCACAAATAACACGAAGTAAAAGTAAAAATAACACAAAAAATATGACTTCACAGGAAATTCGTCAATCATTTCTCGATTTTTTCGCATCGAAAGACCACAAAATCGTTCCATCAGCACCCATGGTTATCAAAGATGATCCAACTTTGATGTTTACCAATGCCGGAATGAATCAGTTCAAAAATATAATTTTGGGTAACGACCCTATTAAATATGCGCGCGTGGCCGATTCGCAAAAATGCTTGCGTGTGAGCGGTAAGCACAACGATTTGGAAGAGGTTGGACACGATACTTATCATCACACCATGTTCGAAATGTTGGGAAACTGGTCGTTTGGCGATTATTTCAAAAAAGAAGCTATCGAATGGGCTTGGGAGTACCTCACTGAAATATTGAAACTCGACAAAGACCGTTTGTACGTTACCGTTTTCGAAGGCTATGCACCCGAAGGTTTAGACCGTGATGATGAAGCTGCTGCTATTTGGGAACAATTTTTACCAAAAGACCGTATTATTAACGGAAATAAAAAAGATAATTTCTGGGAAATGGGTGATACAGGTCCTTGTGGCCCCTGTTCTGAAATTCATATCGATATTCGCCCCAATAGCGAACGTGCTTTGGTCGATGGACTTACGCTCGTCAACGAAAGTCACCCGCAGGTTATCGAAATTTGGAACAACGTATTTATGCAATACAACCGCAAAGCCGATGGCTCGCTCGAAGGACTACCTGCTAAAGTAATTGATACTGGTATGGGCTTCGAACGTTTGTGTATGGCGATTCAAGGTGTTCAATCAAATTACGACACGGATGTTTTCACACCTATTATAGCCGAAATTGGCAAAGTTTGCGGTGCAGAATATGGTAAAAACGAGAAAACCGATATCGCCATGCGCGTTATTGCCGACCATATCCGTACTATTTCATTTTCGATTACTGACGGTCAATTGCCTTCGAATGCTAAAGCCGGATATGTAATTCGTCGTATTTTGCGTCGTGCTGTGCGTTACGGTTATACTTTCCTTGGGCAACGTTCAGCATTTATGTACAAATTGATAAATTCGTTGGGCGATGTAATGGGTAAAGCTTATCCAGAACTTATTTCGCAAAAAACGTTGATTGAAAAAGTAATCAAAGAGGAAGAAGAATCGTTTTTGCGTACATTGGAAACGGGGATTAAGTTGTTGGACAAATACATCCCCACCTCACCCCTAACCCCTCTCCCTGGGGAGAGGGGAACGAGCGCAACACAAAGTTCAGCTGTCTCACAAATTTCTAATGTTTTAAGCGGCAAAGTAGCTTTTACGCTGTATGATACTTTTGGTTTTCCGCTTGATTTGACTGAATTAATTCTGCGCGAAAACAACATGACTGTTGATATTGAAGAGTTTAACTCCGAAATGCAGAAACAAAAAGAGCGAGCGCGCAATGCTGCTGCTACCGAAACTGGCGACTGGGTAACAGTTCGCGAAGGTGAAAGCGTTTTTGTGGGGTATGATTTTATGGAAGCTGATACCGAAATTTTGCGTTATCGCAAAGTAAAACAAAAAAATCAGGAGTATTATCAATTGGTACTTTCAAAAACTCCTTTTTATGCCGAAATGGGCGGACAAGTTGGAGATAGCGGCACGTTAACATCAGAACATGGAATTGTTGAAATTATTGACACAAAAAAGGAAAATAACCTCGCAGTACATATTGTAAACAAATTGCCAGAAGATGTAACCGAAACATTTACGGCAACAATCGACATTGATAAACGCAAAGCAACTGAATGTAATCACTCGGCTACGCACTTGCTTCACGAAGCATTGCGCGAAGTATTGGGCACGCATGTGGAACAAAAAGGTTCGTTCGTAAGCCCCGAAGCATTGCGTTTCGACTTTTCGCATTTCCAAAAATTGAGCAAAGAAGAGATTCGATCTGTAGAAGCTATTGCTAACCGCAAAATTCGCGAAAACTATCAGCTGGTCGAAAAACGCGATACTCCAATTGCTGAAGCCCAAGCTTTGGGAGCAATGGCTTTGTTTGGCGAAAAATACGGCGAAACAGTTCGTGTTATTCAATTTGGAAGTTCAGTGGAACTTTGCGGTGGAACACACGTGAGCGCTACCGGAAATATCGGATTGGTTCGTATTACTGCCGAAAGCTCCATTGCAGCGGGCATTCGACGTATTGAAGCCATTACAGGAAAAGCCGTAGAAGAATTGCTTGACAAACAACAAGATACCATTGGCGAAGCCAAAGAGCTTTTAAACAATGCACCCGATTTGATTGCATCACTCCGAAAAATAACCGAAGAAAATGTAGATTTAAAGAAAAAAGTTGAGGTATTTCAGCAGGTTCAAATTATGGCATTGCGCGATAAATTGCACGCTGAGGCTTCAGAAATAAATGGTATAAAAGTGGTCAGATTTGAAGGCAGTTTACAAGCTGAACAAGTAAAAACGCTTGCTTTTCAATTGCGTAACATTCATCCTGAAAAACTTTTCTTTGTAGCAGGTTGTGTGGCCGATGGTAAACCATCCATCACCGTATTGATAAGCGACGATTTAGTTGCCGGTGGATTAAATGCCGTAAATATAGCTCGCGAAGCTGCCAAAGAAATACAAGGTGGCGGTGGCGGACAACCATTTTTTGCTTCGGCAGGTGGTAAAAATGCAGCTGGCATTCAGCAAGCCATTGCGAAAGCATTGGAAGCCATCAACTAAAATAAAAATTACCCATAATGTTCGAAACTGCAATCTCAAATTTCACAACAAAAAATAATTTTTCTGATTTTAAACTCAAAGCCATATTTTTCGATATGGATGGTGTTCTTTTCGACTCCATGAAGTACCATGCTCAATCGTGGACAAAAGCAATGAGCGACGTTGGGATTACATTTAGCGAATACGAAAGTTATATGAATGAAGGTCGCACGGGTCATTCCACCATCGATCTTGCTTTCAATCGCGATTATGGACGCGATGCCACAGAGGAAGAAAAACAAGAAATATATCGAAATAAGTCGCGCTATTTCGAATCGCACGGCAAATCACCAATTATGCCTTATGCGAATGATTTGTTGCAAAAAGTAAAAAATCAAGGGTTGCAAATATTTTTAGTAACTGGCTCGGGGCAAGCAACTTTACTCGATGGATTACAAGTTCATTTTCCAAATATCTTCAGAAAAGAACGTATGGTAACTGCTTTCGATGTAACGCAAGGCAAACCGCATCCCGAACCTTATTTACAAGCCTTGAAAAAATCAGGTTTTTCGCGCACCGAAGTGGCCGTTGTAGAGAATGCGCCGCTGGGTGTGGAATCGGCAAAAGCAGCCGGACTGTTTGTGATTGCCGTAAATACCGGTCCATTGGACGAAAAAGTATTGTGGGAAAGTGGTGCCGATATTGTTCTGGATAGTATGAAAGAACTTTTTGAAAAATGGGAGGAGTTTGTGTTAAATCGCAATAAATAGTTTATCGTAAACAATTAAGAATTAAAATATTATAGGTTTAGGTAAAAAAAAATCACATAAAATGAAGCGTATTCGTAATTCGGTTTTTGTTGTTATTTTATTTTCGTTTATTTTCAATATTCAAGCACAAGATGAAGATGTTTTTGCACCACGAATTGAAGGTACAATTCGTGCCAAATACGAGTATTTCTCCGATTTGAATGAACACCGTTTTCAGGTTCGTAATGCACGATTTAGTGTGCGTGGCAAACTCTCAACAATTTCGTCATACAAAGCCGAAATTGATCTTTCGGACGAAGGAAAAACAAAAATGCTGGATGCTTACGTCCGCCTACAGCCTCTTAAAAGTTGGCATTTCACCATTGGTCAACAAAAAGTCCCTTTTAGTACCGACAATTTACGTTCACCCCACGAATTGTACTTAGCCAACCGATCTTTTATAAATAAACAACTTATAAACTTGCGAGATGTTGGTATGGCTTTTAATTATATCAATTCAAAAAAAATTCCTTTTGACCTTACAGCTGGTATTTTTAACGGTATGGGTCTGTACGTACAAGATAAAACAATTAAACTAAGCGATTTAAGCTATGTGGCTCGTCTTCTGTTATTTAACAAAAAACCTTTTCAAATTCAGTTAAATGCCAATACCATTCATCCGGGCGATATAAGAATGTCATTTTTCAGTGGTGGATTTATGTACGACAATAGCAACCTGCATCTGGAAACAGAATATTTATATAAAACATATAGTGCTAACTCAAATTTAACTCCAACAAATACAACCGGATACTATCTGTTGGGGTCGTACAATTTTTATACACCAAAATTAAAAGATATTCGCAAAATATCGCCGGTAATACGCTACGAAGGAATGACTAAAAATGTACGCTACGATGTTCAAAGTTCTTCATTAATAGGACTAAAAACCGATGAGGCTCGCACTCGCATAACTGGTGGATTGATAATAAGTTTGAATAAACCATTTGTAAATGATATTCGGTTAAATTACGAACGTTATTTTTGGGCTGACGGGCATTTAGCCGATAATAAGTTTGTAGCAGAGTTTGTAGTTAAGTTTTAAGTTTTTTTGATTATTTTTGCAGGCTGAAATCATTATACAATAAAAACACATGCAGGTTTACAAATATCCACCTCGCGAACAATGGGCTGAATTGCTTACTCGTCCGGTTTTTGATAGTACGCAACTATTCGAAACTGTGCAGCAGGTACTCGACGATGTAAAAAAGAACGGCGACAAAGCGGTGCGAACTTACACGGCAAAATTTGATAAAGTAACACTCGAAACGTTCGAAGTTACAAAGGAAGAAAAGGATGAAGCCGAAAATCTTGTTTCGAAACAACTGAAACAAGCTATCGAAATGGCGCGACGTAATATTTGGAAATTCCATGTAGAACAACAACACGATTTACCCGAAATTCAGACTTCTCCTGGTGTGCTTTGCTGGCAAAAAGCAGTAGCCATCGAAAAAGTTGGATTGTATGTTCCAGGTGGTACAGCGCCACTATTTTCGACGGTGTTGATGTTAGGCATTCCCGCTGCCATAGCCGAATGCAAAGAAATTATACTCTGCACTCCGCCTAATGCCGAAGGGAAAGTGCATCCGGCTGTATTGTATGCTGCAAAAATTGCCGGAGTTCATCGCATTTTCAAAATTGGTGGCACACAAGCTATTGCCGCCATGGCTTATGGAACGGAATCGGTACCTAAAGTATATAAAATTTTTGGTCCGGGTAATCAATATGTTACCGCTGCCAAACAGTTAGTTTCGTTGCGCGACGTGGCTATCGATATGCCCGCAGGGCCATCGGAAGTGGAAGTATTGGCCGACAATACCGCTAATCCGGCTTATGTGGCTGCCGATTTGCTTTCGCAAGCCGAACATGGAGCTGATAGTCAGTCGATACTGATAACAGTGGACGAAAGTTTGGTTGAAAAAGTGCAGGAGCAAATTAAATTGCAACTAGAAGCACTTCCACGCAAGGAAATTGCTACTAAAGCATTAGCAAACAGCAAAATAATTGTGGTTAAATCACTCGAAGAAGCTGTGGAAATGACCAACGAATATGCGCCGGAGCATTTGATTATTTCAACGCATTATCACAATGGTGTGGCAGCCAATATTACCAATGCAGGTTCGGTGTTTTTGGGAAATTATAGCCCCGAAAGTGCTGGTGATTATGCTTCAGGAACGAATCACACGCTTCCAACAAATGGATATGCGAAAGCATATAGTGGTGTAAATCTGGATAGTTTTGTGCGTAAAATCACCTTCCAGCAACTATCAAAAGAAGGGCTTACAAACCTCAGTAATGCTATTATACTAATGGCCGAAAACGAAGAATTACAAGCACATAGCAATGCTGTGAAAATTCGAATTGAAAATGAGCAACAGGAACGAGTAAAAGCGGAAAGAAGATGATGATGTGATGATGTGGTGATGTGAAAATGAGTTGATTGTAAGACTTAGAATTAAATTTGATTCTGTTTTCAATTTTCTTGATTTAATTATTATATCATCTCATCATCATATCAACACATCATAATATCATCATATCTTCACATCTTCTGATTATCACATCATCACATCATCACATCAAATATATGATTAACGAATTATTGCGCGAAAACATAAAAAACATGCAGCCTTACTCTTGCGCACGCGATGAGTTTAAAGGCGAAGCTTCGGTGTATTTGGATGCAAACGAAAATCCATACAACGGACCCTACAACCGTTATCCGGACCCCTTGCAGTTGGAAGTGAAAAAGGCTATTTCGAAAGTGAAAAATGTGCCCGTTGCAAATATCTTTCTGGGCAATGGTAGCGACGAACCAATTGATTTGCTGTATCGTGCTTTTTGCGAACCGCGCCGCGACAATGTGGTAGCCATTGAACCTACTTACGGCATGTACAAAGTGTGTGCGGCGGTAAACGATGTGGAATATCGCAAAGTGTTGTTGAATGATAATTTTGATATTGAGGCATTCAAATTGATTGACTCGGCCAACTTGAATACGAAAATTATTTGGTTGTGTTCGCCAAATAACCCCACCGGAAACAGCTTGAATGCCGATGAAATTCTGAAAGTATTACAATGGTTCAGAGGAATTGTAGTGGTGGACGAGGCGTATATTGATTTTTCGACAAAACAAAGCTTTACGTCTTACATTGCACAATATCCCAATTTAGTAGTACTGCAAACACTCTCCAAAGCATGGGGAAATGCCGCTATCCGTCTTGGAATGGCTTTTGCCTCTGTAGAAGTGATTGACGTATTGAATAAAATTAAATACCCTTACAACATTAATATCCTCACGCAGGAGCACGCCAAAAAGGTGTTGTCGAACGCAGCGCAAACAGCCAAATGGGTCGAAACAATTATTGCCGAACGCAAGCAACTGATTAAGAAACTCAAAGAACTGGATTTGGTAAAACACATTTTCCCTACCGATGCCAACTTTGTATTGGTAAAAGTGGATAATGCCAATATTGCCTATAACTGGCTGGTAAACAAAGGCATTATCGTCCGCAACCGCAGCTCTATTTCGCTTTGTGGCAACAGTTTACGAATAACTGTAGGCACACCTGCCGAAACCGACCAATTAATTGCTGCACTGAAAGAATTTGGAGCGGTGTTTAAATAGAATAAATCAGCAAAGTTTGATAAATAATTGATAATTGAACATTTGATTGGCATATTTGTTTTTTTGAACATAAAAAATAACTATATGGCAAGTAACACCGTAAAACTGCACCGAGTTTTTGCAGCACCAGTAGAAAAAGTATTTAAAGCATTCACAGATGCCGATGCAATGGCTTCGTGGTTGCCTCCCTATGGATTTGTATGTAAAGTACATAGTATGAATGTAGAAGTTGGAGGGACGTACAAAATGACGTTTACTAATTTTACCACAGGTAAAGGAGAAACATTTGGTGGTGAATATTTAGAAATTATCCCTAATGAGCTTTTAAAATATACCGACCAATTTGACGACTCCAATTTGCCTGGACAAATAATTACAACCATTGAATTCAAAAAGGTTTTATGTGGTACGGAGCTTTTTGTAACACAGGAAGGAATACCCGATGTAATACCTACTGAAATGTGCTATTTAGGTTGGCAAGAATCGCTAGACAAATTAAAGCGTTTGGTAGAGCCAAATATACCTGACGCGTAAAAAAATCCGTTTGAAGAATGTTCTCCAAACGGATTTGATTTGAGTAAGTGTGGTATTATAAGTCTGATATGATTTTGTGAAGTTCGTCTTTGGATTTACCTAGTTTGATTTGTAGGCGTACAAACATTTCATCTTTTTTGCCTTCGGCAAACAATAAATCATTATCAGTAAGGGCAGCAAATTTTTGTTTTAGTTTGCCTTTTTGTTCGTCCCAGTTGCCTTTTAGTTCTGTTGTGTTCATAATCGTCATTTTTTATTGGTGAATGAATTTTTACTTTTATCTTATTGGAAATCATCTATTCTTGAAAAATCAATTTGCCCGATTGAATGGTTTTATCATTATCGAACACTTTGTAATTAAATTGACCTTCGACTTGGCAATAAACTAATGTTTATAGAATAAATGCTATTCTATAAACAACCGCCCCTATTGGAATCGAACATCCTTAACATTTATACACAAGGGCTAAATAATGACAATAATATTTTACAGAAATAATGTAGAAAAAATTGGAAAAAAGGATAGAAAGATACCCTTTTTATTGAATTATCATTTATTTCTCACATCCTATTGCATTGATAAAATTTTTGCGCTACTTTTGACAGTGAAAAACAAACAGACAATAATTGTACAGCCGTCATATTTGGCGTCTCTGCAAAACAAAAACAAAAAACAAATAATTATCGAATAAAAACCCATATTTTCACCGTAGAGACGCCATGCTTGGCGTCTTAATGTATTAAATATTAATTAAATAGCATTCTGCTATTGTTCGCGCTCCAAGAAACCTAGTAAATTTCAAAAGCGGACACACAAACAGATTCAATGAGTGAAATGCTCACGTCGATAAACGGCGTGGGTCATTTTGACTTATCGTTTGTGTGTAGGCTTTACTAGGGCCTTTGGAGCGGATAAGACAGAACCCACGCTTTTTTTGTGGGTAAAAGTCTGAGGGCAATTGGCAGCGGCTGATAAACCCTTAAAAAAATATCCGCAAAAGCTCCATGGACAAACAAAGCCTGCTCACCAAATTGAAAGAATCCGAAACGTTTACTTCCGACGAACGTGCCCACCTCGTTAACTTGCTCAATACCAACAAAAAATACGGCCTCGTGTGGGAAGA
>JFJP01036235.1_pt1 | contig 53825 bp, 53 predicted proteins | sample 431651 | NCBI WGS metagenome assembly JFJP01 (sample SAMN02602958, study PRJNA72255) | Microbial mat metagenome, whole genome shotgun sequencing project. | biome: fresh water; feature: sink hole; material: water; isolation source: purple microbial (photo- and chemosynthetic) mats found in... | reverse complement strand
TCATAGCCCTGTTAAGTTATAAGTATACGGAAGAAATATCTTTTGTCAACGCTTTTTATTTTTTTAGTTCCACGCCGGACTCAGGTATTTCGCCATACACTTCTATCCCGTCCATATACAAATATATCTTATCAACATTTCCGAAATTTGTAAAAACATTTTTTTTAAAAAGTTCCTGGTAATCCGCCGTCCAGACGCTTCCCGGATTTATTTCCAGTGCCTCTGCCGAAAGGTCCACGTACGCTGCATGCGACCGGACAAAAGTTCGTAGTACCCGGACATTCTTGCTGAAAAGGGGGATATATCCGGGATTGATCGGACCGAGAACCAGTTCGCCGGTGAACATGGCCAGCCGGGCATCGGTTCCGCGCACTTTGGGCAGATATCGCACCTCAAGACGGGTCTTTCCGGATGCGGCTTCGGTGTAATAAAAAAGGGTTCGTCTGACGGACGGACGAAAAGCCAGCGAAACCGTTACTGCAAGAAGAATCGCGGCGCAAACGGAAAAAGCTATAATTTGCAGTAATTGATGGGTATTCTGTATTTTTTCGCCGGTATTTTTAAGAAAAGCAAGAATCTTCTTCATTGTATAGTTGTAAATCCTCTGGAACCTTCAAAATGGGAGATAAATACGGTCAATCCATTATATATTCCGGCTGCGCATTTCTGCAAGTAGCCATCATCGGCAAGAAGTCCGGCCTCGCCGGGATTGCTGACGAAACCGAGTTCCACCAGGACACTGGGCATTTTCGCATTGCGGACCACAAACCAGGATTCTTCCTTGATCCCGCGATTGGGACTCTGTTTACCTATTTTCTTGTCAAGTTCTTCCATTATACTTTTCGCAATAAGGATGCTCTCCGTGGTAAATTCCTCTTCCATCATGGAATTGAGGATGGGCAGAATGTCGCTTGATTGACTATCGCCCTTGTCGATGACCGTACGCCGGTAGTCCGGAGAAAGATACCATACCTCGAAACCGGTAGACGATTTGTTGAATGCCGAATTCGCGTGTATCGAAATGTACAGAATGGCCTCGTGTGCATCGAGTTTGACCGAATTGGCCATCTCCACCCGGTCCTCGAGGCTTGGATATGTATCGTTCGTGCGCGTAAGGAGAATCTGTTTGTCGGGATAGACGAGGGAAAGCCGCTCGTACACATCCTTCGCCACCTTCAGGACCACGTCCTTTTCGGCGACGGTAACCATTTTACCGTTGATGGTTGTTTTTCCGATGGCTCCGGGGTCTTTTCCGCCGTGCCCGGGATCGATGAGTATCGCGCCGACACGGTAGGACACGGGCGGAGGAAGGGTATTGAAAAAAGCCTCGAGCCGTGCCTCGAATGCGGTGGTCACCAAGATGCCCCCGGCATCGGCGATGGGGGCGTCGAGCAGGGCAAGTTCACGGTAATCGAACAGGACCAGTTCCTCCCCTGCCCTGAAATTGACCAGATGACCGTTTTTTGACAAGGTTACCGCGCCCGTAAGCGGATCCCAGAAAAGGGAGGCCTCGAGGCGTGCGGCTGCTTCCGCAAGCCGGACCGGTTTCGTGGGAATATCAGCGGCATGCAGGAGGGACATGATCGCAAGAAGCGTATAAGCCACTGCAAGAATCTTGTCCCGTTGATTAATTCTGGTCTCGGTCATAACTATACACTATTCCCTGAATACCGCCCCTGAGCAAGGCTTTCCAGGCGGTATGCGTGTTTTTTTCTTGAATTTTCGCAAGGTAAGAAACCAGACTGGGCTCAATGGCGAGCGCCTGAAGAAACGCTTCCCGGAGCGTTCGCCCCTGCCAGTCACGCACGGTGTCCAGATATGGAACGAGTATCGACGGAACAGGAATGGATAATCCCGGTGCTTCAAGAAAAGCAACGGATAGACCGCCGAAAACAGCCTGCGGTATGGTGAACGCATCGGGCGGAAAGGCGGAGGAATCGCAGGCCGGCCGGGTCAGAAAGGATTCGGTCGCCGGATCGGGGGCGGCGAGGCGGAGAAATATCGCACGACAGGCGGATTCCGCAGCCTCGACTGCCTGACGACGATCGGGAGCGGATGCCAGACAGTTGCCGCTTTTTTCGACATTGTTGAGGGGAAAGTTGACCGCATCGCCGGGATTCGAGCGCGGAAACACATCGGTGACGAACGGAATCGAGCGGGCTTTATCAAAACCCGAAACGGCAGCGACTGTCCCGGGAATTGAAATCCAGGCGCGTTCGGCACAGGTCCAGTTCCTTGTCGTTACGAGACTGCGCGGACGATCGCCGACCGCAAGATCGAGGGCGGCACCTGTCAGATCGATACCCGAAGAATAGGGAAAGGTCCAACCGGACATGTAGCCGCCCGACAACCTGCCCGCTATTTCGCCGACCATCGGCCCTTTCCGGGTCAGTTTCATGTCGCCCTTGACGGTGCCATGCGTCAGCCCGAGCGACTTGACGCCCTTATGGAATACGGAAATAAGTGCAGCCTGATCTGCTTCCGGGATATCAGTCGGTATGGTATGACCCATCTCGATAAAATAGGGAGGAAAAAAGATATGTCGATCCGCAAATCCGGTCATATGGAGCTCCCCGTCGAAAAAAAGGCCTTCAACTGAAAATTCGGGACCATCCATGAACTCTTCCACGATGACATTGCCGTTCCGGGAATATCGCATGGCATCGTCGATCGCGTCATCGAGATTTTCGGCAGTATCGACCTTTCGGCAACCTCGGGCGCCCATGTTGTCAACCGGTTTGATGACGACCGGAAATTCGATGTCCTTCTCCGCCATCAGGTCGAACAGGTTGGAACGCGTAGACTGGTCGACGCCGACAAAAGCCGGTGACGGCACTCCGTCCCTGTCGAAGCAGGCGCGCATGCGCAATTTGTCGGAGGCGTTCAACGCGGCTTCGAAGTCATGCCCGGCGAGACCGCACTTTTGCGCGACCCATGCGACCGATGCAGAAAAATCGGTGGCCGCGGTGAACACTCCGTCGAGACCACCCTGCCTTTGCAGGCTCAGTGCAAAGGCAGCAAGCGACTCACGGTCCTTCAGGTCGATCGGCTCGAACCGGTCGGCAAGCGACGCGCACACCGCTTCCGGATTTCCGTCGACGGCGACGACCTCCCAGCCGCGGGATTGCGCGCACCTGATCGCCACGCCCTGCATGAAACCCGCACCGAGCATCAATATTCGCTTTTTCATCGGATATCCTCCAGGGAACCGTTCTTTCTCGCATAAACTTCAAACGTGTCGCCGAGCCCGAACAGGCGGCTGGCGAGCAGGCACAGCCTGAAAAGGTTCGTATCTGTTTTTTTTCCTTTCATGAAGGGAAACCGTTCGGGGTGATGGCCCGTCGAGACGATTTTTTGTACGGTGAAGCCGTACCTGTCCAGCTGCTTACGCACCTTCCGGGGATCCCACAGGGTATAGTGATCGCGCGGACTGTTTCGGTAAAAGGAGCTGGAATTGAAACGCCCCGAAACCCCGGCAACCGAGGGTGTCGAAAAGGCGAGAATTCCGCCGGGAACAAGCAGGGTTCCGATTCTTTCGAGTACGGGTTGGAGGTCTGCGAAGTGTTCTATCACATACCATAGCGTCACCGCCGCGAAGCGCCTTCCATTCAGGCTGTTTTCGCCGTCCGGAGCGGGAAAAGCGGAAACGACCGCAGGGATTTGCAGGACATCGCGCACGTAGGCTACCGCATCTCCGGATATGTCGGTACCGAACGGAATCCATCCCGAATCTCGCGCTGCCGACAAAAAAGGCCCGAAAGCGCATCCGATGTCGAGGAGTGTTTTGTCGGCAAGTTCCGGATGCCGGAAATTCGCGGCAATAAGCCGGTCCAGGACGGCCAAGCGGGTCAATCCGTTTGTACGTATCGAATCGAAATCCTCTAGATACGTTTTTCCGTATTGGGCCTTGTATTCGTCGAAAAAATAGGAACGGGAATATGTTTGCTGTCCTGCGGTCACAAAAGCGAGATATTCCATGCCGCAATCAGGACAGACCGCTATGGTCCTGTCCTCCGAACGCGCGCGAACCGATGTCGAAGCGGAGGCGCCGCATAAAGGACATTCAAAGACGTTGCGGGAAGCCAGATGCGATATGGCATGCGAGAGATCCCGATGCTCCGAAACGGTCGTAATGACGGAAGGAACCAAAACACCCCGGTCCAGAATTTTCCTGAATGCCTGATGAGTAATGTTGCCTGGAGGAATGGCGCTGAACCCGTTCGCCTTGGCCAGACGGTAATGATAGGTTCCGGGAGAAAATAAAAGAACCCGGCAGCCGGCAGCAAGCGCCTCGAAAGCGGTAAACCCGAAATGGGTTACTACGAGATCATACCGGAACAAGGTTTCACGAAGCTCGATCACCGGTCCGGAAATCGTCAGGTTTTCGTCGATTTTTGAAATTCCGGCTGCCGAAGGATCGATTACGGTAACGTCATGACCCTCTTCCGCGAGCAGGCGGGCGGCGGGCATCGCAAGCCCCCCGGCATTCTCACCGCCGGCAAGTACGAGTATCCGGTTTATCGCCCCGACAGAATCTTTCCTGCGGTTGGCGGGCAGGGGCATAAAATCGGGAGAACACATATTGGGCGGACACAGGGTACCAGGAATTCCCGGAATGATGTCGAGAAGGTAATCCGCCTCGCCGCGGCCCGCTCCACCGTCATCAAGGGAAACGACCGGGCCGATTTTACGGATGGAACGCATGTCGGTCACGGAAGTGCGAAAATTGTCCAGGATCACGAGATGCGCGGTTTCCGGAAGCACGGACACTACCAGGTGCTTCAGCGGATCGGGTACCAGAAACCGGGATGGCGAATCTTCGGGGAGGACGAGGAGACAGCGCCAATCGGCGTGCAGCGCGGAAACCAGGGAGCACAGCCGTTGTAAATGCCCAGTACCCTGACCGGGATGCACGGCGGGAACGAACACCAGAGTGCGGGTGACGAATCGCCATGCTTCGAGAATCGCGGGGGTAGATGAAGGAAGGGAATGCTCTTTTCGGGCCAGCGCTTCCGTCATGAGGCAAGCCCGCTCGTAATCCGCGCGGGTATCGATGGTAGTCCGCATTTCCGGATAATACCACTCGTCGGGCGCGGCCTCGTTCACGCAGGTAAACCGGTCTGTATGTCTGTAGAGGGCCGGTCCCACATGTTCGTGATCATAGGAGGAATCGGTAAGGGCCGCAGCATCCACCAGATGAGGTGCCGAGAAAACCTCGATTCCGCTGCCGTGAGGCAGACCGGAATACGTAAAATAATGAACCGGTTTTTCTTCAGTCTGCAATTCCTCGCTTCGGCGGCATCCGCAAAAAGGAAGGGATTGTCGCCGGTGGCCCGGAGAACGGTTTTTGCCCCGGTTTTCCGGATTACCATGCAAAAACGTTCGAGGACATCTTCCTTCGGGCCGCTTATGCAGGTAAAACCGGCCATCTCCGCAAGAGGAGCGAATGTCTCTTCGGAAGCGGTATCGCAGGCCAGGATGTACCGGTCGGAAGGGATACGGCGGAGATTTTCCATCACGCGGAGAATCACCGGTTTGCCCGCAAGATCGAGGAGGGCTTTGCGGGGAAGCCGGGTTGAATCAAGTCGTGCCTGGAGGATTATGCACGTCATTGGATGGCGGGCTCCCATATTTCGGTGATTTTTTCCGCATCCTGGACAAAACGGAATTTATTCACCCGTATCCATGTACGAACCTGCCGGAAATAATTCCAGGCTTCGAACAGATTGGTTCCCGATTTTCCGGCATAGGAAAAGAATCGCGAGAACGGCAGGAAGGCCTCGTCCCTGCGGAATACGGGCGCGAGATTCTTCAAGTAAAACCGTATGTATGAAGAATCAGGCGTGATGTCTTCGCTCGGAACCTCGCCGTCATACATGAGGCGGAAGGTGCTCGAGATCAGAATTTGCTCTCCCCATAGGTGGGAGCGAAAGCCAAAATCGAGATTTTGCCAGTAGGGATTGGTTATCGTATAGTCGAAACCGCCCAGTTGGATGAATTTCTCACGATTATAGATGCCGGTAAAATCGAAGGGATATATCGTAGGCGAATTGTCCCTGAAACAGGGCATAGGTTCGACCTGGAATGAATGGCGGTTGATCGCGGGAACCATCTGCACCGGCATGGATTCAAGTTTCTGGCTGGTCAGTACGGGAGCGATACAGAAGGCGTTCTCCCCGGAAAGCCTCTCTACGAGACGCGCGGTAATGCTCGAGGCGGAAACCCGTATATCGTTCCAGACGACGAATACAAAGGGGGAATCCGTTTCGGCTATCCCGGTATTTATCATCTCCCCTACCGTCACTTTTTCGAGCGGGACGAGAAATTTCACCGAGGGAAACCGTATCGAAAGATTCTCGATATCATAGGGTTCGCTGGACATCTCGATGGAAATTATCGAATTGAAACCCGCGTTTTCCAGGTTCTGGAATACGGCGGACCGGTAATACCTGCCGCCCCTGTTGAGCAGTATGACGGTAAACGGGGACCGGTCCTCGTCGCTTTTTTTTATGGTGCCGCCGACGATGGTGTGGGGAACTTTTCGTTCGTTAAAAATTGTAGGTATAGTATTCATCGCAGGCTCCGCATATCCCTTCGTAGTTGCATCCGGTATGATTCACGTACATGTTCCGGCCACCTGACCATATCAGGGAAAGGTCATCGCGTACAGCGTTGCCGAACGGCCGTGATGCGTACAGGTCTTCACGGCACAGGGGAACCGTACCATCAATGAGAATGCTCATGTCGCGCTTGAGGTGCCAGCAAGGATGGCGTACGAGCGGCGAAAGATCGGCTACCCGGCGGTCTTCGACGCTCCGGCAGAAATGATCGTGTTTCTGTATGATCACTTGCCCGAACTTCTGCTTCCAGAACCGGTAAAAGGTTTCGAGCTCGATCTCGTTATCGTTCATCCTGACCATCTGCGGCCAGACCGCTCCGGGGTACGCGGCGAAAAGGCTTTCGGTGAACGCGAAAGCCTCCCGGAGCAGGGAATCGGAAAATTCCGGAGTCGGAATCCCGTGCATCGACCCGTAACAGGCACTGCCTGCGGCATCGAGACTGACGATCCAGTTTACCGGCAGCTGTCCGTTCGTCCGCGGACCGGAAGCTTTTACAATAGATGAGATCTCCTCGAGAACCTCCTGTTTCCAGCCGATTCCCGTGGTTTCCAGGAGCAATGAAAGGCCCGGAAAAGAAAGAACCGTACGGACCATTTCAGCGATATCCCCGTGATAGGCGCATTCACCCCACAATGAAAGGGATACGACGGCATCTTCGGAATAAAGTGATATTTTACGAATGATTGCCTTGAAATCGTCCAGAGACATGAAATCCCCGCGGGATGTGGCCGAAATCGCGGGCGATGAGCCCTTCCCGCTCCGGCAAAATGCGGGATATGGACAGTACACGCATTCGAAAGGACATTTGCCCGATACCTGCAATGCATAGAAGGCCGGCAGTGTACGCAGTTCAGCCGCACGTTTTTCGACGATTTCCGCGTAATTGACGGAATTGATGCCGTCGAGAGCCTCGCAAAGCCGCATGTTGCGTCTGGTGTCGCAAGCAAGGGACAGCCTGAGCTGGCGAAGATCGACGGGAGCAATGTCCGTTTCGATGTCGAAGGAATTGATGTCTTTCTTTACGGCATCAAACACAAAACCGCGGGTAACCGGACTGGAATTGTCTTTGACGAGTTCGGCCAGAATGGGAATGATGCCCCGGGCGAGGATATCCGGGGAAAAACCGTATGGGTAGCCGTCGGCAAACGTATATTCCGCGGCATATTTCCGGTGTTTTGCATAGAGGTCGACGGACATTGCCGCGTCGAGAAAAGGGCAGTCGGCCCAAGCGACGAACACATGGTCGTATCCTTCGGATTCCGAAGCCAGGCGTGCGAAAAACGACGCGACGGACCATCCCCGCTCGTTGATGAAAGTAATGCCGGGAACGCTTTTTTTAAAAGAATCGGTGTCACGCCCGAAAACAATGACGGCGCCCATCTCAGGAATACGGCGCGCCCAGGTCAGGGCACGGTCAAAGGCGGAATCTCCACCGGCAAAGGGAGAAAGACCATATCCGGATATTTCACCGGCAAACAGGACAACCAGGTTTTTCATACTGCTTTGAATATCGGCACCCTTGATTTCAGCTTGAGGAAACTCGGTCTTCATGGTACGTTATTTCATGATCAGCGCGAAACCGCTCAAGATTGCCGAATTAACCTCGTTTATAAAGGAAATTCTTGAAGGTTCCTTTCCTTCGATAATTTTGGAGGGTGAAATATCCAATTGCCGGCCGTCCAGCACCGGCCACCTGTATTTCACCCTCAAGGATGAAACGAGCGCAATCTCGGCCGTCATGTTCAAGGGAAAAAGCCGCTATCTCGCATTCAATCCCAAAGACGGCACGCTCGTACGCGCAACGGGAAGCATCTCGGTATATGAAGCCCGGGGAACTTACCAAATAATCGTAGATTCCATGGAAATCGCCGGTTCGGGAGATATTCTCCGCCTGCTCGAGGAGAGGAAACAACGCCTCGCCGCCGAGGGCCTGTTCGATCCGGACCGGAAAAAAAACATTCCGGAAATGCCGTCGCGGGTCGTCGTCATCACGAGTCCCACCGGAGCGGCCGTACGGGATATAATCCAGATCATCGGCAGGCGAAACCCTTCAATACACATAACCGTCCTTCCCTGCCCCGTCCAGGGAAACGAAGCCGCTCCCGCGCTGGTACGGGAAGTGGAACGGGCGAACTTCCACGACATGGCGGACGTCATCATCATCGGGCGCGGCGGCGGTTCTCTCGAAGACCTGCTGCCCTTTTCAGACGAGGCTCTGGTCCGAACGGTCGCCGCCTCACGGATTCCGGTAATCAGCGCGGTCGGCCACGAAATTGACTGGTCGCTGTGCGACTTCGCTGCCGATCTCCGCGCGCCTACCCCTTCCGCCGCTGCCGAGCTCGTCAGTCCCCTCAAGACCGGCATCGATGACCGGATAGCCGGAGCCGCCGCCGACCTGGAAAACGCCATGCTTTCGAGAGTTGACCGGATCAGGCTGATGATGGCCTCCTTTTCGCCCGAATCCCTCGAACTTCGCTTCCGCCGAATCGAGCAACCCCGGCTCATGCGTTTCGACGATGCGAAGGAAGCGCTGATAGAAGCTCTTTCGCGACGGATCGCCGACACCCGGCACCACATCGCCCTTCTCGCCGAAAAACTTGAGGGAGCGAACCCGAAAACAATCCTGAAACGCGGCTATGCCATGGTCCGCGACGCAGAAACCGGAAAAATCATCCGTTCCCCGGCTGACACCCGCGAAGGCAACAGGATTGTCATCATTCCCGAAAAGGGCGCCCTGTATGCCCGTGTTGAGGAGCTGAAAAATGAAGAAATTTGAAGAGCGGCTTGAACGCCTGGAAGAACTGAGCGATGCGATCAAGGATCCCGATCTTGCCCTCGAGGATGCCCTGGCCTTTTTCGAGGAAGGCATCAAACTCGCGAAAAACCTCGAAAAGGATCTTGATAAGATAGAAGGAAAAATCCAGATTCTCATGAATCAAAGCGCGCCTGTCGACGAAAAACCCGAACTGGATCTCTTCTCCGGACAGGAATCAGATGGAAAATAAAGGGACGGCCGCACTTTCGCTCCGCCCGGTTCGCGCACTTCCGGCAGAGGTAGCCCGAAAAATCGCCGCAGGCGAGGTGATAGATCGTCCCGCCGCAGTGGTGCGGGAACTCCTCGACAACGCCATCGATTCGGGCGCGACGAAAATCACCGTGGAAATTTCCGGAGGCGGCGTCGACGGCATCCGGGTGACCGACAACGGAAACGGCATGACCGCCGAAGATCTCTCGCTGTGCACCCATGCCCACACCACGAGCAAGATTTCCGCCGAAGACGATCTTCTTGCCCTCGCCACCCTCGGTTTCCGGGGAGAGGCGCTGTCGTCGATAGATGCCGTCAGCAATCTCGAAATCACCACCACAAGGAACGGTCACGAAGCATGGAAACTCGAATTCGGCAAGGTGCTTCCCGCCGTCCTTGCAAAAGGCACCATCGTGAAAATCGACGGACTTTTTTCGAATTTCCCCGCACGAAGGCAGTTCATGAAACGCGCATCGGCCGAAGCGGGCCTCTGCCGCCAGATTTTCACCGAGAAGGCGCTCGCCTGGCCCGGAATAGAATTCAGGTTTTCTTCGGACGGTACGCAAAAAACAATACTTCCCCCCGCGGCAACCCTGCTCGAACGCTGCCTCGCGGCATTCGAGCCGAAAGAAGGCGATAACTTTTTTCATGAAGCGGCGGGCTCGGGTGAAGGCTTCGCTTTCCGGGCGGTGCTCGGCAGTCCTGACGTGATCCGCAAGGACCGTCGTGAACTCATGGTTTTCGTGAACGGCAGGCGAATCATGGAGTATTCCCTTCTCCAGGCGATGGAATACGGCGCCGAGGGCCATTTTCCTAACGGTGGCCATCCTTTCGGCTGTCTCTTCGTCTCGATCGATCCCGCCCTCGTCGACTTCAATATACATCCGGCAAAACGGGAAGCGCGCTTCCGCGACCCTTCGACGCTCCATCATGCGGTAAGCTCGGTGATCCGCGACTTTTACCGGCATTACGCGATAGCGGAACTTACCCGCGACGGGCATCATGCCGGACTCCTGCCTGAATTGGGCATAACCGGCGAACCATATCGAAACAACAGCCCTATTCCCTTGCAGGCGGATACCGCAGCCGATTATGCCCGTCGTGCCGCATCCCCGTTTCCGGAAACGGCAGCCTACCGGGAATCGGTGTATACCGCAAGCGATGAATTCGAGGACTTCCGTTTTCTCGGCCAGGTCCTCGGTACGTTTCTTGCGGTCGAACGCAACGGAATATTTTATCTGATAGACCAGCATGCCGCCCACGAGCGGATCATTTACGACGAACTCTTCGCCCGTTCCTCGGAAACGCAGGAACTGCTCATTCCCTACCGGATCGAAACGGAGTCGGCAAGCGAAGACAGGCATCTTGAGAGCAGCAGGGAACGACTGACGAGGGCGGGCTTTACGGTTGTAAACGAAGGTAACGGAATATGGCAGGTGACGGCCGTTCCCGCACGGTGGAAGGGCACGCAAAAAGACCTGTCGGAAGAATTGCGGGATCTTTCAGTAGGGGCCGAGGCGCTCGTGTCGCACCTCTATGCCACGGCAGCCTGCCGGGCGGCCTGCAAGGACGGGGACGTACTCGATACCCTGACCGCACGGAACCTCGCGAAAACGGCATTCGCACTCGGAGAGCCCGTCTGTCCCCACGGCCGTCCTATCTGGATCATGCTCGACCGGGAGGAATTGTTCCGGAGAATCAGGCGGACTTAAAGCGTGTCGAGCAGTGTCTGGACTTCGGCCGCCCGCGGATAATCCGCTTTTTTCTTGAGGAGCTCCTGGAGGATGCCTTTTGCCGCGGCCTTGTCGTTCAGGCTCACATACAGCTTGCCGAGCTCGAAGTAGGCATCCCAGCGGGTACCGTCGATTTTCAGCAGTTCGACGTAGGTATCGCGGGCTTTTTCGGCAAGCCCCGCGCTTATGTACGAGCTCGCAAGGTTCGCGCGAACGCCCGGATCCTTCGGGTTTTTCGCCACGGCCTTGGCGTAATGTTCCACCGACTTGTCGAAAACGCCTTTCAGGCCATAGGCCTTTCCCAGATTGTTGTTTACTTCAAAGTTGTCCTTTTCGATGTTGTACGCTGCGTTCAACTGGTTGAGGGCATCGTCCACCCGGTTGGCCTCGAGGAACATGGTGCCGAGATTGATGCGCGGTTTCGCGTATTTCGGATCGGCGGCTATCGAGCGTGAATACTGCTGGAGCGCGATATCGGGCATGGAATTCCGTTCGGCCGCGAGTCCGTAGTTGTACAGATACACCGCGTTCTTGCTTTCGGCATCGACGGCTTTTTTGGCGTAGTCGAGCGCGATCGCCGGCTTGCCCAGCTCAAGCTGGACGGCGGCCATGTTGTAGTTGGTCAGGGCGTCGTCGGAACCGAGCGTGAGTGCTTCCTTGAAATAGCGTTCGGCTTCCGCGAATTTACCCGTCGTACTGTAGGTGGTCGCGAGTTCGCGGAGGGCGGACACGTTTGCCGGCTCGTATTTGAGCGCGGTGGAATAAGCGGTGACCGAACCGGAATAATCCTTTTTCCGGACGAGGAGGCGGCCTATCTCGATATAGGCGCGAACATAGTCCGTCTTGATCGCGGTTGCCGCGCGGAACGCAGAAAGCGCGTCGTTGGCGGAACCGAGGGCATTTTCTGTCATACCAAGATTGAACAGGGCAGGTTCGAATTTGGGCTCGAGCTTGACGACGGTCGTGAAACACTGCTTCGCGTCGGCATATTTCTTCTGCAGGTAATACAGTTTTCCCAGCTCGTACACGTAGAGGTAGTTTTTCGGATCGAGACGCGCGGCTTCCTTCATTTCGGCAAGGGCGGGTTCGCCCTTTTTCTGGTCCGAATATATACGGGAACGCAGATAACGAGCGGCGGCATAACCCGGATCGGCGGCAACCGCCTGGTTCGCATAGTCGAGCGCGGAAGCCAGGGCTTCGTTCTTGACGGTACTGTCTGTTGCGGACTGGGCGATCGCATAGAGAGCTTCGGCCATTTCGGTATATTTTTGCGCCGCGAAAGCCTTCTCGCCTTCGGGCAGTGCGGCTTCGGCTTTTTCGAAACTGGCAAGGGCCGCGGTGAGGCTTCCGGACGCGGCTTTGGCTTTCCCCTGCTCGATAAAGCCGTTTACCTCCGCGATCTGCTTCTGGATCCGGCTGTTCCGGTTCGCGAGTTCGGCCTCGAGAGCCTTGCGCTTCGCAAGCTCGGCCTCCGCCTGGTCCTGTTGCTGTTTGTCCGTTTCGGCCCGTGCTTTTTCCGCTTCCAGCGCCGCCGCCTGTTTCACGGCCAACGCCTGCGCGGCATCTGCCGCGGCCTTGTCGGCAAGCGCCGTCTGTTGCGCCGTATTCTGCTGCGCGGCGCGTTTCGCGTTCTCGGCTTCCGCCGCGCTTATGCGCGAGGCGGCTTTTTGCGCGGCATCAGCCGCGGCGGAAACGCGGGAAGCCGCCTGGCGAGCCGCGTCCAGCGCCGCAAGCAGCGCAGAATTGTCCATGCCCGCACCGCCAGCTTCTATGGCCAAGCGCGCCTTCTTGGCCGCGAGCACGATATCGAGCAATTCCGCCGCATCGGTATCGGCGGGATTATCGATGAGCAAGCCCTCGAGAAGGCTCAAGGCCCGGTCGAATTCCTCCTTGTCGACATACGTGCGCACGAGCGTCAATATATTCATGCGCCGCTGACCGGCGCTTTCGTCCCCGCCGCTGCCGTTGATCGATCGGACGAGCAATACGCCGCCCAGGGACAGAAGGAAAATCAAAATACCGGCGGCTGCACCGGCGACTAGCCGTTCTCTTCTATTCAAGTTGTCCTTCCTCATTATAGTTCAGTACGTCTTCGGACCCAGCGGACAGGGTGCTTGCGGCATCGACCGCCTGCAGGGAAGCATTCACGTCGTCGAGCATTTTTTGGTAACGTTCCGCCGCCGCTTTCTTTTCGGCTTCGGCGGCGGCGCGTCCGGCTTCGGCCCGGATGGCCGCATCTTCCTTTTCCCGGATTTCCGCGGTCAGAAGGGCGATGAGTTTCCGTACCGGCTCTTGCTGCGGCGATGCCGGATCGAGGGTCAGATACACGGTATAATCATCCACCGCCCGCGCGAATTTCTCCAACTTCACCCGGGAATTCGCCCGGTTGAGATACGCCGGTGCGAAAGCCGAATCGATCTCGATCGCACGCGAAAACATTGCATCGGCTTCGGTGTAGAGATTTTGCACGAAATAAACGCCGCCCGCATTGAAGAAAAGCACTTTCCGGTCGGTACCCGACGACTGGGTGCCTTTCATGAAGACACTTATCGCGTCGGCATATTTTCCCGTCTGTTTGTAACACAGACCGAGGTAGACGAAGACCCTGGGATCGGTTCCGCTGACGAGGGAAGCCTGGTACAGGAGGGGTGCCGCTTCCGCCGGTTTGTTCTCGCGGAACAGGCGTTCGCCCTCGGTAAAAAAATCATAACCGTAAGCCGGCAAGACAAGTATGAGCAGTAAAAAGCCGGTCGCCCGGAACAGCCTTCCGAAATAGCATCCTGTTTCTTTCATATTTGACAATACCCCATAAAAGCTATAGTCTTGTACATATGTCATCAATGTTTATCGGTTTCATACTGATTCTCGGCACGGGAGTCGCGGTCCTCCTCGTTTTTCTGGTCAAATCGTTCCTCGTTCCCCAAAAAATCGCGGGAATCGAAAAACTGGTCGGTACCGGCAAATACGGCGCCGCGATCAAACAGGCCCGAGGCATGATAACCCGAAATCCGCGCGATACGGAAGCCCGTTACCTGCTCGGCCGGGCGTACCTTGCCGACGGAAAGGCGGAACTCGCGCTCATGGAATTCAAGAAAGTCGACGAAACCGCGATTTTCTCCAAGACCATTCCGGAACCGGACTTCAGGAAGACTATAGCACAACTCTACCTCAAATATAACCAACCGGAAGAAGCGCTCAAGGAATACCTCCTGTTGATCAAAATAGAACCCTTTCAGGCCGAAAATTACTACAACGCGGCGTATTTATTCGAGCAGCGGGACAACGGGGAGCAGGCGCTCACGTACTACCGAAAGGCGGTCGAGACGGATCCCAAACACGCGGCAGCCCATGCCGCTCTCGGACTGCTCCTTTTCAAGAACAAGCAGATGGCCGACGCCCGGGTGGAAATCAGCATAGCGCTCAAGCTCGATCCCAAAAATGCCAAGGCCCAGTATTACCAGGGCCGTTTGCTCAGGGAAAGCCATGATTACGCGAACGCGCTTGCGGCCTTCGAAAAAGTGCTCCGCGATCCTGATCTCAAGCAAAAAGCCCTGGTCGAACGGGGATGCTGCTATCTTGAAGCCAACAGCACCGAAAAAGCGATCGTCGAATTCGACCGTGCGATCAAGGCCTCGAAGGATGACGCCTCGAACGATACTCTCCATGCACGATACTTTCTCGCTTCATGCTACGAAAAGCAACGGGATATCGACCAGGCGATCGGCCAGTGGGAGAAGATTTTTACCAAAAAACGGAGTTTCAGGGACGTCGGCGAGAAATTGTCCCAATACCAGGAACTGCGCTCGAACGACCACATGAAGGAATACCTGACCGCCGGAAAGGAGGATTTCGTCAACATCTGCAAGGCCGTAACCAATGTGGGACTCGAACTCGCGGTCCGCGACATGGCCGAAACCAAATTCGGCTGCTCGCTCATCGCCGTGGAAAATGACGCCGAAAAATGGCGAAACGTGCGCAAGATGCCCCGCCTGATCCTTTTTTACCGCGATCCGCAACTTATCGAAGATGCGTTCCTGCGCACCCTCCAGGAAGACATGAAGAAGCAGTCGATCATCAGGGGCATTGTCATCACAAGCTCCGGATTCACCCGCCCCGCACTCGAATTTGCCGAAAGCCGCCCGCTGGAACTGATCGGCAAGGAAAAACTCGAAACCATGCTGGCGGCAGTAGATGCGCTCGGTAAAAAATAAGCCGGCCGTTTCATGAAAATCCTCTGCGTATCGGACCAGATCGATCCCCTTGTTTATTCGAGCAATATCAAGGAACGCTACAAGGACATCGACCTGGTCATTTCGGCAGGGGATCTTCCCATGGAATACCTCGATTTTATCGTTTCCTCCCTGAACAAGCCGGTGTATTTCGTCTTCGGCAACCATAACCTGAGCGAGTTCGTTTATTATCACCGGAACGGCAGTACGACCGGGCAATCGGTCAAATCCTTCGATTGCATGTCGGAAGCCCAGGCAAGTCACGGTACTACGTATCTCGGATTCCGCTGTCGCAGGGAGGGGTCGCTCCTGATGGCCGGACTTTCAGGTTCGCTCCAATACAATAACGGACTCAACCAGTATACCGACGCGCAAATGAAGCGTAAAATCATCGCACTGATTCCCCGGCTGCTGCTCAATAAATTCCTGTACGGACGATATCTTGATGTGCTGGTAACCCACGCCTCGCCTGAAGGCATCCATGACAAACCGGATCCCTGCCATCGGGGATTCGCGAGCTTTTTATGGTTCATGAGGGTTTTCAAACCGCGGTATCTGCTCCATGGACACATCCATCTGTATGACCTCCAGGATATACGGGTTTCGAAATATCTGGAAACGACCGTCATCAATGCCTACAGCCATTATATACTTGAAACCGGAGATACAGATATATGAACAGTTTTGTGAAAAACCAGGCAGGCGACGATTTCAACAAGGCGAGAAACAAAGCCCTGTTCCACGAGATCCAGAACTTCCTCAATCCCGACAAGGCCCGGCTCTTGTCGTTCCATGACGTGAAAAAAATCCTGAAGCCGAAAAATGAAGTGTATGCCGGGATGAAAACGGTACCTATCGAAAAAATCGCCGGCAGCGAGGGCAGGTATCAGGATTTCGACAATCATTTTCTCCCGCGCACGAGCAATCTCCGGCAGCGCTGGGAACGGGTCGACGAAGCCCATCTTTCGGACATAGTCCTCCCGCCGATACAGCTGTACGAAATCGGCGGACTGTTTTTCGTCCGGGACGGAAACCACCGTGTATCCGTCGCGAAAGCGCAAGGAGTGAAGTACATCGACGCGGAAGTCATATCCCTGCAGAGCGAAATTGTGCTGAAGGCGACCACCACGCCCGAATCCATCCTTTCCGAAGTGATCAAGTATGAAAAACGGGTGTTTTACGCGGAGACCGGTTTCGGGGACCTGACCGATTACTGGCATCTCGATTTCACCAGTCCCGGTCAATACGATGTCATCTACAATCATATCCTGGTCCATAAATATTACATGAACAACACCGTCACGGCCGAGATTCCGTTCAATGACGCGATACTATCGTGGTATCACCACGTGTATCAGCCGGTCATGAACGTCATAAAAAAGAACCGGCTCCTGCGCAAATTCCGGGGGCGGACGTCAAGCGACCTGTATGTCTGGATCATCAAGCAATGGGACGAACTGAAGCAGAAATACGGAGTCGAATTTTCCCTGGAAGAAGCTTCTCTCAGCATTAGCGAAAAGCAGAACCCGGGATGGTTCGGGTCCCTTCGGGCGTACATTAAAAAAACCTTTCAAACTTGACGTCATAAAATAAGGATGGTACACTGGATCATAATGCAAACAGCACTACTTGATTCATTCGCTATCTTTCCCTTGGTGTCGAGCCTTCTTCTACAGGGAATTGCAGTTTTTTTTCTTGTCCGAATTTCCAAAAATCCGCCAGCAAAGTTTTCCAACACGCTTTTTTCCAGCCTTTCCCTCATATTCATCGGCCTCCTTGCCGTAAGCAGCATACTGGGCATCCTGTTCCCCGTGCTTTTTATCTATGCCTCGGGCATTTTCGTCGCAAGCCTGGTCCTTGCGGCGGCTTGCACAATCCTTGCCGTAATTGTACCGCCGAAAACGGCCGACAGCGAAGCCGCCCCCGGCAATCCGGCTCCTGACGAACCCGTCGACGATCCACTCGTGGCCATCGGCCAGCAATTCCTCTCGCATGTCGCCGAATCCCTTACCGAAGAGATCAATCTTGTCCGGCTCCTCGATTTCATCAATGAAACGATGATTTCAAACACGGATGCCGACGGAGGCGTGGTATTCCTGACCGATGATTTCGAAGACATCATCACGGTAAAGTCCTTTACCGGCAAATTCCCCCCGCCCTACCGCCTTCCCCAGGAACTGCCTCACAAACCGGTCAGGGTGGAAACCAATTTCAGGTATGTCCAGTTCAATCTCGGCGACACCATTTTCGGAGAGGTCGCGGCGACGGGCAAGCCGGCACTCATCGAAAACGGCCAGACGGATTCCCGCATATTCACCAACGGTCCCGAGGAATTCCTCAAAACAGGCAGTTATATCATAACGCCTCTCATGGTCAAGGACCGGGTCGTCGGAGTCGCCGGTGTCGCGCGTCTTCCCGAACATTCGCCGTTCTCCAATGAAGAATTCCGGATTGCGAAAGCTCTGGCGACGTATGCGGGAGCCGCCATCAACAACGTATATACGGTTCAGGAAATCCTGGAACGTGCGGACCTCGAACGGGAAGCCAGTATCGCCTCCCGGATCCAGAAAACACTGCATCCCAAGCGGCTTCCCGAACTGCCCGAAGTCGGTTTCGGATCCTTTTTCAACGCGACAAAGGGTGTGTGCGGCGATTACTATGACGTGATACTCGCCCGAAGGGACCGGATCGGTGTAGCCATCGCCGACGTAGCCGGAAAGGGAATCCAGTCAAGTATGGTCATGATCATGCTGCGCTCGATCCTCCATCTCGTCACCAATACCACGAAAAGCGCAGGAACCATCCTGGACTGGGTAAACAAGGGCATAACTGGGAAAATAGACATGGATCACTATGCATCCCTGTCCTTCCTCAGCTATTCTCCCGCCGACCATACGGTGGATTACGCAAGCGCGGGTCATCAGCCGATGCTCCTCTGGAGAACCTCGACCGGCGAAATAGAGATAATACGACAAAAAACAGACCCCATCGGCGTCGAACGCGCCTCTGAATATACGGAAATGAAGTTGACAGTCAGTACAGGAGATATTATTATCCTGTATACTGACGGGCTGATAGAGGCGTTGAACCAGGATGGGCGACAGTATGGCATCGAAACGCTTTCACGGGTGATTGCCGACAATAATTTATTGGCGGCCAAAGACATAGCAAATGAAGTCAAGTATAACCTTCAGTCGTTTATCGGATCAGCCAGTCTTCATGACGATCAGACACTCGTAATCATGAAGATTAAAGCGTAATTGCAAGAGAAAGGAGTCGCGGCAGTATGGAACTCAAAATCAGGAAAAATGGCGAAGTATACATCATAGATGTAAATGGCGAAATGGATCTGTACAATTCTTATAAACTCAAGGAACTGGTCATGAAAATGCTCGAAAAAAACGTGCAGGCATTCATAATCAATCTCGAACAGGTCGACTACATCGATTCGTCCGGTATCGGCGCCCTTATTTATATCTGTTCCACGGTCAAAAAAATGAATCTGAAACTTGCCATTACCAATATTCATGGTTCCGTAAAAAAGGTTATCGAACTGACCAAACTGATGGGATACTTCCCGATTACCAACAGCATTGAAGAAGCCCTTCAGCAGATGGAAGGCTAACCGGTTTGTACCAGGAGACGACAATCATGAATCCGATCAAAGAATTACGCGCCGACAGCAGTGATCCTTTATTTGACAAGACAAATATGCTTTACAAGGAATTTCCGTCAGATTTTCGGCAAATTCGCTATTTTACCCTGCTCATCGTTCAGTCCGCTCCCCTTGAAATCAAGGAAATCAACCTGCTGGAACAGCAGATAAGCGAAATCATCAAGAATGCCGTCAAACACGGCAACGATTGCGACCTGAATAAAAAAGTCCGTGTATGGTATGCATTCAGCTCCACCCACGCGCATCTCATAGTCGAGGATGAGGGTCCCGGTTTCAAGGATATCGCCAAATGGAACGACTTCAACCGCAAACGGCTGGAATGTCTGTACCAACAGGATTTCGAGCATCTCGGCTCGTATGTATCCTTCCGGACGGTAAAAAGCGACGAACAGGACGGAGGAAACGCACTTTTTGCGGCCCTTGAATACTGGAACGGCGGTTTTGTGTATAACGACAAAAAAAATGGCGTTGCCATGCTCAAAAAATACCCGCAGCGACGGCACGGTATTTCCATAGACGGCGAATGAAGCTGAAGCCCGGATTAACCGGGCCTTTTTTTTTACCCTTGAAACTTGGTTTTATTGAGGGCTTCGAACAAGAACCGCTTGTCCTCTTCTTGCAGGGAAACAAGTGAAAGGCAAACAACATCGACACCCGAATAAACCGGAATGATTCCGCACAGTACTGATACGGTGCTTATCCGGCGTTTTCCATATACAATCCTGAGCGACCATTCTTGACCTTCCGCAAGGACGGCTTCTCCCGCATTCCGTATGGACAGAAGGGCGTATTCATGGTCGACATAAAAAAAATCCCCGGAGCCGTCGCGATTGCCGGGCAAACGATCCGGGTCACGGAAAGCATCAAGATATTCGAACAACCTGCAGGCAAGCAACGGATTACCGCCCAAAATTCCTGCCCGCAATACGATTCTCGCGATTGTTGCTTCCCGTTCGCGAGAAACTTCGGGATCGATCATCACGCAATCGATGGGCCAGGAAGGAACCGCACGAGCTTCGAAAATACTGACACCCGACTGCATGATCAGCTTCGGAGAAAATCCGTCCTCCGCACCGAGGTCTTCCTTATACAACTCGGACGAAATACTGAAGGATACCTGACTTTCGGCAAGGATCTCGGCGGAGGTGATAAAAAAAAGACCCCGCTTTTTATGACGGAAAAACACCCGAATCCGGTTCGACTTGAACTGCAGCGGAAACAGGCAGTTTATGGAAATGCGGTCACCTGAGATCGCATACGCGTTTTCCGCGATATGAACGAGCGTATTGTCGACGAGAATGGACAGGGGCGACGGCATGTCCTCCAGGTTCCGGACGACATATTCCCGTTCAATACGACTGAGCGAGACCGGCATAGGTTTCACCATCAAACAGGAATTCGGTAATTTTCCAGGCCTCGCCGACAAGGGAGGCGGTTACATGCAGATACACATAAACCGATGCAGAATCCTTGAGGAATTGCAATCGGTACTGGGTGGTTTGCACGTTTTCTCCCTTTTCAACCGGGTTCGAAAAAAGCACGCTCGTTACCTTTGGCAATTTGGCAAGCTGAAAAGAGGCTATAACCGGGAGAAACGGTCGGGATGGATCGCAAAAGTCGGCATCGAGTCCCGAATTCTCGAGGTTGACCGATACGGATCGAAGAAGTGAAACAACCCGAGGATCGGCGTTCCCGTAATCGATGGACCCCAGTCGTACCTCACGTGGATACAATGAACCCTTTATTATCGACGAGGTTTTTTGCGGAATTTTGCCCAAAACGGGAAAGGTTTCATTGCCGCCCGGCAGGTTTTTCCCTGTAATCTCTTTTGCCTGCATTTTATTTCCGGATGTCCAATCCAAACCATTGAAATACCGATTGGTCCGGTCGCGCAAGGTTTCCGCAGCGGAACCAACCGGCAATAAAAGAGAAAAAAACAATACTGCCGGAAGGACCCGATCGTCGATAACTGCATGCATAGGAACAAATTATATCACAGGTATCAGTATATGGACAATCTCGGTCCAACGGGGTACAGTAACGCTTAACAATATTTTCAATACTGCAGGAGAGGCATCATGGCACTTACTCTTACCGAAAAAGTAATCAGGAACCATCTGGTGGAAAATGCGGGAACCCTTCCTGCACGCGGTGCGGATATTGCGATCAGGATAGACCAGACGCTCACCCAGGACGCCACCGGTACGATGGCCTATCTCCAGTTCGAAACGATAGGAATCGACCGGGTAAAAACCGAACTTTCAGTCTCGTATATAGACCATAATACCATCCAGGAAGATTATAAAAACATGGATGACCACCGCTACCTCCAGAGCATCGCGGCGAGATACGGTCTTTGGTTTTCGCGAACCGGAAACGGCATCTGTCACCAGGTCCATCTCGAACGTTTCGGGATTCCCGGTAAAACCCTGCTCGGTTCCGATTCGCACACGCCTACGGGCGGCGGCATCGGCATGATCGCCATAGGAGCCGGCGGTCTCGACGTCGCCGTCGCGATGGGAGGCGGAGCTTTCCACCTGACGATGCCGAAAATTTACGGGGTCAAACTTACCGGCAGCCTGCGCATCGGTGTGTCCGCAAAAGACGTCATTCTCGAAGTACTCCGCCGGGAAACCGTCAAGGGCGGCGTCGGAAACGTTTACGAGTATTTCGGAGACGGCGTGGCGACCCTGAGCGTTCCCCAGCGATCGACGATCACCAATATGGGCGCCGAGCTCGGCGCAACCTGCAGCATTTTCCCCTCGGACGCGGCTACCCGATCCTTCCTCGAAGCCATGGGCCGACCGGAAGATTTCGTCGCGATCGAAGCCGACGAAGGAGCCGTCTACGACAAGCTCATCGAAATCGACCTTTCCGCCCTCGCGCCGCTTGCGGCAATGCCCCATTCACCCGATGCGGTCGAGACTATAGCCTCGCTCGCCGGCAAACCGGTAACCCAGGTCGCCATCGGCTCGTGCACGAACAGTTCCCTCAGCGACCTCACCGCCGTCGCGGCCATAGTTCGCGGAAAACATATCGCGCCTGGCGTCGAAGCGGGAATCACCCCGGGAAGCCGCCAGACGCTCATGCAGGCCGAAGCTACCGGGGTTCTCGGCGAGCTCATCCGTGCCGGTTTCCGGATTCTGGAAAGCGCCTGCGGGCCCTGCATCGGCATGGGCTTCGCCCCCAATTCCGGGGGGGTATCGGTTCGAACCTTCAACCGCAACTTCAAGGGCCGTTCGGGAACGCCGGATGCCGAAGTGTATCTCGTCTCGCCCGAAACAGCCGCCTGTACGGCCATCAACGGATACATCACGGACCCGCTTGCCTTCGCGGAAACCCTCGGCGGCAACCGGCAAGCCTACGCGACACCAGGCTGCGACTGCATCAGGGACGACAGCATGCTTATCCCTCCGCTGCCCCTCGACGAAGCGCTCAAGACCGGAATCATCCGCGGGCCCAACATCAAACCCTGTCCCGCAAGTCCCGCCCTTCCCGATTCCTTCGAGCTGCCCGTTCTCCTAAAGGCGGGCGACAACGTGTCAACCGACGAGATAATGCCGGCGGGTTCCAAGGTGCTGCCCCTGCGCTCTAATATCCCCGAAATATCGAAATTCACCTTCGAACGCATCGATACGACCTTTTACGAACGCGCGAAAGCGGGAACCGGTTGTTTCGTAATCGGCGGGGAGAACTACGGACAGGGATCATCGCGGGAACATGCCGCCCTCGCCCCGATGTATCTCGGCGTCCGTGCGGTGCTTGTCAAATCGTTCGCGCGCATCCACAAGGCGAACCTCATCAATTACGGAATAGTTCCATTGGTATTTACCGATCCGGCCGTCTACGGACGGCTCTCAGGGAATGACGTACTTGAATTCTCCGATATCCATGCATCGCTCGAAAACGGAACGCCCTTCCTCCTGAAGCGCAAAGCGGACGGTTTCTCATTTACCGCCATCAACGACCTCGATCCCCGATCCCGGAAGATCCTGCTTTCCGGCGGGCTCGCCGCCTGGACGCGGAAAGGCGGACAATAACAACCGGATGAATCAAGATATCCTGCGGAATGATTCGAGATTGAACGTCGCTATCCGGGATCCGGTATGGAAACATATCTGGATGACCCCGGAATTCCGCGAGATAACCCTTTCGCAGCCGTTTCTCCGTCTGTACCGCATAAAACAGCTCGGTCCTGCGGAATTCGTGTACCCGGGAGCGACCCACACGAGAGCGGCCCATTCTTTCGGTGTCTATCACGTCGCCCTGAAGGTTCTGCGCGTTCTTCTCGCTCGCGGTGCGGACGACTGGGTCACGGAATCCGGAGCCGCTTCGTTTTTGGCGGCAGCGCTCCTGCACGATCTGGGGCATTTTCCCTTCACCCATTCCCTCAAGGAACTGCCACTCGCCGACCATGAATCGCTCTCCGCCGGAATAATCCGTACGGAACCGCTTGCCGGACTTATCCGTGCCGCCGGCGCCGATCCCGATTTCACAGCGTCGATAGTCGACAAAAAAAGTCCCGTACCGGCAGCATCGGCGGACGAAACGCGTTTTTTCCGGAATCTGCTTTCCGGCGTACTCGACCCCGACAAACTCGACTATCTCAACCGGGATGCGTACTGCTGCGGAGTGCCGTACGGCCTGCAGGACACGGATTTCATCCTGTCGCGCATGGAACCGGATCGGAAACGGGGAATCGTGATCGATCCGAAAGCCATCATGTCGATCGAAAGCATCCTTTTTTCCAAATACCTCATGTACCGTTCGGTTTATTGGCACAAACAGGTCCGCATAGCCACCGCAATGATGAAAAAGGCCGTCTTCGCCGCCTTGCGCGACAAACTGATCGAATGCGATCAACTGTACAGCCTTGATGACAACGGTATTTATTCCCTGATCGACACCCTCGATTATCCCGAAAAGGAATTGGCGGAAGCCGTCCGCACCCGGGACTTTTACCGGGTCGTCGCTTCTTACCGTTTCAATCCGACCGATCAGGGAATGCTGTCGCTCGAAAATCTCGGCAACAGAACCCGGGCGGAAAAAAATCTTGCCGGATACCTCTCCCTGACTGCCGGAGCGAAAATCCCTCCGGAGCATGTCCTTATAGACATACCCGAACGGATTTCGTTCGAGAGCAATCTGTTCATTACCGGCGAAAACAGGGAATTCAGCGACAGCACGACTGTCTTTACCCCTGATGTGGTACATAACTTCACCTCTTCGCTCCGAATCATGCGAATCGCAGTACATCCCTCCCACCGGGAACGCCTCGACCGCATCGACGGGATCGGCCTGAAACTTGCGAAATGCCTCGAGGTAGGTTACACTGATATTCAGGAAGAGTGATGTTTTCGGGAGGATTGGGATGAATGTACATAATATTATGGAAGAACTGGTATATTCCGAAGTCAACGGTCTTTTTGACACGGCAAGAAAAGACAAGGCATCCTGGCTTACCTGCAGCTGCAGCCAGTGCAGACTGGACACTATCTGCTACGTCCTCAACCGCGTAGAACCCCGCTATATCAAATCAGGACGAGGGCTGGCGTACTCCCAACTTGAAGAATCCCTGGACAAGGCGCAAATAGCCGCCGATATCAACATATTGGCCATGGAAGGCATGAAACAGGTTCTTATCTCGAAACGCCCGCACAATCCTGAAATTTCCGATATGCCTGATACACCCGTTTTCAATTTTCCGACATTGATGGGCAGGGTTCTAGACGGTAAAACCTTCGAACCGGTCAAAAACCTTTCCGTATCGCTCTTTCTCGACGGTTCCAAAGCCGAATCGATCGATACATCCTGGGACAACCCCTACCAAATCAGCGCCTATACGCCCGGAACCTTTTCGTTTTGGATAAAACCGGTCGGAAGCGACAAGGAAGGTACGAATCAGGTTTTCGCATTCGAAGTAAGGATCGAGGAAAAAGGATATGACCCCATCAATTATTTCTTCGAATTGGGCATCACCAGCGAATCCTTCATCCGTACCGCCTATTCCGCAGAACATTCATTCGTACTTCCCGACCTGCATCTGTTCCCCATAGAAGAGGAATTCAGGGATGTAGCCTAGGGGCTAAGGCGTCTGGTTTGGGACCAGAAGATCGGAGGTTCGAATCCTCTCATCCCGATTTTTTTATGCCCTTTTTCTGTTTTCGGGACCTGACCCGGGCACGGAGGATCCGCTGAAATGGACGAATTCAAACCCGTTCCGTTCTATTGCGAGGAAAACACCTGGATGCTGCTCGACTCCGAGACGACCGCCGAAAAGGATTTTCATGCGATCCTGATATCCAATGAAACCAAATGTGTCGTGATCTTCAACCAGAATTCCGAAACAGGGGAAGATATCGTATTTTGGGATTACCATGTCGTCGCTCTCGAGCGGAATGGCGGCGGCTCGCAGATCTGGGATTTCAACTCCAAACTCGGAGCGCCCTGCGATGCCGGCGAATGGTTGACCGTCAGTTTCCGGGATAATCAAATGCCTGCGAATTACCGCCCGCATTTCCGGGTCGTGCCGAGGGATGTCTATCTTTCCACTTTCGCTTCGGACCGCTCCCATATGCGGAATTCCGATGGAACGTTCAAGAAATCCCCGCCCCCCTGGGAATGCATCGGATCGGGAAAGAACAACCTCAGCCAATATATCGACATGAAAAGCGAAACCACGGGAAAAGTATATGATTATTACGGGTTGGCGGAATTCATCGACGCCTGTGACATGAAATCGTAAATACAGGTATTCAGAAATCTGCGGTGTTCTGGTTCATCGCATTCCGGCAAAATTCGATCATGAGGTCGCACGATATTTTGGCATGGGAAATCCGGTGCGGAGGTGTATTCGCGCGGGCTTCGAGCCACGGTGTCTCGCTGTGGGTTCGTGTTTCCAGTTCGTCACCGGAGTAATTGCCGTAAACCATGTATACGGCGTTTATGACGCTGAGGGTATGCCGGTCCAGTTCCAGAACACCCGATTTTTCGACACGGGGGATTTCATCATACCCGTATCTCCGGTAATGGTCGTACAGCTGCGGGGAGACCGGACCGTGAATCCATGCCTGAAATTCCGTTTCCATCAAGGGTTTATTGTAATAATAAAAGTGCCAGGCCTGGGCGTAATAGCATAGTTTTTGTAATTTTTTATGCGTCATGGGTCCGCGCGAGAGAAAAATCCGTGCGATATCGTTTACCTGAAACGCCATTGCTCCCCCCCCCCGAAAAATCGATAATTTATTACTGATTAATTGCCATTACGTATAGTATATGACATAAATTACAATTATCCATGTTCGTGGACCGATTATTATTTTCTTTTTTCCTTCCAAAAACATCGCTTTCATACTAAAATTACGATAGACAAAATGTCGCTTTCTTAAAAAGAAAAGGCATTTTGTTGACAAAAATCAAGGGAAAAGGTACGATACAACTGTCTTTTCGGCTATATTGCAATCGGAATATATGATTTGAACCTCGCAACCGGTTTAATTCCTGTTTTTTTCCGAATTCCGGGATCGTAGCTCATCCGGATAGAGCAACTGCCTTCTAAGCAGTAGGTAGGGGGTTCGAGTCCCTCCGGTCCCGCATTCTTTTCCTTTCCATTGATGTCAGCGACAGTCAACAACATCATTGCGGAGGAATACATGAATTCATTTACCGTTACCTTTCCGGACAACTCGGTCCGACAGTTCGACTCCCCGGTAACCGGCGTAAAACTGGCTTCTTATTTTCCTGCCGAAAAGCTCAGAATCGTGGCGCTGCGCGTCAACAACGAGCTCTTTTCACTGACCAGAAGCATCGATGTGCGCGCCCACGTGGAACCGGTAACCGGAAATACGACGGAAGGATCGAACGTCTGCAGGAGAACCCTGTGTCTCGTCCTTGCCGCGGCCGCCCGCGAAATATACCCCGATCTTCGCCTGTTGGTCGGTCACAGCCTGGGCTACGGCTATTATTACACCCTCGAGTCCCTCGGCAACAATATCCATATCGATTTGCCGTTGCTCGAAAAAAAAATGCGCGAAATGATCGCGTCCGACATGCCCGTCGAATCGAAGTATGTTTCCTACGACGAAGCGCTCGATCTGTTCTCCGATTCGAACCAACCCGATACCTATCGGCTGCTTTGCCATACAAGCAAGCCGAAAATCCTTATAAACAAGCTCGATACCTATTCCGATCTCTATTTCCAGCCCCTTCTCGACCGGATCGGCAGCCTGACGGTCTTCGAACTTCGCGCCCATGGAGAGGGATTCCTCCTCCGTTTTCCGCCTACCTCGCATCCGGACGCACTCTGTGAATTCGAAGAAATTCCCCAATTATTCACGATCTACAGCGAAACGAAGAAATGGGGAAAACTGATAGGAGTCTCGTCGGTCGGGCAGCTCAACGAGCTGGTCGAGCGGAGAAAAGTAAAGGATTACGTAGAAGTTACCGAAACGTTGCAAAACAAGAAGCTGGCCGAAATCGCCGACAAGATCGCGGCGAAAAACACGGTACGGGTAGTGCTCATCGCCGGACCTTCCAGTTCGGGCAAGACGACCACCTCGAAAAAACTTTCGATGCAGCTTCGCGTCCTCGGCTACGAACCAATGGTCATTTCGCTCGACGATTATTACCGCGGGACGGAAAGCACTCCGCTCGACGAGGACGGAAAGCCCGACTACGAATGCCTCGAGGCTCTCGACGTACCGCTCCTGAACGAACTGCTGGTCGCCTTGTTCAGGGGCGAAGAAATCGAGCTGCCGACTTTCGATTTCAAGACGTCCTCCCGCAAATATACGGGGAAAAAACTGAAACTGAACAGCCGGACCATCCTCATCATGGAAGGCATCCACGGCCTCAACGACAAGCTGACGCCGCTCGTACCGCAAGAGCTCAAATTCAAGATATACCTTTCGGCGCTCACCCAGCTGAACCTGGACGACCACAACCGCATCCCGACTTCGGACAACAGGCTTCTCAGGCGAATCGTCCGCGACGCCCAGTTCCGGGGGAAAGGAGCGGCGGGAACCATAGCGATGTGGTCCAGCGTGCAGCGGGGAGAACGCCTGCACATTTTCCCCTTCCAGGACAAGGCGGACGTCATGTTCAATACCGCCCTCGATTACGAACTTTCGGTGCTCAAGGTATATGCGGAGCCGCTCTTGCGCGCGGTAAAGCCGACGGAGAGGGAATATACCGAGGCCTCGCGCATGCTGATGTTCCTCCATAATTTCTCGCCCATCCCCTCGTCGTACGTTCCGGGACAGTCGATAATCCGCGAATTCATCGGAGACAGCGATTTCAAGTATTGAGACGATCAGTACGGTTCGAGATTCTGCCGGGAATTCGAAATATCGTCAAGGACGGCCGCCTCGTCGTCAAGGGTTTCCTTGTGCCAGACGGCTTCCTTCTTTTCTTTCAGTTTTGAAATGACCTGCCGGTCGCGGGTCGCCGCAATGTATTTTTCGCGCATGCGCTCTACGACCAGTTCCGCGGCGGCGAGATCGTTCAGCAGTTTTTCTTTTTTGATGTCCAGCCTGGTAATGTAATGTTCGATGGCCAGGAGATCCTGGATGGGAAGACCGCCTTTCCGTTCCGCTGCTGCCGAAAACCGGCTGCGCGCGACGCCGTCAAGGTCGATCTGTATCGCATCACGGATGGAATTCGCCTTGCCGAGCTCGATTTCCGCTTCTTTCTCGCGGAATTCGCGCAAGCCGAGCAATTTTTGCAACGGAAAGAAAAAACGCTTCATCCGTCCTGCCAGTCGCTCAATTCATATTTTTCGGTCGGCGTTCCCTGCGTGTTGTATTTATGATGCGCGCCCGGACCGTGAAGGGCGAATTCCTCCTCGGGAATTTCCATGTCGGCGACGAGTCCCAATGCCTTGATGGTCGCCATTATGGGCGCGGGATCGCTCACTTCCTGGCTGAGGAAGGTGACGATCCGGTCATGATGGGCGATGGCCTCGTCGATCGCCGGATTGGAACCCTTCTGGTACGCACCGACGTTGATCATATCCTCCGACTCGGCATATACGGCCATGAGCCTGCGGATGTAGCCGGCCGCCTTTTTGGTCACGGTTCCGGAAACACGGTTCGCGAGGCGCGAAATGCTCGCAAGCACATCGACGGCCGGATAGTGGTATTTCTGCGCGAGCTTGCGGCTGAGAATGATATGTCCGTCAAGGATACCGCGGACTGCGTCGGATATCGGTTCGTCCATGTCGTCGCCGTCGACGAGTACGGTATAAAACCCGGTGATCGTTCCCTTGTCCGAGGTACCGCTCCGTTCGAGGAGCTTCGGCAGGGTTTCGAATACGCTCGGCGTATAACCGCGGGTTGCGGGCGGCTCGCCGATCGCGAGTCCTATCTCCCGCTGGGCCTTGGCGAAGCGGGTGACCGAATCGAACATGAGCATGACGTCCTTGCCCTGATCCCGGAAATATTCCGCGACCGCCGTTGCGACATACGCACCGCGTATACGGGCTATGGGGGACTGGTCCGAAGTGGCGACGATGACGACCGAACGCTTGAGACCTTCGGGTCCGAGATCGTTTTCGATGAAATCGACGACTTCGCGCCCACGCTCGCCAATGAGGGCGATGACATTGACGTCGGCATTCGTATTGCGCGCGATCATGCCGAGAAGCGTCGACTTGCCGACGCCGGAACCCGCGAAGATGCCGAGACGTTGTCCGCGCCCCACGGCAAGCAGCCCGTCGATCGAGCGGACGCCCGTTACGATCCGTTCGCTGATGGCCTTGCGCTTCATCGGATCGGGCGGCGCGGCAAGGACCGGATAATGGAGCGGAGAGACGATTTCGCCCTTGGAGTCGGCGGCTTTGCCTATGGAATCGAGTACGCGGCCGAGCAGCATGTCCCCGACCGGGACGGAAAGGATCGATCCGCTTGCGATGACCAGACAGCCGATTTCTATGCCCTGGATGTCGCTGTAGCTCATGAGCTGGACTGTGGTATCGTTGAGGCCGACAACCTCGGCGAACACGGGGGCGTTGCCCCGGGAGAGGATTATCTGGCACACTTCGCCGATGACCGCCTGGGGGCCGTTGCTCTCGATGAGCATTCCCCGCACCCTGCTGACGACACCGGTATATTTGATGGGATCGGTTTCCGCCACGGCCGAAACGTACTTGTCGAAAATATCGATCATGACGGATCAGTCCTGGGTGACGGGATTCGCGGTCTTGATCCGCGTGCGGATGGGGGAAACCTCGAGTATGCGCTGTTCGATTTCGTTGAGCTGGCTGACGATCTTCGCGTCGATGGCGCCGAAATCGGTATCGATGACGCATCCGCCGCGGTCGATCGTGGAATCCTCCACCACGGTGATGTTTTTTATGTTTTCCGCCGTCGTGAGGAAATCCTTTATATGCTGGGTGGTCATGGCCACATCGTTCAGGTTCACCCGGATCGTGACGTCTCCCCTGCCCTTCACCTTGCGGAGGGCCTGGACGACGTTCGAAACGACGATATTGCGCTGGTTTTCTGATATGACTTTGACTATCTTCCGTGTCATGAGAAGCACGAGATCGACGATCTGCTGTTCGGTTTCGGCGAGGATTTCCTGCCGCTTGTCCATCATCCGTTCTATCATGGTATGCAGCCGGTCGGTGAGCCGCTGGGCTTCGAGATTGCCCTCGCGGAAACCGGATTCCTGTCCTTTCTTGAAACCGTCGTTGTAGCCGTCCTTGATCTGCTCGTCCATCTTCGCCTTGGTCGCGGCGATCAGTTCGGAAGCCTGTTTTTCGGCCGCTTCGACGATCGATTTTGCCTGATCCTCGGCCTGCTGCCGGATTACCTGTCCCTGGTCGGTTTTCCGTTTGACCTCGTCGAATGCGGCCTTGCGGGCGTCCTCGACTATCGTATCCGCTTCGGTGCGGGCGGAATCCACGAGTTCCTGCTTGTCCAGCTCCCATTGGCGTCGGTAAGACTCTGCCTCGCGGCGCAGGTCGTCGGCGGTCGGACCTTCATAGACGGGAGCTTCCTCGATTTCGACAAGCGGTTCATCGACCACAAACTTGCGCGAAAGCTGCAACAGGACGTGATCATCTGATTTTTTGACTTCACCGGGACGAAAAACAGTTTTTGCCATGTATTACCCGCCGTTAAACAACAAGTTCGTCTTCTCCCGAGCGGGCGATGACGATTTCGCCCGTATCCTCGAGATGACGGATGATAGACACGATTTTCTGCTGCGCTTCCTCGACATCCTTGAGCCGGACCGGTCCCATGTACTCCATGTCTTCCTTGAGCATGCCCGCGGCTCGTTTGGACATGTTCCTGAAGATCTTGTCCTGGACTTCCGTATCGACGGCCTTGAGGGCCTTTGCGAGCTCCTGGGTGTCGACTTCGCGCATGACCTTCTGGATCGCGCGGTCGTCGAGCATGACGATGTCTTCGAAAACGAACATGCGCTTCTTGATTTCCTCGGCGAGATCCGGATCCTCGTCCTCGAGGGCTTCGATGATGGATTTTTCCGAGGAACGGTCGACGAGGTTGAGGATCTCGACGATGCTCTCGACGCCGCCGGCGGCCGTATAATCCTCGCTCGAAAGCGTGGAAAGCTTCTTTTCGAGAACGCGTTCGACTTCGCGGAGAACGTCGGGCGAGGTGCGGTCCATCGTCGCGATGCGGCGCGCCACTTCGCTCTGTATCTCGTCGGGAAGGTTCTGGAGGATGATCGAAGCCTTCGCAGGCTCGAGGTATGCGAGAATAAGCGCGATGGTCTGCGGATGTTCCTGCTGGATGAAGTTCAAGAGGTGCGCCGGATCGGTACGCCTGATGAAGTCGAAGGGTCTGACCTGCAGGGAGCTGGTGAGCCTGTTGATGATGTCGATGGCCTTCTGGCTGCCGACGGATTTTTCGAGGAGTTCGCGGGCATAGTCGATACCGCCGGTCGTGATGAAATTCTGGGCCATCATGAGGTCCTGGAATTCCTGCAGGATCGCGTCCTTGAATTCGGGTTCGACGGTCTCGAGCCGGGCTATCTCGAAGGTCAGGGTTTCGATTTCATCCTCGCGCAGATGCTTGAAAATTTCCGAGGAAATTTCGGAGCCGAGAGAAACGAGAAATATTGCGGCCTTCTGCCGGCCGGTGAGCGATTTTACGTCTTTCGATTTCTTTGACGAACCGGACGCCGCCGGCTTGTCTCTCGGTACCGATGCAGGGGCTGCCATACCTTATTCCTCCATTAACCAGGTGCGGATCAGGAGCGCGACATCCTCTGGATGTTCCTTGGCCATATTTATGGCGTTTTCCTGAAGCTCGAGGCGCTTACGCTCCTCGACGGACATGGATACTTCCATTCCGGCCTGTTCCGCTTCCCAAAGCGTTTTTTCCCGTTCCATCTGGTGCTTGCGCAGGAGTTCCTCTTCCTTGAGCCTGCGGCGGCGTTCCATCTCGCGGGATATCATGCGATAGATGATGAATGAAACGAGAATGACCGCGAGGGCCACCAATGAATACAATATCGTCTGTTGGGTCTGTTGTTTTTGCAGGAACGCCGCATCTTCCTTCTCGAACTGGACGGTACGGTCGAACTTGATGTTGAGCACACTGACCGAGTCGCCCCGGCCGCGGTTGTAACCGACGGCATCCTGTACGGCTTTGGCCGCTGCCTGGATTTCTTCGGTGGGGATGGGAAGATATTCCCGTTCGATCGAACCGTTTTTCAGGAGAAAATTGCCCTTCTCGTCGCGTTTCTTGGACCATACGCCGTCGATGTTTACGGAAACGGTGCGCCTTCCCATCGAGGGACTTACCGTTTCGGTGGTATCCCGCTGGCCGACAAGCTCGTTTTTCTTGACGATGGACTGCTCGGAAAGGCCATAGAGATTCGACATGTCCTTGTAGGCGGGAGCGGTCTGCCCCTCGACGCCTGCGGGACCTTCCGGATTGTAGCCGGAACCCTGCCAGCGCGTCGTCGACGTTTCGGAGGAAAGGGTTATCGATTTTTCTATCTGGGAGTCGTCGTACGGGGTTTCCGGATTGTCGGCCTTGATGACGGTCGGGAGGTAATCGCGCGTCTGGACGGCCTTGTCGGACATGTCCATCTCTATCTTGAGATTGAGGTCGCGGACGCGGTCGATGCCGTAAATCTGCTGGAGGGCGTTCAGTATCTTGGCCCGGTACTGTGCCTCGAGCTGGGCGATGAGTTTCTGTTCCTTCTCGATGCGTGTCAGCCGGTCCCATTCCTTGAGTCCCTCGAAATCGTTCAAGACGTTTCCGGAACTGTCGGCGATGGTGATATTTTCGTCCTTGAGGCCTTCCACCGCGAACTTCAGGATTTTCTGGATGCCTTCCACTTTCTTGCGGTTGGTCGCAATGTCGCTGCCCGGTTTCGGATAGAGGACTACGCTGGCGGTCACCGGATTCTGGTCGGCCGTAAAAAGGGTCGTTTCGGGGATGTTGACCACGACGCTCGTGTCGTCGATATCGTCCAGCGCCTTGATGTGCTGGCGGACTTCCTCGATGATCGCGCGCCGCTTGTTCACGTTGCGTTCGAAATCGGTGAGGGTCCAGCGTTCGACGTCGAAGATGGCCCATGGATCCACGTTCTGCGGCACGAGGTCCTCGCGGATGAGGATCGCGCGCATGCGGCGCGCCGTCGTATCGTCGGCTACCGATATTACACCGGCGGCGGATACCGAGGTTTTTACATTTTCCTGATTGAGTCTCAAGATTATCTTGTCGCGGACGTCTACGTCCACGATGGGTGTATCTATAAGCGGTACCATGCTCGGGGCGGAAGAAACCGAAAAAAGGGCTACGATACCGATTACCGCCGCGATGACGACACCGGCGAGAACCAGTTTCTGTACCGTTCATGCTCCCCTCCCGTTACAGAACGAACCTGTGTTGTGTTAATACTTTAATACAATATTATAGCACATTCTACCGACTTGTTGTAATGTCATTCCAGCTTTTTATGACCCTATCTATGACCGATTGCGCGATTTTGAGCGAAAGATTCGCCTCCGCCATCGCGATCGTCACGTCGTGTACGTCGACGGATTCCGGATCGACGATCATCTGTTTGGCAAGCGCATCGGTAGTCTGCTGCTTTTCGTTCATCTTGTCGAAGGCGGCCAGAAGGGTCTGTTCGAAGCTTGCGGTTTCGGGCCTGGACGCGGTGTCGATCATGTCGGTATTGGAAACGAGTTTCGACCGGAAATTATCGACGGAGACGGGTGTTACGTTCATCCGTTACCTTCCTATCTCGAGGGCTTTCATGAACATTTCTTTCGAACCCATGATCACCGAGGAGTTTGCCTCGTACGAACGCGAGGCGGATATGAGATCGACCATTTCGGTCACGATGTTCACGTTGGGATATTCGACATAGCCGGTCTTGGGTCCCGACTGGATGGCGTCGGGATGGGTCGGATCGTATACCATGCGCAACTCGGAATTGTCCTTTTCGATGCTCATCACCTTCACGCCGCTTCCGGGACCGCGGTCTATTGCGTCCGGCACGAAGGGGGTTCTCCAGTCGATGCCGTTGTCCTTCTGGGCGAGTACGACGCGGCTGCGCCTGAAAGCGCCGCCGTCCTGGGTTCTCGTGGTCGAGGCGTTCGCTATGTTGTCGGAAATGACGTCGGTCCGGAGACGCTCGGCGCTCATTCCGCTTGCAGCTATGTTGATGCTGGTGAAAAGACCCATATTCTATCTCCTTGAAACTGTATCGTTATTTCAGGACCGTATTCGCCTGTGCGAATTCGAAGGTCTGAAGCTGGGTCAGCATCTGGTAATTCAGCTGGATGCGCAGGAGGTTCATGGCTTCCTGCTCGGGATCCACATTGTTGCCGTTCGCCTTGGCGGTCGTCGTGTAATCGAGCACCCGGCGCGGTTCGACGGTCCGGTAATCGATTACGCCGTCCGACTTGATATGCTTGTCTGCGGAGGTCGCGAGCTGGAACTGCCCCTTGGCGTTCGTCTCGGAATCGAGAGCGCGCTTGAGCTCGGATTCGAAATTGACGTCGGTGCGCTTGAAATTGGGCACTTCCGAGTTGGAAAGATTGTTCGCCGCGGTGCTGTATCTGAGGGTGCTTACATCCATCGCGCGATGCAGCAGATCGGTCGTTCTCGTAAAACTGTTCATTTTCCACTCTCCACACCCCTATTTTCGGCATAAAAAGGGAGCCGGTTGAGCCTTTTTACAGAATATAGCGCGAAAGATCCTGATCCTTGACGACGTCCTTGAGCCGTTCGTCCACATAGGTCCGGGTAATCTCCACCGTTTCGCCGGGCATATCGCTTGCGTTGAAAGAAATGTCCTCGAGGAGCATTTCCATGATCGTATGCAGGCGGCGGGCACCGATATTCTCCATCCGGGAATTGACTTCCGCCGCAAGAAAACTGAGCCGGTCGATCGCTTCGTCGGTGAAGCTTATAGTCACCCCTTCCGTCGAAAGGAGCTGGATGTACTGTCTGGTGAGCGCGTTTTTCGGCTCGAGGAGAATACGCTTGAAGTCGTCGGCATTGAGGGATTCAAGCTCCACCCGCAGAGGAAAGCGTCCCTGGAGTTCCGGGATCAGGTCGCTCGGCTTCGAAATGGTAAAAGCGCCTGCCGCGATGAACAGTATGTGGGTCGTGTCCACGACGCCGAATTTGGTGGTGACGTTCGATCCTTCCACGATCGGCAGGATATCCCGCTGTACGCCCTCGCGGGACACGTCCTGGCCGCCGGATCGTTCGCCGCGCGTCGCGATCTTGTCGATTTCGTCGATGAAGACGATTCCCATCTGTTCCACGCGGTTTTTCGCCTCACCGGAAATCTTGTCGTGATCGACGAGCTTGTCGAGCTGCTCGGCCAGGATGATCTTGCGGGCGTCCGCCACGCTCGCCGACTTGCGTTTGCTGCGGCCTCCGGTGATCATGTTGGTGATGTTGGCGACGCTCATTTCGAGGTCTTCGATATTCGACGACCCCGCGAATACCTCGAATGAGGGCATGCCGGTATTCTGTACGTTCACTTCGACCACACGGTCCTCGAGGGTGCCTTCGCGCAGCATGACCCGGAATTTCTCGCGGGTCAGGTTGGCCGCATGGTCGGAATCTTCGACGACGGCAGGCGGCTGGATCGAGCCGGAGACGTCCTCTGCGGCGGCTTGCGCGCCCGGCTTGCGCTTTTTCATCCCCGGCAAAAGCAGGTCGAGCAGGATTTCTTCGGTCCTTTTTTCGGCCTCGGAGCGGAGGTTCGCCTGCATCTCGGTCTTGACCATGGAATACCCGACGGCCATCAGATCGCGGATCATGGATTCGACGTCGCGGCCGACATACCCGACTTCGGTGTATTTCGTGGCTTCAACCTTGAGGAAGGGCGCCCCACCCAGTTTGGCGAGCCGTCGGGCTATCTCTGTCTTGCCGACACCGGTTGGCCCGATCATAAGGATGTTCTTGGGAGCGATTTCGTCCCGGACTTCCTCTGAGAGCTTCAATCTGCGGGTACGGTTGCGGAGGGCGATAGCTACGGCCCGCTTGGCCTTGTGCTGCCCGATGATGTATTTGTCGAGTTCGGCGACTATCGCCTTGGGCGTCAGGTTATCAAGCGTTTCCATTTCTCAAAGCTCCTCGACCTGTATGTGATCGTTCGTGAATATGCAGATTTTTCCGGCGATTTCGAGGCTTTTTTTCGCGATTTCGAGGGCGCTCATGTCCGTCGCGTCAAGATACGCGAGAGCGGCCGAATAGGCGTAATTGCCGCCCGAACCTATCGCCAGCACGTCGTCGGCAGGTTCTATCACGTCGCCGGTACCCGAGATGAGGAGTGTGCGGTCCTTGTCGGCGACCAGAAGGAGGGCCTGCAGGTTTCGCAGCGCCTTGTCCGTGCGCCAGTCCTTCGCGAGTTCGACGGCTGCGCGGGTAATGTCCCCGGCATACTCCTTTACGCGGGTTTCAAAACGGTCGAGAAGGGTGAATGCATCGGCCGTGGCTCCGGCAAAACCGGTCAGAATCCGACCGTCGTATATTTTACGTACCTTGCGGGCATTGGCTTTCATGACGGTTTCGCCCATCGTGACCTGGCCGTCTCCGGCCATCGCGACTTTTCCGTTGCGGCGGACCGCTATGACCGTGGTACTGCGAATCCTTGGCTGTTTCATGAATGGTCTCCTTAGCCGTGTGGATGGGCCTGATGGTACAATTTTTTCAGGTGTTCCTGCGTTACATGTGTATACCGCTGCGTGGTGGAAATGCTCGCATGCCCGAGCAGTTCCTGTACAATCCGTATATCCGCCCCCCGGTTGACCAGGGTCGTCGCGAACGAATGCCTGAGGGCATGGGGGGAAAGGTGTCCCTGCGCGCCGGCTGAATCCGAATATCGGGCGAGAACGAACTGGATGCCGCGAACCGAAAGGGGTTTTCCCCGTTTCGAGATAAAAAGACTTTTTTGCGCGGCGGAATTTTCCTGATGCCGCTCGAGGCAGGATTTCCGTTCGGCCATATACCCGGAAAGCGCCTCTCGGGCGGCCTTCGAGAAAAAAACGGTACGCTCCTTGTTTCCCTTTCCGGTCACTATGGCCGAAGCGCCGTCGGAATCGATGTCCGAAAGCCTGATGGCGGCAATTTCGGAAACCCGGCAGCCGGTCGAGTACAGGAGAGTGAGGAGGGCGGTATCGCGGGCAGGCCACAGCGAATCCGGAGGGGGAAGTTCGCTTGACGGAGAAGCGCAAAAAACGGCCGCCTCGTCGGCAAACAGGAAACGGGGCAATTTTTTGGGTACTTTCAGGTTGCGTATCGAGGTTGACGGATCGTCGCTCCTGAGGCCGAAATGTACGGCGTACCGGTAAAAACCGCGGACGGAAGCGAGGATGCGGTTGAGACTGGAAGCCTCATAGCCCTTCGCCCCGAGATCCGCGATGAAAAGCCGGATATCGGAAATACCCGCTTCGAGCGGCGGCACCTCCAGATAAGACCCGTACAATTCGAGGTCCCTGCGGTAACTTGCGGTAGTCCGCGGGGAAAGGCTGCGCACACCGGTCAGGTATGCGAGATATTCCTCGAAGTGGCGGTTCATTCATCCCCTTCCGTTTCGGCTTCGGAGACGGCATCGACCGGCTCTTCCTGCGTATGCAGGTAATCGCATTCGGGATTGATGCAGGACTTGAACGAACCGTTTTTCTTGTCGTATTTCTCCACGAGAAACTGGCCGCATTTGGGACAGGACGCGTTGATCGGCTTGAAATGGCTTATGAAGTCGCATTCCGGATAGTTGGTGCATCCGAAAAATTCCTTTCCCCTGCCCTTCGTCCGCCGGGCGACGATTTCGCCGTCGCAGTTGGGCCGCGGGCATTTCGCGAGCGGAATCGACCGGGTATTCCTGCAGTCCGGGAAACCCGAACAGGCGAGGAAAAAACCGAAGCGGCCGAGCTTTTTCAGCATCGGTTTTCCGCAAATTTCGCACACATAATCCGTCGACTCGTCGAGGCGGCCCTTCATGCTGTCGAGGTTTTCCATGACCTCGTCGACCCGCTGCTTGAACGGTGCATAGAAGGAGCTTATCATGCTCGGCCACTCGATCTTGTTCTCCTCGACCTGGTCGAGCTCGTTTTCGACCTTCGCGGTGAAATTGACGTTGACCACCGAGCTGAAATTCTCGACGAGCATGTCGTTGATGATCCGGCCAAGCTGCGTGGGAACCAGCTGCTTGTTGGAACGGGTGACATAATAGCGTTCGAGCAAAACGGAGATGATCGGGGCGTAGGTCGACGGCCGGCCGATGCCTTTTTCCTCGAGGGTCTTGACGATCGACGCGTCGGTAAACCGCGCCGGGCCCTGCGTGAAATGCTGCTCGGGATGGAAGCCTTTGGTTTCGAGGGTTTCGCCGAGCTTCATTTCGGGAAGCGGCTTTTCCTTTTCTTCCTTCGAGACGAGCGTCTTGGTCACCTTGTAGAACCCCTTCTCGAATACCATGGTGGAAGAGATGCGGAACAGGGCGTCGCCCGCGGCGATGTCGATGCTTGCGGTACGGCTGCGCGCGTTGGTCATCTGGCTCGATACGAAGCGCTCCCAGATGATCGTGTACAGGCGCAGCTGGTCCCTGGTCAGGAATTCCTTGACGTATTCGGGCGTATACTTGACGTAGGTCGGACGGATGGCCTCATGGGCGTCCTGGGCTTTTTTCTCGACGGAATATTCGATGACCTCGGCGGGAAGCTCGGCCGGATATTTTTGTGCGATCCATGCGCGAACCTCGTCGAGCGCTACCGTTGAAATGCGCACCGAATCGGTACGCATGTACGTGATCAGACCGACGCGCGTCGTGCCGATGTTGATGCCTTCATAGAGCTGCTGGGCGATCTGCATGGTCTTTTTCGAGGTATAGCCCAGCCGGTTCGCCGCCATCTGCTGCAGCTTCGAGGTGGTGAAAGGCGCTTTCGGCTTTATCGTTTTTTCGACGGTCTTGATGTCGACGATGGAACAAGCACTCGAGCTTATTTCGCCGATTATCTTCTGGACCGACTCCTCGTCATGCAATTCGGGTTTTTCGCCCTTGTATTGGACGAGCTGCGCGGTGAAATCATGACGGCCCTTGTGGAAATCCGCATCGAGGGTCCAGTATTCCTCGGGAATGAAGGTTTCGACCTCCGCCTCGCGTTCGCAGATCAACCGGAGCGCGACCGACTGGACCCGGCCTGCGGAAAGTCCGTTTTTCACTTTTTTCCACAGAAGGGGGGACAGATTGTAACCGACCAGACGGTCGAGAACACGCCGGGCTTTCTGGGCGTTGACCTTGGACTCGTCTATGTCCATCGGATGTTTGACCGCATCCTTTATCGCCTGGGGGGTTATTTCGTTGAAGACGATACGATGGATGGGAACGGGATATTTTGCGTGTATGGAATTTCGCAGATGCCAGGCGATAGCCTCGCCTTCGCGGTCATTATCGCTTGCCAGCAGTACTTCGCGCGATTTTTTCGCGTCACCCTGCAGTTCCTTCAACAGTTTCGCCCGGCCGCGTACCGTGATGTATTCGGGCTGGAAATTGTCTTCGATATTTATGGCGATGCGCGACTTGGGAAGGTCGATCAGATGTCCCATCGACGCCTTGACCACGAATCCGCTGCCGAGGTATTTCTCGATCGTTTTGGCCTTTGCCGGAGATTCGACTATCACCAGGGTAGTCTTCACATCCGCTTTTTTCTTTGCTGCCTTTTTAACGGCCATACCGGGTACTCCTCAACAGTCCCTTCCTTCATGAAGGGCCAATTCTTTACTGAACTCGAACGCAAGCTGTCTGCCGATCGAAGTCGCGACCGAAAATCCCGTTTCCCCGGGCAATCCGGAAGGATATTCCCCCGTCGCCGTTTTCGCGCCAATTCCCCAGGTTTCGAGAATTGTGGAGGCCGACCGTATCGCCGGCGCTCCCTGCTCGTGAAGCCTTCTTGTACCCTCGCCCCGTGCGGAAGAAAGGGTATCCGCGCAAACGAAAAGATCCCTTCCCTGCTCGAGGGCGAAATCGGCGGTGATGAGCGCACCCGATTTCATGGGCGCTTCCACTACCAGGACAGAACGGGCCAAACCCGAAATGATCCGGTTCCGTTCGGGAAAGCGGTACTGCAGGGGAGTCTCTCCCGGCGGGTACTCGCTCAAAAGGCAGCCGCCTGAATCGACCATCCGCGCGGCGAGGCAGGCATTGCTTCGCGGATACACGCAATCCACCCCGCAGGCAAGAACGGCGATCGAAGCTCCGCGCCCGTCAAGGTTTCCCCGGTGGGCGAAAGCATCGATCCCGCGAGCCAGTCCGGAAACGACCGGAATGCCCGCCTCGCCGAATTCGCGGGCTATCTTCCTTGCGGCCAGCGCCCCATCCCCCGACGGAGAGCGGGTTCCCACGATAGCGACGAGCGGATGCTCCGGATCCGGCAATTCACCCCGCCTGAAAATTCCGAAAGGCGGATCGTACATTTCCCGCAGGAGAGGCGGATAGTCGGATGACATGAAAGAAACAAAACCGATTCCGAAACGGCGCATTATGGCCAGATCGGATTCGACCTGTAAAACGATATATTCAGGTTTCCAGCACCGGGTACGGATGATGCGGCCTACCCTGACACCAAGATCTTCTATTGAAAGTACTGTAAGGGATTCTATATTGTCAAGGTTTTTCGCCAAAAACACTTTTTCCCTGCAAGTAAGGAAAGACAAGCGACACAGGGCGAGGGTCAGTTCATTCGGTTCCATAGGTCTGTTCGAGCACCTGTTTCTTGTTCGACTCCGCATTGGCCTTGCGGACCGGATCCCCGGCGATCGCGATGATCCGGTCATACAGGGTAACGGCGGCATCGTCCGCGCCTGTCGCGTAGTAGGCCCGCGCAAGCAAGAACATCGCGTCGATGTTCTTTTTTTCGATGTCCAGGAGCGTTTCGAGGAGGGGAATTGCTTTTTCGCTCCTTTCGAGCTCGAAAACATAGAGTACTCCGAGGCCGTACAGCGCCCGTGCGTAACGCGGTTCGATCTCGATCGCACGCAGATATCCCGATTCGGAAAGAGCGAGATACTTGTCGCGTTCCGCGGTTTTTCCGGTCGCCTCGAAATCGAGGGAGGCATTCGCCATGTACCCCGCGCAGACGCCGACGTAATAGTATAAATTCTGGTTCATCGGATAGTATTCGATGGCACTGCGGAAATTTTCAAGGGCTTTTCCGTACAAGCCGTTATCCAGATAGCGGGTGGCGAGAATCTTGTACCAGATGCCCGTCCTGATATCGGCATTCAGGATATCCTCGATCCGTTTCTGGTACTTCTGGATCGCATCGGTCAGTTCTTCGATGGTATTCGGATTGTCGACTCCTTCCTCGAGGGATTGCATACGGCGAATATAGTTGGAATTGGGCCTGCAGGACGCAAAAAACAGCATGAAAACAACGCAGGAAACCGGCAGTACATATTTTTTCATTCATCCTCCACCTTTACTATCATTCAAATCGCGTCTTCCGGCTTGAAATTGTCGAAAAATTCCGCATGATACATCCGGAGCGCGTCATTTTCGACATGAGTATATATCTGTGTAGTCGATATATCGGCATGACCGAGCAATTCCTGGACCGAACGGAGATCGGCGCCTCCGGCAAGCAGATGTGTCGCGAAAGAATGCCTGAGGGTATGAACCTTGGCTTCGATGCCCGAAAGGGCCTCGATATCCTGAAATCGCTTCCAGATGCCTTTACGCGAAAGACGGGTTCCACGGTTGTTTATGAAGAGGGCGGCGGAAACGCGGGTGCCGAGCAGTTTGCCGCGGGCTTCGGCAAGATACAGTGAAAGCCATTTTTCCGCTGCGGTACCGAATGGAATCATACGCTCCTTGTCGCCCTTGCCCCGTACGACGATTACTTTTTCCTTGAAATGAAGGGCCTGAAGGGAAAGGGAAACAGTCTCGCCGACGCGCATCCCGCAGGAATAGACAAGTTCGAACAGTGCACGGTCGCGGATTCCGTATGGGGTATCGATCGGTATGGCCGCAAGAAACCGGTCGACCTGCTCCGGAGAAAGCACCCGGGGGAGGTTTTGCCCTCTCGACGGGCTTTCGAGACTGTCGGCCGGGTTGTCCGTCCGAAGATGCCCGACGATCAGATACCGGAAAAAAGAACGGAGCGCGGCGATGTCCTTGGCCAGGGTCTTGCCGCCGGAACCCGACTCCGAGCGCCCGACGATGAACCTGATGCAATCGTTTTTGTCTGCCGTTTCCGGCGCTTTTCCCGAAGCATCGAGAAAACGGAGAAACAGGGTCGCCGTTCCCCCATAGGTGGCGGCCGTCAGCCTCGATCGTGCTTCCCCGGTTATGAGAAAAGCATAAAATGACTTGACGAGCCGTATATTCAGTTTTGAGCCTTCTGCTGCTGCATGCGTACGACGGTCGGAGTTTCGAGGTCATCGCCGGCAGACGGCGAACTGACCGTCTGGACCGAAGCGATTCCGCTTCGGGTCCCGAGGCCGGTCACCGGTTTTTCACGACGTTCGTTGAGCTGGTTCCATTCGGTCCGGCTCACAAAGTCCCCGGAATCCGAGGCTGCGGGTTTTTCCGACTTGATGCCGGCGGCCGTACGCTCGGCGTTGATCCGCGAAGCGGAGGATACGAAACCGGTCGCGATCACGGTGACGCTGAGCTTGTCGCCCATCGTATTGTCGGTGGCGGTTCCGTAAATGATCAGGGCGTCGGGATCCGCGTTTGCGGTGACGATCTTGACGATCTCCTCGACCTCGAGAAGGGTCAGGTCCTCGTTGCCGGTAACGTTGATCAAAATGTGGTTGGCGCCTTCGATGTGGGAATCCTCGAGCAGGGGATTGTTGATCGCGTCCGTGGCGGCGTCGACGGCGCGGTTGTCGCCCTCGCCGGTGCCGATACCCATGATAGCGTCGCCCTGCCCTTCCATCGTCGTCTTGACGTCCGCGAAATCGATATTGATGATTCCGGGATGGGTGATGAGGTCCGAAATCCCCTGGACCGCCTGGCGGAGGACGTCGTCGGCCATGATGAAGGCCTGCTTGATGGGCGTGCTCCGGTTGACGAGCTTGAGGAGGTGCTGGTTCGGGATGACGATGAGGGTGTCCACCGATTTGCGGAGCTTGGCGATTCCTTCCTCGGCGAGCCGCTGCTTGACCTTCCCCTCGAAATCGAAGGGTTTGGTGACGACGCCTACCGTGAGGGCGCCCTGTTCGCGGGCGACCTGCGCGATGACGGGAACGGCTCCCGTGCCGGTACCGCCGCCCATGCCAGCGGTGATGAACACCATGTCGGCCCCGCGGATCGCGTTGGCGATCGTTTCGGTGTCTTCCATGGCGGCTTTCTCGCCGACTTCGGGCTTTCCGCCGGCGCCGAGGCCGCCGGTCAGCTTGGAGCCGATGGCGAGCTTCATCGGAGCGTTTGAATAATTCAATGCCTGCAAGTCGGTATTGGCGACGAGAAAATCCACGTTCTGGAGACCGGCCGCCATCATGCGGTTGACCGCATTCGAGCCGCCGCCGCCGGCGCCGATTACCTTGATGACGGTAGGACTGATTTCTTTGTGCTGAAGTACTTCATAGTTCATGAGTTTTCCCCTCCCAGAAAAAACCGACCGACATAGATTATATCAAATATAAAAAAAAACTAAAAAAATTCCTTCAACCAGAGCTTGATCCTTCCGATCACCGGCTCGTTTTTCTTGCCGCTCTGGGGTTTGGGCTCCGTTACCTCGGTCCTTCGTCTCTCGAACGCCCCGAGGACGAGACCGAGCACCGTCGCGTAATCGGGACTGCGGTATTCGCCCGTGAGACCGCCGAAATTGCCCGGAATGCCGATGCGTACCGCCTGGGTGTTGAATATTTCGGAGGCGAGTTCGACAACGCCCGGCAGCAGGGCTCCGCCGCCGGTAATGATCACGTTTCCGGACAGCTGCCGGTTCCGGGTCACCGGTGCGATCTTGTCGCGTATCATGGTAAAAATTTCAGCCATGCGCGGCTGGATTATTTCGCAGATTTCGGAGCGGGGAATGACCACGGGGGGCCTTCCGCCGACGCCGGGCAGGATGACTTCCTCGTTTTCCTCGATCAGGGGCAGCCAGCAGCAGCCGGCGTCGAGCTTGATCCGTTCGGCGGTTTCGGCCGATATGCCCTTGACGATGGAAATGTCGTTCGTCACCTGGATGCCGCCTACGGGAAGCACGGCGGTCAGGAGAGGCGCGCCGTCGGCCATGACGAGCACATCCGTGGTGCCGCCGCCGAGGTCGATCAGGATCGACCCGAGTTCGCGCTCTTCCTCGCTCATGACCGACTTGACCGCGGCGAGGGCATGGAACATGTATTCGTCGACGGTCAGGGAAGACCGGTTGACGCATTTGACCATGTTCTGCACCGAGGTGACGGATCCGGTGATTATATGCACTTCGGCTTCAAGGCGGACCCCGATCATGTTCCGGGGATCCTTGACGCCGCGCTGTTCGTCGACTATGTAGGATTGGGGGATGACGTGAATGACCTGCCGGTCCATCGGAATGACCACGGCCTTGGCCGCGTCTATCACCCGGTTGATGTCTTCCGCTCCGATTTCGCGGTTGTCCCGGCCCTTGCCGGTGACCGCGACGACGCCGCGGGAGTTGAGTCCGTCAAGGTGCGTACCGCCGATGCCGATGAGGCAGTTGGTCACCTCTATGCCGGACATCATTTCGGCGGCTTCTATGGCCTGGGAGACGGCTCTGACGGTGTTTTCGATATTGACGACGACGCCCTTGCGGAGTCCGGTCGACGGACTCGTGCCGACACCGGTTATCTGGAAGACACCGGTATCGGAATATTCCCCGATGACCGCACGGATACGGCTGGTTCCTATATCAAGGCCGACTACGACATCACTCAAATCCGCTCCCCCTTGATCCGGTACGCGACGGTCCCCGCCCGGATATCGATTTCTTCGACATCCAGGGTCAAATCGTTCACGACGTCCAGTACAAGCATCATATACTGTAATGTATCTTCATTCAACGCCTTGTCCGTCCGGACGCGAACAGGGGTGTTGACCGGATAGACGACAAGATCGAAGCCGCCCCAGGTCTTGGCGTCGATTTTAATCTCCGAGACGGAGGAAAGCAGCATGGGATTCTGTTCGCCGAGAACGAAAAGCTGCTCGAGAAGCGGCTTCAGGCTGTTGTTAAGCCGCATGCCGGCAACCGGGTTTTCAAATGTAAGTCCGGTCAAAAGCGGAAGATTCATACCCTGCTGTGCCCTGCCTATCCGAAAGGCGACGCCGGTCCGGTCGATTTCCACCGGAACCGTCCGTCCGTCGACCAAACCGAAGGCGACAGCGACAGGAACGCGCTCGATCACGGTAATGGCCACGCGGTCCGGAAAAATTTTCTCTACGGTAACGGACTCGAACAATGGATTGGAAGCCAGCCTGGAAGCCGTGGAAGCAGAATCGAAATCCATCCATTTTTCGGCTCCGGTCAAGCCTGCAGCCGCACGGAGTTCGTCATACCCGAGGGTTACCGATCCGGACAGGGTAAGGTTGATCCGGGAGGTAACCGGCACGACAATGGTATAAAAGGAAAATTCGGCGATGATGACGACCACCAGAATGCCTATCAGGATTTTCAGGAGAAAAGGCTTCCAGTCATCGGGAGCTACGGCCTTCACGTTTTCGGCTGCATACATGTCAGTCATTCTGTATCTCTCCTTCCATTTTCCATCGTGAAACATTTATGATCAATCCGCACAGGCAAAGCGTTATGAGCAGCGACGAACCGCCGGAAGAAAAAAATGGCAGGGGAATACCCGTCGCGGGAAAAAGACGTACGACTACGCCGCAGTTGATAAGGGACTGCAGGAATATGATCGAAGTACAGCCGAACCCGAGCAGGCTCCGGAACCGGTCCGTACAGGCAAGGCTGACCATGTATCCGCGGACCGAAAAAACCAACAGAAGCACGAAATAGGCAAACACCCCGAAAAAGCCCATTTCCTCCGACCAGACGGCGAAAATGAAATCCGACTGGACCATGGGAATGCTCGAAATTTTCTTGATACCGTTTCCGAGGCCGCGCCCCCAGAAGCCGCCCTCCCGGAGCGCGTCAAGCGCGGCATTCACCTGGTAGCCCGCTCCGAGCGGATCCCTGTCGGGATAAAAAAACGAAATGACCCGCGCGACCCGATATTCCTTGGTAAGCACCATCAGGAAAACGAAAGGGATGCAGAGTACGCACAGCAGCAGGAACCATTTCGTCTTGACCCCGGCGATGTAGAACATGACAAGGGCAATTATCAGGATGAAGATGGATTTCGAGAAATCGTTCTGGATGAAGACGAAAAAAATGAAAACCGCGGTCATGATCGCCGCGGGGTAGATCGAAACGCGGGGCTCGTCCAACCGGTCGTGTTTTTTGGCGAACAGGTTCGCCAGATACACGACAACCACGAGCTTGACGAATTCGGAAGGCTGGAAGGTCATCCCGCCCACTCCAATCCAGCGGGACGCGCCGTTTTTGGTAACGCCGATGAAAGGGAGCAAGGGAAGGACGGACAATACCAGCGCGAGTACCACCAGTTTCGGCAGATGGTTTCTCAAAATCTGGAGATTGACGGTTGAGAACACGAGAAGACCGACGAGACCGGCGACAAGATTGATTCCCTGCCGTTTGACGAAATACAGGGGATCGTCGAAAATCCGGCCGGCATACGAAAGGGAACCCGAATACAGGGTGATCATGCCTATGCCGCACAACAAAAAAACCATGAGCAGGAAGGGAATATCGAACTTTTCGGGAGTCTTGTTTTTTTCCGCGACGAACCGGTTTTTATACATGGGAGGCCCCGTCCGTTTTCATGCCGGGAAGACCTTTCACGGCTCTTTCGAGAGCCATTCCCCGCGATCCTTTTACGAATACCAGATCTCCGGAAACCGCGGTGTCGCGGAGGTTCGCTCCGAGATTTTCGATGTCGGCGAAAAAGCGTATATCCGTCGCGTTCCACTCGATTCGCCGGCCGGCGTCGATCATCTCGTCACCGAAAAGGAAAACGGAGTCTGCGCCGGAGCGCGCCGCCCGCAGGCAGACAGAACGGTGGGCGGCGGCGGATCCGGGCCCGAGCTCGAGCATCGAACCGAGAACGAAGATCTTTTTGCCGCTCCAATCGAGGCTCGCGCAAAACTCCATGGCGCTCTCCATCGAGTCGGGATTCGCGTTGTAACAATCCATGAGAACGGTCACTTCACCGCGGATCACCTCTGCGCGTCCGAAAAGCGGTTTTACCGCCTCGATGCCTTCCTTGATTTCGGACGGCGAAATTCCTGCGTGCCGGGCAAGCGCGATCGCTCCAAGCGCATTTTCAAGATTGTAGATACCCGGAAGGGGAAACAGGATTTCGAGACCCGAATAGTGGATGAGGGTTCCGTCTATTCCCCTGTTTTCCGACCCGGTAAATCCTTCGGTCCTGTTTTTTCCGAACAACCGCATATTCCCCGCCGGAATATCGGACAAATAATCCTTCCAGGGATCGTCATCGGGGACGAATCCGGTGGAATCGGCATCAAAAAACGAGAATATCGCTTTTTTTTCTTCAGCTATCGCACCCTGCGTGCCGAGAATTCCGATATGGGCAGTTCCGATGTTCGTGATAAGCGCAAGCGACGGAGAAAGAACCCGCGCGATTTCGGAGATCTCGCCCCTGCGGTTCATGCCGAGTTCGAAAATCCCCGCCTCGTGCTCCTTCCGGATTTTAAAGACCGAAAGCGGCAATCCCGTTTCGGAATTGAGATTTCCCTCGTTCATGACCACGCGGTATTTACGCGCGAAAATGGAACCGATGATCTCCTTTGTCGTCGTCTTTCCGCTCGAACCGGTGATGCCGATTTTCAGGAGATCCGGGAAACAGGTCACATACCTTCGGGCCGCATCCTGCAGCGCGCGCAGCGTATTTTCGACCATGATGATACAGGCATGATACTGACGTGCAAGGCTGCAAAAAAGACTTGTAGAGCCGTCACCGTGGGCGGTATCGATAAATACCACGGAAGCGCCGTTTTCCAGCGCCTTGGTTATGAATGCATGACCATCCTGGAACTCGCCGATCAGGGGCACAAAAAGGGAACCAGGCAGCACGTTTCGGCTGTCGGTCGCAACTGAGGAAAATCCGTCATCGATGGAATAATTGCACAGGCAGATGCCGTCCACCGCGTCGATCAGGGCGGCGATATCCATCAGAAGGAGTTCATCACCCACCGAGCCCCCCCTTTTTCAATTCAATTCGCATTATTTCTCCGGGTCGGGCCTTCCTCATCCCGAGGTCGTCCATTGCGACACGCTCTATCCGTTCGGGAGCAGACAGCACCGATATTCCGGAAATAAGGCGCTTGTTGAGCGCGATGACTTCATATTGCTGTTTGTCCAGGCGGGCGACCTCGTTCTCGAGAGCCGTATACCTCCCCGATTGCCAGATGCAGGCGAACAGAACGAGAGGAATGGCGAGCGTCAGAATAAGCGAGCCGATACTTTTCATCATTTTTCCGAATCCCCATATGCGATTTTTCTGACACCACGAAGCCGTGCGCTGCGCGAAGGAGCGTTCCGTGCGATTTCCCCGTCGGAGGCAGAGATGGATTTTCTGGTCAGGAGAGCGACCGTGGGCCTGCCCCCGCATTTACATATCGGCACTTCCGGCGGACAAATACAGGCTTTGCTCATGGTCCGGAAATAATTTTTTACAATCCGGTCCTCGAGGGAATGAAAGGTAATTACGCCGAGCTTGCCTCCGGGAGCAAGCACATCGAGCGCCAGCGTCAGAAGGCGGGGCAGCCGGGAAAGCTCCTCGTTGACCGCTATCCTGAGCGCCTGGAAGGTTTTTGTCGCGGGATGGATGCGGCCGTGCCGGTATTCCCCGGGAACCGCCGAATAGATGCAGTCGGCCAGGGCGCGCGCGGTCGAAAACTTAGATGTTTTTCTCGTTTCGCAAATCGATCGTGCGATGCGGCGGGAGTATTTTTCCTCCCCGAACCGGTATATGAGATCGGCGAGGGGTTCTTCCTTCATCGTATTGACGATATCCGCCGCGCTTTCCCCCGAATTGGGGTCAAGGCGCATGTCCAGGGGTTCGTCGGTACGGAAGCTGAAACCCCTGCCCGATTTTTCGTAATGGAAAAGCGAAATGCCGAGGTCCATGAGAATGATATCGGGACGTTTTTCGCCTTCGGGATATTCCATGAAGAATACGTCGGACCAGCCGGGATAAAAGCAGATCCGCTCGCCGAAGGGACTGAGCCGTTCGCGGGCGCGGGCCTGGATGCGTACGTCAGCGTCTATTCCTATGATGCGCAGGTCGGGAAACGCCGCAAGGAAAGCTTCGGTATGACCGCCCTCACCGAGCGTTCCGTCTATCATAAGCGAATTGGGCTTTTCGGGGGCGAGAAGTTCGAGTGTTTCCTGCAGTAAAACGGATGTATGTATTATTTCCATTTTTTTCAAAGACAGATCGAACCGAGACCCTCAGTGGCCTCGCGGAAATCCGCCTCGCTCTCCCCCAAATAAGTTTCATATTCGCCGGAATCCCACAATTCAAAATACTTGTTTATACCGAGAATTACGCATTCCTTTTCAAGTCCCGCGAACTCGCGGAGGCTTTGCGGGATCGATATACGGCCCGCCTTGTCTATCTCCACCTCCTGGGCGGGGGCGACAAGACGACGCAGCACCGATCGAGACTGGGACTGGAACAGCGAGGCGGATTCCATGACCTTGTCGGAAAGTATCTGCCACTGTTCCGGGGAGAAAAGCCACAGGCAGCGGTCTATCCCGCGTGTCAGGATAAGCGTGGAACCGGTCAACTCCGACCGCAACCGTACGGGGAACATGATTCGTCCCTTTTCGTCGAGTGTGTTGCGGTATTCTCCGGTTAACAGGTTTGCTTCCACTTTTTACTACTTTCTCCCACTTTTTTCCACTTGTAACCTATTCTAGCACCAAAATTCCGATTGTCAAGCCATATGGAGAAAAAAAGCATAAAATCAGAAAAATCGTCCGTATTTACAGGATGAAGGCCGGGAGGTATAGTAAGGCATGACTCTGTATGAATTTCATCTGGTATTTCCGGACGGCCAGACACAGGAAATCAACCACATTCTGCGCGGGGGCGAACTTGTCGACGTGAACGGCCTCGAGCTCTCTCTCCCCCTGCCCACCAACCGGATGCTCGCGTATCGCATTTCACGCAAACGTACGGCGGAAGACCGGGGTCTCGTGGTCACCTGGTATTTTCTCGAACAGATGACGGCCATGGATCTGCTCGGATACACATGATAAATACCTGGAACGAAAGCCTGCTCCATGAAGAACTGAAGGATTACTACTGCGGGGAAAACGGCAGAAAGGAAGTGCCGCTGGAGGGTTCGATATGTGATGCGATCAGGGATGACGGCTCGATTGTCGAGATCCAGACCGCCCATCTGGGAAAGCTGAAGGTAAAACTCGAAAAACTGCTCAAAAACCGGAAAGTCGAGCTTGTCTATCCGATCGCGAAAAATATTCTGATCGAAACCTACGATGAAAACAGCATGCTGCTGACCCGACGCAAAAGCCCCAAACACGGGACGGTGTATCAACTGTTCAAGGAACTGACCGGCCTGTATCCCCTTCTCGACAACCCGCGCTTCACCCTCACCGTGGTCATTGCGGACATCCTTGAAATTCGCGTCGCGGACGGCACCGGTTCATGGAGACGAAAGGGGATACGGCGGGATGACAAAAAACTCGTTAAAATACATGAAAGCAGGCCTTTCAACGGCAGGCATGCGTATGCCGCCCTGATTCCCCGGGAAGTCCCCGAATTATTTACCGTGAAGGATCTCAAGGCGGCGGGAGCCGGGGTGCATGCGGGATGCATGGCCTGGGTACTCCGCAAAGCGGGTATAATAGAGCTGTGCGGAAAAAAAGAGCGCTCCTATCTGTATCGACGGGCCCAAGTTCATGAAAGCAGCGGGAGCGTTACGGTCACTTTGGTACCCGTACCTACTTCGGAAACCACCGCAACCGTTCCGTGATGGGCGTCAACGATGCTCTTGATGATGATCATCCCGAGGCCCGTACCGCCCGAAGAAGCCGACGAATAAAACGGCTCGAATATCCGTGCCAATACTTCCACGGTCATACCCTCTCCCGAGTCTACGATTTCCAATACAAGACTGTCTGCCGTTGTGCTTGCCGCGACTGAAAGTATCCCGCCCGCAGGCATCGCCTTGCAGGCATTTTCCGCCGCATTGATCAGCACGCGCAGGATACGGTCACAGTCGAGAATAACCGGCTTTTCGACCCTGTTACGTACTTCGAGGCTGATGTGCTGGCGTTCCGCCTTTGTGAGCATGGTGTCAAGCAAACGTTCGAACAACTTGTCGAGATTGCAGATCGACATCTGAAGCCGGATATCGCCTCGGGCATAATCAAGAAATTCGGCAGCCAGGGTTTCCATCCGCGATATATCGCTGTTGATCTTCGAGATGGACTGGGTAAAATAATCGGGATCGTCCCTGTTGAGCTGCAGGAGATCGATACGGCTTTTTAAAGCCGATAAAGGATTCCGGATATCGTGCAAAATAAGCGAGGAAAACCGGCCGACTACGGACAATCTTTCACGATTGAGAAGTTCATCCTGTACGGACTTCAATTCCGCGTAGGCGCTGGCCAATTCCCTGTTTTGACGGTCAAGATCCGCGATATGCGACTGGTTTGACCGGCGAACCATCAGGGTAACCGAACGGAGCAGCGTCACGCAGATACTGTTTTCGGTAGAAAGAAGGTTGTTGAAGTCCCCGGCCTGGATGACCAGAAGGTTCACGGACGAACGGGCACGCACGGTAGCACTGCGGGGTTGATTGTCTATAAGCGCCATTTCCCCGACCGGTTGCCCGGAACCGCTGACCCCCAGGAGAATTTCGTCCGTCTGACCATATCGTTTCCATATTTCGACCTCACCGTCAAGAATTACGAAAAAACAATCGCCGGGAGTATCTTCGAAAAATACTACGGACCCTTTATCGTACTGTTTTTCGGTGCACAAGGCCAGAATTTTCCTGAGCGATGCATCAGTCATCGTATGATAAAAATAAATATTCTTGAGGAATTCTATTTTCTTGTCTTCTTCGATCCGATTCAACATTTCCACCTGACTACCGCCTGATTGCCATGCTACATCCACCAGTGCCCTAAAATAAAAAGCCGCCCGATAAGGCGGCTTTTCGAAATACAGTCATATCACGATCGAGTCTGACGTTACCGCTTACCAGTTGTCGTACATATCGTCCGAATCACGGGCTTCCATCTCGTAGAGATCCGAAACGACGCGAAGATCGTCGATATAGATATAATAACTGCCGTAGGCGTTTTCAGGATCGCATTCCACCTTTAATCCGACGATTTTCAAGCCCATCTTGGTGCTGTAATGATAGTCCTTCTGGATGATTCCGGCTTTTCCGTCGGGATTCTGGGGAGGAATGGCGACTGTCATGAGCTTCCAGCCGGAATGATTGAGCTTTCCCACATACAGTTCGAACTGGGTTCCCCAATAATCTTCGAGAAGCAGCTTGAGGGTATGATTGTAATTACGTCCGACAACCCACAGGCTGACCGTCTTGGCGATGCCTTCGACAGGCAGGGGCTTTACGGCAGTCATGGTGAAGGAATTGTAACCCCTGCGGAAATAATCGACGCGAACGCCGAATACCTTGTCGTCAGGGATATTTTTTCCCGATTCCGCGGCTATCGGCTTTTTTCCGGCGGGTGAACCGTCAAAAAGGCGACCCTTGATGATGCCCTCGTCCGCCGACATGCCGGCAGTCCAGGTTCCTTCGTTTTCGAATTTTTCTACGGATACTTCCTTGAGCTTCTGAACCGCCGAATCCGCTCCGATGAGGGCCGGGTTGGCCGCATCGAGGTTAAGTTCGGCAGAAGAAGTCTGCGCAAAGGCAAAAACGGCAAACAGGCAGAAAACTACCCCGATAACTACCTTTTTCATTTACCGGTCTCCTTATTCTGGGCTTCAAATTCCGCACCGACAAGCTCGAAGCCGTCATAGGAAT
>JFJP01005348.1_pt1 | contig 53850 bp, 63 predicted proteins | sample 431651 | NCBI WGS metagenome assembly JFJP01 (sample SAMN02602958, study PRJNA72255) | Microbial mat metagenome, whole genome shotgun sequencing project. | biome: fresh water; feature: sink hole; material: water; isolation source: purple microbial (photo- and chemosynthetic) mats found in... | reverse complement strand
GAATATCACCTCACCCTGGACATGGCAAAAGAACTGGCCATGGTCGAGCGCAACGAGAAAGGCAAGCAGGCCCGGCAATACTTCATTGAGTGCGAGCGCAAGGCACGCTCGGCCGCCAATGATCCAGCGCTGCCAGACTTCACCAACCCGGCAGCGGCGGCGCGCGCATGGGCTGACGCAATCGAACAGAAGCTGGCCATCGAGGCTCAAGCGCAACAGGTCACGCAGCAACTGGCAGTGGCCACACCAAAAGCTGAGGCTCTGGACCGGATTTCAGCCAGGGAGGGCAACATGACATTCACTCAGGTAGCCAAAGAATTGGATGTCAAGCGCGACACGCTGACCCAGTGGATGCACGCCAATGGGTGGATTTACCGCCAGAACGGAAGTTGGGTGGCATACGATGCGCAGATCCGCACCGGCCGGCTGGCATACAAAGAGGCCAAGTACACGGACGACAACACCGGCCAGGAAGTCCACCGCCCATACTGTCACATCACGCCCAAGGGGTTGACCTGGTTGGCGGAACATGGGCCAAGGCGTTCAGCCGCTTGATCAACAGTAAGAAAGACGCAAGATGTCAAAACAAATTTACATCATTTTTTTGGCATCTTGCGCTTTACTGGCGTGGCTTTTTCGCTACGACATTGACGCAACTGGTCAAGGGCCTGCATACCGTTTGGACCGGTGGAGTGGCAACGTTGCTTTTGTGCGTGGCGCGGTGATAGAGCCATCAGAGCCAACAGCCCCGGTCAAGCAGGGCGTGTTTGAGTATGACAAGTAGCAGGCTCAGTTCATTTTCTCGCCCAACTCCCGCATGATCTTCTGCTTTTTCTCCAGTTCGACGCGAACCTTGTCCTCGTATTCATCCTGGTCCAGTCGGCCGGTCTGGCGCTGGCGCTTGAACTGGCTGATGTTCTTCTGAATTTCCATCATTTCCGCCTGAGCCTTCGCATTCAGGTTGCGGCGCAGCACATCGGCCGGATAGCTCCCCAGCTTCACACCGAACGACGAGGCCACAGCCTGGGCGGTTGACATTTCACGTCCGAAAGCATCCGTGCGGCCAGTCATCGAGCCCACCAAACCCTCGGTGGCATAAGTGCCAGGCAGACCCAAGATGTTGGGCGCAAAAGCCTTGTACAGGTAATCAGCCACTTTCTGCGCCTGCTGCATTTTTGTGTCGGTTTCAAGCGTGATCGCCTTGCCGGTGAACGCAGATTTGTTCAGCACCACCTCGCCCATTAAAACCAAGGGGCCGCCAGGCATCAGGCCCGGCAGGATGGGAACCGCCGCATTGCCCTGGTCAACATCAAACACATCGCCAACCGGTACAAACCTGCGAATGTCCAGGTACACGGCCGATCCGTGGTCATCGTTCCACGGCATGCGGATCAGCTTGGGCACCATGCCCCAGATGCTCCCGGCCTTCTCTTCTGGCAGCAACTTGCGTTCCTCATCATCGTCACCACCACCGGCCAGCATGACACCCAACGCATTCAGGCCGCCCGCGATCATCATCAGCTTCATGAGCTTGTGGGGTTTCTTGGCCGCAATCTCAGCCAGCATGGGCACCGCGCGGTAGGTGAAGGAAATGAACGGCCAGGCAGACTGGCGCATGGCCTGAATCCAAGGCGCATTGATCGAGTAATCCAGGAAGGATGTACGCGCGCGCTTGCCAGCGTCGATGTCTGTTGCGCCGTCTTCCTTGGCCTTCAGCCAGGCGGCCAGGCGGAAAACATCGTCTTCTGCCTGATACAGGTCGATCAGGCCCTGAGCTCCACCGGCCACCGCTTTGCCTGCCTTGGTGGGCTTGAATGCCTCCCAGGCTGAGGGGAAACGCAACCGCAAAGCGTGTTGCAGGGCTGCAAACGCGCCGGTCTGTGCGGCTGTGCTGTCACCAGCAGTGGCGGCCAATTCCTTCTCCAGCGCGGCCATCAGCGGCTCAAGTTGGTCGGTCGCAATCTCGTTGGTCACCCACGAACCAATGTCGGCCCCCGACTCGGAATAGCGGGCCAGGATCTCGCGGGCAGCTTCCCGGTCGGCAATGCCGCCCTTGGCCAGCGTGTCCTTGCTGCTGGCGGCCAGCAGAATGCGCAGAGACTTGGCCACATGCGCCGCGCCCACATCGTGCCAGTCGGCCATCACGAAGTTGGACATCACGTTGTTCATGTGCACCGCAGGGCTCAGGGCGGTTTTTGCAGTCTTCCAGGCGCTCAGAACCTGGGCATACACATCGCCAAACGGCTTGAATTGCCCGCCCACCACCTGGCGCAGATCGTTCCACACCGGGCCTGGCAAGTACCGGCCGGCCAACTTGCCGTACTTCAGGACATCGGTGCCCGCGATCTTAGAGTCAGGCACTCGCACCCACTCGCCCGGGGCAAATGTGTCGCGCATCCGCTCAGATGCCTCCACCACCGTTCCGGGGATTGCCTCGCCCTCTTTCTTGGCCTGATTGACGGCCATCCACTCCAGGTAGCGGCCGACCTCCACATCGTGGATCATCCCGTGCAGGGTCTTGGCAATGGCGAATCGTGCCTCGTCCACCTCCCCCATGGTTTCGCGCTCTTCCTTGGTGAAGTCGCGCCAGAAGATGGCATTGGGCCCCTTCACATCGCGCACTTCCCATGTGCCAGCCTGGTCCCACTCTTTGTACTTGGCTGGCATCGGCACGCCAGCGGGCCAGTACACCACCTCTGCCAGCTTGGTGTTGTGCGCCGCGACCTCCATACCAGGCAGCAAACCGGTCTTGTTGTCGACCATCGCGTTGCGGGTCACGTAGTAGGGCTTCACGCCGTTCTTCAGCAGGCGCACGGCAACGCCGCTTTGCTTGTGGGTCCGGTACTCCAGGCGCACAAACTTTTCACCCTTGAGCGCCGTGTCGGCCTTGCCCCCGGCCAGCTTGCGGCCCCACCACTCGGGCGCTGCGGACTTGATCTTGTCCATGGCGGCCGATTCCGTCAGGCCACGCCCCTTGTACTGGTCACCCAAGATGGAAATGGCGCGGGCACGTTTGGCCTTTTCGCCGTTGGTCTGCTCCAGGATGTGTTTCGCGTAGGACCGGCGCAAGTAGGCAAACTTGTTGCGCTCGTAGGCATCCTGGCTCAACTGGCCCATGCGCACAGCTTCTTTCGATAGCTGGTCGATCAGCTTTTGCACGTCTGTCAGCACCTTCACCGATTCCTCGGGCAGGCCCTGCATCATGCTCATGTAAGCCCGTGGGTCTTGGCCATCCATGTTCATCCACTCATAGGCCACGCGCGATTCTGCGCGGGTCAAGGTGGACAGCTTCTCGATCAACTCACCGGCTTTGCGCAGCTGAACGCGCTGGCGGCCCTGCAACAGGGTGCGCTGATCAATCACCGCCTGCGGCACGCCGTAATCCGACACCACGCCTGCCTTGACTTGCTCAGGGGTGTAGCGGTCCAACAGGTAGGCAGCCAGGTTGTAAATTGCGCCGGTCAGGCGCTCAATGCCCGTGGCGCGGGTCAGCATGCGTGCTGCCGCGTCCAGTGGGCGCAGCTTGCCAACCTTGGTTGCCAGGATGTTGTTCACGCGGTCGGCCAGTGGTGCCGCTGGTGTTGCGCGCGACAAACGAATACCTGGCCCAAACTCGCCCTTCGTTTTGACAACCTTATCGCGGGTCACTAAAATCGCTCTGTCTCGTGGAGAACGGTGCAAGGCGCTGATGGCCGGAACCGCTGCGGTAGAGGAAGAGTGATTGGGGTTCAACGTCCCCATAGCAACGCCTCGGGAGGCCCTGGTTTTTACCAGGGCTTCTTTGTTTCTGGCGTACACCTTCACGCCATCCTTGGCCAACTCCTTCTCCAGCATGAATGCAAACTTGGCGGCGCCGGTCTCAGCCCCTGTGTTGTGCATAGGCGTTACCGTCTGCACGCGGCCGTCCATGCTCAGGCCAACCACAATGGGCTCACCCTTCGCAGTTTGTGCCTCGATCATCACGCGGTAACCGCCCTCAAGGTGGGGTATCACCACCAGTGGGTCAGACAGCAACTGTGGCAAATCACGAAGGACATGCGCAGGCAAGTCGCGGTGATCCGAGCGGATTCCCTGCATGTACCGCACAGGCAGAGACAGTTTTGCTGGCTTCAACCCCATTGCCTGGTACACGGTGGGCATGGGCATGTCGATGGACTCCCCCGCTTCTGCCATGCCTTTTCCGGCCGTGGCCCGGTCCATTGCGGCCTGCCACAGGCGAACCGCCTTGGCGTAGCCGTCAGGATCGCGGGACAGCAGGGTATCGGCGGGGTTCTTCTCCCGCCAAAGCGTGGCCAGCTTCTCAAACAGCGGGTAGTTTTTCTCCAACAAGTCCTCGATGTCCTTGTAACCCCGCTGCTTCGCTTCAGCCTGCAACCACTTCTCCTGGCGGTCGATGTCTTCAGCCAGCGTGGCAGACAGTCGGGTACCGGCCAGTGGTCGGCGGCCTGGGCGCTTACCGGCCACATAGTCGCGGGCGGCGCGCACCAGTTCGGCCACAAACAAGTCTGCGCGCTGCTGGTCTGACAGAGATCCGTCCAGCCAGTCGGTCAGCTTCTGGGCCATGCGGTCATAGCCGTGCGCGGCCAGCCAGTCTCGGGCCATGGCCGTCACCTTGCGCCAGCCGGTCAACTTAGCCAGTTTGGCGGTGGGGATGTCCACGATGACCTCTTCGGTCGCTTCAGCGTTGGTCAGCTTGCCTCGCTTTTGCAAGTCAGTCGCAGCTTTGCGAACCTGGCCGTTGTTGGCATAAATCAAGTTCATGGCGACGCGCAGCTTGTCGCCCAGCACAGCGCGCAAACCGTAGTGCCCGCCCTCATGCTCAATCAGCACATGCTCAGCGCGCAGCGGGTCGGCCAGGCCCGAGGCAAACAGATACAGCTGGCCATCGTGCATGGCCCCTTCAACGTCATACCAGGCATCCTGGCGGTTGATGTACTCGCGCAAGGCCTTGGGCGCAGTGCTTGGATCTGCCAGCACATTCACCTTGGGCAGGTTCGGGTTTTTGGCCTTGAGGCCATCCACCAGGCTACCGAGCGCCTTCACGCCCATTCCGCCCGTGTTGGGCACGCTTCCACGGCTCAGGTAAATCTGGGGCGGGATCATGCCCATGGCGGCACCCATCATGGCCTCTTCTGGGTCCATTTCTGGCTCTGGAGCGGGGGCCGTGTTGGTCGTTGCCATTGCCACGATCAACGCATCCCGCGCGCGCTGCTTCTCTGACAGCAGGGGGGCCATGGGGAAGTCGGCGCTCATTTTTCCGCGCAGCGCATCCATTTGGGCGGCGGCCTCCGCGATCCGTTCGCGCATCTTTCCAGGCAGGCGTGCCACCTCTACCACGCCGTTCTGTGCCCGCATGGCCACGCCGACAGCGCTGGTGCCTGGGTCGTTCACCAACATCGTGGGCTCTGGTGTGCCCAGCATCATCTTGGTGACGTACTGGCCATCCACCTTCATGCCCTTGTCCACGCCAAACATGATGGGGAAGCCGGAAATCTCGCCCACCGTCAGCGGGTTCTGTTCGGCGCGCGCCGTCAGATCCTTGTACTGCTGAATCAGAGCCTCGCCCCACTTCGAACGGTCCGTATACACCTTGCCCAGCACCTTGGCAGTGAACTTGTCGCCGCTCAGTTCCTGCACCTGTTTGGCGGCCTCTTGGGCTGCTGGCAGGCGCTTCTGATTCCACTCATAGGTAACCTCAGCCTGGCCAAAACGCTGCCGGTATGTGGACTTGGCATCCTCATGGGCTTGGTACAAGCGTTGCAGCTTGGCAATTTCGGCGTTCAGACCGGCCAACTCCAACACGCGCGGATCTTTCGCCACCATGCCAGCGGCCATGGCCATCAGGTCGGCGGCCCCAGCGTCTTCGATCTTGCGCACGCTTGGGTCACCGCTCAGGGCTTTGTCGATGAACATCTGTTTGTTCGCCAACTGGCCCCACATCTGCTGGTCGTAGGTGCCGATGCCCGCGTAGGCCTTGATGCGAACCACTGGGTTCTTGTTGCCCTGGCGGATGATCCGGCCTTCACGCTGTTCCAGGTCAGCCGGGAACCATGGGCTATCCAGGTGGAACAAGTCTTTCAGGCGCTGCTGTGCATTCACGCCCGTGCCCATGTTCTTGCTGGACCCAACCAGCAAGCGAACCCGGCCCGCGTTCACGTCCTTGAACAGCTTGAGCTTGTCGGCCGATTTCTTGTAATCGCCAATGAAAGCCACCTGAGACTCTGGAATACCGGCATCGCGCAGGCGCTTTTCAAACCAGGCGCGGGCATTGAAGCCCCGAGTTTGTGCAGCACCAGCACCAAACCCCAGATCAGAGAACACCATGGCGGCCGCGCCCTTGGTGGGCTCCAGGTCGCCTGAGTTTTCAATCTCGTTGCCGTCCGCGTCCTTTTTGTTCTTGGTGCGGTACTCGTAGTTGGCGGTTTCCTTCAGCGCCGCAATCACGTCATCGATCATGCGGTTCAGCTTGGAATCCGGGTTGCTGGGCAACGATGGGTCCATGAATCGCATGTCAATGGCGGCCAAACGGCCATCACCAATGATCTTGATCACAGGGTCTGGGTTGTATGGCTCGTCCTTGCTGGGTTTCCAAGCCTTGGAGCGCTCCATGCGTTGCTCAAGCTGCTCGCGGAAATCGGAGTATTCGGCAGTCTCAGGCGTGGCCACGATCTTGCGTGCACCGCCCTCCACTTTCGGCCGCTTGTCGCCCAGCATTTCGGCCAACTGGTCAGAAGTCAGCACGTCCGCGAACTCGCGGAACATCTGGGTCAGATCCGCCACGTTTGCAAAGTCTTGGAAGCGGGTGACCATTTCATACTTGCCAGCCGCGTTCGGCTCCAGCGTGGTCTTTTCGCGGCCAAACATCGAGGCCCATGAATCGAAGTCCTCGATGCCCTTGTCCACCAGATCCTGATACCCGAGCATTTTCTGAACGGTGTAGAGCTCTGCAATGGTGTTGGTCACAGGCGTGCCGGATGCCAGCACCAGCGACCGGCCTGGGGTTTTCTCTTCCAGGTAGCGGGTCTTCATGAAAAGGTCGAATGCCTGGCCGGACCCCATGGGGCTCAAGCCCTTCACCTGGCGGTTTGTCGTGAAGTCCAGCTTGCGGTAGGCGTGCGCCTCGTCCACATACAGGAAGTCAACGCCCAATTCGTCAAAGCGCACGTTCTTGTCCTTGCCCTCCGACGACATGGCGGCCTGCAACTTCTGCTCCATGTTTTCGATTTGCTTCTCGATCCGCTTGATTTTGGGATCGCGGCTCTTGCCCTTTTCGTCGGGGTCGCCGCCAGCCTCTTCCAGCGCAGCGCGGAAGAATTGCAGCTGTTCCTCGATCATCTTGGCCTTGAATTCAGGGTCCAGATCCAACAGCTTGAATGCGCTGTGGGTGATGATCACGCCGTCCAGGTCAGACAGCGCCACGCGCGACACGAAGCGGCGGCGGTTGTCGGTGTGGAAGTTGCGCTCGTCGGCCACCATCAGGCGGGCGGCTGGGTACAGCTGCTGCCACTCATGGGCAAACTGCTTGAGCATGTGGTTCGGCACAACCACCATGGGCTTTTTCACCAGGCCAAGGCGCTTTTGCTCCATGGCGCTGATCACCATCATGAACGTCTTGCCGGACCCCACCGCGTGTGCCAGGTAGGTATTGCCCTTCTGAATGATCCGCCAGGCCCCGCGCTTCACATGGTCAAACACGTCGAATTGCTTGGACGTGCCTGGCAGCGTCAGGTGTCGGCCGTCAAACTTGCGCGCAACGGTGGTGTTGAACTTGTCGTTGTACAGGCTCACCAGGCGGTCTGTGCGCTTGGGTTCTGCGAACAACCAGGACACGAACTTTTCATGCATCTGGTCCAACTTCTCCTTCGCGGCCTCAGTCGCGGCGGGGTTGAACACTGATTTGTTGTCTTTGTCCTTGGACTCCACGCGCAGTGGGCGGCCGGTCAGGGCGTGCTCCATGATCTGCTGCGCTGGCACGTCGATGGTGCCCCACTCTTCCGTTGACGCGGCCACGTCCGGGGTTTCAATGGCCTTCACAAAAAACCGGGGGCTCTGATAGCGCTCGTTCTTTTTGTCGGCGGCCTTCTGTGCGGCTTCCTGCGACTTGTATGTGCCCTCGACCTTGCCCCACTGGTTGACCAGGTGGTGCGTGCTCATGCTTTCCCAGTCCATCACCCATGACTTGGTGCGAGGGTGCCACTCGATACCCATGCGCAGGCCCACCACCTCGCGCATGAATTGCTCGTACACGTCCGATGGAATCCAGTTCATGCCCAGGCGTGGGTCAATCTGGCTTGGTGCCAGCGGCTCTGGCTGATTGGCCTCCAGAACAGCCACATTGCGCTCAAAGCGGCGGTCTGTCTCTGCCGCCTCGCGGGCCAGTTCCAATTTGCGCTTGACGTTGCCGGTGATGTACTCGTCGGCCATCACCCACCCGGCGCTTGGATCTTCATACACGGCGGTCCCAAGCGCCTCGATGGTTTCCGCTTCAGTCAAGCCCACGCGATCGGCCACCGTGGCAATGTCCACATGGCCCAGGTCATTGAGCGTGGTCAGCAGGGCATCCATGGGCGTGGACACCTCAGCCGTCACGGGCTTGGCCAACACGCGGTCCGTCAGGAATTTGCCGGGCTTGATCACACCCGTGTCATCGTTGATGTCTTCCAGTGCCTGAACCAGGGTGGCATCTGGGTCATCACCCAGGATGTCCAGCAGCGGGAAGGTGCGGCGCACTTGCTCGTCCGCCACCTTGTTGCCGGTGGGTGTGCCCTCCTCGTCCAATTCCTCCACCTTGACGGTCACCGTCTTCGTGGTGAACTGGTTGATCTGGCCGTGCTTCTCGGTGAAGTCGGCATAGGCCTTCTGCAAGGCCTTCAGGCTGGTTTCCCAGTCTCCATCGTTCAGCTGGTCATAGTGGGCCTGCTTCAGCGCATCGCGCAGCGGCACAAACGACTTGATCACCTCCGCGTCCTTGGCGCTGCGCAACTCCACGCGCACGCCCACGCCGCCCTCGCGGATCATCAACTGGCCAGCGTCGGTCAGGTAGTAGTTGCCCTCTTTCTTGGCCTTGGGGTTGAAGTCGATTTCACGGACCTTGGCCGCCTCAGCAGAAGATCCGCGCCCGGCCTTGTAAATGTTGGCTGGCAACTTCTCCACGGCTGCTGCGAAATGGGCTTCAATGTCGCCAGCCAGCGGGGTCACGGTGTACTCTTTGTCGGAGTACATGCTGCCGGTGTTGCCATGCTGGCCCAGCACCATTTCAGGGTGCGCAACAAAGTATTCGTTGATCAATCCTGGCTTGTCGCCCTTGTCCTTGCCAGCACTCACCATCAGGGGCTTGCCGTCAGCATCCACGGCTTGCGCCACACCCTGCCAGGTTTGTGCGCCCTCAAATGTTTCGCCCGGCACTTTCTTGCGCAGGAAAATCACATCGGTCACCACCTCGGTGCCCGCGTTTTGCTGGAATGCGGTCTGGGGCAGACGGATCGCGCCCACCAGGTCGGCACGTTCAGCCAGATACTTGCGCGCCTTGTCGCCCACCTTGTCCATGGTGTAGCGGCTGGTGACATACACCACCAGGCCACCCGGCTTCACGCGGTCAATCGACTTGGCAAAGAAGTAGTCGTGCAGGCTCAGCGCCTTTTTCGCATACTCTGGGTCAGCCAGGATCGGTGTGGCACTGAATGGCGGGTTGCCAATGGCCACATCGTAGAAGTCCTTGGGCAGCTTGGAGTCCACAAAAGACTCCACCAAAATCCGTTCGTCAGGGAACAACTGCTTCAGCACGCCGCCCGTGATCGTGTCGAACTCAATCCCGGTGTAAACCGAGTTGGCCGCCATGCCTTGCGGCATCAGGCCAGGGAACACCCCAATGCCCGCGCCGGGCTCCAGGATTGCGCCGCCATTGAAGCCCATGCGCTCCATGGCCTTCCACATCGACGTGACCACCGATTTGCTGGTGTAGTGGGCGTACTGGGTCGAGCGTGAGGCTTCGGCCAATTCGTCCTTCGACATGGCGGCTTTCAGGCGGTCGCGCAGCGCAAGCCAGCGCACAGCGGATGCATCAGGCTTGACGGCTTTCACCTGGTCCCGCGTGACCTGTTGCGGGTATTCGTGCACACCCAGCGCCTTGGCCTCGCGCAGCAGGTTGGTCGCCTGGTAGTAGCCGGGCTCTGCATAGTCACCACGCCAGCGGCCACCCTTGGACAAGCTATCTTTCTTCAGCTTGTCCATTTCAGCGATCACGGATTCATAGTCGCTCAATGCGCTGGCCACCTTGTCCAGCTTGGGGCCAAACAGGTTGTTCGCCATTTCAGACGAACCCCAGCCAATGAACTTGGCCAAAACGGCTTGCTCTGCCTGCGTGGCCTGGCGGCCTTCCTTCTTCAGGGTTTGCAGCAGTTCAACTGCCGCGACGTTCTGCTCTGCCTTTTTAAGCCAGGAGCCCTCATAGGTCAGATCACCCTCGCCAAAGGCGTAATTCAGTCCTGATTTGGGGGCAATGTCCCGTCCTGCGGGAACTCCAGCATTTCCGCGAGCACCTTTTCGCGGTTGAGTGCCTTTGCCTGGTTCAGCTTGCCGACCCTCTCCATTGGGTCCAGCTTGCTCCACCCGTTGCGCTGGCTGTCCAGGTCCGTCAGTGAGTTGATTTCCGACTGCATCTGCTGCGCCAGATCCGCCACGTACTGGTTCAGTTTCCCGCTGTCCGACAGGCTTTTGTGCAGTGCGGGGGCCTTTTCCTTCAGCGCGTCCTTGACCAGGTTGTGCATTTGCATCATTCTCTCCGTTTGCGTTCCCGCGAGTATATCCATTTGCGGTTATTTGTGGTACATTATTGTCGAGAGGTAAATCAATGAGAGTTCCAGACAAATTCCCAGAAGGTTCGCGGTTTGTGTCGGACTTTTCTGGGGACGACTTTGTAGGCCTCCCGGACGGAGCCTGGTTCAAATTGTCGGACAGCGGCGACTTGATCCCCCTGCCAGGCATGGAAGCGGCAGGCCCACGGTCTGGCACTTTGTCCAGTGAGGCATCATTTTTGAGGGCGGCAAGGGCACTGGCGGCCGAATAAAGCTCTTTCTGGGCTTTGTCCATGGACTCCAGCGCCTGGAGCGCGGCCTTCTGGTGCAGGTTGTCGCCCACCTTGTTCCAAAACGCCTTAAAGCGCTGATCTTTGCGCAGCTGCTCAACAACCCACTTTTTGGCGCGCTTTAGGTCGGTCCCCACAATCTTGATGCCAGCGTCATACAGCTTGACCAGTGTGGGCATCAGGTTGGGTGTGTTTTCCGGGACCATCATGACCCGCGTGTGCTTGGTGGCAATCTGGGCCAGATCCGCCAGCGCGTCTTTAAAGTCGCGCACGGCCATGGCGCGCACATCGTCGGCGCTGGTCGCCCCCTCGGATTGCTTCACACTGGGGAATTCCCGCACGGCCGCCAGAAGGGGCTTGATAGGGGCATCCAAGCGGATCACCGGTACTGGTGTCCCAAGCGCGCGGTGGGCCATCCACTGGTGATGCCCATCGAGCACATGGCCATCGGATGACACAAGCACTGACCGCTCCCCAACGGGGCCGGTCTTCATGAAGCTCTCCACCTTCACGGAGGAAAACTCAGCCTGGGTCGGCTTCAGGGTTGCTGGATCTGCTTCCGCTGATTCATGTGTGATGCCGCGTGCCGCCAGGAAGTTGACTAGAGCCCCGCGATACTCGGCCTTGATCTGGGGCATTTCGGCGCGTGGGATACCCAGCGTGCCGGAATCAGCCCCAAACCTCACCCACTCACTTTTGCCTTTCTCAGTTCGGCTGAGTCGGGTATCGGCATCGGTGCCGGTAGCCCCATTGCCTTGATCGCTGCGGCCACGGCCCGGCGCATCTTCGGGTTTCCGTCCATCTTGCGCAGCAGGCCGCGCAGCTTCTCGATCGACTCCCCGCTGGGGGTTTTCGGCAGTGTCGCCATTCTGGGCTCCTTCTTTGGCCTGGTTCAAAAGCTGTCCGCGTGCTGGTGCCGGTGCGTCATCACCAAACATGGAAGGCTGGCTTGGGTCGCCCGCCTGCTCCAGCGCCTCGTAATACCGCTGGAAAAACTCAGCGATCCGGCGCGGGCTTCGCGTGTTGGCATCCAGGAACTTCAGCAGTTCCTGGGCCTCGGTTGAATACTTGGGGCCCGTCAGATCCACCTGGGCCAACTCTTGGTCAACGGTCCAGCCCTTGTCCTTCAGCGCGGACAGGCCCTCAACGGCTTGCAGCAAATCAGGGGCAATGTCGGCTTTGTGCAGTGTCCCGGCTTCCATACGCTCGCGTGCGGCGGCAATGGTGGGGGCCACGCGCACCAGCGCCTTGGAAATGTTGACCAGGTTGTTGTCCATGCTCTCCGTCATGCGGCGCAAAGACGGCGAATCGCCATAGGCCCGGGCCAGCACGGCGTTTTGAATCCGGCGATAGCCGGTGGTGGACAGCTTGCCGTCAGCCTCGATCAGGTCGCTCTGCTCAGTGATTGGCAGCGTGGCCATGAATTGGCGGATGAAGTCGCGGCTACCCTGGAAGTTGCCCTCTTCGTCGGGTTGCAGGCCCTCCAGCGTGGTCAGGCGCTTGGCGTCAGCCATGGCCTGCTCACTGGGAGACATGCGGGCAATTGTGCTCTGGTTGGCCTGGCGGGCAAACTCTGCGCGGTTGACCGGCGTGGCGCGCACGCGCACCAGCACGGGTTTTGCCATGCCGTCCACTTGTTCAGGCGCAATGCCAAACTGCGCCGCGTTGTCGCGCAGGAAGTTCTTGTAGTCCTCAGCCTTCTGGCCGTTGGCCTGGTACACCCTCTTCAGTGCGATGGTGCGGGCGTTGCCAGATTCCACTAGGCCATCGGCGCCCACGATGGGAGCCCCGGTCGCGGCATCAGCAGACAAACCCAGCCGGGCCGGGTCCAGCTTTTGGACAATGCTCGATACCTGCAACTCGCTGGCCTGGCGGCCACGGTCGCGGGGCTGCAATTCGGTGGGATACAGCGGATTGGCGCGCAAACCCTCGTCGTGCGATGTCACCAGGTCGGCGGCATCCATCAGCGCATACTGGCCATCCAGCTTGACGCCAGCTTCGGTAGAAAAGCTCGTCGGTGCACCGCCCAAGGCTTTTGGCCACGATTTGGCAATGTCGGCGCGCTCCTGTTCCAGCTTCGCCAGGTCGGCAAACAACTCGGCGCGCTCACCATCGAAAGCGGGCCCGTAGCCGTTCGTTTCGCTCAACTCTTCCCGCCGCGCCTGAATCCTGGCACGTTCGGTATCAATCTCGTTCACACGGTCCAAGGCCGTCAGTTTGACCGGCGTGCGCAACGCCTTCTCTGCCGCGTCGGTGTTACCAGTGGCCACGGCTTCGCCGGATTGGGGTGTGATAGGCGCGGCAGGCGCTGCCTGGCCAGCTGGCGCGTTTCCGTTTCCAGGTGTGATAGCTGGCGGTGCACCTGTAGAAGGGGAATTCAGAGATGCCAGGTTCTCGCGGGCATAGGAAAACCCATGGCCACCGGATCCCATGGCCAGGCCAGCGATCATGTTTTGAGCCAGAGAACCGGCAGGATCCCACTTTTTGCTTGGGTCAGCTTGCACCACGGCCCCGTGTTGAACCGTGTCTTCTGGCACACCCTGGAAGCCCTCTTCCAACGTGTCTTGAGCGATGCGCTCGCCCAACTCGCGGGCGGTCATCTTTTCAGCGCCAACGATGGTCTTGGCCGTCGCGTCACCACCAAACAAGCGGTTGACCAGCACGGATCCAGCAGCAGTGCCCAGGCCGGATAGCACAGGGGTTTGATCTGCGAGCTCGTTGGCCAGCACTTCACGCGCCTTCACCGGGTCTTTCACCTGCGCCAGGATCTCATTGAAACGCGGAGACTTGGCCAGCGCCTCAAGCGGCATGCCCGCCACTTGCTGGTATGTACCCTCGCGCGCCTGCATGGCAGATGAACCGGCTTCGGATGCGATGCCAGCAGTGCTGACGGCACCCAAGCCTGCGCCAGCGCGGTGCAATGCGGACCCAACACCCACCCCCATGGCCATATCAGGCAACGAACGGGTCAGCGTATGCGTCAGCGCCAGCGGGTTATCCCACGCGGCTTTGACGTTATCGACAAACCCCTCGGCCTCGCCCATGGCTTGCTGCTGGCGAATGAGCTCCGGGTTCCTTGCGCGGTCTTTGGCTTGGATGTCATCAATGACGGCACGGCTGTCTTGTTCCATGAAACGGCCCAGCTTGGCTGGCAGGTTCCATGGCTCGGCCACATTTTCAGCGCGCCTATCAGCAGCCACTTCGGATGCAATCTGTGCGGCACGCTGGATGTCAGCATTGTTTTGTGCTTCGCCGCCCGCCTGGTTAATCAACCAAGTCACACCTCGGTCAGCAGCGGCGCGCGCGCCGGTCAGGCCAGAAACTATGGCTCCGGATGGGTCTTGCAGCACAGTGCCAGAGCCTGCCCCTATGTTGGCAATCCCTTGAGCAAAGCCGGAATCAACCGCATTTAAATAATCTAAGGCTGTCGCTGACGAATCGCGTTTCTTTTTCCGCTCAAGTGCAATACCAGCCTCGGCGAATAGATCGCGGCCTTCGCCGTCATTGCCATATGAAATCCCAGCCTCTTGGAACAGGTCACGCGCCATGAAAAAACCCTCGGTGAATGCTCAACCGAGGGTGCCATGCTTGCCACGTTGGGCATCACATGCCAAGTCGGCGCTTCACCTCATCCTCGCTGATGCCATATTTCTTGGCGGTCGCGGCAATGTCGGCTGGACTCACGTTTTTAAGCGGCTTAGCGGGTGCCGATCCTGCATCTGGCTTGACTTGTGAACGCCAATCTGCGCCGTATGCACTTTCCATGATGTTGGCAACAGTGCTTTCATTCGGGCTCATGCCGTTTTGAGGCTTCATCAGATCAAGATACGCCTCTCTTGGGCTGCGGCCGCTTTTTGACATGGCCAGTTTCAAACCAGCCCTCATGTCCGGCGCTTCATCCGCGTCAACCAGCGCGCGGGCCAACTTGACCTCAGCCGGTGAATTAGTGTCAGTCGTCGGAACGGCAGACAAAATGCCCCGGCGCACGGCTTCAATCTCAGCTGCGCTGGCATTTGGGTTGCGGTCCTTGAACAGCGTGACAGCGGCATCCACCTTAGCCGCTTTCTCAGTCTTGGCTTCGGCTCGATCTGCCTGGCCTTGCGTAAACTGTGCGCCCGCACGCCCGTCCGCATTCTTGGACAGCTGCAACTGCTCATCTGCGCGCACGTCGCCCTTGCGTTGGTAGTGCCGCGTGAAAATCTCGCCAGCCTTGCCCAGCGCATCCAGTTCAGCCAGTGCATTGACCGTCCGAACGTTGCCCTGCGCATCCTTGTACTGAATCACGCGGGTTTCCACGCCATCCTTGCCCTTCACGAGCTTGTCCGAAACGATGCTGGCCGGATCCATCTTTGTCTGGCCGGTCGCATTGAATGCCTTGGCCACCTCTTCCACAGTCGCGCCAGACTGGGCCAGGCGCAGCGCTTTCTCGTATCCCTCGCCCTGCACCTTGTTCAGCAAGTCAGTGAACTCGCCGAATGAGCGCGGATCCAGTTTGCCGTGCTTGGCATCGTGGTCGATCAGCGCAGCGCGGTCGGCCAGCGAGTCACCAATCGAATACTCTGGGCGCGACGGCATCACCGGGGCGGCGCCCGGTTCTTTGCCTGATGCCTTCTCGGATTCGTAGCGCGCCAGTTGCTCCTGGTACTGCGCCATTTCCTGCTGATAGCGGCCCTGGTTCTGTCCGAATCGCGTGTTGGCAAACAATTCCTTGCGGCCAGATTCGTACTGGTCCTGCTCGGCCTGCTTCTTGTCAGTCCGATCCCATTCCTTCGTCTGGCGGTCCCAACGCTGATCTTCGCGCTCTTGAGACTTCACCTCGCGGCGCATGCGCATGCCCTCTTTCGGGTCGTACTTGTCCATCACGCCTGCCATGGCCATCTGCCGCGCATTGACCACTTGGTCGTCGTTCATGGAGCCCGCTGTACGCTTGCCCATGAAGTCCGTCACACCCTGCATTGCCACCGTACCGGTTTGCGTCGGGTCAGCCTTGGGCGTCACGGTGTACCCGGCAAACGATCCATCATCTTTGGTCTTGACGCCGATGTCGTACTGGCCCGAATTTGCAGCAGCTTCCAGTTGGGCTGTGTCATCGGTCGTGAAGCCCTGCATTTCCTCGGGCTTGGCCTGGGCAACCTGCGACAACTCAATGTCCCGCCCGACCTTTGTGGTTGTGTCATAGGCTGAGTTGAACGCATCAATCGCGTCAAGAATGCTATTGCGCCGACGTGCCATTGGCTTCTCCATTGGGTTGATAAGGAACCGTCACGCCACCCATAGAGTTTTGAACGGCACCCAGGTAGTGATGCACCGCTACGTCGATGCCAATAATCAGCGCCTCGGTGATGCGCTGGCCCATGTTGTCGTTGAGCACCATGCGCAGCACATGCGTCAGATCGTCTGGATCTCTTGTCACGAAAACACCCCCAGCTTGGCCAGGCCAGCAGCTGCACCACCAACACCGCCCAGCAACGAGCCAAACGTATCGCCGCTGTTTGCATTCGCGTTGGCGTAGCTGGTTTGCGCATTCAGCACACCAGTCAACCCCTGCATGCCAATTTGCTGCCCCTGCATGGTCGTGTTATTCGACTGGCCCATGGCACCGATCAGCGCCTGGCCCGGTGCCATCTGGTTTTGCATGGCTGAATTGCCAGCACCCACGGCCACGCCATACGCGCCTTGTGATGCACCAGGCATCCCGCGCGCCATACCGGTCACGTCCAGCTGCTTCGCCCAATCAAGCGAATCGTCCTGAACGCGCATGTTGCGCCCGGCCATCGATGCGGCTTCAGCGCGCCCCATCGAGTCCGCCGTAGCTGACTGGCTGGTTTTGAATGCGCCATCCTTCAGGCCAATGCCCTGCCCGACCAGGTTGCGGTAGTTGGCAATCGAGTTGTTTCTTGTGGTGTTGGCTGCGCCAGCAATTTGCGATGCCTGCGTAGAGCTCACGCCTGCCACCGATGTCGGCACAGACACGCCGTAGCGCATCGCTTGGCGGGCGGCAGTGTTCAGGGCGGAAGTCTGGCCGGTCCGCGCATCAGCCACAGCAGTGCCCACATCGTTTTCGATGTCGCGGCCATACCGGTTGTAGATGCCGCCATTACCGCCCGTGTACAGGTTGATGTCACGCAGCGCGCCCTGCTCATACCCTTGCGCACGGTCGTACAGCTCCGAAGCGTTGTCCCGCATCTCGCCCGTGATCGAATCGCGCTCTTGCTGATCCATCAACGCCTTCAGCAAAGACTGCTGCGTCAGCGACAAATCGCCGCCGTACTGGCCCGCGCCACCGTAAGTGCCGCCCGAACCACTTGAACCACCAGCGCCGGGCGCGCCTGAAGATCCGCCAGGCGTGCTGGATCCACCGGCAGACGATCCGCCGCCAGTTCCGCCTGCTGAGCCTTTTCCTTGCGCGTCTTGACCGGCCCATCGGTATGTGTTGCTGGTGTCTTGGTCCCAGCCTTCCTCAAAGTTCGATGTGTAGCCGCGATACCACTGGTCAGGGGTCAACTGACCATATTTCGTGTTGGTGTTGCGTACGTCAGTGTTCATGAAGAACCCCTGACCACCGGCGCCGCCCAAGGCACCCAGAGCAAACAACTCTTGCGGGTTCTGCGTGAAATACTCGCGTGCGTTGGGGTTCTTGATGTCGTCCATCTTGAACGGTGCCACCAAACCGTCGCTGTTTCGGACAATCTGACCCTGCGCGTTTGTGCTGTACAGAGTCTTGTACACAGATGGGTCAACACCTTGTTGACGGCCTTCCATGCCCATGTTTATCCAAGACTGCCGGGCTTGCTGTTCAGCGGCAGAAATCTGCTGTTGCGTTGGGGCTGATTGAGTCTGCCCGAGATACTGGCTGACAACATTGGGGCTGTACCCGGTCGCTGAGGCAATCTGAGACTGAGACACGCCCATCTTGGCGGCTTGCTCGTTGATCATCTGCGCGCGCTGGGCATCGCTGTAATTGCCAGCCATCACTTGGCCGACGTAATCTTTGATCGCCTGGGTCTGTGCCGCAGCAGGTGCAGCAGAAAAAAGGCTCGCACCAGAAGATGGCGCGGGCGCTGGTGCCGGGGCGGGAGACGACCCCAAGTTAAGCCAATTGGTTACAGCGTCAGCCATGGTCTTTCCTTACGGCCGCAACAGATCAGCCAAAAAATTGAGAAATGCCCGACCGGGCAAAACGAGCGCCTTGCGGCCTGCGCTGGCCACCGCTTGCAAACCGAAGGATCGGAGCGCCTGGGTCCACTTGTTGTGGCGGCATCTGGCTGGCAGGCGGCTGCTGTGGCTGCGGGGGCGGCATCTGATACCCATAGTCACGCTTCCACTCCTGGGCCACCAGTGGGTTTTCTTGGGCCACCTGCATCATTGGCGTGTTCTGGTCAAACCCGTATGTCGATCCATCAGGGCGCGTGTACACAGCAGTACCGTCTTGCTGCTTTGAAATTGTCCCGCCGCCCCAGCTGTTGCTTTGGCCAGCCGGGATCTGTTCAAAGTACCCGTCGTAGTGCGAGCCCATCGTGCTTGGGCCGCCGATAGATCCACTTTTTGGCGTCATACGGTTCACCGTGCGCAGCGCATCGGCCATGGGCACGCCACTTGTTCCCAGCCGCACCAGGTCGCGCGCGGTTAATCCGCCTGAAACCTGCGTGAGCATCTGCTGCTCAAGCGGGCGGAACGTCTTGCCGTACTCGTAATAGTCTTTGCCCTGCTCGGCCGTCTGACGCATGATCTCTGTTTGCGCATCGATCACCGGCCGGGCTGTGGCCATGTTTTGGTCGTATTGGCGACGGGCCTCGGCCAACTGATCTCGGCCAAGTTGCGCCCCAATCTCGGCCGCTTCCTTTGATGCATCGGCCACTGGTTTGTAATCCGGTGGAGGCGCTGGATCGCTGCCCAGGTCAAGCCACATCACAAAATGGCGCTCGTAGTACCGCTTGAGCGGCGTCAAGGCGATCAGCAGAAGTTCACGCAGCATGGGAATGCTCCTTCACATATTCAGATAGGCGCTCGGGCACCATCGTGGTCGCGGATTGCGCCAAAATCTCGGCCCCTCGGTCAATGCCGTTGAGTGCGCCGATCAAGAACGTCGCCACATTCATCACCGCGTAGCGAAGGTAGTGGGCCAATTCCAGTTTGTGGCCGTCGCCCGATCTCTCCATGATGTTTGCAGCTTGATAGCTCACCATGGCGGACAGCATCAAAGCGCGAATCTCGGGCTCAAAGCGCCGGTAACATGGGTTTCCTGGCAGGAACAGCAGCACGTTTGCCATCAAGGCATTGACATTCACCGGCTTGTCCTGGTCGATCAAGTCATCCCAGGCATGCGCAACAAACGCCAAACGCTCGTACAAATCGAGCGCATCGCGGTCGCCTGCGAACCATTGCAGACGGTCAACTGGTACGGTGGAAGTCATGGCGCATGAGGGTGCCATGCTTGCCACGCGCTACTGAATACGGGTCAAAAGCTCGTTCAGCTTTGCAATCACGTCGGCCAGACTGGCGTCATTCGCCAGGGGCTTGACGGATCCGCCACGGCGGCCGGTGATGATCTCCAGCGTTTCCTTTGTCGCCTGGTCAAACGCTGCGCGCGGCTGTTCAGCGCGTGGCACTTGTGGAATGGCTGGCTTTTTCACAGCGCTTTCAGCCCTTGCATGGACTCGGCCAGCTTCACCGCTTTGACCCGGAGCGTGCCCGTCAAGCCCACGGCGATGTTTTCAGCCCGGAACCCGGCGGGCAGCTTGAATGCAGACTGGTCAGCGATCAGCTTGCGTGAATACACTGCGCGGCCATCGCAATACAGCGTGAACGTCATCGACTCCAGATCCGGCAATGCAGCTGGGTCAAGGTTGCTACCGTTGACCTCTGTCACGTTGATGGCGGCACCATTCAGCCCGCCAAACCCGGCGTAACCTGGCAGCAGCGCCTCGTTCGCCGCAATGGCGGCCTCATATTCAGCCTGAGCCTGATCGTAGTCGGCCTGGGACATTTCGCCCACCAAATCCACCTTGGCAGCGCCAAAGTTGCTCGGGCTTGGGAGGTGATATTCCTTTGACTTCCACGAGTAGTCGAGGCGCGGTCCATCGCCAGCGTCGTACTGGTGAATGCCCTTCGCATCCACCAAGTACAGGCGCCCGTTTGAAGGGTCCGCATACAACTCATCCGGCACCTGGCTCAACATCGTCAGGCCCATGCTCGATTCGGCAGGCGAAAACACAAGCGTGCCTTGCAAGCCACCAGTGCCGACGAATCGGACAAACACACGACCCTCTACCGCTGCGGCAACCATGGTTGACGGGCCCAATGGCCGCCACTCTTCGCGTGAGAAAAACGATTCCGTCCAGATCGACGCGCCGCTCATGCCCACATAGGCCATGCCGTGCGATGTTGCATACAGCACACCGTCACCCACCGCGACCACTGATCGCTTGCTGAGACAAGGCCAAACCTTGTCAACCGATTCCATCCCCACGCTGGCTGGTTCCGTGCCCTGCGCCACATACGGGCGCCCCTGCGTGCACGCCACCACTGTCGAACCAAACGACTCGATGCCGACAATCTCAAAATCCGTCGAACGCCGGTAAGCCTGGGGCCAGGCATGCGGCTGGTACGGCTCCGAGAAACACAGCTGATTGCCAAAAAACCCTGCCATCGCGCCATTGGGCAGCGACATCACGCCCTCCAGGCTGGCGGGCGGAGGCTCCCATGTTTGGGAAATCAACTCGTCACCCAGGATGGCCGTGTCGGCCAGGGTGTCGTTGTAGCTCGTCCCAACATCGTCGGACACCATCTGAAACACGCCACCGGTCCCGCTGGTGCGGTACAGCCTGCGCTTCATGCCTGTGGTGTTCCATGGTGCCTTGCGCGCCCATGACGTGGCCCCCGTGAAGTCGCCGGGCACCTTGAACACCGCTGCCGATGTCACCTCGGACACCGCCACGGTTGACCCGCTGATGATCACCTCATCGCCCACGCGCAGCCAATGGTTGCCGGTGTTGGTGAATGTCGTCACACCAGCAGCATAGGCGACAGTTCCAGTGCCACTGCTGGCCGGAAATGCGTCCATGCCCGTGATAGCCCAAGTCCCGTCCACCTTGCCGGTCACGAACGAGGAAACGGGCGATTCTGGCCCCTCTTCATTCAGCGCGGAATAGAAGGTGTACACATAGAAGCGAGACACCGCAGCACCAGTGCCGCCAGAATGCGACAGGCCAGGTGCGGCCAGGGGCTTTGGCACACCCAGCGCGTAGAACGTGCTCGGAAGGTCAGAGAACTCCGCATAACGCGGCTCGCCGTCACCGGTCCAGTAGTAGCGCGCCTCCACCGATGAAGGCAGCGGCGCACGCGCCACATCCACATCCTTCGTCCAGGCAAGCCAGGTTTGCGCGCCGTTCCACTCAGCCCGGCGCACCGAAAGCCAGGGCCCAGACCCAGAAGGCACATGCACCAGCAGCGGCCGCCTGATTGGGCGGATCTCGCCTGATGTCAGATTGACGTTTGTCGCATCGACCGACGCCCCATCGCCCAGCAGGCGCTCGGCCACGCGGGGCAACATGCCCATGAACGGAACGATGCGGATGCCAGCCATTCAAGGCTCCTGGTAAGACGGGTGAAGTTGGCTGTTTCGCTTTTCAGCCAGCCACGATTGATAGCAATGATTTCGTTCAAACGGGCGAAACAGCGTGTCGATCAGCGGGCGCAGCACCCGCCCCGCCAGCTTGCCCTGGCCTTCCATGCGCCAGGCCGCAGCCGACACAGTTTCGTCAGGGCTTCCGTTGCCCAGAGTCAGCACCACCCAGAGAAGCTGGTCGATGGAGATCAGCAGGTTCAGCAGGCGGCGCTTGATCTCTTGCATGTCAGATCACCCAGATTGCGGCCTGTGCCTGACCAGCAAGTGCCAGTGCCTCAGTAAGTTCAGCGACATCGGCTTGGATCACGGTGTTGTCAGCCAGCACCCACGGCACTTCGTTGGCAAAGCCAGTGGACAGCACAAGGATGGCGCGGCTCATGCGGGCTTGGCTGGTTTCGTCACCGTCAAAAGTGTTCCCGGCTTGTGTCGTGACCTTGATGTTTTCCACGGCAACAGCGCGGGCGGCTTTGGCCGCTTCGCGCAGTTTCGCCATCGCGAATGCTTTCTCCTGCGCATCAAGCTCTTGCACAGACCACGCTTGCGTCCACTGGCCTCCAGAGAGAACAGGGTCTACCTCCACCGCCTTGTGCGTCATCGGGTCGAAGGCGGGCTTGTCTGAGGCGTGAACCACCATGTACCGTGGACTTGCGTCGAACGGTATTGGGAAGCTGGTGCTGGGGTTGGTTTGTCGGATTTCCCACTCGGTTGTCGGATACCCGTTTGTTTGTGTGTCGATGTAGCTCATGAGTGAATCCTTACGTTATGGAGCCAAGGCGGACTCCAGTGGCCGTCCAAGTGATGTTGCTATTCCCTGCCACGGCTGCGCCGCCAGCACCTCCACCAGCCGCTCGCTCGTGCGCGAATGTTGTTTGTCCAGACGCCCCGGCAGTGCCCCAACCACCTCCAACGCCACCTGTGCCTGCGCCGTCTAGCCCCGGCAGAACCCCTCCCTCGCCAGAAAGAGCCCCGGCATACCCGGCATAAGGATTCCCATACGACCCTGCTGCGCCCCCTGCTGAGTCGGCGGCGGCGGAGGATCTACCCCCACTGCCACCGTTACCTCCATATGTGGCATTACCACCGCCTCCACCGCCTCCACCGCCTCCACCGCCTCCAACGATGGCTCCGTTGTTCGTGACAAACGTTGCGCGGTTTGCTCGGAAGGCTGGGCCACCAGCAGCCCCGCTTTCAGCGTTGCGCACATTGACGTCGTACCCACGACCTCCGGCACCGCCCATTCCAACCATGATTCCGTTGTTGACAATCGTCACCGTGTCGCCAGCACTCCATGAGGTATCCACATCCAGCGCGTAACCCGCTGTGGTGTTTGAGGAAACATAGACACCGCTGTTAATCACCAAGGTGACATCGGTTCCGCCAGCCACATAGCCAGTGACTTTGGCAGTGTTGAGGATGTAGTTCGTCTGGTTGCTGGACAGCGTGACTGTCTGCACAACACGGCCCGGATCACCACTCATCAAAAGCTGTCTGGAGATGCTGTCCATGATCAGGTCGTGTAGTTGGTGTTTGCCACGCCGCGCCACCGTGCGCCACCGTCGTCTGTAAGAAACACGAAAATGTGCGTCTTGCCAGTGGTCAGTGTTGGCGCAGTGCCACCCGGCCACTGAACAGCGGCGGGCCAAGTCACGGTTCCGCTGGTGTGCGTCAGTTCCAGTGTGAAGGCGAATGCGCGTGATGCCGGGGCGTTGGAGAACGTGAACGTCGAGTTCCCGGCAATGGTCTTGGTGAAGTAGTTGCCAGCGCTGCAATTCACATCGAGCGCAGCCATTGCCACGATGTTGGAGGCTTGGTTTCCGGATACGTCCAATCTGGCTGCGGGGGTGACGTTGAGGCCGAGATTATTGCCGTCATCAATCACCAGACTACTGCCTTGCAGCAGCTTGCCTGTGGTGCCATCAAATCTGGGGATGGTGTTGTCTGTGGAGGATGCTGGGCCTGTGGTTTTGGCGTCCAGCGCAGTCTGCTGCGCGGTGCTGACTGGCTTGTTTGCATCACTGGTGTTATCCACGTTGCCAAGGCCGATTGCGGCTCTCAAAGCAGCGGCCGTAGCCGCCCCCTCCATCAGCGACAGCGGGTTGAGCGCGCCAGCTGTCACGCGGAGCTCCACCACATCGCCCAGGTTCCACGCCCGCGCGGTCGTGCCTTCCTGGGCTCGCGTGATCGTCATTGAATCAGCGCCGGATGTTCGGGCTGTCACCTTCACGATCTCGATGTTGTTGCTCGCATCCTGAAGCGTCAGCAGCATGAAGTCAGGCGCCGTCACCGCCGGAAACCGGTCGCCGTGACTCGTAGTGACCACCAGCGTCGTCGCCACATTGGTCAGTGACGCGCCCAGGGTCGAAAAAGCGTTGTTCTTAAACAGTTGCGGCATTTCCTGCGGCTCCAAATTTTGACTTGAAAGCGGCGTAATGGGCCGCCGCGCGTTGGTTCAACACATGCTCGTCGTCCTTGCTTTCGGACCGGTAAACCACATAGTCGGCAAGTGCGGGCTGGTATGTGATCGGCAGATCTGAAATCGTGTCGTCCATCGCGTACACGATTGGGTTGCGCACATAGCGCACGTCCAGCACCTGGCCGTCTGGAGCCTTGGGGTACACAAAAAACTGCAACGGGTCGCCGTTGAGTGGGGACCAGTTCTGCGCCTCGCCAGCGGCGTCTGATCGCCAGCCTGGCCTGAATTGGTCCATGGCCGCGCGGTCAAAAGGCGTCAGCGCACGTCCAGCGTGGATGCACAACACATCCAGCAGCTGCACGGCATCCATGAACGTGATGCTCTGCTCGCACTGGCCAGGCATGCACGTCATGTCGCCCACGGTCGAGAACAGGTCGGGCCGCACCGCGCAAGCCTCGCGCAGTCCCTCCTGCACATAGCTCAACAGTTCAGCGTCAGACTGACGCGGCAAGGCCGAATCCGTGTCCAACGTGATGTGTCGAGCCTGATTGATGATGTCGCGCGGGGTCATGTCAGTGCACAGTCAAAGAAGATCCAGACGGATGCCTGGTCAAACTGGATCCACTCCCGTGCGGGTCCACGTCTGCGCCGGTTGTTTTGCGCTTGAACATGGGGCGGAACAGAGCAACCAAGACATCATTGCTTTGCGTGTATTCGGCCATGCTTGCCACCGAAACATGGGTGGCAGCCATAACCGGCTGGTCAGCCTGCGCCTGGGCGAGATCAGCGCCAATAACCGGCGCAGCAGACCCGCCATTAAGCGCAAGCCCGTTGACGTATGTCGCGTTGATTCGCCCAAGCATGGCGGCCTATCAGGCGTTGCCGCCGGTCACGACAAACGTATTCACCATGACAAGCTGGTTTTGCGCAATGTTGATGTTGTCCAGCTGCATGTCACCGCCGCCGCCCGTGATCGTCACGGTGCCCTGCATATGGGTTGTGGTCCCTGCGGAATCGGTGATGCGAAAATAGCCAGCATTCGTGCCAAATCCAGCGGCATCCAGGCCGGAGCCTGACCATGTACCCAGCTTTGACTTGATTGCGCCAGATGCTGTGGCCATCCAGTCAGCTGGCAGCACCATTTCAACCAATAGCGTGCCGCTTGCAGCAGCTGCGCAATTGGCAGGAACGGTCCCGGTGTAAAGCCTCAGACGCGGGTTTGCCCCGGCTGTGGCCTCAATCTGGTCAAGCTGATTATTTCGAAGGGCCGTCGAATACTGAATGCCCATGTCAGCACCACTTAGGACGTGAAGGGATACGAGCCTGCACAAACGCGCGGGCAGCTGCGGCAGTGGCCTGATTCACCAGGGCATTGAATGCCTGGCTGTACACACCGGCCATGTCTGGGTTGGTCCAGGGCTTGCCTGGGTAAAGCATCAGGCGCGACTTGGCGCCCACATGAATCTCGTCGCGGAACCGCAAGGCAAGGTCATCCGGCAACCCAGTTGCGGTGTCGCTCGGCCTCACAATCAGGCGCAGCTTCAGACCCGATGTGGCATCCACCAGCGGCACTGGGTACAGCCTGACCGTACCTGGCACCACTTGCAGAAACTTGGTCGGGAAACCCGTCTGCGTCTGCCAGTCGTCGTGGTACTGCTCGTCCAGCGTCTCGGTTGCAATCGGGTCCAAACGCTGCCCGTCATACCAAACGGCATCCACTCGCACCAGTTCCTGCTCAGTGTCAGCAGGGGCCACCAAGATTTCGTCGGTGCCAGCAGTCACAGCGCGCGGAGCCTCGTCCACGCGCCACGCCATCGTCTGGTGAAAAAACGCCTGGGCCGCACGGCGCAACTCATGTTCTGCCAGCACCTGGGGGCACCCAGGTACATGCGGCATCAAGTCTGGAAACCAGTAGGACCAGGCGCGCACGGTCTACCTCACTTGGCTTTTGGCTTGGGGCCAGGCTTGCGGCGCACAGGTGGGGTGTTGGCCTCAACCGGCAACGCGGCCGCGACCTCTTCCTCGTCCTCGTCCTCGTCGGCATCGTCCTCGTCTGCGTCGTCGTCCTCGTCTGCGTCGTCGTCCTCGTCTGCGTCGTCGTCCTCGTCCACAGACATCAGGCCCACAGCGCGCTCTGCATCAGCAAGATCGGCCGGGTAGAAGTTGTCCGTGCCCAACATCCACGCAATCGTGGCGTCGTCGTTCACATCGCAAGACAGTTCACCGTCAGCATCCGCCTCAAACACATAGGTTTGGCGGTCCTGGCCGGTCACTTTCACCGTGCCATCACGGCGCGGTTGGATTGAGGTATGCAGTTTCATGGTGGCAACTCCAGAAAAAAAGGCGGCAGTTTCCCGCCGCCCTTGGAATGGCGTTTTTCAACGCCATGGAGACAACAAAGGTCAGGCTGCGCGGTAGAACACCGTCACGCCCACGGTGCCAGCAACGGCAGTGGTCGGAGCGGTGGCCACTTTGAGGCCGATGACGCGATCAGTGCCGGTTGGCTGCACGCTCACCAGGGCCTGGCCGTTGAAGGTCAGACGCTGATGGAATGCAGTGTTGGCAGCAGTGGTCACGCCCCAGTGCGCGCCACCATCGGCGGCAGCCGTGGAAATGTCGCTCAGTGCAGTGTTGGCAATGCCCACTTGCAGGACCATTGCGGCAGCGCCGCTGTCCATGTCGGTGGCGTCCACATGCACGTCCACAGGCACGCAGCCAGCGGGCAGGATGCCGATGGCACCGGCATCGTTCAGTGCCAGGTCGACCGTGGGCAGGTCCAGCGTGAAGCGAACAGCCAGCACTTCGCCGCCAGCAGGAAACGGCGCGGGCTTGCGGCCGGTCAGGTAGTCGTTTGAATTTACGAAAGCCATGTTGGTTTCTCCTTAATCAGAATCAGCGCGAAGCTGCGGCGGTGTCAAGAGAGAACAAGCCGAAGTCTTGAGCGCCAGCACCGGTCGTGAAAGTCACCTTCTTGATACCGAAGATCGAAGAGGTGGAGATCACAACCTTGTCGCCGTTGTCGCGGGTTTCTTCGTGCCAGTCGAAGCGCAAGTTGGTACCAGGCGAGCCGAAGGCAACCACAGCAGCCTGAGAGCCCAGGAACAAAGCACGAGCGGCTTCCACGTTTCCACCAGCGCCGGCCGTGTTGAAACGGATGGCGTTGCGGTGGCTGTGCAGAATCACGCCGCGATACATGCCCAGCGAGCCCTTGAACAGCGGGTTCTTGCGGCCTTCAGCGCCAGCAGCGGCTTTCTGGATGTCCAGCCACTGACCGGTGGAAGTGTTGCTGCGCAGATCGTCCTCTTGGAACGTGTGCATCACGCAAACAAAGGTTTCCTCGCCGTCGATCTTGCAAGGCTGCAACACGGGGATGTCGGTCGCGCCGCCGCCCTGGCTGTCAGCCTTGGTCTTGGCACGGTCAACCAGGCGCAAGTCGAACTTGTCAGCGCTGTCGATGTTGTTGAAAGCCGTTGCGTCGTTGCCGTACAGCGTGTGGTTGGCATCGGGAGATACCAGGCCGTTGTTGGCGCGACCGGTATAGCCGGTAGGCAACAGGAAGTTGGCATTGATACCGCGAGCGCCGGACAAGTAGATGAACAGCAATTCGTCCATCAGGCGGGCCCACCAGCTGGATTGCTGGCGCTTGGCTTTTTCGCGCAGATCGTGCAGCGTGCGCTTGCGCGTCATGCGGCCGCCAGTGTTCACACCGCAGCGAGCCTGATCGATGTAGATCTGGTCGGTGTAGAACTTCTGACCCTCTTCCTTGCCCTCCAGGATGTCCTCGCCCTCAACGGGGGCCATCTTGAGTTCGGCCAACAGGTCATAGCTGATCTGCTCACCGGCATCGGATTCCAGATCGGTCAGGATCTGAATTGGCACCTCTGCTTCGGCACCGCGCGCCATGAAGCGCGAATTGAAGTAAGACTTCTGACTGGAATCGTAGGCCAGCATGCCAGCCCACTTTTTAACTGCCTTGGCGTCGTTGACACCCACAATAGTGCGTCCCAAAATGCTCTCCTTTAGTCGTGATCGACTTAAAGAGCACTTCCTGCGCTCAAGTTACAAAGTGGCCAATCTATTGGCCTGTGGGCATGATTTCATGCTTGCCACGAAATCTGCCATGCTTGCCACGTCAAATTCAAAGCAGGTAGCCTCGCTCCTGCATAAAGTCGATCGGGTGTTTGGCGCTCTTGGTGAGGTTGCATGTCGGGCAAAGCAACTGCACGTTGTCATCGGTGTTCAGGCCGCCTTTTGAGATCGGCATGATGTGGTCAAGATGGGGGCGAATGCCATTGAGGCTTGTCTGGCACACGGCGCACTTGCACTTCTGCAACTCCATCAGCTTCTCGTGGATGTCTCGGGACAACTCTCCGCCAACGTTGAGTTTCCTGGCACGGTATCTTTGCGACTTGAGAACATTCAGATGCGGCTTTTCTCGCCTCCATCGTTGGCCTTGCTCCTTCGATCGCTCGGGATTTTTTGCTCGCCACTCCCTTAGCCGCTGAATAGTGCGGTGCCGGTTTGCAGCTTGGTAGGCCATGTGATAAGCCCTGTACCTGTCCTGATTGGCTTGCCGCCAAGACAAGGTTTGCAAGTCAAGTCTTTCCCTGTTTTCCGCGCGGTACTGGCGCTGCTGCTCTTGGTAGCGCTCGGTTTTCTTGTATTCCGCGTCTCGTTGCTTGCACTCTGGGTCAACCTGCCTGCGCTTGGCCTGGCTCAGCCGCGAAGCCTCACGCGCCTTTTCTCGGTTGGCCTCTCGGTACTTACGCGCAGACTCTAGGCGTCTGGCTTTGCGCTCTTCCTCAGATAGCCGATCCTTGTGTTGCATAACGGCATTCCTCGCCTTTTTCAGACTCTTTCCTGATCTTCACATCCACAGGCGCAGCGATGCGCACGCGGGTGATGCGCCCACTCTTTTCCAGGAAGTGAATCTTGATGTTGTGCCCCAGGGTGACGACATCACCCTGGCGCATGTCCATCACCAGGCCAGACAGTCTGGTGTCCTTGCCCATGCTCAACCTTTGAGGTACTTCGCACGCTGGGCGGGGTTCATGCGGGCAATCGCCTGCTCCAACTCCCAGCCGTCCAGCGCCTCGATGTCCGCAAACTCCGAGCCCACATCACCAGGCCCGTCAGAGCCTGGCACCTGGGCCAGCGTCATCGGCACGGCACCCACGGGCGGCTTGCGTTTGGCTTTGGCATCGGCAATCGGATCAGCCGGTGCAGCTGGTGACTTGGCCACGCCATGCAGCGCCATGACGCGCTTGTGCGCCTCGGCCAAGAACCAATCCATCGACTTGTCGGAATGCTCGGGCCTGGCTGCCAGGATGCGCACGAACTGGTCCCAGTCATTCGCCTTGGCCTGGTCCTTGCGGTAATCGATGCCGTCCTCTTTTGCTGCGCGCGAGATCGCCTTGTTGATCTCGGTTTGCCATGCAGTCTGCGCAGTCTGCGTGGTCATTTCCTGCGAGATTTCAGCCTTGGCGCGGGCCACCAGCAACTGCTCGCGCTGCTCTGACAACGCGGCCAAACCGGCATCGCGCTCGTCAATGTCAATCTCGCCGTCCTTGAACTTCTGGCGCAAATCGGCATCGCGCTCTTTCAAGCCCTTGATCTGATCGTCGTAGTCGCTGGGCAGGCGTGCCTCGTAGCGTGGCGTCAGGGGTTGGGCGGGCTCTTCGTCTGGCTCTTCCTGCGCGGCTTCAGCGGGCGCTGCGTCTGGCTTTGCTTCGGGCTTGCCCTCAACCGGGGCCGCATCGTCGTCGCCGTCATCATCATCGTCGTCGTCGCCCTCTTCGCCCTTGGGCGCTTGGCGCATGATGAGTTTTTCTTCTGGGGAATCCTCGCCGTTGATCGCCTCAAGTTCTTCAGGCGTCATTGTGCTGGCCAGGTCGGCGTCGAGTTCGGGTGGCATAGTCACTCCTTGACAGTTGGTAAGGCTGTCAGCGTGCCATGCTTGCTACGGCTCAAAGCAGTTCAACAAGCATCAGCGCCACGGCATCCTCTTCAAGCTGGCGGCGCAGCCTGCGCTCTTGCGTGGCCTGCGGATCCACAGCGGCCGTCAGACTGGGCACGTCAGGTATCGCAGCTGGCTGGATGGGCAACGCCAGCAACACCTCGTGTTCAATTTCAGGCGGTTTTTCGACAGGTACCGCTTGACGTGTCGATTCCTTGTCGGCTTCCTGTGCCCGGTCAGCGCTTTGCGCAGCCTCAACCGCTTCCCACTTTTCGCGCACCAGGCGCTCAATGTCCTCGTCCGCGTAGGCGGGTGAGCTCCTTGGGGTTGATGTGCGTTTGAGCCCGCCGCCAATGTTGTTTTCCTGGCGCTCTTTCTTGATCTGGTCAATCAATCCCTGCACTGCCGCGCCAATGGCCGACAGCGGGAAAAGCCCCTGAAGGGCAATGCGCAGCGTGTCCAGGCTCATGCTGTGCGGGTAACGGTAGTAGTGCCTGCTGACGTGGCCAAGGTTTGCGCCACGGTGCCAGCGGTGCGGCTGGTTTCGGTGACGGCCAGGGGGGCGGCTGGGTCTAGGCCGTGCAGGCGCCAGATTTCGGCAAGCTGGGCGGCCTGCTCAAAACTGAGGCCACCGCCGCCTTCCAGCGTGCCGCTGGTGAGGGTGCGGCTGACATATTCCCACACGGTGCGGGCCAGGTTTTCGGGGCTTAGCTCGGTGTAGGGCGTCCACTCGCCTGCCATGGCCATGCGGCCTTTGAGGTCGGCGGTTCCTGCCAGCACGCTGGCAAAGGTGCCTTCAAACGGCACGATCATGCTGAGGCCACCGGCGCCGGTGATGCCAAAGGTGCCCGCACCGTCCATGCCGATGGTGAGGCTGAGGGTGGCAGCGCCTGCGGTGACGGTGATGCTGGCGGTGCCCGCCATGCTGACGATCAGGCCCAGGTTGGCGGCGTCAATTTCAAAGGCGCTGGCAAAGTCGCCCACCATGGGGCCGCCCTGCAGCAAACTGCCCGCGCCTGTGACGGCCGGGTAGCCCACACCCACCATGCCGCCTGCCTTGCGGGGCAGCACATGGGCGCCTTTGGGGGCGTAGCCCTCGGGCACGCTGGCCGTGGGCGCAAAGTTGGCAACACCGTTGAACCGCGCACCATTCAGCCCACCGTATTGCAACGCGCCACAGGCCACCAACGCACCGGCTACGGGGCGTGGCGTGCTGGTGAGAACTCGCTGGCCGTTGGGGTACAGCACGTTAGCCCCACACGGTTTCGGTGTGGCCTGCAAATGTGGTGGCCGCTGCCACCGCTGCGCCCGTGCCCAGAATGAAGCCAAGGCATGCGCCGTCCTTGATTTGCGGGGCGCTGGGTAGCTGGTTCCAAAAGTCTTTTTCAGTCATCAGGCTGGCAATGCTCAGCGGGATGGTGGCCAGTGGCTTGTAAAGCAGCAGCACGCCAGTGCCTGCGGTGGATGACGCGCTGAGGGTGACGGATTGCACCGACAGAATGCCTGTGTCGCCCGTGGCCAATGGCAGCTCGGGGCCAAAGTTGTTGGCGGCTGTGCCGGTGTGGCAGATGTGTGGGGTGATGGCCGACACCGTGCAGGACACCGTGCCGGGCAGCGTTCTGCCTGCGGTGCTGCTTTGGTTGGTGTAACTCATTTGCAAGTTGTGCGCCGTGGCACCCGACAGCGCGGCGCGCACGCCGTTGCTGTAGCGCATGCTGGGTGTGCCCGTGAGGGTTTGCGCCGTGGCGCTTGCCATGCTGATGCCGGGGTAGTAGCCCTGAAGGTCTACCAGCTTGAGCACAGCGGGCACGCCCGTTGCAGCGGTTGACCATGCGCTGATGGTGCTCAGGTGTTTGACAAGCGCCGACACGTTGCCACCGTGCGGGATGCCAAAGCGCGTGGTGCCGTCGCCTGTTGCGTCGTCAGTGCCTTTCCACGCCAGAGCGGTGCCGGGAAATGCGGTGGCAGGTGGAAAACCGCCCAGGCTGAACATTTCATACCAGCGGCCAGCGGTGTAGGCGGCGGCGCCGGTGATTTTGTTGAAGTCTTGCCGGTCGGTTTGGCCTGCGCTGAAGGCGGCATACAGTTGGTCAACAGATTGGATTGCCATGCTTATCCCCAAACAAAGTCAGCTTGCCCAAACAGAGCAACCGTACGGCCACCTCCGTTGGGACGGTAAAAGAAACCAAGGTGTGCGCCGTCTTGGATGGTCGGCATACGCCAGCCGTCTTTCAGCGCGAAGTCAATCTCAATGGCGGCTTTGACACCCGTGGTGTCGGCCTGCAGCAGCGCATCGTGGTAGTGCTGAAACTGAGCCAGTGGCTTGATGACGTAGATGCAGTGCAGCCCACCGGGCGGTGTCAGGTAGGTGATGCTGTCCACACTGCGAACACCTGTGGTGCCAGCAGATAGGCTCAGGGTCAGCGGGCCACTGATGGTGGTCAGCGAGTTATTCACGCCGGATGTGGCTTTGCCTGTGCCGCCTAGGTTTGGCACGCCAATCGTGACGGACTTGCTCGAGCCAGCTTGGTCGGTGTACTCAGCCCGTTCTGCACAGCAGGGGCAACGTGGCACACCATGACCAGACGCAAGCCTTCGCCATCGGTGTACCGTGGCAGAGACAGTGTGTTATCCAATGGTTGCGGGTCTGTGCTGTCGCCGTCGATCAGCGGGTAATAGCCAACGAGGTCGTACAGCACAAAGTCGATGCTGGCCTGTGATGCGTTGTTGGCTTGTGGCCGAACCATCAGTTTGTGCAGCTTGCGCTCCATCCCGGCAGGAATGTCTGGAAACCAGATGGCATCGTTCTTCACCGCCACAACAGGAGTGAAGCTGGCAACCGCCCCAATGCGTGCCGGATGCGAATGCCCAATCCCACCAGTGCGTGTCACCACTGGAGCCAGCGTTCTTCAGGAAGCGTTGGCTGTGGAAGCGCCCACCGTCATAGGCGGCAATCACATCTGCGTGGGAGCGGATCATTCCTCATCCTCTGGAATGAGTTGCACTGATCCGTCCGGGTGATCCGGGCACACAGGCTCAGGCTCACCGGGAGCATTAGTCCCGAGTAGGGCCAGGCAGTGGGCGCAGCGGTATTGCATCAGTCCACCGTGCCGGTGAGCGCGCCGATGTTGAACAGCGGTGTGATGCCCGCCGACACGCTGCGGCTGGCACCCAGGGCACCACGGTAGATGATGCTGCCAGCGCCGGTGCTGCCAGTGCCAACGCTGAAGTGGGTGACCGTGGCGCTGCCCGCTGTGCACTCGCCAAACTGCACGGTGTAGGCGTTGCTGACGGTTGCGCCGGTGACCGTCCAATAAACAGCGGTGCGGGGTGCGCCGATGCGGGCATAACCGGTGTATGAAATTTCGTTGGTGGTTTGGTCGCCAGCCTCGCCAGGGTCAGCGCTGTGCAGGGCAACGAAGAAGCTGCCCGCTGCGGCCGATGGCTGCAGGCCGCCCGCGTCGCCAATGTTGGCCCAGGCTTGGTTTTTGAAAAGCAGGTTGAGCAGCGCGGTTTCCATGGGTTACTCCTTCAAAACCCCGCTACCGTGCCATGCTTGCAACGAAAATCAGTTAGGCCGGACGTCAATCAGGGTTTGGACATCACTGGCGTGTCCGTCAGCCGCTTCTCCCACTTCTCGAAGTCGGACGCGACACTGCTGGAATACGTCTGCGAAGGCATCGGCTTTGACAAGGCAGGCGCTGTGGGAATCCTGGGCGGCACGCAAGGCGGCGTCGGCAGCGTTTGACAGCCCGACAAGAGCACTGCGGCCAGCGGCCACATCATGGGCCAACGCTGCTTGACGGGCGGCTGATTGACGGGCGGCCTTGTCTGCCTGCTCCTGGAGTCTGATGGTTTGTGCATGTGCTTTCTCCACGGCCTGTTGTTGGGCTTGGGCGTACTCGGTTTGCAGCTGGGACAGTTGGGCACCCATGCGCTGGCCCTGGATCGTCCAGCCACCCCAGGCAGCTGCTGCGGCCAGGGCTGCATAGGATGCAAGTCGTGCATACATCAGTCGTACCTCTTGTGCACGCTTGAATCATCAGCGTCGGGCAAGTCATCGGGCGCACGGCTTGCGGCCATGGCATCGGCCAACTGTTGCTTGGCTGTGCGGGTGCGCATGCGGTTCTCTGCCGCGTCCAGCGTCTTGCGCAGGTATTGGCGGCGGGCCTGCTCGATGTTTTCGCGTTTCCAGTCGTCCATCACTGCACCTCCAGGCACTTGCGGGCGCGCTCCTGGCTGCGCGTCCACACGCCGTAGCATCCATTCGACCGAACAGAACAGTCACGGCCAGCCACAAAACGGAACCGCTCGTAAGCCCTGCAAGATCCAGCGTAGTCGCCAGCGTTGGCCAGTTTGGCAATGCTGCTGTTGCACAGAGCCGATTCGCCGTACTGATAGCTGAAGTCAAGCATCAGGTCGTACTCCACCTGGTGCAGCGGGGCCGTGATGCATCGCTTGATGCGCGACTCGCTCTGCTGAATGTGGGCCAGGCTGCGCTGAATGCCGTCAATCGGCTTGATCGTGTCGCCCATTTGAACGGGGCTACCGTCCGGGCGCTTGGTCAGACCCGGGCCGACCGTGGGCACATCGCCCTTGACCGGGATGATGGCCTTGTCCGTCCAGCCCTCGTGCGAGATCAGAGCCACCATTGCGGCGGCAGACACGGACAGTGCGCCGACTGCGGTTCGTGGGTGTCTCACATCAATCCCGCTTTATTGAGCGCAAACATGATGGCCACAATCGCCAATGCCTTTGCGCCTTCCAGAATCCAACCACTCGTCAATGCCTGTGTTGGAGCGGCTTGCTCCAATGCATCAATGCGGGCGTCGTTTTTTTCGATCTTGGTAACCAGCTTTTCCATGGCCTCTGTGCAACGCTCGTCTGAACGTTGAATGGCTCCGAAAGCACGTTCAAGTGCAGCGCGGTCGGCGGTTTGGCGCTCTTCAATGACGGCCAGCTTGGTGATGGCATCGGCCAACTTGTCAATGGAGTTTTCCATTTTGGTCACCTTGTGCATGATGACTTCGATCATGGGTTCGGTGCCTCGTCGGCTAGTTGCCCCATCGTCATCGCGGAAACGGCTACCCTGAAAATCTTGTTGCATTGGTACTGGTCCTTAAGTTGTATCTGGCATCAATCCTTGCCTTTGGGCTCTTGCTCGCTTGACTCGGCGCCCACTATGTTTCCGGCTGCATCGCGCTTGATCGAAATCGTCTTTTTGACCTCGCCGCTCTTGGCGTCCACTTGCAGATTGATCGTCACGGGGGCGGCGGCAGGGGCAGGCGCGGGTGCCTTGGCTTCCTTTTTGGATTCCTTGGACTCTTCCGTGAGCTCTTTCTCGCGCTGCTTCAATTCCTGCTGTTGGAGCTTCATTTCCATGGCCTGCATCACCTGATCGAGACGCTTTTGCAAGGCGTCAATGGCTTTGTCGCTCGTTGCCTGGATCTCGGCCATGCGCACCTTGGCGTCGGCATCGATGCGCGCGGCCTCCAACTTGGCGTCCGCGTCTGATCGGATCTGCATCGTGCGGTTTGCCAGGTCAGACTGGGCTTTGCGCAGCTGTTCAGACAGCCGCTCGACTTCCTGGCTGGCCTGCTGCTGCACCTGCATGATTGCGTTTTGCATGTCGGCCTGGGCCTGCTGTGCGGCCTGGCCGCCGTCGCCCGCCATGGCGGCATTCGATTCGCTTTCCAGCTTGGCCGCGCGCGCATTGATCTCGCGGATCTTGGCCTGCTGCTCTTCCAGCGTTTGCATGGCCTGTTGGCGCTGCATCTGAAGCGACTCAGCCTGTGCCTGCATCTGCTGCTCCATCTGCTGCGACTCTTCTGGCGTCATCGGCTTGCTTGGGTCGCGCTCGCCGGTCAGCTTGCGGATCTGGTCGGCCACCTCGTCCTTGTTCGGCAGATCCGAAAAGTCCATGGCAATCGTCATCAAACGCAGAGACACCTCGGGCGGGAGCCTGGCGGCCAACTGGTTCAGCGCCTCAAACATCACCTGGCGCATGGTCCCGGCGTAGTCCGCCTCACTCACAATGAAGTCGGCAGAGCTCGCGGTGATGTCGTTCAAAAAGCGCACAGAGCCGTCCATCTGCATTTCTGGCTGGTTGATCCTCACCCACTCCAGCGCATTCTTGGCGCCCGTCAGGCGCACCACCTTTTCCTCGGTGTAGAACTGCTCCACCAGGCTCAGCTGCTTCTCGCCAGACACCTGCACCGCCAGGCGCAGGTTGTCGAACGGCTCAGTCGTGACCACAGAACCCTGCAACTGGCGGGCTTTGATGGCCTCGCCTGATACCGCATTGGTCTGGCGGCCCATGTTTTCCTGGGATACCCCAGCGCTCTTCTGGATCGACTGCGCATCCAGCGTCATCATCTGGATCTGGCCGGTGGCCGCATCCGTGTCGCGGCGGATCTGCAATTCCTTGCCCGCCTTCTTGATGATCAGGCCATCTGGGCGGTCCACCTCATCACGCAGCGCATTCCAGTCATCGGTAGCGCCCTCGTCTGCAATGACCTGGTTTGTGTTCAGCATCCACAGCGCTTTACTGGCGCGCTTGTTCAGATCCTGCTGAATGTCCCGCACCCGACGAATCACGCCATACGGCAGACGGTCACGGCCACGCCGGTAGCACCAAACCGGCGTCAGGCTGAACCGGTTGTGACGGAACGCACTCGGACCCATGGAAAGCAAATGGCTCTCGGTCATGACCGCCATGTGCACGCGCATCACCACCTTGTCCACAATCGAGCCGCCCACCTGGTTCAGCGCATTCATCAGCGCCCCGTCCTGCTCATTGAAGAACAGGCCTTTCAGCGGGCCCTCGGAAATGATCTTGGACGATGCTGGCTTGCGGTACTGCGCCTCGATCAGCTTCACGCGGCGGCGCTTGGCGTCGATCATCATCCCGGTCCCAGACGCGCGCAGCGTGCCGGTCTTGGATCCCGAAATCAGTTCCTCGGCGCTGTACCAGGTGTCCTCTTCCCAGTCGCTCATGCTCGCGTGCTGGGTGTCCTCCACCGCCTGGCGAATCACATCCTTGCGGTCGGGGAACATCATCAGCGCCACGTCCTCGTCCACCCAGCGCCAGCGGAACAGATAGCGCGCGTCGCTCAGGTCGTGCTCGTAGGATGCGGAATCCCACAGCACATTGCGCCAGTCCTCGTACTTGGAATACAGGATGTCTTGCGTCGGGTCGTCGCGCACACCGTCATCAATCCAACCCACTCCAGACTTGACGGCATCGGCAAACGCGCGTGAACGGCAGAACTGCACGCGGTTGATGTCCGCCACATACTTCATGACCTTCGTTTTCACGTCGGCCAATTCCACGTCATCCTCGGTGCGCGGCATCACGCGCCAGTCAACCCGCGTGCGGCGCTCGGTGCCAATCAGCCAGTCCACCATCGGTGCCACCTCGTTGTAAACGAGCGGCATCTGGCCACGGTCACGCAGCACCTGGGCATCCTCTGGATCCCATTGCAAGTTATCGTAAAAGTCAGCGTCGCAAGCCATCTCGAGCCGATTCGCAGACTGCTTATCTTTTTCCCCGTAGTAATACTCCAAGAGCATCCTGAGCTCTGCACGCGCCTCTTCGCTCTCCAGTGGATGGCCGGTAAATTCCTCAACATCGGTTGGATCTTCGCCCGTGAAAATCTCGTTATCGCCAGCGGCGCTGTGCTTGGATTGAGTATCGAACTGGCTCATAGCAGGTAGCCTCGCTGTTGCATGAAGTCCACCGGATGCTTGGCGCCCTTGCGTACATTGCAGCTTGGACAAAGCAACTGCACGTTGTCATCGGTGTTGGTACCGCCAGCAGACAGCGGGACAATGTGGTCAATGTGTGTGCCAGTTGTCTTGAGGTCGTCATGGCAGACGGCACAGCGGCATCTCTGCAATCTCATCAACTTGGCAGCTATATCCGTGGACAGGACGCCATCACTGGCGGCCTTTCGTGCTCGTCTTGTTTGCTCCCATGCGCACCTTTTGTCTGGGTTTGCCTTGCGATACTCGCGTGCGCGCTCCGCATTGAACTCGCGGTTCTCTTCGGCGTGCTTGCGTTTGTACTCGGCAGCCTTCTCGGGGTTTTTGGCTTGCCACTTTGATATGTTGGCCTTGGCGCGGTCCTTGTTGGCCGCATACCATTCGCGCGCCCTTTGCCTTGCGCGCTCCATCTGCTCTGGCGGCAGGATGCGCTTAGACATATTCCGCGCCCTCTTTTTCCAGGCGGATCTCGTCAGCCGCAATTACCTGGCCATCGGCGCGCAGTTCCATGTTGCCGAAGCTCGCACGGTGATACTCGGCGGGCGGTGAACTGGGCATGCGGATCAGGTCGGGCAAGCCATCAATGATCATCCCGGCAATGCGCCGGCAATTCCACGGGCTGGGCTCAATGCCCAACACCTCGCAGGCCTTGGTTGCCTTGCGCACCACCTGGGGAATGTTGCGGGCGTCCATGTCGTCCCATGTGTGGGCGGCGGACTCCATCACGATGAACCAGGGGGCGCCCTTGCGCAGATGGGGCACCAGCACCATGGCGCGCTGGTCATTGACCCATGTGTAAATCATCATGATGTCGCCACGGACGTGAGACGCATGCGCTTTGCGCAGATCGAGGGTTGCAGACATATCGGCCCCAGTTTTGAACTGGGCGCAATCTGCCATGCTTGCCACGATTTGCGCTATTTACACCGCCATGGCAGAGCCCCTGCGCTTGAATCCCGTGCCACGGTTCAAGGATCCCATGTTGCGCATGTGGTCCTCCGCAACGATCGCCATCAGCCCGGCCGCGTCACTGCCGTGGCTGGCCCAGTCGTGCTCGGGCCCCAGGCCAATGTCCCGTTCCTCGTCCCACTTTTCGTGATACCAGCCCAAGGCCTCCAACCCGCTCTCCGTGGTCACGGTGCCTGGCTCCAAGTCTTCCAGCGGTTGCAACGCCATCCAGATCGACGGGAAAACCCGGCGAAGGGCGTTCACCCGAGTCATCGCAGCGCCCCGGCCTTGGTTAGGGATCACGGTCACCGAATACCCGGCACCCTCAAAAGCGCTCTGGTACGACACAGAAAACACCTTGTCGTGCGTGGCCCCGTCATGTGGCAAGAACACCTCAGTGTTTTCCGGCAGGTACTTGTTGACCCGCATCCACTCCAGGTGTGCACCAATCTCCTGGCCCACCTTCTCGTAATAGTTCAGCACCCTGACCTCGCGGCCAATGAATTGCGCACCCCACATCGTGAAGGCATCCGCGTTCACACCGGTCCCACCGATGTCCACGAACAGGCGGCGCTTCATGTTCGGGTCAACACCCAGCCTGCACAAGCGCCCTTCCCGCTTCATGTCGGCAATTTGCTTGGTGAAGTACGCGCCCTTGATCGACGTGGCGTAACCGCCCTCCCAGATGTGGTCATAACCATCCGGGTCATTCTTCAGCCACCGCTGGCGCTGGCGCTCCAGGATCGCGGGGAACCACGGGTTATCCCGCCAGTTCATGTCCACGACTTTCATGCGCGGGTCTTTGGTCTGCCTGAATTTCCGATCGGTCGCACTGCTCTTGCGCGCCGGGTTCCAGGTCACCCACAACTCCGAGTCTTCCTGGCGCAGTGTGGGAATCACGATGTCCCAGGCTTTGTCGGTGATGGGCTCCGCCTCGTCGGCCCACAGCAGCAGGATCTTGGCCTTGGACTTGAGCGACATGATGGTGCGCTTGTCCATGCCGCTGAACTTGTACGAGATCCGCTTGCTCTTGGTGCGGATGTACTTTTCCCCAATGTCGAAGTGCGGGGCCAGCAACTCCGGCTCTGACTCGATGGCGGCTTTGACCTCGGCCAGGCTGGAGTCGTCAATCGAGTTCAGGAATTCACGCCCACAGACGATCACGCCCTCGCGCCCGGCCTGGTCCCACATCCGCGCGCGCACGGCCGTCATCTTGGCAAACGTCATGGTTTTGCCGCTGCCCCGGCCGCCGTGTGCCCCGCGAACGTCCGCCTCCCCGGTGAACACATCCACCAGCTTGTCGGGGATCTCAATGCGCGCTGTACTCATGCCTTGCCCGGCTCAGTCTTCGGTCGCACGCCCACCAGTTCGATTTTCTGGAACACCGCAGGGGCCTGCTGCTCGTTGTCCTCTTTGAACAGGCCCAGGTGTTTGGCCAGCTTCTCCAGCGCAGCATTCTTGTCCCAGAACTTGTATTCCAGGCGGCCGTACTCATCCAGCTTGAAGCCTGAGACAGCGGCCGATGTGTCGTCGTCTAGGTCTTCCGGCAGCTGGGCCCTACCGGCCTTGGTCAATTTCCTGGTGTCCGAGAATGCAATCCTTGCAATCTCACGAAGCACGCGAGCTTTATCAATAACGAATTCGCGCTCTACTTTTTTTATCAAATCTCGCACTCTTTGGGAAACCATGGGGTTTGCAGCGAGCTTGCTGGCTTCTTCATGGATTTGTTTGGCCGTCATCTTCCCCGCCGCATACGCTGCGCGATAAGCGTCTGATTGGCTTTTCCCGCTGGCCACCTCATGCGCAAACTTCTCTTGCTTTGGCGTTAGGCCGTACTCGTTCTTGGCGCTCATGACCTCACCTCCTGAACCTCAATGCCGTGCACGTACAGCATCATCTTTCGCTTGAGGCGGAATTCAGGGGTGACGGCCCCCTTCACGTCTTCCACCACGTAAACGTCCTTCTTGGTCGTGTAGGCAAAATCAGCCAGGTACACGGTCGGGCGCTCCTTCTTTCCGCTGGGTGCCACCTGGGCGGGGATCAGTTCAAACGCCACCTGGGTTTTCAGATCCTTGATTTCCCCGGCTTTCTCCAGCATCACCAGGTACTGCCAGCGCTTGTGCTCCGCCTTGGAGTCGAACGTGATGCCCGCGTCTTCGACCTTGGTGTTCCCGTATTTCTGGTGCGACTTGGTTTTCTCGGCGGGCTTGTCCCGCATGTCGGCAGCGGACCGGGCACCAGACATCCGGGCTTTCAGGTTCGTGAGCTCGTCCATGCTCATGCGCAGTGCTTGTGCCATCACGCAGCCACCGCAAACAGGTCGAGTGTCTTGGGGTCGCGTTTTGGGCGATTTTTCCCATGTGACGCACCCACGGTATTAACCCTTATGCGTTTGTTCGTCCTGGCTTGTTCTAGCAAGCCTGCGCGCCTTGCGCACTTGGGACCAATGGGCTCAGATCCGACCCACACGGCGGGGTCCAGGGTCACGCGGCCACACAGTGCGCAACGAATCTTGCCAATCGCAGCGGTCACCATGGCTCAGTCTCCCCAATAGCGTAGGCGTGCTCAGTCTCCCCAATAGCGTAGGCGTGCTCAGTCTCAGCGAGGCTCAACGGAGTTTCGTCAACGCCTGGGCGACGGATGCCAAAATCTCGGCCCGGCCAGGTGCGCCCGGCAATCGGCCGATGGCGGCAAGCATCACCGCAGCTTGCGCCTTGTTGGGGTGCGCTGACAGCACCAGCCGCGTGCAGCATCCCAGGCAGCGGAAATCCACCGCGCCCGCCACTTTCCCCCGATCCGCCCGCTGTTTCGATGATTCGCATAGCTCGCATAGCTCGCATGGGTCGATTATCCCGATATGGTTATTCTGTGGCAAGGGAAAGGCCCAGTGCTTCGCGTGCAAAGCGCAACGATGTGGGGTTGATGCGGTCGCCCTCGTCGTGGCGGGCCACGATGCGCTTGGCCCATGCTTTGTGATCGACCGGGGCAGCGAACTTTGCCCGGGCCTCAGCCAGCACTGGTGCCAGCTTGGCCATTTCAGCGGACACGCGCGCTGGGTCGGCCTTGGGTTCTGGCAGGCGCGGGGCCTCTGGTGCGGGTGCTCGTCTGGCCAGGGTGCGGAACTCGATCACGTTCGGGCAGCGCTCGGGCAGGTTTTCCAAGGCCCAGGCCAGCATGCCCAGCTTGTCCTCAAAACCGGCCAACTCATGGGCCCATGCCGACTTCACATCGCCAATCGGGGCGGTCCCAAGGGAGCGGTCCCATGCTGCGCCATACGTGGCGGCCAGACGTTCAAACAGCCGGTCAACGGCCTTCAATTGCAAACCCATTACGGCCTCCGTTGGTTTCGATTCTGGCAAACGCTTCCGCGTCGATGGTGACGCCCTTGCCCGCCTGAATGCGGTCCGGGTGGGTTCGTCCGGTCATCTGCTCCCAGCGCCTCATGCCAGCGTCCCGGTCCTTCTCCGCGAACGAGAGCGCCGTATCGCGCTCTGGGGCCTGCATCCCGACCAGCACCCTGTCCGCATACGCCGGAAGCCAGGCAATGGGCTCCTTGGCCTCGCGGCGGGCCTTATCGCAGGCCTTGCGCATCTGGCCAACGGTCACGCCTGCGGCGGTCCATGCCGTGGCCAGTGGCCAGAACTTTTTGCGGTCGTGAAAACTGCGGTGGTCCACGTCAACGCCGTGTTGTTCGGCAAAGACTTCGATCCATTCGCCAGGAAACTGCGGCTTTTCGTCGTCGTCGCGCATCGCGCGAGGTGTACTACTACATGACGACGATAGAGATGTATTTAACTCTCCCTCTCCCTCTCCCTGTCCCTTGCGATCGCGTGTGGGATCGCCGTTGGTATCCCCGTGGGGATCTTTGGGGGGATCCTTCGTGGGATCACTGCGGGCATCCCCGTGGGGATCGCCTTTGGATTGTTTTCCCCAGCGTTTCTCGTTCCCCTTGGCAGATTTCTCGCGCTGCTTCAGGCGTGACTTCCAGGCTTCGCAGGCTTTCACCGCGATCACGGTGTGATACCAGCGGCCGTCATCGCACAGCACCCAACCGCGCATCGCCATGTCTCGCACCTCCATCCAGGCATTCACATCGCGGCCAAGGCCAGCCAGGGCGCACAGAATGCGGTCGTCGTCGGGCAGGCTGGCAGCAGGGATCTGCAACCAACTCTTGCACCACAGCGACACGGCGGCCTTGAACTCTTCGCCAGAGCTCAGGGCAAACAAATCCGAATCGAGCAGGCGAACCACGTCCAACGGCATGAACGGCAGGCCGCGCAAATCGCAATCTGGGGGGGTCAATGGTGTTGCGAAACTCATAACTGGGCTCATTCCTTGACAATTCGATACCGCGCGTAACGCGGGTTGCGCGAGTCGCCTGCAACTTGAACCAGGCTCATGCGGCGGGCGTAAATCAAAGCCCATGACAGGGCTGCGTGCGAGCGATTTGTGCACCTGGCACGAATGTCGGCATAGGTGAAGAACCGGCCCGGGTGAGCGGTCAACAGCTTCAACACCTCGTCTGTTGCGGATCCTTCGCGGATCACGCCAGGAGGGCGTGGATTGAATCTGGTCAACTCCAACGGCATTGCGTTGCGACCATCCGCCATTCGGGACAGTTGTCCGGCCATCCAATGGGTACTCACCTGGTGGCCCCCTTCATGGGTGATTCGTCCCATTGCTCCTGCCGGGCCTGGCGCGCAATCATCTGCTGCATGGAAAACCGCCTAGCCAACTCACACTCCACCAGATCCGCCAGGTATTCGCCTGGGGCCTGGTCGTGCAGTGCGCAGAGCACATCCAGCGACCTGGCAGCGGCCGGTGTGAGTGGGAACCAGCAACCGTCAGTCAGTGCCCGCTCCAGCAACTCCCGCAGAAACTCTGCTTTCGGCTTGCCGTGGTGCGATGCGGCTACGATGGCGCGCTCGTTGAGCTCTTCCGATACCGGCACATCCAGGCGCTGCGTCAACTTGCCGCCCGGGTCCGACCGCCCAGATCGGCTAAGCATCGTGTTGCTGTTCATTCTCGGGGGCTCCTGCATGACTGAGTTGTTTTGGTGGCAAGCAGCCGCCCTGTTCTGGGTGTCGGTCTGCTTTTTTCGGGTGGGCGCGGCGGGCAAGCAAATCCCCATGACGCGCACCACCTGGTCAGAAATTGGGCAGGCTGCTGTGATCACCGTGGCCGTGTTCGGTCTGCTGACCGAGGGGCGCGGGTGTACTTCCATGGGCACGTCGAGCCTTGACCCGCCCGCGTGTGTTGGCGATGCGTCGTGTTGACCGGCTGTTGGCTTCAAACCAGTCAAAGAGAGGCTGCGCAATGTGCAGCGTAGGGCAGGCCTTGCCCAGGTGAATGCGGCTCACCGTGGCCTGGCTCACGCCTGCCTCTTTGGCGATCCGGTTGTGTTCTCCAACTGACTCGTTGAGCAGCTGGCGCAGCTTGTTGTAGAGGGTGGTTTTTTTCATGGCACAGCGAGTATATCCCGATATGGTTTTTTTTAGAACCACATACCGATAACCGTTTGTGGAAACATGCACTCATAACGATTGGGGGCCTTCATGGCTGAAAAACTACGCACGCGGCTGTCCAGACTGTTGCGCGCCCGCATGGACGCGACACCAGCACTTGACACACAAATGAAGGTCCACAAGGCCAGTGGCTTGGCGCAATCCACCATTCAGCGCCTACTCGCCCAAGACCAGGCAGCCACCGTCGATGTCATCGAGGAACTGGCCAAACCGTTTGGGGTTGATGGCCGCCACTTTCTACTAGATCCAGACGAGGTGAAGCTGTTGGATCTGTATTCCCGCATGAGCGCAGAGGACAAGCAGCGCGCCCTGGCTTACATGCAAGTGTCTGTAGAAACGCACACCAGGTCGAACCCGCCTTATGGGCTTGTGGGTGTCTACAAACCAGCGGGGCTAGATCCATGGCCCGCCGTCACATCAGTGGCCCCGCCCTCAGCGCCAGCGCCATCACCCAGCGTGGGCAAAGCCTACAGTTGGGACAGCCCGTACCTGCCCAAAAGGTGACTGTTGTTTTTTGACATCCTGCATTTTTTCCTTGCAAAATAACCGCATACGGTTATACTATCTCCGTGGTCAGGAAATTATCAAGGAGTCAGGAAATGGAAAAGTTTGCAAACAGGCTTGGTTACAGCGACATCGAACCCTTCGAGGTCATCCGGGTAGTGAGCGACAAGTGTTTGGAGGTCCGGGCAATGGACTCTGAGCGCGATCCAGAATACAAGCCCGAATTCGCAATCGGCGGATTCAGCGCCGTGTGCATCAACCAGGCGCAGCAAAAGTGGATCATCAAAAGCAATCCTGAAAACCGGGTCATGCGGATCAGGCTCCAGAAAAGCGGCGACTGGAAATCAGCCTGCGGCGGCCGGTTCGCTCTGCGCGACAAGCCCGTTCGGTTCTACGACTACAACTTCTAATTTCCCAGTTTTTGCCCGGGTTGGCTTACTCCCTCAAGCACCGGATTTAGCGTGGCCGGTGGGCCCGGGCACCCAATACCAAGGAATCAGAAATGGAAATCTTGATGTGGAAAGCGGCTCTGAACGAGGCAATGCAAGCAGGCAGGGCTTTCGCACTGTTTAACCCCGACAACGGCGACCGTTTGTTTTTTGAATAAGGAGTCAGGCACCATGAACCCCACCAAATCAGCAATCGCGGTCAGTCTCCCAGATTGGATCAAGCCCAAGTCCTACAGCAGCAGCGCCCTGTACGAGGCGGCAGCGCTCATGGACATTGAAAACAAGTGGGTCCGCATGAATGCAGACGATCAGCGCGCCCTGATGGGGTTCCCAGTCTTCGGCAAACAGGCCTTCATGGTCCGCGAAGACGGCATTGTGGAAGTGGCGCGCAGCACCTGCTTCGGCTCTGATTGCGAAAAGGCCGAATACAACACCGCCAAAGTGTTCACCGCAGCCAGGCAATGCAAGCGCCTGTCGCCCGGCACCTTTGGACCGGCCTACGCCTGATTTTCACGCCCGCCAATAACCGCATACAGATATTCAATATGCAGATCCAAACCACCGTCGCGGGCATCCCGTGCATAGCCGCACTGGCCAGCGACGAAGACGGGGGCTTTGAGTTGCTGGACCGACGCAACCGCCCTGCCCCATGGCTTGAGCGAAAGCTGACGCAGCAGGACTCGACGCGAATTCGTGAAGAGATAGAGCAGGCAGAACGAGAGGGGTACTTCCTATGAAAAACAGTTTTATCGGTTGGGCTTATGCGCTGGCGGCACTTGCCGTGGTGTCGGCGGCCCAGGTGCTCGACGCGGGCGACCTGGAATCCGAAATGGACCAGGAGCGCCGCGACTGGATGTATGCGCAGCAGCATTGCCTGCGCATGTACGGGGCCCAGGCCGCCCCGGAGTATGACTATTACGGGGTTTTGATCTGCCGCACCAGGCGAGGCGAATCCCTGCCCTACCGGGTGGCCACCAAGTGATCCGGTTTTTCAGGCTCTACCGCTCATTCCGCCGCGCTGGCTTTGGCATTGCCCAGGCGCTTTATTTCGCAAACCACCACCTCAACAAATGACCGAACAAGACGAACTCAAGGGCGCATTGCAGCGGCGCGTATTAACTGCGGTGCGCCGCACACCTGGCGTGACAGCGGTTCAAATGTCGCTGCTCATGTCCGGCACAAGCCGCGAAGTGATCTACAAAACGCTGTCCGATTTGCAGGAATACGGCCACGTCAAGCGCGTGGGCAATCCTGGCCTTTGGTACACCGTGGAATACCTGACCGGGCCCAAGCCTGCAAAGCGCACCGCCTCATTCACGCGATACAAGCCGCCAGCAATGGAAGTTACTGGTGATGTAAACCGGGCACTGAATATCAACGACCACATACCCCAAGGTGTTTGATAGCACCCAACCCAACATCAACAACCGGAACAAGGACGAAACACCATGAGCTTTGCAGAAATTGAAATGAACGTCATTCAGTGGGCTGAGGCCCGCCGAATCATCCCCAATGCCACGCCCCAGGCACAACTGAACAAAGCCCTTGAGGAACTGGCAGAACTGTTCAAAGCAGAAAGTCAGAAGAACATGGACGGAATCAAAGATGGTGTGGGCGATGTGGTTGTCTGTCTTATCAACTACTGTGCTTTGAAGGACATTGATCTAACAAGCTGTCTTGAACTTGCTTACAACGAAATCAAGCACAGGAAAGGAACGCTTCTGGCTGATGGGACGTTTGTGAAGGAAGCAGCATGAACGACCTCAAACAAATCGCCATCGACGGTGCCCTGTGCATCGCTGCCGTGGCAGTGGTTGCGCTGCTGGCCGGAGAGCGCGCAGCACACACCGGGGCGGCTGAAGGTCGCAGATGACGGAAGCCTTGGGAGCATTGTCTCAACTGATGGTGAAGCAGTAGGGCACACCTTTCAGGTCAGCGCTACCGATCAACTGGCAGAAAGCCCAATCCGCAAAGCCCGCGCCCGCCGCTTGGTGACTTGCTGGAATGCTTGCGAAGGCATTGACACAGATACGCTTGAAACCACAGGTGGAGCCGCTGTTGGTTGGGCACGCACTGCATCAAAACTGCTTCACGCAACGACCCAGCGCGACGAACTGCTGGCCGCTTTGAAGCGCTTGGTCGAAATCGATGATGAACCGGGGATGGGCGTTATTGGCTGGACTGATGCAATGGAAGCTGCCCGCGCCGCCATCGCCAAAGCAGAAGGCGGTGCAGCATGAATCCACCCATCTGGCCCTTCCCCACATTCAAAGGCAAGACATTCACACCGCACCGAAGCCTGTGCAACCTTATCCCGGAGAGTCTCCACTATGAACGCAATTGAGTTAGCAGAACGCCTTGAGTCCGGTCGGTATTTGACTGGTGATCACGGAAGCCCGCTTCAAGATGCAGCAGCAATGCTCCGCAAGCAGGCAGAGGCAATAAAGACGCTGCGGGAGGCATTGAAAGAATTGAGTGGCATGTATGTTGTGCATCACAACGCCGCTACCCGAGCCAAAGCAGCACTTGCAGCAACGGAGGAATTGAAATGACCGACTTAGTACAACGTCTGAGCGATCAGTATTCCACGCAACTTCACTGGATGGCAGCGGATCGCATCGAACAGCTTGAGCGTGAGGAGCGCAACTTATGGAAGAAATGGATGGCTTGCGGTAGCGAAGTCGCAAGGCTTGAGCGTGAGAACGCAGAGCTTCGCAAGCAACTGCAAGCAGAACACAAACGGCAGCACCGGGTGTGGGCTGAGATTCAGAGCCAGCACCGTGACCATTCGCCACTGTCCATGAAGGAACAACCGTGACCAACAAAATCGAACAGATCATGGCGCTGGCACTGTCATTGAAAGATGCGTGCTGCGACACAGAAACAACAATGCAGAAACTCAAAGCTGAACTTGAGGCTGCGCTGAAGCCGGGGGGTGAGCCAGCCGCGATGTTTGATGAGCTGCGCGGCAGACCTGTGCTGGTCAAGGGCGCACCGCTGTTGGCGCATGGTCAGGTTCTCTACACCGCAGCCCCACCACGCCGGGAGCCGTTGACCAATCAGCGAGTGAAAGAGATGTGGCGCAAGCACGCTCCAAACATCGGCGGGATTTTTGATTTCGCAGCAGAGCTTCAGCAATACCACGGAATTGGAGGCAAGGAATGATTGACCTGAACAAAATCGAAGCGGCTGCGAAGTCGGCTACACCGGGCAGATGGCTAGTTCAAGAATGGGGATTATTTTTCTCCACAGCTAACCCTGCCACAGTGCTGGAAATGGTCAGCATGATTCGTGAACGTGACGCTGTGCTGCGTCAGGCTTTGGAAGCGTTGAAGGCATTGCGATACAGGAGCATTGGCCCGGATGTGCCAGACGAGGCCATCAACGCGATCAAGGGGGTGTTGAAGCCATGAGCTACGCAACAAAACACCCGGCACAAATCAGACTAAAACGCCGAATTGCAGCCGGCACTTGTTGGGTACAGGATTCCGCCTGGTGTTGTTCTGGCGCTGTTGGACGCAGCAAAAAACCGCGCCGCTCGCGTTGCAAACACACAAATCTCATAAAAAATTTGTTGACCTATAACCGCAAATGGTTTGTATGTGATCCGCATACGGTTATACTATGCATGTCAGGAAACTTTTTAGGAGTCAGGAAGCATGTTCTCTCGTTCAAATGTCGGCGCGGCACTAACGCGCAAAGCAAACAAGGCCTTGAAAGGCCGCGTCGAATCCGTCAAGGTCAAGTCCTACGGTTACTCCAACATGGAGTGCGGCGAGGTCAGCGGGACTGAAATCGGCATGGAGATTGAACCCCTCATGTCGGCCCGTCAGATCCTCACCGAGGCGGGCATTCAATGCAGCCCGATCAAGACCTTCAAGAACCTCAGCCCTTGCTTTTACATCCGGTTTCCCGACAAGGAGGCAGCATGATCACGGCCCAGGCACCCAAGGTATTCATTCGCGCCGACCAGCTTCAGGAGGGCGACGTGCTCTGCTACCCAGGCAACACCGTTGTGCACATCGAGCGCCTGACGGTCGCGCAGTGCGACGGGGCCATCGGCATCCACGGCAACAACGACACGTACAGCACCTGGTATCCCCCACATAACCGCGTGCGCATCAAATCTCGCGGGCTTTCGCTTGCCACCCAATAACCGCATACAGTTTTTCACAGGAGCAACTTCAATGAGCAACGCACTTCAGACACTCACAACCAAGCTGGCCGCGACCCTCGACATGGGGGCGCACAACGGCGCAGAGTTGGTGGCCACCCTCAAGGCCACCGCATTCAAAGGTGGCACACAAGTCACGGACGCGCAGATGACCGCACTCATGGTGGTGGCCAACCAGTACGGCCTGAACCCCTGGACCAAGGAAATCTACGCATTCCCGGACAAAGGCGGCATCGTGCCCGTGGTCGGCGTGGACGGCTGGGCGCGAATCATCAACAACCATCCACAGTTTGACGGCATTGAGTTTGAGCAGGATGCAGACAGCTGCACAGCCATCATTTACCGCAAGGACCGCAGCCGCCCGATCAAGGTCACCGAGTACATGGCCGAATGCCGCCGCGCAAACACGGGTCCATGGGGAAGCCACCCAAAACGCATGCTGCGCCATAAAGCAATGATCCAGTGCGCCCGCCTGGCATTCGGATACGGCGGGATTCATGACCCAGAAGAAGCTGAGCAAATCGCCGGTCCTGTGGTTGACATGGGCACTGGTGAGATTCTGCAACCGGCAGCGCGCCCAGCGCTTGAGGCCTACCCAGCCGACCGATTTGAGGCCAATTTGCCCAAGTGGCGGGAACTGGTGCAGACCAACCAAAAGACCACAGAGCAAATCATGGCCATGGTCAGCACTCGCGCAAGTCTGAGTGCAGAACAACAGCGGGCCATCAGCCAACTCGATGTTGTGGATGTCCCAGAGCAGCCGCAGCCCAATCACCCCACCATAAACCAGGACGATCAAATGGCCGAGCACGCCGACTTCCTGGCAGGCCTTGACGGCGACGAAGGAGCACAGCAATGAAGCAGCACAACGTACTCCAGGGGTCACCCGAGTGGGCTGCCCTGCGCGCCCAATACTTCACCGCCAGCGAGGCCCCGGCCATGATGGGGTGCAGCCCCTACATGACGCGCACCGAGTTGCTGATTCAAAAGCACACCGGCCTGGTGCCCGAGGTGGGCGGCCACACGCAACGCCTGTTTGACAACGGGCATGCGACCGAGGCGCAATTCCGGCCCGAGGCGGAATTGATGGTCGGGGAGGATCTGTACCCCGTCACCGGCAGCAAGGAAATGGACGGGCTCAAACTCCTGGCCAGTTTCGACGGCTTGACCATGAGCGGCGAAGTCGGGTTTGAACACAAGCTGTTCAGCGAGGAAAACGCGAACGCCATCTTTGCCTATGGCGAACCGCCTCTTCACCACTGCTGGCAGTTGGAGCAGCAATTGCTGGTGTCCGGCGCGAAAGAAATCCTGTTCGTCACCAGCGACGGCACGACCAACAAGCACGCATTCTGCTGGTATCGCAGCAAGCCCGAGCGCCGGAGCGCGCTGATCGCGGGTTGGAAGCAGTTTGCCAGCGACCTGGCCACCTATGTGCCGAGCATTGTGGAAGTTGCCAAGCCCACCGGCCACGCCCCAGACACCCTGCCCGCCCTGCACATCGAAGTGACTGGCATGGTCACGGCCAGCAACCTGGAAGCATTCAAGGAAACCGCCCTGGCGGCCATCCGAGGTGTCAACCGGGAGTTGACAACTGATCAAGACTTTGCGGACGCAGAGAAAGCCGTGAAGTGGTGCACTGACGTGGAAAGCCGACTGGAAGCAGCCAAGGCCCACGCACTGAGCCAAACCGCCAGCATTGACGAGCTCTTCAAGACCATTGACGACATTGCGGCCGAAGCCAAGCGCGTGCGCCTGGATCTGACCAAGCTGGTCACCAGCCGCAAAGAAGCCATCAAGCAGCAAGTGGTGCACAACGCCATGGGCATGCTGGCTGAGCACGTCATGAACCTGAACATGCGAATCGGCAAGCCCCTGATGCCCGCAGTGCCAGCTGACTTTGCCGGCGTCATCAAAGGCAAGCGCAGCCCGGACAGCATCAACGACGCGGTATCGGTTGAACTGGCCCGAGCCAAGATCGCAGCAAACGAAGCGGCTGACCGTGTGCAAATCAACCTGCGCAGCATCGAAGCCGTGGGCATGCCGTTGCTGTTCGCGGATCTGGCGTCGCTGGTCAATAAAGCGCCCGACGACCTGGCCGCCGTCATCGACAGCCGCCTGGCCAAGTTCAACGCAGCGGAAGAAGAGCGCATTGCCAAAGAACTGGAAGCCAGGCAAGCGGCAGCGGCTGCAATCGTCCATGCGCAAGTGATGGCACCTATCGCGCAGCAAGTCATGACAGATGCCCTAACCACCGGCACTGGCATTTCCTCCTTTGCTGCGACGGTCAACGGGGTGTCATTGACACGCATCGAGCCATCCAGTGTTTACCAGGACTCCGACGCCATGATCAAACTGGGCGACATCAATGTGCGCCTGGCACCGATCAACTTAAGTGCTGGCGGGCTTGAAGAACTTGGCTTCGCGCCTGCCAAGCAAGAAAAAGGCATGAAATTGTACCGGGCTTGCGACTTCACCCGCATCTGCGCTGCGCTGACCCGACACATTGCCGCCGCCGCCGAAAAGTCGCTGGCCACGGTTTAACCAGTTATGGCCGAAAGCGGATGCGGTACGGCCACAGAAGACCGTTCAAAGTGAATAAAGCCGATGCAGCGAGTAGGCCACCCATTTCAATAACTCACATCATGATCAAAAACGCAACCATCCTCAAAGTCACGCACCCAGCTGGCATGCCATCACTGGGCCAGCTTGACGAAGCACTGTCAGCGGCGCAATTTGTGCACACCGGCCCCACACAAGAGAAGTCACTGGGCTGGGTGGCACCGCGCGGGCATGACTACTCGCCCATTGTCGAGAGCATCAACAACGCCCGTGTTTTCCGTCTCAAGGTGGAAACCCGCAAGGTGCCCGCCGCCACGATAGCCGAAGGCCTGGATGCCATGTGCAAGCACATCGAGCAAACCACAGGCCGCAAGCCTGGCAAGAAGGAAAAGCGCGACATGAAGGAAGAACTGCTGTTGCAGTTGCTGCCAAAGGCCTTCCCAAAACAGGTGGCCGTCACGTGCATCCTGGACGGCGACATGCTCATCATGGACACGGCCAGCGCATCCCTGGCTGACGATGTGGCCACGTTGCTGATCAAGTGCGTTGACGGAATCGTGCTCGATTCACTCAACACGGCAACCAGCCCGGCAACTGCCATGGGCATGTGGCTCGCAGAGCAAGAAGCCCCAGACGGCTTTGCCATTGGGCGCTCCTGCGAATTGCGTGCATGCGACGAAAGCAGCGCCAAGGTGCGATACACGAACCACCCGCTGCTGACTGACGAGGTATTGGCCCACCTGGCACAAGGCAAGCAGCCAACCAGCCTGGCACTTGAATTTGATGACCGCGTGGGCTTCACGCTGACCGACAGCCTGCAACTCAAAAAGATCGACTTTGGCGACAGCGTGATGGAGCAAGCCCGGTCAAGCGACATCAACCCAGGCGACTTTGACGGGTCTATGGTCATTGTCATTGGCGAGCTCCGCCCGCTGCTGGCCGAGCTTGTTGCAGAGCTTGGTGGGTTTGCAGAGCGACCACAACAGACGCAAATCCAGCCAGCGCAAACGCCACACGCAGAGCACTTTGGCGATGACGATGACCCCATGTATGAGCAGGCTTGCGCCATCGTGACCGGCCCAGGCGGAAAAGCCAGCATCAGCTACGTGCAGCGCGTCCTGAAGATTGGCTACAACCGCGCCGCCAGACTGCTGGAAGCCATGGAAAAAGCGGGAATCGTCAGCCGAATGAGCAGCAGCGGAAACCGCGAAGTTCTGAAGGCGTAAAGCCAATCCACCAATGCTACTAAACATCAAAAGCCAGGCGGCTGAGTATTTCAGAGAACACCGCCCAGGCTACTTTTCCAAACGATTACAGAAAACCGCAGAGAACACCATGACCGACAACCAAATTGAGCAAGAAATCCAGGCCAAGGGCCTGACAGCGCCACGTATCACGCCTGCCGACATTGATGCAAACATTTCCAGCGAGGTTTACTTCACAGCAGCCGACGCAGTTGCGTACAACGCTGGCGGCCCAACCGTTGTGCCAGATCGCGCGCTGGCGCTTCTTACATTCTGTGTCCTGGTGCTGCGCAACGGCTTCACCGTCACAGGTGAAAGCGCCTGCGCCAGCCCTGAAAACTTCGACGCTGAAGTGGGCCGCAAGATCGCCCGTGCCAACGCGATCAACAAAGTGTGGCCCCTCATGGGCTACGAACTGCGCAGCAAGTTGGCGGGGGTCTAAACCATGCTCAACAAAGTCCAAATCATCGGCCGCGTGGGCCGCGATCCTGAAGTCCGTTTCCTGCCATCCGGCCAGGCTGTCTGCAACTTCTCCATGGCCACAAGCGAGAAATGGAAAGACAAGACCACGGGCGAATCACAGGAGGCAACCGAGTGGCACCGC